>Ga0302325_10016913_pt1 | contig 15434 bp, 10 predicted proteins | sample Palsa_T0_2_FD_201948 | JGI IMG/M metagenome (GOLD analysis project Ga0302325, IMG submission 201948) | Peat permafrost microbial communities from Stordalen Mire near Abisko, Sweden - Palsa_T0_2 | ecosystem: Environmental > Terrestrial > Soil > Palsa > Peat permafrost | place: Sweden: Abisko...
AGGCCGCGCACGCGATCGACCTGCGGGCACTGGTCGCCGGCCTCATCGCCGACGCCCAGCAGGGCCAGAAGTCGGACTTCGCCGCGCCGCCGACCACGCAACGGGGACGACTGGAGGGCGGACAGACGACAGCGGCGGCTCGACACCGATTAATTCAACGACGATGGTGACCGCGTTGGTGATGAAAATATCGAAGACGGAGAAGGTTCCCTGGAATTTCCCGAACCTGGCGAAGATAAGCTTTCCGCGCCCTACGACCTGCTGGTTGTAATATGTTCTTCATTACCGGCGGCCTCCTGACGTGAAACAGGTGTTGCATATCCATGGACGCGGATCGCTACTCATCGGGCTGGCTGATGCTTTTGACTCAGCTTCCGAGCAAGCCGTCCAGCGCGCGGGTGGCGCTGTGGCGCCGGATGCGGGCCGCCGGCGCGACCGCACTGGTGAACGGGGCGTGGGCGCTACCGTGTTCGGCCCCTTACATAGAGTTCTTCGAGCAGTCGCGTGAGAGCATCATCAGACAGGGAGGGATCGGATTCGCGCTACGCGTCTCAGCCTCGTCGCAGGAAACGAATGAAGCGATCGTACGGCTTTTCCGAGCCGACCGGGCCCGGGAGTATGATGAGTTCGCCGAGCGCTGCACCGCTTTCCTCAATGAAATTACCCGGGAGTCTAATGCGGGGAAGTACACGTTTGCCGAAATGGAGGAGAGCGAGCAGGATCTCGAGAAACTGGCGCGCTGGCTGGCGAAGATCCAAGCGCGGGACTTTTTTCCCGACGGACGCAGGCAACAGTCATCTGCTCTGCTGGCGCGCTGCCAGAGTACCCTGGAAGGCTTCTCGCAGGCGGTTTACACAGCCGAGGGAGTGCAGGACACCGACGAGGACGTGGCCCCGGGAATCGCCGGGACCGCCACGGAGCGTACCGCGGCGCCTGAGCCCGAGGATCCCGACGACGATGCGATGATTACACCCTAGCCCCATTGGCGACGGCACGATCTTACGATTCATGACGAGTTAGGGAAAGAGCTCCGCGTACTCCACGATAACCGCATCCAATCGGCGGTGCTAAGCGGCACTCAACCATGCCGGGAGTCGTAATGTGGTCGGCGCGACATTGCGCTGCGGTCGCGCCGGGCGATCGGCCGCGCAATGTGACGGTTCCGCTAAGAGTTGTCGTCTACTATCTGCGTGGCGACTGCGAGCGCCGTGTTGATCGGGATCGCGTAGCCCACGATGTGGAGGCCGCTCCCCGAACCCCCGACAGTGATGCCGATCACCTGGCCATTCAGGTTCACCAGCGGGCCGCCGATCGCCGATGGCACATCAGACTGCAGCACCGACGCCATCAGCCCGCTCCGGGTTGTGCTGCCGACGCTGACGGTCGTGTTCAGGGTGGCCAGGGTGCCGACATCGATGGTCACCCCGGCCCCCGTATCCGTGGTGCCGACCGCGGTGTCGTAGACCTCGCCCGGCACATGATAGGAGAACTGCCTGGAGGCTGCCGCGTTTTTGACGAGCGTGGCCGAGTTCCCGACCTCGACGGTCGAGAACGGCCTCCCCTCACCGCCCTCCATCTGGAGCAGCGCCAGGCCAGCCGCCGCGTCCGTGCCGATCACCTTGGCCTTGAAGGTCGCGCGGGAGAGGACGTACTCCGCCGTCAGGTTCGCCGCACCCGCGGAGGGCTGGTAAGTGGTCAGCACCTTCCCCGACTCCGTGAGGACCAGGCCGATCCCGACCGAGGTCCCGCCCGACAGGACATGCACCATGCCAGGAGCCGTCGTGGAAAGGATGTTCTCCTGGTTGTCCTGAGCGGTGAGGTCGTCGTCCTCGATAAACGCGCAGCTCGTCGGCACCCAGGCCTGGCACGTCTCCGGCTTGGGAATCCCCGCGAGGACCACATTGTCACCAAGCCCCATCACCCTGCCGACGCCGAAACCGACCCCCGCCGCGAGGATGACCGCCGCCGCGATCACAGAGATCCTGAAGCGCTTGTTCCGCCAGGCTTCCGGGACGGCCTGGCCGGACTTCGCGGCATCACTCGCGCCCACGTCGTTTTCCGCACTCGAGCGGTGTCCGCTTTCGTCTACCTCCTGAACATGCATCGGCTGGCTCCTTCTCACAATGCTCACATCCCAGACGGGGCGGTCGCCGTCTGCACGGAGGTGTTGAAGGTCGCCGCGACCGCCACGCCCGCGCCGTTCCGGATGAGCGTGACGGGATTCGTCAGGCGGAAGTGCTGGCAGGCAAGGCTGGTGAAGGACATGTTCAGATCGTTCGCCATGAAGGTGAGCAGGTTGTCACCTACCGCCATCACCGGCGACTGGCCGGTGGCGAGCAGCGTCCGGTTGGCCGCCAGGAACGGCGTCTCGATATTGACGAGGTTCTGGCAGTACATCTCCGGATCGCTGGTCTTGTCGTTCTGGTCGCTGATTGGCGCCTGGCCCAGTTCCTCCCGGTATAGGTCGGTCTTCGCCACGTCGAACTCGCCGCCGCCGTCGTTCAGCACCCTCTCGTCGTTCTCCGGCACCAGCGCCGCGATCTTCGGCTGATACGCGCCCGACAGTATCTCGTCCAACGCCTCGGAACCGGTCGGCACTTCGTTATTGGACAGGTCAGGCGCCTGGAACGGGGTGCACCCGAGGAGCGGGTCGAGGAACAGGTCAAGCAGGGTGTCGTCACTGCGGCTGCGCAGCAGCGTCGCCCCCGCGATGTTGCCCGCGTTCGACGTGGTGTCCTGCGCCGTCTGGCCGGTGAGCGGGTTGAGCAGGTACTCGGCGGTCACGTTGTCGCCCGGGTCCTGGCCGGCCAGCTCGAAGTTGCGCGTGACCGGGCACACCTGGCCTGTGCCCATGTCGCCGCCCGACGGAACGATCTTGTCCGAGGTACCCGGGGACGGCACCTTGAGCAGCCCCTCCCGCTCGTCCTTCTTCACCGCGTTGAAGAAGTTGATCCCGTTGCAGAACGACGCCTGCCCGAAGAGCGACCCCGCCTGGCCGTTGACGCAGTTGGCATCCGCGAGCGTGGCCGGCGTCGCCCCCACCGGCAACAGGTCCTTGCCGTTGAACCCGAAGTCGATCGTCACCACCGCGTTCGCCGGGATCGCCGGCACCGAGGGCTTCACGTCCGGCCTAGTGCCCTGCGTGACCACGAGCGGGTCATAGACCGACAGCGCCCCGGTAGCCGGGTCCAGGATCGTGGCCTGGACGAAGGCCCCCAGCTTCGCTCCGTTGCTCATCTCGCACCCAGACTTCGCCGGCGTCATCCCGTCAGTGCCCGTGAGCTGGTAAGGAGTAGCCAGCCCCCGCGCGCTCAGCGGGTTAGCCGGAACGATGATGTCACAGTTGGCATTGGTCTTCAGGGTCGTTGCTGGAGCAGTCGTCATCAACGCCGCAGCGCTAGCCGAGGGACTCGGGCTCACCAAAGTACCGAGAGGCACCTGCTCAACACCTGAGTTGCTCGAGCCCGCCTGGAACGCGAGCACCCCGCCGATCACCAGGCCCAGCGCCACAGGCACGGCGAGTTGGCCCGCGATACGCGCCATGCCACTTGCTTGCATGCGGCGTCGCCATGCGGACCGACGCCCGTCAGACAAGCAATCCACCTCCATGTCCGCCGTTCCGCCCCCGGGCATACGTTAGACCAGCTAGGCGGGCATGAGGCGCGAATTTTGGAAGATCTACAATTTGTCCGGTTCATGCCTATTAATCACTATTAAGCTGAGCAAACTATTACCGACTTCTAACGTCGCAGATAGAGCGCATGATCGAAGCGTAATAACGGCGTGATAGCCACGAGATGCACCCTGAGTGCCCCGGGATTCATCATGATATGACCGAGAGTAATTGACCAATCACGCATCTGCACAACTTCTTACCAGCTTATAACAAGCCCGCGCTCGCCTTTGCCCAGTGGTACAAGAGCGGCCGGTGTTTCATCAGGCCCTCGCTCCGCATAAGGGTAAGGCCAGGTAGCCGGTCTTTTTTTGCCGGAACACTGAACCTGCCGGGCCGATACGCAGTTCAATGGGTGTTACCTCCTCGTGATGCGAGGCCAAACCCACCGCAGGCGCGGCGGTCACTCTAGGTAGTGGAGGGTCGGGAGCATGCTCAAACTGCTGGCCTTTACCCTGCCTTTGTGTCTCGACACCTTTGCTGTCGCATTTGCAGTTCTGGGGGAAATGCGCCTGACTCGTGCGCAGCGGATACGCGTCACCGTGCTGCTCATCGCATTCGAGGCCGGAATGCCGCTGGCCGGAATGGCACTGGGGGCGCCGCTGACTCACCTGACCGGCAGCCCCTCCCACGTGGTCATCGACCCTTACCAGCTCGGCAGCCCGGCCGAGGCCTACCAACTTCGCCAGGTCGACCGCGCTCACCTGGCCGACACCGTCGACCTGACTTTCGTCGGCCGGTATATCCTCCCGATTGTCGTCCCGGTTGTCGTCGGCGGCCTTGGCCTCCTGATGCTGGACGAGGCCCTCAACGACGACGACGATGACGAGGCAGGCAACGCGAGGGAGCTGGTGGCAGCGCGCGGCCTTTCCGTCATCGGGCTCGGCCTTGGCATCAGCCTGGATGAACTGGTAGTGGGCTTCACGCTCGGCTTCAGCAAGCTGCCGGCGCGTGACGTCATCACCGCCATTGTCATCCAGGCGTTCCTGGCCATGATGGTCGGCCAGCTCCTCGGCCGGAAAGCACGCACTGGAAGCCTCCGGCTCAGCTCAGAACGCATCACCACCGGCTCCAAGCTGCTAGCGGGCGGCGTGCTTGTCGCGCTGTCGGCCGCCCTCCTGGTCGGTCCCCCGGTCACCACCCACCTCCTTCCCCACCTCCTACCCCACCATAAGGTCATCCCCCCGCCGGCACCTCCGGCCGTCAGCACCAGCCAGCCGTGAGCCACCGGAGATTACCGGGTTGCCGCCACGTCGGCGCAGGATGCCATGACCTGCGGGGCAGCGAAATTCGTAACCTCACCGCAATAAGTCGCCATTACGAGGAGAGTTTTAATAATTACTCTCCGTTTTCATTTGCCAGCAGTGATGACCGCGCTCCGGCTGCGGTCTCCTATCACGGGGCAATCTCGGTTCGGCTGATGCGTCGTCACCTGCGACGTAAGAACTTGGCAATAAATTGCTCAGCTTTTGGCGCTGGTTCGCCCCTTAAACCGGACAAAACGTACATCTGCTGAATCTCCTGATCTCGCCTCGCCGCGCGGCTAGCGTGATCCACCGGGAGCGTCACAGCGGACATCCAATGGAGGTGGATTTAAATGCTCAACGGGCATCGGTCCGCATGGCGCCGTCGCGGAGGTAAAAGTCGTGCGGCGCGTATTGCGGTCCCCCTCGCCATCCCGATGGCGTTGGGCCTGACTCTCGGGATCATTCTCGCGCTCTCGGGAGGCAACACTACGAACCTTGCTCAGCCGGCGTCGGACCTCGGGGCGTCGGCCAGCGCGTCCGGGAGCGCTTCCGGGTCGCCGTCAGCCGATCCGACGTCCACGGCCACCACGACTACCTCGACGACCAATGTCAACTGCGACATCATCGTCCCGGCGAATCCGCTCAGTGCGCGGGGCCTGGCCACGGCGTATCAGCTCACGGGAACGGACGGCCAGTCGCCGCAGGCCTCCGGCTGCGAAATGACCAACGCGGCCAACCTGGGGGCCTTCGTTCAGGCCACCATCCTGAACCCGCGAACCGGCGCCCTGTCCGTCTACGACCCGCTCGTCGTCACCCAGGGCACCACGCCCGCGGTCGCGCCTCCCGTGCCGACCCTGCCGGCCCACGCGGTCGTCACCATCGACTTCGGGTTCAACGGCACCGACCTGTTCCAGGTCGGGGCGACACCCAACGCGCTGGCGCAGGGCAACTGCACCAACGGCGAGCAGGGATCGATCTTCGGTCAGGTTTCATTCTGCAACAGCGTCCGGTTCTTCAACACCGCGTACCGGCTGGAGCGTGAGCGGAAGCTGGTCGTCCCGTCCGAGGGCACCTCGACGAAGTTCGTGGCGACCGGAGGCAGGCTGGGGACCGGCAACGACTGCCCGACCACTCGCAACTTCGACATGGTCGACCAGGACCCGAGCGACAACGTGACCACTGAGTACCTGCTCGACCCGGCCACCGGCCAGACCGCGCAGGACACCACGGCCAATGAGGGCAACCTGACTGGCTCCACCTTGTTGCTCAACGGCAGCGATAACACACTGCTCGACCTGTTCATGGACCCGGTGCTCGGATGCACCCCGTTCGAGGCGCCCAACCTGGCCAACAACGACCAGCCGAGCAGTTCCCAGGCGCTTGACGAGCTGCTGGCCGCCAAGAACCAGCCGCGGATGGTTGCCCTCGTGCCCGAGAACGACGAGATGGTGCTGGACAACAACGGTCAGTTCGACGCGGCCAAGACCGATCTTTACCGCGAGCAAGTGGGCCAGACGCCGATCAACTGGCAGAACAACCAGACCAGCAGCCCGGCGATGTACTGCCAGAACCTGATCAACATCCAGACGCCGTTCCTGGCCGCCAACCAGGCCCTGCTCGCCACCGGCCAGGCGCCGGTGACCGGAGTGGGCGACAACCTGTTCACCTTCCTGGCGAACAGGCTGAGCATGTCCTTCACCAACCTCGGCTGCCAGAACTTCGGCTTCACGAACCCCGTCACGGTCACCCTCGACGGGGCCGGCGCGGCCGTCGCGGCGACCTTCAACACCACGCCGCAGGAGGCGGCAGGTACCGGCGGAACCACAAGGCCGGGCCACCGCCACCGCCACGGACGAGGGCATCACCAACTGATGAACCCGTCCGGGATGTAAAAGCCAGATCGTAGCGGGCATGGCCCGAGTGCCAGCCGGCCGGCCCGAGTGCCAGCCGGCCGGTCAGCTGGAAAGTCCGCGGCACGGTGATCCCAGGATCACCGTGCCGCGCGGCATTCCTTCTGATGCGCGCGGCCATGGGGTGGCCACAGCGGTGACCTGCAACTCGCCCTCGCGGTACTCCTCGGCGGGGCTACCGTCTGGCTGATCCGCCACCGCGCCACCTAAGAGCCTGCGCCCTGGCAGCCCCTGAGGCCACTCCCGGGCCAAGCACTACCGCGCGTCCCTGAGACACCCCCGGTCCGTTCGGCGGAATTCAAAATCTCCACCCAGAACGGACCGTTGCTTCGCGCCCGCGCGCACGCATCAGCCTCAATGTCTAAAAGCGCCAGCCGAGTACCGCACCGGCTGTGACGGTAGGCCGGCCCAGTAGGCCGGTCAGGTACTCGCCGAATGCCGAGTGCAGGCTCGTGACAGCGACGACGGCGGCGGGCTTCCAGGCCGTGATCTGCGCCCGCATCATCTCCGCGTCCGGGTAGAGCCCGTTTACCGGGAGGGTGGCAACGGTCGTATCGTTCACGCCTGACGACAGCGCCCACAGCTGGTTCAGGTAATTGGCTTCGGAGGACAGCCCGTTGCCGTCGGTGGCGGGCGGCCCGCTCCAGGTCGGCCCCATGTAGTAGCCGCCGTACATCGAGGCGGGCATGCCGGTGTCGGCCTGCCAGCGGAGCGGTTCGGTGAAGCTGAGCAGCGGCATGGGCACGACCAGGACGCTGGCGCCGGCCGGGAGCCGCAGCGCGGTGAACGCCGCGGTCCAGCCGGCCGGCACGGGGGAGGCCTGGGCGGCGGGCAGCGGACGGGGCACCAGGGGCAGGACCGCGATCAGCGCCACGGCGGCGATGAGAACTCCTCGCCTGGGCCAGCGGCTGCGCGCGGCGTCGAGGCCGAAGGCGAGCATCGCGGCAGCGGCGCCGTCGGCGATGATAGAGAACCGGTCGGGGATCACCGCCGCCGTGACGGGGAAGGTCTGCAGCCAGTACCACGGCAGCTTGATGCCCTCGTGCTCCTGGCCGCCGGCCAGCAGGGTACCGCCCAGGGAGAACGCCGAAAGCGCCGCGAACGCCACCGCCGTGGCGCGGACCGGCAGGCGGCGCCAGCACAGAACCGCGATGATGGCGAGGACGGCCAGCATCGGCCAGCCGAGGTAGCCGAGGTATTCGGGCAGCCCGCCCTGGAACCGGGCCTCGAACGCGGCACTGCCCGCCGTGTGCACCAGCAGGGAGGAGGGGGCCTGCACGAACCCGGCGAGGTCGTTCTTGTAGAAGTCCGGGGTGAACGGGCTGCCCCCCTGGTGGAGCGGGCCGAAGAACTGCACCCACAGCGGGTAGCCCGCGATCGGGAGCGCTGCCGCGACCCCGGCGCCGGCGCCGACGCCGATGTCACCGATCCGCCCGGCCACCGCGCCCGGCCGGGACAGGGCGAGCACCGCGGCGAGGATCACCGCGGCCAAGGCCGCGTCGAGCAGCAGTTCCTCGGTGATGAACAGCTGGGCGGCGGCCATCAGGCCCAGCACGGCCCCGCAGCGCGCCGCGGCCCGCAGGCCGGTGCCGCAGCGCCCGGTGACCAGTCGCAGGGCCGCATCGATGATCAGCGGCGGGAAGACCGCGAACTGCAGGTCGTAGTGGCCGAACGAGGACTGGATCAGCGCCGGGCAGAACCCGTAGACTCCTCCGCCGAGGCTGGCGGCGGCCGTGCCGACGTCCCAGCGGCGCAGCACGGCGAACATGCTGACCGCCGATCCCGCGAACCCCAGCGTCATGAGCACCGTCAGGCTGGTCTGCGGGCCGGCCAGCAGCGTCAGCGGCGCAAGCAGCACGCCGGGCAGCGGCATGGCCGTGTTCCACATGATGCTGATCCCCTGCGGGGCGTTCATCCCGGTGGTGATCAGCGCGGGCAGCCTCAGGTGCGCGACGGCCGTGGCGTCGTACCGGAAGAACCAGGCGAACTGGTCGGTGTCATACGGGTTGCCCGCCACGATCCGCGACGCCGGGTCCCGCCACAGCCACATGGTCACCGCGGCCGCGCCGACCAGGTAATAGAGCCCCGCCAGCCACACAATCCGGCTGGCGGCAAGCGGCCGCACGCGTTCCGCCGCGGACGGGAGCGTCAGGATCATACGCGCACGTTACCGCGTATCCCGGCACTATCACCCTGTGATTACGATACAATCACGCGCACTATGCGTAATGTTAGGAATCTGAAATAAGTTCCCCCGGCCGAACCCGGCGCCTGGCTCGCCTGGACCGCCGTGCTCATTCACCCGGCTGATCGGTGCCAAATCCCGATGAGCGGCCTATCCGCAGCCATTCATAAGTAACACGTGTTTCAAGTCAGGAGTGTCCCCAATTTAGCGAAACAACATATTACAAACAGCCACAGAACTCTTGACAGTCATCCTATTAGCATTTTACGCTCCTGCCACTCCGCAAGCGACCGTCCCTCGCCAGCAGGCAGGGGAACGGCCAAACCGAAAGGTCGAGGCAGCATGGGTGGTTTCAATCCGGGGCGCTTGCGGGTTACCCCAGGGCGGCCGCGCCTGCGTCGTAGTTGCCCGCGGCCGAGGTTTGTACCGGAGCGGTGGCGGTGTCGGCCGGCAGCGACGACGGGCTGACGAACGTGCTGCCCTGCGGGCCCGCTTGCACGGCCTCGTTGAGCGCGCTGCCCCGCAGGTACGCAGACCAGGGCAGGAACCATTCGGTCCAGCCGTCATCCCACTTGCCCGCCGCCGTGCTGTTGGTGACGGTGATGGGATCACCGGGGATGGACATGTTGTAGTACGTCTCGGCGTCGGGCGGCGGCAAGTTCACGCATCCGTGCGAAACGTTGGTGGTGCCCTGGTCGATCACCGACCAGGGAGCGGAGTGGTAGTAGTCACCGCTGAAGGTGAACCGGACCGCGTAGTTGACCAGCTCGTTGTAGTAGCCGGCGCTGCCGGGCTTGCCGCCGCCGATCATGCGCACCGGGTTGTTCTTCTGCACGCTCACGTAGGTGCCGTCGGGGGTGGGCAGGCTGGCCCGGCCGGTGCTGATCGGCCAGTCGTAGATGCGCTTGCCGTTGAGGTAGATCTGGGTGTAGTGCGTGGTCGTGCTGGCCACGGCGATCAGCGCCCGGCCGATCTCGAACGTCTGGGTCAGGTCGGCGGTGCCGTACACGCCGTCGGCGCCCTCGATCCCGTTCAGGTGGCCGTCGAAGCTGACCGTGGTGTAGGCCGGCCAGTAGTCCCGCGGCCGGAAGTCCAGGTGCTCGTCGCCGTCCCAGTACCAGGCGCCGATCACCGGCTTGGAGGTGGTCAGCTCCAGCGACCGCTCGACCGCGGCCCGGTTGGTGATCGGCTGGCTGAAGATCAGCATGATCGGCATGCCGACGCCGTAGGTCTGGTCGCTGCCCTCGTAGATCTCGGTGGAGAACGTCTGGCTGGGCGACAGGGTGCGGAACGTGCTCGTCGTAGTGATCTTGCTACCACCGGTGCCGGTGCCGGTGGCGGTCACCGTGTAGGTCTGCGAGGTGTCAAGCGTCCAGGTGCTGTGCCAGGTCTTGTCGCCGTCGCTCAGGTAACCGGACACCGGGTCGCCCGAGGTCCGGACTGTGACGTTGGTTACTTTTCCCTTGGCGGCGGTGACGCTGATGCCCCCTGACGGATCAACGTCGTGGCTGCCGTTCGCGGGCGTGATCTTCAGCTCGGCGGCGAGCATCGCGGCCCGCGCCTTGGCGGCTTCGGCCCGCGCCTCGGCGGCTTCGGCGGACGCGGAAGCCTGCGCCTTGGTCTGGCCCGGGCTGGGTGACTGTGCGTGTCCGCCGCAAGCGGTGGCGAGCAGGCCGATGGCGGCCGCCGCCGCGATGGCGGCAAAATGCCTGCCCCACCCGCCCGACCTGCGGTCTTTGCCGCGCACGGTGACCCTCCTCGGCGTCGGAGTCAGAGCGGGGAACCCGAAAAAACCCCGCAATGCCCTGTTGCGTGCCTCCAACGCATATTACGTGGTACCTAAAGAGGAGTTTGGAGACGCGACCTCTCGTCTACCGAAACGCCGGGAACGCCGGAAACGCCCCAAGAGTTCCCAAGGCTATATCGATTCGGGTGCGCCCCGCGGCGGCTCTGTCTCAGCGCCCTTCGGGATCCCGGCGTCCTTCGGAGTCTCGGTGCCCTCCACGGTCCCGGCGTCCTCCACGGTCCCGGCGTCCTCCACGGTCCCGGCGTCCTCCACGGTCCCAGCGCCCTGTGAAGTCGCGGTGCGCTTGCGGCGCGGGAACCGCACCGCCCAGCCAAGCGCGAGCACGCTCAGCGCGATGATCACGTACTCCGGCCAGGCTCCCACCCGGTCCGCCAGCGTGCGGTAGCTGACCAGCGGCACCCGGCCGTCCAGGATCGCCCGCTGCCAGATGCCGCTGTGCTCGATCAGCGCGCCGTCCGGCGCGATGATCGAGCTTTCTCCGGTGGTCGAGGCGTACACCACCGCGCGGTCGCTTTCGATGGCCCGGATCCGGGCCATCGCCGTCTGCTGCTCGGTCTCGCCGAGCTGCCCGTCGATCTCGAAGTCCGCGTCGTTGGACTGCACCGCGAGCAGGTTGGCCCCGGCGTTGACCTCCGAGCGCACCAGGGCATCGAAACCCACCTCGTAGCAGATCACGTCACCGAGCTTGATCTTCCCGACGCCGAAGACCACGGCCTTCCGCCCCGGGGTGAAGTTCTCCGGCTGCAGTGACGGGAGCGAACTAAAGCTGGAGATGAGGCTGCGGAACGGGATGTACTCACCGAACGGCACGAGCTGGCGCTTGACGTAAAACGTCGTCGGCCCGCGGCCGGGGACCCACAGCTGACCGACGTTGCGCTGGGGGTCCTGCAGGACCTCGCCGACCAGGATCGGCCGGTCGATGGCGTCCACCGCCCCGGCCAGCACGGCATAGATAAAGGGGTAGTCATACGGGTCGAGGCCGGTGGCGTTCTCCGGCCAGATCACGAGGTCCGGGGCGGGCTCGCGTCCCGCCTTGACGCGGGCGGCCAGCTCCGACGTGGCGGCGGCGTGGTTCTGGGTGACCTCAGTGTCGTTCAGCTGCTGCGACAGGTTCCTGGCCCGCGGTACGTTCCCCTGGATCGCGGCGACCCGGGCCGTCGGCGCACCCCCGGTCGGGTCGACCGGCAGCAACCCGCCCGCGAGCACCAGCCCGATCGTGACCGCCGCCGCCACCACCGGCCCGGCCAGGCCGCCAGAGCGCCGGGCACCCCCCAAATAACACAACACCACCCGGGCGATCATGGCTCCGGTCAGTGCGACCAGGAAGCTGAGGAACGGCACCCCGCCGATCGCGACCCAGCGGACGTCCGGCGCGACGGACTGGCTCATCGCCAGCCGGCCCCAGGGGAAGGGGTAGGGCCACCGGTCCCTGACGCCCTCGGCCGCCACCCACCAGCCCGCCACCGCGGCCGGCCAGAAGCGGAGCCGCAGCAGCAGTCGCTGGCCGATACAGAGCACGGCGAAGATGAGCGCCAGCGCCGCGGCGAGCGCGACCCACGCGTACCACGCCTCGTTGACCAGCCAGTACAGCAGCGGGACGAACAACGCCAGGCCGAACACCAGCCCGCACCCGAACGAGGCCCGCAGGCTGCGCCCGGTCAGGGCCAGCACCAGCAGGGCTGGCCCGGCCACCGCCAGCGGCCAGGCGTCTACCGGGGGGAAGGCGGCGAACAGCGCCAGGCCGCCGGCCACCGACAGCAGCAGGGCCCAGCGCGTGGCGAACCCGCCGAAGGCTCCCGGGCCGCGTGTCTTCGCACCGGCGGCGGGTGCGGCCTGGGCGGATATCACCCTGGCAGCCTAACCGGCGCTTGCGCGTGCGTCACGCCAGCCCAGCGCCAGCCCAACGCCAGCCCATTTGTGCGGGTTTGGGGAGCAGAATCGTCGCAGGGACGGACAACCGACGTGGTTAAGCGTGACCGAGGTATACCGCTGAGCTATAGTACGGGGCTAACGCCTTGTTGGGGGGGCGTGCACTTTCCGTTCCGTCTTTGTTGGTGCACATGAATTGGCGAGTCATGATTAAGATCCGTTACGTCGATCCGAATAAGATTTCTCCTGGGTTACATGCTGCGGTCGAGTGCCATGGCCGCAGCACCACGGTTTACCTGCTCTGCGGCCTAAGACCGCAGCAGCGCCGCGCCGCGTTCCGCAGGCTCCAGATGTCCGCCCGGATGGGTTACTATCCCGCGTTGCCTGCCCCGCAGCTGGCACTCGCGCGGTTCAAAGACCGGATCAGGACCGGCCTCAGTCAGGCCGGGGCCCTCTTCCGCTCCCACCCGGCCGGAAGCACGGTACCGCTCATGGTGGTGTCGGCCGGTGCGATTGTCTTCCTCTTGCTCTCCACGGTCTCGATCCGCGACCAGCACGGACCGGGGACGCCGGGCCAGCTGGCGGGCGCGGCGGCCGGGGCCCCCGCGCCGGTGGCGTCGGCCAACGTGGCGCCGATGCCCGGGGCGTTGCTTGAACCGCTGCCCGGGGTGTTGGTCCCACCGGTCCATGCCGGTCCCGACAGCGAGCTGTTGTCACCGGCGCCACGGGGATCCATCGGGGTCGCGGCCTTCACCTCCCTGGACGTCGCGGCCACCCCGCGGCCAGCCGCCGCCCGCCGAGGTGCTCGGACTCAAACGCGGCCCTGACGCCCGGGCTCAACCGAAGCTACGCTGAATCCGCCAGTCCCGGGCCTGGGCCGGGCCCGGCCGGATCGAAGGAGCTTCGGTTGAGCAGGCGCGGATGGCTGCTGTTCGTCGCGATGGGCGTGATCTGGGGCATCCCGTACCTGCTCATCAAGGTGGCCGACGGCGGCGTCTCGGTGCCGGTGCTGGTCGGCACCCGGGTCGCGCTCGGCTCGCTGCTGCTGTGGCCCGCGGCCATCCGCGGCGGCCACCTGCGCGCGCTCAAGGGCCACCTGGAGTGGCTGGCCGCGTTCACCGCGGTAGAGATCGTCGCCCCGTGGGCGCTGCTGTCCAACGCCGAACGGCACCTGCCCAGCTCCACCAGCGGCCTGCTCATCGCCGCGGTGCCGATCTTCAGCGCGCTGCTCGCCCTGACGTACCAAGGTGACCGGCTCACCCCGGTCCGCTGGGCCGGCCTGGCCATCGGGCTGGGCGGCGTCGCATTGCTGGCCGGCCCGGCCGCGGGCAAAGGCGACGCGCTATCGGTCGTGCAGGTGCTGCTGACCGCGCTCGGCTACGCGCTCGGCCCGCTGATCGCCAACCGCAAGCTCGCCGACCTGCCGCCGGTCGCGGTCAACGCGGCCTGCCTGGGCGCGGCCGCCGTCGTCTACGCGCCGTTCGCCGCCCTGACCTGGCCCCGTGCGATCCCGTCGGTCCAGGTGCTCGGGGCGCTGGCCGCACTCGGCGTGATCTGCACCGCGGTCGCCTTCGTCGTCTTCTTCCGGCTGATCGCCGAGGTCGGCCCGGCCCGGGCCACGGTCATCACCTACGTCAACCCGGCCGTGGCGGTGGCCCTGGGCGTCGGTGTCCTCGGCGAGCACCTGACCCCGGCCATCGGCGTGTCCTTCGCGGCGATCCTAGGCGGCTCAATCCTGGCCACCCGCCCCAGCGAGCCAAAGCGCCGCGGAGGCCAGCCGAGGATACTGCCACCACGTCCCGTTCAGAATGATTCTGTTCTTTAATGATTCGGAACGGACCGTGGTGCATGCCCCCCGGCATCATCCGCGGTTTTCCCTGGGGAGGCCGATGAGCACGACCGCAATACCAGACCCGGCCGGAACGCCTGGCCTGCGGATGTCGACCGCGCGGGGCCGGTGGGTGGTGGCCGCCACCGTGCTCGGCTCGGGCATGGCCGCCCTGGACGCGACCGTGGTGGGCATCGCGCTGCCGGCCATCGGGCGCAACTTCCACGCCACCGTGACCAGCCTGCAGTGGGTCGTGGACGCCTACACGCTGACGCTGGCCGGGCTGCTGCTGCTCGGCGGGACGCTGGGGGACAGCTACGGGCGGCGGAAGGTGTTCGTGATCGGCACCGTGTGGTTCGCCGTCGCGTCGCTGCTGTGCGGGCTGGCCCCGGACGCGGCCGTGCTCATCGCGGCCCGGGCCCTGCAGGGCGTGGGCGGGGCGCTGCTCACGCCGGGCAGCCTGGCGATCCTGCAGGCGTCCTTCGCCAAGGACGACCGCTCGGCCGCCATCGGCGCGTGGTCGGGGCTTGGCGGCATCGCCACCGCCGCCGGGCCGTTTCTGGGCGGGTGGCTGATCAGCGCGGTGTCGTGGCGGCTGGTGTTCTTCATCAACCTGCCGCTGGCGGTGGCGGTGGTGGTCATCACCGCCCGGCACGTGCCAGAGACCCGGTCCCCGGGTCCGGTGCCGAAACTAGACGTCACCGGAGCACTCTGCATCAGCGGCGCGCTGGCCGGGATCACCTACGGGCTGATCGCGGCCTCATCGGACGGCTGGGGTTCGCTGGCCGTGCTGGTGCCGCTGGGCGTCGGAGTAGTGCTCTTCGGGCTGTTCATCCTGGCCGAGGCGCGGGAGCGGGAGCCCATGCTGCCGCTCGGGGTGTTCGCGTCCCGGCAGTTTTCCGCGGCCAACGCCGT
>Ga0302325_10016914_pt1 | contig 15434 bp, 15 predicted proteins | sample Palsa_T0_2_FD_201948 | JGI IMG/M metagenome (GOLD analysis project Ga0302325, IMG submission 201948) | Peat permafrost microbial communities from Stordalen Mire near Abisko, Sweden - Palsa_T0_2 | ecosystem: Environmental > Terrestrial > Soil > Palsa > Peat permafrost | place: Sweden: Abisko...
TTCCTAGCCGCGCGCTTTACGGATCCCTGACCGCCTCGGCGGCGCCGTTGTCGAGCCCTAGCACGGCGATTTTCCCGGTCACCAATTCGGTCGGCCAACTCGTGAGAGTAAAGCCAGTCGTCACCGCGATTTTCTCGGTTCCATCAGCCCGATAGGCGATAACGCCGCCGCCGATCGCGCCTCCGATCTTCTGACCCCATAGCTTCTTGCCGCTTGAGGCGTCGAGAGCATAGAAATTGCCGCCGACGTCGCCGACGAACACCAGCCCTCCGGCAGTCGGCGTCACGGCGCCCAGGATCGGGTAATTCGATCTCACCCTCCACTTCGCGACGCCTGTGTCGGCGTCGACGGCGTAGACCCAGCCGCGCCAGTGACCGGGGCGCAGCGCTGGGTCATCGCCTGGGGCCAGAGAGGCGCGGATCTCATCCTGCTGGCCGGTCAGGTCAAAGCCGCGCATCGCGTTGCCGAACCAGGCCGCGCCAATCCGCACGTCCCGAAGCTGCTCGTCGGTCTGACGTTTCACCGTCGTGCACCAGTCGACCTCGCCGGTGATGACGAGGTTTACGTCCGGATCGTAGGCCGGGCCGTTCCACTCCGACCCGCCGGATACGCCCGGGCAGAAGCGCACCGATTTGTCGGGCGCAAACGGCGCCTCGACATTCTCGATCTTGGTCACCGGCGTGCGATAGAGCAGGGCGTTGTTGGCGAGGTCGATCCCATAGAGATGCCCGTCCTTGGGTGCGGCCGAAAGCAGCGTCTTGCCGCCCAACGTGTGGATCAGAGCAGGCGCGCTGGCAACGTCCCAGTCATGCCAATCCCCGGGCACGAGCTGGAAATGCCGCTTGTAGGCGCCCGTCATGGGGTCGAGCACGACGACCGAGTTGGTATAGAGATTCTCGCCCTCGCGTACGCTGGCCGCATAATCGGGCGATGGGTTGCCGACCGGCACGTACAATTCTCCGGCCACGGGATCGAGGGTGAACGATGTCCAGGTCCCGCCACCGCTGATCGGGAATCCGGGCGCGTTGCCCCAGGTCGACAAATCGAGCGGGGACGCGCCTTGCGGGCCCCGGGTCGGATCGCCCGCGGTCTTGGGAACAAGATAGAATTCCCACAGGATTTTGCCGCTTTTCGCGTCGAGCGCATACATGCGCCCCTTGCCGCCCTTGGCGTCGCCGCTAGCGTTGCCGATGAAAACTAGTCCGCTCCAGGCGATCGGAGCTGCGGTGACGTATTCGCCCTTGCTCACGTCCGCGATTGTCGTCTGCCAGATTCGCTTGCCGGTCTTGAAGTCATAGGCGAGGACTTGCCCGTCCGGGGATCCGCGAAACAGCATGCCGTCGAAATAGGCCGCCCCGCGCATGGCCGTGTTGTACGAGGGCGAGACTTCTTCTCGCGTGCGCCAATTCTCGGCGCAAGTCGCCGGGTCGATCGAGAAAATATCGGTTCGGGTGGTGCCGATCAGGGCCCCGTTGACCACGATCAGGCCTGTCTCAAAGCTTGTGTATTGTTTGGTGTCGTACGTGCATAAGACCTTAAGCTTGCCCACGGTCTTGGCGTTGATCTCGACGAGCGGCGAATAGCGCTCCGAAGTGAGCGTCCGGTTGTAGCTCGGCCATTCGTCGCCGGCCGGATTCGACGCTACGGTCAACGGCGCAGGCGTCGGGTACGCAGCCGTCTTGTAAGCCGGGTTGCGTTCCGTCGTCGTCGTGCCGGCAGGCGCTTCCCAGGAGCCTACGTAACTGCGCGTCTGAGCAACAAAGAGCGCCACCTGGACCCGATAGGCGCGATACATGGGGCGCCCGGCCGCCGCGCCCGCAACGATCAGGGCGACGGCGCCGAGAGCGGTCACAAGCAGGGTTCTTCTCTTCATTGATCGGCGCCGCCGACCGCGATATCGCCCGCGATCCAGCCGAGCAGCGCTTGGCCCGCGCTGACGAGCGGGCGATAGCGGCGCAGCAGGGTGATCGCCCGCGAAGCGCCCCAAACCAGGAAGGGAATGCTCAGAAGCAGGCCGAGAGAGAGAGAGATGTTGCCCCTCGCCATCGCGGCGATCGCAACGATGTTATCGAAACTCATGATCAGATCGGCGATCTTGTCGTTCTGAACCTCGAGCGGCCCATCCATTGAGTGATCTACCCTCACTCCTGCACAAAGTCGATTCTGAAAACCCTCTTTATCTTTGCCAAGGTCAGCCGCCGCATAACGGCCTTGATGGAATGGCCGAGTATCAACGGATGGAAAGCTGCGGAGGACCGAGGATCAAACGGGCTTAGGCGCATGCCCCGTTCAGCCCATTGAAACGCGCGTTCAGCGTCGCCACTCCATCCAAGAATAACGCTGCCAACAATGTAGGTGAGACCTGCGCCTCATGTGGGAGAAGGAGTAGGTCGATTATCGGGAGACCCAGTCGAACGGCTATATCGTCCCGCCCTGCCGGCGTGGAACGACAATCCGGTCTGGACGAGCGAACCAAAGGTGACTCTATTCCGCGATGAAGCGCTCGCTTGACGACGACTATTCGGGCAAGCTCAGCCGCGCCTCGGCCGTGGTCATGGCGATTTCGTCGTTGCGTCTAACGGAGCGGGCGTCGCCACTCATATTGGGTTTCAACCCCTCTTCCGGGCGAACGATGGCGGAGACCGCGGGGGCCTCGCGAAGAGGGCCAAGCGGACCATGAAAGGGGGCGAGCATTCGCAGAGTCGACTTCTCGACACGCGACGGCCGAGGGGGCGACTGATGGCTTCCTTGACGCCGGTCCAACGAACTGAGCGGCCGATCCCGGCGCGGCGGCGACTGCCAAAGTTCCCGTATCAATTCCCTCGTGAGAGGTCCGTTGAAGCCTCGAACGTCCGACTATCACACCAGCGCCTGCAGGCCGCCGAACACCGCCGAGCGCCGACACCATCGCTGAAACGCCGACGATCAATCCGAGATACCTCTGAACGACCGCGACGCCTCGCGAGTGTCGCAAACGCCCCGCGAGGCGTCGTTCCCGCAATGCGTACTCTCCGCCCTGAGCGGGCGTCGACCGCGCTAGTCTGGCGAAGGCCTAGACCACGGACCTGCCGAGACCGGCCATATCGTGTGTTACTGACATGGCACAAAGACCGCTTTTCATGCGGAACGCCATCATCTAGTTTAGCGCTTCAATAGGATGGCGGACGGCGGGTTTGTCGGTCGCCACTGAAAAAAATGGACGCGCGCGCGCTCACTCCGCATTGAACGGGCGCGATCGCGGCCGAGTCGCACAGCTGGGATACGGTGCTATTTCGGGAATTGGTGGGGCCTTCATTCTAGACTTCGTCAAAAAGAGACAAGTTCTCCTGCTTTGTCCCGGTGGCCTGGAGCACGGCGGCGGCATAGGGCGGCAGATGGGTTATTTCCTGTCCGCTTTGCCGCAATCCCTGGAAACCCCGGCCTATCGCGTCATCGATACGCGGGGGCCCTGGTTCCTCGGTAGCGCGCGATGGCGCATTCCCCTGTCCGCCGTCTACCTTGTGGCTGCCGGATTGCGGATCGCATGGATGGGGATCGTCGGCCGACCCAGCTTGATCCACGCAAACATCACTGGCCGAGGCAGTACCTCTCGCAAGTTGGTGCTCACGGCCATCGCCCGCGCGGTAGCACTGCCGTATGTCCTGCACGTCCACGACTATGATTACGCTGCGGATGTCCGTGCACGGGGCGAAGTGATGCGGCGCTTGGTGCGCGGCATGTTCGCCGCCGCGGAGCAGACGATTGTGTTGGGGAATCAGGCAGAGCATACGTTACGTGCGGCACTCGAACTACCGGACGCGCGCATCCTAGTCCTGCCGAATGCGGTACCGGATCCGCACCCATCCACAAGGGGTGGCCTAGGCTCAGTTGCAGCTGGCCGCGTCCATCTCGTGTTCCTCGGGTATCTTAGCGCCCGCAAGGGAGTGCCTGAACTTCTGCAGGCATTGGCTAGCCCCGCCCTGGCCGCGCTGCCATGGCGCGCGACGCTCGCCGGCGGGGGTCCTGTCGATGAATTCCGTGCTCGCGCCGCGGCCCTCGGGCTCGCCGATCGGGTGGCCTTCCCGGGCTGGATCGATCAGTCTGCGGCCAGCGCGCTATGCGCGGTCGCGGATATCCTGGTCCTGCCTTCTTACGCCGAAGGGTTAGCAATGTCGGTTCTGGAGGGGCTGGCGCATGGACTTGCCGTGGTGGCGACGCCGGTCGGAGCTCATGCCGAGGTGATCGAGCCCGATCAGTCCGGCCTGTTGGTGCCACCTGGGGACATAGCCGCACTTGGCGCAGCTCTCGCCCGCGTGGTCGGGGATCGCGCATTGCGCGAACGTCTGCGCGCCGGCGCCCGACAGCGCTTCATCGAACGTTTTGACGTGCGGTCGTACTCGGGACGACTGACCCGGCTGCATTGCGCGCTGCTCGGTGATCCCCGACCCCTGGGCGGATTTGAACACGAAACTCCGTTGTGAACACCGTCGTATTGTGCTCACGGCACACCTTGTCGGTGTCGTTTCGTTTGGTCTGGACAGAGCTACTACACCTGCGCCGCGGGTGGACGCAGATCAGACCCGCAGGTTGTCTTGCCGCTTGGCCGTCCGCCGAGCTATCGCAATTTTGCGCCACATTGAGGCCGAGCGATCAGTTGGAAACCCCGCAGACCGGCGATCCGAAGACGTTTTGGGCTGGCTGCGCTTTTGACCGAGCCGGTAGGAGGAGGCGCGGCACCTTTGAAACTTTTACGCCTTCGTGGCAAGCATCGCAACGTCAGTGCGATTTTTCGCGTTCAACTTCCTCATGACGTTGCGCACGTGGACCTTCACCGTGCTTAAACACATATTCAAATCGTTGGCTATGATCTTGTTTGATTTACCCTGCTGAATCGCGCGCACGACTGACAGTTCGCGGCTGGTGAGGGCGTTGAGCCGTGGGAGGGCCGTCGACGCTGGGAGGCGAAACGGATCCGATACGAGCAGATAGTCGGGCGGGACATAGGTCCCGCCTGCAAGAACAAAACGCATCACCTCAATGGCGATTTCAAATCCCATCGTAACCGGAATATATCCCTTCGCGCCGGAATGAATGACAGCGCGGGCCAAGTTCGCGTCATTCGTGGATGCGAGAGCGATAACCGGGCTGCTTGAACCAAATTCCGAAAGGTCTTTCAACGCGTTCGTATACTCCTGACCGCCGGCGTCTATCAAAGAAAGGACGACCAGCTGAGCGGGGGGGTCTTGGGGCTTAGCTCCCAGTTCCGACAATGACGAATACGTCAGGGCCGAAATCGACAACGCGGATTGCATGCTGCAGCGAATGCATTCCCGCAAGAAAGGACGGCTTTCAACTATCGCGACGAAAGCATCAACTTCATCATTGCTTGCTCGATGGGGGCGATGCTCCACAATGGCTCCGGCGATTGTTGACAAGTGCGCCCCTCTTACCCACTACAGAATTCTTCGCCTTGTCAGCATTAGGGCTGACGTCCCACTATCCAGAAGCGGCACCCTCAAGCCCTTGGGCATGATGGAAACGCTGTCAACCCTAGGTGTGTAACGGTGTCAACCGAAGGTATCCATTTGACCCTAGGTGAGCCGGATTTCGGTGTCCAGAAAAATTTGCAGACCTAAAGTGGTACTTCTGGCTTTCTTTTGAATGAGCGCCAAAGAGTCTGCGCCGAGAAACCCGAGTTGGACAGGGGCCAAGGTGGGCGCGAGACTTGAGCAATCGGGAGTACTAATTCCAATCGTTGCGGTTGGATTCGACCTGCAGGCATGATCCTACACGCCGCAAGCGTGATGAGAGAGAATAAGGCCACGGTAGCGGACGCGACTAGGCGCGTTGGTTGATCACCTTTACTGCGCTACGCCACGCGGCCCATGGCAAGCAAGCCGCTTATATTCGCCAATATTCGCCAAGTCGTCCTGCGCCGGTTTGGCGCACTGGCGCGCCGGATAACTCCATCGCCGTGCGGCAGCAGCAGACGGAGAAATCAAATCGAAGGCGTATTGGACGAACTTAACGCAGACACCAGGTTGCCGGCACTGCTGCCCGTACCTCGTTAATGCGGTACGTGTCCGCGCCGCCCCTAAAGGCAATATGTCGCGCCAATTTGCGCACTTCATCGATTGACCCAGTCCAATAAAGGGTTTGGACGTCGTAACCGCCGCGCTGGAAAACGACCTCGCAACTTCGCAGATTTCCGTCATGATACTGATGCATTGATTCTACACCAATCGCAATGTTCAACCGAATCAAACTCCCGCCACGTCTCGCGGGCAGCGCCCTACGTATGTCGCAAATGATCTTTTTGTTCCATTAACAGAATTGGGGTGGTCGCTTGGATCCGATGCAGAAGTCCCTGCCGCAGAGGAATAAAAAGGGAGCGCTCCAAAAAAAACGTAGCAGAATAATATAAAATTGTCAACAACATAAGGCCCCCCGCGTACAATCAACCGACGTCTCGGTGAGATGGGACTCGCCGAGCGGGACGAGGTCAGACTGCCTTTGTTAGGACCTGAGACAGCTTCTTAATTGTTGTTGCGCCGGAGAGGAGGCCATTTCTGGGCGCGCGCAAAGCTGACTCAATTATCACGGACTTTTAGGCCCGACGCGCCTTTGCGCCAGGCTGCCGTCGGCGTCTGCCGACCGCGTCAGGTATTGCCGCTGAATTCAACTCCTCCGTCAATCAAAGCGGCGTACATCCTTTGATTTTATTATAGTCCGTTAGCGCCTTTTGCACCCGTTTCACTCCGTTTGGTCATCAGGGGCTCCTGTGTGCGGCCCTTTTACGTAGAGAAAACGATAGATTGCCTCAATACCTTATTCGGGGCAGGCTCACGATCCTCAGCCCTGAGCAGTTGATTGCTTCGTCTCTCGGAACCGACTTTCGGCCATTTAGGATATGCGATGACCAACTCGCACTCGCACATTTGGAACGCCCCGCCCGCCCTCAGCGCCAGACCGGGCAGTGAATTCCCCCTGAGCAACGGGGTCAGCGCGCCGGACCGGCCGGCGCTCGACCGCAGCGCGCTATCTGCCGCGTCGACGATTGACCGGGTCAACATTCTCGGAGTGGGCGCGATGCCCCTCGATCTTGGCCAGGCTGCGGGAACGCTCGAGCGGTGGCGCGCGGAACGGCAACGGAAATACGTTTGCCTCGTTTCGGTGCACGGATTGGTGATGGCACAGCGCGACCCAGCGATCCGCGATGCTCTCAACGGCAGCAGCATGGCGGCCGAAGACGGGATGCCGTTGGTCTGGTGGTCGCGCCTAGCAGGATTCGCGCAGGCCCGCCGGGTCTGCGGCTCGGACCTGCTTGATGCGGTATGCGCGTTTGGTTTGCCGCGCGGTTACCGTCATTATTTTTACGGCGCCAACCCGTCCGTGCTGGGTTTGCTGACAGATCGGCTGCAGCGGCGACATCCCGGCTTGGTCGTGGCAGGCTACCGCTCGCCCCCTTTCCGGCCTCTGACCACTGCCGAAGACGCCGAGGACATCGCAGCGATCAACGAAGCTCGTCCGGATTTCGTCTGGGTAGGGCTTGGCATGCCGAAGCAGGAAAAGTGGATGGTGCAGCATCTGGGCAAGATCGACGCAACGGCTCTGATCGGTATAGGCGCGGCGTTCGACTTTCATGCCGGCACAAAGCCGCGCGCCCCAATCTGGATGCAGCGCTCGGGGCTGGAATGGTTGTTCCGGCTAATGACCGAGCCCCGGCGGCTCGCTCGCCGTTACCTGATCGATAATACGCTATTCCTCATCTATGCGCTCGGTCAAGTTACGGGATGGAAGAACCATGCGCACGACTGGTAAAGCGGCGTTCGGGCGCGTCAGGCTCCGTCATGAGGCTCTTGGCTCCGACTCTGCCATGCGCGTCGCTCCCGCCTCTGAGCAAACTGTCGGCCGGCGGGGTGAGACGTCAGGGGCGCGGGACGGCTTAACCCTTCGTCCCAAGGCGCTGGAGACCGAGGAATGCTGGCCCTTGCGCGCGTTCAGGGACGTAGACCCAACTAAATGAGGGCTCGAGCAAATGGAAGCGGAGGAACTCCCCGAAACCCGCAGTCGTGAGCGCAGATTCGGCCCCGAGTGGATTTTTCTCATCCTCCTGGTCGTTTGCACCGCTTACGCGCTAATGCAATTTCGCTGAATCGATACAGCCATCGACTCCCATCGCACCCTGTGAAATATTGACAGACATGACATCCGCCGATCCATGGTCAGTGCACATCAAGAAGCCGCAGAGAAGCCGATCGGGCGCGTCGTGGATTTTCGAGCTCTACATGAACTGCTCCTGACAAGGTAGCGGCGGAGCGAGTTCCGCTGATTTGAGGTGACGATGCTAGACGCAAAACGCGGCGCATACTTACTTCCGTCCGAGCCGGCGCCGATAGCGGCGCACGAGCCATCTGTGGCGGAAACTATAGCGCGCTGCCTTGGCATTGTCCGACGGCAGATCTTTGTCGTCCTTGCTTTTGCGCTACTTGGCGTGGCTCTTGGCGGCATTTCCTTTTTGCGGGCCCCACCAAAGTATACTGCGGCGGTAACGCTGCTGGCGGAGACACGCAAGATCGAGCTTATTCAGCAACCTACCATTTCAGAGGAAGCATCGATACAATCTATTGGCGCAATGGAAACCCAAGTGGAGTTGCTGAGATCTGACGAAGTCGCGTTACGGGTGATTAGAAAGCTCAATTTATCGCATGACCCAAGATTCATTGGAGAGGAAAGTCGAAGCGCTCTTGGTTCGCTATTGTACAAACTAGCGCCTGGGTATTTCGTTGAATCTGCGCCGAGCGAGGAGGAACGTCAAAGCCTGGTTCTCGACCAATTTGACAAAAGCCTAAACGTAACTCGGATCGGCGTAACTTACGCAATCGAAATCGACTTCGAATCAAGATACCCGGATCTCGCCGCCGAAATAGCCAACACAGTTGCGGACGTATATATTGAGTTGCAACGAACCACTGAATACGATGCGGCCCGCCGAGCCAACGACTGGCTGGAAGAGCGCATCCCGGAGCTGCGCGCCAAGAGCGAGGACGCACATAAAGCTGTTGTCGAGTACAAGAACGAGTACAATATTGTCGAAACTGCCAATGGCCGCTTGATCGACGATCAACGTTTGGCTGATATAAACGATAAATTGAACGCCGCCCACGACGAAACATTCCGGGCGAAGGCCAGGTTGGACCAATTCTCTGCGACAAGAGGCACAGACGTCCTCGCTGTTGGGACCGGATCGAGTGCCGGTAGCGCCGCCACCGGACCTGATTTATTGGACAAACTCCGCAGCCAGTATTTTGACATCGTTTCCAAAGAGGCGGAATCTTCACCAAAACTGGGACTCAACAATCCTGAGATTATTAGTCTTCGCAATCAAAAGGCTCAGTTGCGCTCTGAGATAACGGATGAAATTCAACGTCTCAAGGACGTCAGCGAGAGCGAATATACAGCGGCCCAATTGCGTGAATCGGCGCTGAGGAATGAATTCGACGCGGCCGCGACGCAGTATCACAAGACCAACGAGGCGCAGGTGAAATTGCGGGAACTGGAGGCTTCAGCACAGGCACATCAAGACTTATACAATACTTTCATCACTCGCTATAACGCATCGCTTCAACAGATAGCGTCGCCCATCGCGGGAGCGAGCGTCATTACGCCTGCCACGTCACTCACCAAGAGAGACTACAAGAAGACCTTCAAGACCGCTGCGCTGTTTCCGGTGTTTGGGCTGGCGCTGGGCTTAGGCATCGCCCTGTTGCGTGAAGTGTTAGACGGGCGCGTCTTCCTTACGAGCAAATCCATTCAGTCGCGCTTGCGTATTGCCTGTATTGGCCTTCTTCCCAGAGTCCATGATAGGAAGCGTATTAAATGGTGGGCAAAAAAGCCGCAAAGCGGCGACACTACAAGGACCTTGACGCGAGGAGACCGGGGAGTCAGCTGGACCGTGGTCGACTATCCGTTGTCACGGTTCTCCGAGGGGGTCCGTTCGATCAAGATGGCAATTGACCTCGAGAATCGGTCCAGGTCAATCAAGGTCATTGGGCTAACATCCGCCACCCCAAATGAGGGAAAATCTACCGTCTCGCTAGCGCTCGGACAGCTGATTGCCCACAATGGCGCTTCTGTCATCGTTGTTGATTGTGACCTCAGAAACCCATCGCTGACGCGGTCCGTCGCCCCGAAGGCCGGTCGCGGAGTTGTGGAGCTCGCCTCGGGGAGCGTATCGCTTGCAAACGTTGTTTGGAGGGACGCGTCGACGCAAATGGCTTTCCTTCCGGCGATTCCAACCGCCGGACCTCCCGATCCGCCTTCCATTCTCTCCAGCGTCGAACTGAAGCGGGTCTTCGATGTGTTGAGAGAGCAATATGATTTTATTGTTGTAGATCTTTCGCCCCTTGCCGGGGTCATTGACGTTTGCGCGACAACTGAACTTATCGACGCATATGTGCTTGTCATAGAATGGGGGCGCACGAACGTTGACGTTGTGCAGCACGCCCTTCGAGCGGCGCCGAACGTTTCCGAATCAATCCTTGGCGCAGTGTTGAACAAGGCTGACATAAAATCACTTGTTACCTACGACCCTTACCTGACGGGTTATTACTTCCACAAAAGCGAACACTAGATTGCGCTCAGAATCAGGAGGGCCGCTACCGTGCCGGCTCGACGGCCTGAGCCCGCGGGCTCTCGTTGCTCGTCGACGCTCGAGCGCCGGGTTGGCCGGAGCGCTCTTCAACCATCGGCCGCGATCACGCATCGCCAACACCACTATTCGTTGGTGGCGCTGGTCGAATCGCCGACTCACCGCAGGGGGTTAGGAGATGAACCTATTATCGCGACGGAGCGTTCTTGCGATCGCCGCCGTGGTTGATATCGCGTTGCATTCGCGCTCGGCGCCGGTTGCGGCCAAATCCTTGGCTGGCCGCCATAGGTTGCCGCCGCGCCACCTGGAGACGGTGCTCCAGGGGCTCGTCCGCGCCGAGATCCTCGAGGGCCTGCGCGGGCCGCGGGGCGGCTACAAGCTGGCGCGGGAGCGCCGGCGGATCACGGTCGGCGAAATCGTGCGCACCGCGATGTCGCTAAGCACTGTGGAACCGGAAGATCTCGGCGCAAACTCGATCCTGCTCGAGCGGGTGATCGACCCGGCCGTGCGCAAGGCGGGCGAAACTTTTCTCGCAAATCTCGATTCGATCACCGTCGAGCAGCTGTGCGAGACGGCCGAGAAAGCCCATGTGCTCGACAACGAGAAGGCGGCCGGAGAGTTTACTCCCTGATCCGGTATGCGGGAGCTTGGTGCCCACGGCGCGGGCCATTTGGATCGCGTCGAGTGCGCTCACTACACTGCTCTCCCCGGTTCAGACGGGCCTGTCCTTGCTGCGAAACCCAGAGGACCGGCTCGAATTGAGAAGGCCCTTGGACAACCTTGCAGGGAATAGTGTGGCTAAGGGGTTGAATCTATTGCGCGACGGCCTAGTGCTCGTTCAGTCCGGCAAGCGCAGGGTCGCAATTTCCTCGGCGCAGTACAGAGCAAACGGCTATCCACCCTCCTATGACAAGCTCCCGCTTGAAGCTCTGCCCGAGGCGGTTCTTGAAGCCGGGCTCGCCACGGCAGCTCTCACAACGGCGCACGAAGGCCTGGCTTGAGGACCGACGCATCGCCGCGGCCCAAGCTGCGATGGTCTTTCTCTCGCAATCGGCGCAACCAGGACAGCATCGCTCGCCGCCTTGTGCCGGATCCATGGCCCGGCCCCGCCGACTAGGTGTGGGGTTATACCAAAGGTCATAGCGGCTGACCGACGTGAGCCCATTCGCGCATTCCGATGGAGGTGATGGTTTGAGGCTGGGCGATGAGGTTTAGCCAGGCGGTGCAGGCGGCGTCGACGATGGCGTCGTAGTTTTCGAAGACGGTGTTTGAGAGCCAGTTCTGGCGGAGATATTGCCAGACGTTTTCGACCGGGTTCAGCTCCGGGGCGCGGGACGGCAGGAAGATTGGCGTGATGTTGTCGGGGAGGTCGAGCTTGCCCGTGGTGTGCCATCCGGCTCTGTCGAGCAGCAGGACGGCATGAGCTCCCGCAGTGACGTTGCGCGAGATTTCGTCGAGGTGGAGCTGCATCATGTCGGTGTCGGCATAGGGCAAGGCAAGGGCCGCCCCGACGCCGCGGGCGGGGCAGATCGCGCCGAACAGATAGGCGTTGTCATAGCGCTGGTCGGCGGGCTGGCAGGGTCGCGTTCCGCGTCGGGCCCACTGCCGAACCTGGCCGTTCTTCTGGCCGATGCGGGCCTCGCCCTCAAACCAGATTTCCACCGGCGTCGTCTCCGGCAGTCCTTCGAGATGAGCCTTCAGCGCGCGTGGGAAGTTTTTTTAAACGCCTCGACGATCCGTTCGTCCTGAGCCGGATGACGGGGCCTTGCGCTCATGTGGGAGAAGCCGAGATTCTTCAAGAGCTTCCCGACATAGCGCGGATGGAAGTCGACGCCGAACTTCTCGGCGATGACGCGCTTGAGGTCAATCCGGCGCCAGCGCACGACCCCGTCCTTCTCACGATCCGGGCCGGCTTCGACGATCTTGGCGAACTCAGCCATTTGCTCCGCCGAAAGGCGAGGCTTGGGACCCTCCGTCCAACTGTCGATGAGCCCCTCTGGACCCGAGCCGTTGAAGCGATGGACCCAGTCACGCAAGGTCTGGCGGTCCATGCCCCCGATCTTCGCGGCCCCGCCGCGATCCATTCCATCCCTCACCGCAGCCAGCGACAGAAGCCGCCGGCTCTGGTTGACGTCCTTCGACCGCCGGGCCAACGCCCGAAGCTCCTCGGCCGAATAGTCCTCTCGTAATCTCACCGCTGCTGGCATGGCGCAAATCCTCCATGCCGTCTTGAATCAGCATCGCCCCGATTCGGGAATCCCCCGTGAGTCAGCCAGAAGAGCCTTTGGTATTAGAACGCGGAGTGCGCCAGCGCGTTAAGCCTTCATCGCAACGTCGGTTCGATTTTTCGCGTTCATCTTCCTCATGACATTGCGCAAATGGACTTTTCACCGTGCTTAAACCCATGTTCAGCTCGTGTGCAATGATCTTGTTCGATTTGCCTTGTTTGATCGCCTGCACGACTGAGAGTTCACGCCCGGTGAGAATGTTGAGCCGTGAAGGGGTTGTCGGCGCTGGCAGGCCGAGCTGGTCCGGCGCGAGCAGACAGTTGGGCGGGACATAGGTTCCTCCCGCGAGAATGAAACGCATCACCTCAATTGTAATTTCAAAACCCATCGTCATCGGAATGAATCCCTTCGCGCCGCAATGAATAGCGGCGAAGGCCAATCCCGGGTCATTCGTGGAAGCGAGGGCGATAACCGGGTGGCCTGAAGCAAATTCCGGCAGGTCTTTCAAGGCACTCGCGCACGCCTCGCGGCTCGCTTCTAGCAAGGAAAGGACGACGAGATCGGCCGACTCGCAGTTGGTCTGGGCTCCCAGTTCAGACAATGTGGAATATGTCTGAACCGAAATGGAACGCGCCTCAAGATATCCCGCTTGCGCCACGGGGGTGGCCTTCACGCTGCCGCGGCAACGGCCCCCTGCCGGAAGCGTGCTTGTACAGCCGCTCTGACCCCAGGCATTCATCCCATTGGGGCCAGAGTCGCGGTGACGATCGGGCGAACGGGTGAATCGACCTCAATTTAGGCCGGCCCTCACCCATGCGGCGCGCCCCGAAGGCCTGAGTTTGCATCGGTGGCGCGCTCCCACCCGGGGCGAAGCCTTCTGCTACGCGAAAGCGATTTCCTTTGCTTCCGGGGCCTCGATGCCGAGTTCCTCGCGGAACGCCTGCAAAGCTTGCAGTAGGCCTTCGCCGGTATCGAACAGCCCAGCGTAGCTCATCGTGCCGGCAATCCGACGCGGCCTGCCGATGAGTTGCGGATTGCAGCCAACGGCTTTCAGGACGCGGTAGATCCGGGCGTCGAACACCGAAACAATCTGAGTCAGGCCAGCCACGATGGCGACCTCTCCAATGCCCGCGATCAGCTCGCTGAGAACGAAGTTCACGCCATTGCGGCTCCGCTGGGGCTGGCCATCAACGGCTACGGCGCAAATGCGCGAACTCTCCCAGATCGTCGCACTTTCGATGTATTCGCCTTCATCGAGCAGATACGGAAAGACATCGCGCAACATGTTTGGGCCCGTGGTGGGCAACAGTCGCAGAGACCCCCAGTATTCATTGGTCCAAGGGTTGACAGACACAAGATACAGGGGATTCTCGTCATCGAACACGTCCCGCTCGTACCCATTTTTTACCGTCACGTCCCAACCGAGCCGTTCCGAGAATGTGAACGCCCGGTTGCGGAACATCGCATCCATTTCACTTGGAAACAGCGACGCCCGCGAACCTTCGATTAATTTCAACATCGTGGCCTCTCCCTTGCTACCAGATCACATAATCTTAGTCGTAAATTACCAGGCGACAATACCACATAGCGGTTGAGTTGACAGCCACAAGAATCACTTAATCACTTCTCTTCACGCCCCCCAAATGATATATTGACAAGTAAGAAATACCTTGATGCGTCTTCCCTCTGGCCGCCTAAATTGGACGTTGTTCTTACCTCTTCGTAAGTTGACTTGCGGCCGCAATCCCAAAACAGCGGCGTAATAAAACGGCCTTGCTCCGTCCGCGCCAGGGGAATGTTCGACATCGTCGGGATTTGCGTCGCCAGTATGGGCGTCTCAGACCGTGTGAGCAAACTCACCCGCGTGGCCCTGATTGGCTGGGCACGTTCGTTCTCGTCTATTTGACGCCGGTCGCAGGTATCAGCGGCAATGCTCCAACGTGGTGAATGACCCCGGCGCTTTAACGTGCCCAACTCGACTCCGCCGTTACCCGATCCGCAAGGACACGGATCGTTACTTCCGAGCTTGCTTGCGGGCGTGAGAAGGACGATCGCGGCGTCTGGAAGTCCTGCGTTGGAGCGTAATTGGCTGAGCGCCATTCATTGAGCGTGACAACCCATGGGCCGATCTGATGCAGAGCCTTGGCGGTCAGAGCGTGGAACTGCTCAGGTGTAAAGTGAGAGTCGCGGCGGTCGCCATCGGCGAGCGTAAGGAGGCCGGACATCGCGTGTGCCGTCTCGTGGTCACCGGTAAGAAGCTCTAACGCCTGAAGTATTCATACCTGCCTCCCACGAGCGGACCCCGCTAAGGCGCGTCACAGAATCCGTACCTAAATCGGCGCCGCTTCCCCTGCTGTGCGCGCGGCCAGCGCCTCGAACGTCTCGCCGCTCTCGATGAGAATCGCTCGGTTGCCTGTCACGGCCTCGTATCGGCGTACGATCACATCGACGTATAGCGGATCGAGCTCTAGGTTGTGTGGACACTTATCGCATCCATAAGATGATGGCGGCGAGAGTTACGACTGCGCGGTAATTGCGTGCGGTCTTTTCGAAGCGTGTTGCGACACGGCGGAATT
>Ga0302325_10016915_pt1 | contig 15434 bp, 13 predicted proteins | sample Palsa_T0_2_FD_201948 | JGI IMG/M metagenome (GOLD analysis project Ga0302325, IMG submission 201948) | Peat permafrost microbial communities from Stordalen Mire near Abisko, Sweden - Palsa_T0_2 | ecosystem: Environmental > Terrestrial > Soil > Palsa > Peat permafrost | place: Sweden: Abisko...
GCCGCCGCTAACTCGGGGTCGAACGCGTCGTCGAGATAGAACGCGCGCGACGCGGTTCGCCCCGGTGCGAGCGCCGCGCGCAGTGCCGGATGGTCGAGCGGAACGGCCGCCCCGAACGCTTCGGGCGCCGCGAGCGTAACGATCTCGGCCAACGCATCGAGCAAGCGCCCGAGTTCGAAGAAGTCGACGTCGCCCAGCACGCCGCCGACGCGTGCCCGCACGAGCGTGGCGCCGACCTCCGGCGCCGCAGCGATCGTTGCGCGCAGCGACGCGAGCCGCTCGGGCGCCGCGGCGGCGGCCTTCGCGACCCGCCCGAGCGCAGCGCGCGCTTCGCTTTCGTCGCCGTGCCGGAACGGCCGTTCGCGCTCGCGGGCGCGGCGCCCGAGCGCACCGTTCGGGGCGATCGCCGCGAGCAGCCACGGAACGCCGATCGCCTCACCGCACGCTTCGGTCCAGAGCGCATTCATGCGGCCGCCGGCTCCTCGACGCTGCCGGCGAAGACGTCGTAAGCCGGCAGCTTCGTGCGCGCGGCAACGGCGCGTGCGAAGGCCCGCGGCTCGAAGCTGCGCTCCGCACCGAGCGGCGCGACCGTGCATGCGATCACGCGCAGCGTTCGCTCGCAGCGCAGGTCGAGCCGTGCGGCCAATTCCAGAAACGTGCGGCCGCCGAACGCAACGTGGGTTGGATCGGCGACGACGATCTGGCGCCGTTCACCCGTGCGCGCGAAGGCGGCGGCGGCGGAGGCCGTCAACGCACCTTCGATGCGCACGGCATCCGCGCCGGAGTCCGCGCGCGGCAGCCGCAGCCGCGCGACCAGGGCTTCGACGTCGTCGAGCGCGCGCTCCGCCGTCTGCGCGCTGGCCGCGCCGACTGCGACCACGACCGCGTCCTCGCCGTCGCGCAGCGCCGCGACGCGATCGACCGCCCCGTCGACGAGCACGAGCCTGCCGTCCGCTCCGAGCGCGCGCACGATGCGCCGCAGCGCCGCCGCACTCGGCGGCCCCGCGATCTCCACATTGCCGGCCGCGCGTACGCGCGCCAGCACGATCGGGCCGAGCGCGCTACGTTCGCCGGTCACCGCCACGATCTCGAGCGCGGGCGAACGCGGAACCAAGACCGCAGCGGTTGCGAGCGTTGCGCCCGGCCGAAGAAAGAGGCGCGGCTTCGGCGCGGAATCCAACGCGTCGGCCGCTTCGCCATCGCGCCCGATGGAACAGACGGCGAATGGCTCGCCCGCGCGCGCGAGGGCGTGCGCCAGCGCCGCGATCACGACGGTCTTGCCGGCGTTCTTACTCGTTCCGACGACCGCTATCGACGGCGCGCCGCTCGAGCGCGCGCGCGCGAGCAACGCTGCTGCTACCTGCATTCGTTGCGCCTTCCGCGCCCGCACCGAGGGTTCCGCCGCTGCGCTCGTAGAGTTCGACGCCGTCGTCGCTCCACACGATGCGCGCGCGGCCGCGCGCCACTTCGGCCTGCAAGAGCGGGCGCACGTTGCGGGTGAACTCGGCATTCGCATACGTCGTGTCGGCCAGCGCGAAGCGGGTGTCCGGGCCGACGCCGATGCGGGCGAGCGGGTCGAAGCCCAGGTGCGCGTAGGCTTCGTCGAACGTCCCGACGTTTAGGGTCGTACCGGCGCGCGCGATCGCGCGGTCGAGCGCGGCGTCGTGCGCGGTGTAGGGACCGAGGTAGTGCCCCCAGTGCGTCGGGCTCGCGAACGCGAGCACGAGTGCGCACAACACCGTCGAGAGGCGCAGCAGGTTCGTTGCCCGGTGCGGCGCGCGCCTATGAATTCGCGCGAGCCCAAGCGCAAACGCGAATAACGCGTACGGAATCCAAACGGCTGCGTAGTGCGTGCCCATCGTGTAGGTCAGCGCTTCGTGCGAGCCGAGCACTTCGGCGAAGCCCGGCAGCGCGAGCACGAGCGCCGGCGACCAAAAGCACACGAAGCAGAGCGGCACGACCGCTTCGAGAAAGTACGCCGGCCGCCCGATCGAGTACCACGGCGTGGTGCCGCGCGGCGCCGCTTGGTGCGACCAGCTATAGAAGTGCACCGGAGCCCACGCTTTGGTCGCGCCGGCCAGCGGCCGCACCACGCCGAAGAACAGCCCGAAGGTCGCGAGCGAGAGGCCGCAGAGCGCGGCGCCGAACGTCGCCCGCGCGCGGTCCCCTTCGCGCGCGAAGTAGACGGCGGCGCACGCGCCCGCGAACGCGAGGATCAACGCCTGATCCTCCTTGATCGCGAGCGCCAGCGCCGCGAACAGCGCCGCCCAACGCAAGCGCCGTGCGTCGACGGCCCAGAGAAGCCAGAGCGTCGCCGCCGGCGCGAACCCGTTCTCGTGAAAGTCGGTGAACGTCACCCCGACGAGCGGCGGATAGAGCGCGCCCACAATCGCAACGCCGAATGCGAGCCGTTCGGGCAAGCGCTTGCGCGCGATGAGAAAAAGAGGCGGTAACGCGAGGCCTCCGGCGAGGGCCTGCAGCGCGGTCAACGCGAGCGCCGAGTGGGTCGCGAGCAGCAACGGCGCGCAGAGATATAAGATCGGCGAAAAGTGAAAGGTGAAGTGGCTGCCGTGCTCCATCGTATTGCCGAATCCCGCGAACACGGTCGCGATGCTCTGCGCGAACAACCCGAGGTCGGCGCCCGCGCGATACGTCGCGTAGCGGTCGACGCCGAGCGCGAATAGCACGAGCGCGTAGAGCGCGGCCAGCAGCCACGCCCGGCCGAGCGCCCTCACTCGATCCGGAAATACTTCAGTGCGGCGAACGCGATGCCGGTCGCGATCAGCACGATGCCCGCGATCAGACCCGCGCGTTCGCCGATGCCGGCCCCGAGCCGCTTTCCGAACCCGAGGCCCAGCATCGTCGAAGCGACCGAAGCGACCGCGATCGCGGCCAGCGTCAAGGGCAGCGGCACGCCGATGTACACGATCGAGAAACCGATCCCGAGCGAATCGAGGCTGATCGAGAGCGAGGCCGTGAACAAGCCCCAGCCGCGCGAAAGATCGAAGCCTTGACTCTCCTCGCGCAGCGCTTCCGCGATCATGTACGCGCCCACGCCGACCAGGGCTGCGAATCCGATGTACGCCGCGACGCCGCCGATTGCTCGCCCGGCAACCGAGCCTATGCCGGCGCCGATCAAGTTCATCGAAACCTCGGCCGCGGCGAACGACGCGCCGATCCGAAACATCGCCGGTCGCGTTACGCCGCGGATGCCGACCCCGACGCTGACCGCGAAGACATCCAGCGCGAGCGAGAGGGCGACCAGGGCGACCCGCAGCGCGGCCAAGAGCATCCCCGGGCTCTACGCCGCGGTTCGCGCCAAAGACTTCCGCCCTAGGCGAAGTGGATGCGCGGCACGAGCAGCGACCCGATCGTCGCGCGCAGTTGCGCCAAGGTGAACGGCTTGTCGAGGAACGCATCGGCTCCCGCCGCGCGAGCGCGCGCGCCGACCCCCGCCTCGCCGTGGCCGCTGATCATCAAGATCGAGACGTCGGCCGCCTTCGCGCCGCGCCGCACGCGTTCGACGAACTCGACCCCGTCGATGCCGGGCAGCATGAAATCGGAAACGATGATATCGAAGGCCGGTTCGCTCGCAACGAGCGCCAGCGCCGCCTCCGCGTCGTGCACGGTCGTAACGTCGGCAAGCGGCGCGAGAACGACCTCGAGCAGCGCGCATACGTCGGCGTCGTCGTCTGCCACGAGGACGCGCTTGGGCCTGTCCTTGGCCACGTCCATTTGCTCCCTCACGAATTATGGCTTCGGAAAGGCCCGGTACCCGGCCTAGCCCGCGCCCCGCCCGGCCGGTAAATATTTCTTGGCCGAAGCGGTGCCGTACGGGCCGGAGGCGGCTCCGGTAGCCCGTCGAAGCGGTTTTCCTCGATGACCGTCATCGAGCGCTTTCTGGCGCCGTCTTCCGGTTTTTCGCGCCGTTTCTTCTTCTTGGCTAAGCGCTTTATCGCCGGTGAGACGATCGAGACGGCCCTCGCCGCCGTGCGCGAGCTCAACGCCGGGGGAATGACCGCCACGCTCGACTTTCTCGGCGAGGACGTCACCGATCCCGCGGAAGCCGGCAGGACGCGAGACACCTATCTGGAGATGCTCGCCCTGATCGAACGGGAGCGTGCCGGTACGAACGTCTCGGTCAAGCTGACGGCACTCGGCCTCCTGGTGGACGAGGCGCTCTGCGCCGCCCACTTGGGCGACATCACGGCACGGGCGGCGACCCTCGACGATCCGTTCGTGCGCATCGACATGGAAGGCTCGGCGGTTACCGACGCAACGTTGCGCGTTTTCGAGACCGTCTACGCGCTACGGCGCAATACGGGGCCCGTGATCCAAGCGTACCTGAAGCGTTCGCCCGAGGATATCGAACGCGCGATCGCGCTGGGGGCGCGGGTTCGTCTCTGCAAGGGTGCATATAGCGAACCGCCCGAGATTGCGCTGCAAGACATGCCCTCGATCCGGCGCGCGTATCTGCGCTTGGCCGAGGCGCTCCTCTCTCGCGGCAACTATCCGGCGATCGCAACCCACGACGAACGCATCATCGATGCGGTGAAGGAATACGCGACGGCGCACCGCCTCCACAAGGACGGCTTCGAATTTCAGCTCCTCTACGGCGTGCGGCCCGATCTGCAGCGACGGCTCGCGCACGAGGGCTATCGCGTGCGCATCTACGTGCCCTTCGGTACGCACTGGGCCGGGTATTTCTACCGCCGCATCACCGAACGCAAAGAGAACGTGTTCTTCGCGCTGCGCTCGATACTGGCGAAATAGCGCCTCAGCCGTCGGCGAGCCGCCGCGCTACCTCGATGCGATCGCTTTCGAGGAGGTTCGCGAGCACGTCGAACCCGCTCTCGGTTTCGCCGAACACGCTGAAGGCGCGATCCAGATGCAGTTGCGGCGAGATCGTCAGGTAGAATTGCGTGCCGGCCGAATCGCGCTCGGCCCCGTTCTTATCGTAGTCGAGCCCCATCGCGATGATGCCGCTGCGCTGCTCGATCGGATTCTCTTCGGCCGGGATCGTGTAACCCGGGTCGCCGTCGCCGGTGTTTGCCGGGTCGCCCGTTTGCACAACGAAATCGGGCACGATGCGGAACCAGCGGTTGCCGTTGAAGTAACCGTCGTTCACGAGGGTCAGGAAGTTCGCGACCGTCGAAGGCGCCCACTCGGGATAGAGGCGCACCACGACGTCGCCGCGGTTCGTGCGCAAGAGCACGCGCGGATGCGGACCGCGCGGAGGCGCGTCCAGATCGCTCGCGCTCGCGGGCAGCGGTGCACTGGGGAGCGCGAGGGTTTGCGGATCGGGCGCGCGCGGTACGGGCGTCGGATTCGGAGCGACCGGCGTTTCGTGCACCGCGTCGCGCGGAAGCGGCGGCAGGTGCAGCCCGGGCGGAAAGGCCTTCAAGTGCGCCGTCGCGGGCTCCAAACGTAAACGCCGCAACGCTTCGCCGGCTTCGAGTTGCACGCGCCACGAGGGGTCCGCGAGCAGCGGCCGCACCACGTCGAGCGCGGCCAGCTCCTTGCGCCGCGCGAGCGCGCGCACGGTCTCGATACGGACGAGTTCTTCGCGATCGTGCACCGCGCGCCGCAGAAACGCGAAGCCCGCGAACTTCGCGTAGCCGCGAAACAACATCCAGGCCGCGTGCCAGCGCACGCCCGGATCGCGCTCGCGCGTCTCGATCCGTTCGAGCGCTGCTGCCACCTGCGGCGCTTCGGGCTGCGTTCTGAAAGCGTCGAGTTGCGCCGCCGCGTGTCCGCGCACGACCGGATCAGCGTCGTCCGCCGCGATGCTCATGAGTTCTGAGGCCAAGGCCGGCGTGGCCGACGTGGCGTCGGCCGCGGCAATTCGCCCGAGCGCATCGACCGCGGCGTAGCGCACGGCAGAATTCGCATCGGAGCGCGCCAAGTCGGCAATCGGGCCCGTGGAGCCCGAGTCGCCGAGGAGGCCCAGGCCGTATACCACGAGCGCGCGCACGGAGGGGTTGGCGACGCCGAGATGTGCGCGCAGCGGAGCAGCGCCCTCGGGCCGTTTGGTGCGTCCGATCGCGAGCGCGGCCCGGGCGGCGATGTTCGGAGCGGCGTCGAGGCTCGCGAGCAAATTCGGCTCGATCGTGCGGTGAAGCTCGTCCACTTCGATAGCTCTAAGCGTATCTTCATCAGCCGGGCTAGCTTGCCAGCCTCCTCCCAGCAACGCAGCGTATAGCAAGAGAACGACGAGCTTCATGCTCCTCGACCCAACTTTCCGGAATTCCACAACGTTATCTAATGGCAGGCGCTTCGCAAATGTCCCTGTGCGCCCGGCGAAGCGCCGAGGCTAAGGAAGGTATCCTCCACTATGTCGACCCCCAAACGTAAATCCGGCGGCGGAATGACGGTCCGCGAAGCGGGCCAAAAAGGCGGCGAGACCGTCAAAAAAAAGTACGGTCCCGAGTTCTACGAGACGATCGGCCGCAAGGGCGGCGAGGCGACGAAACTCGCGCACGGTCACGAGTTCTACGAGCAGATCGGAAAGAAGGGCGGCAAGAAAGGCGGCGAAGCCACGCGTGACCGCTACGGGCCGTCGTTCTACGAAGAGATCGGCCAAAAAGGCGGCCAGAAGGTCAAAGCGTTGATCGAAGAAGGCAAGAAAGCTGCCGCCGCCGCTCGGGAAGCGAGCGAAAAAAAGGCCTCGTAAGGGTGAACGCGCACGGTCGAGCGCGTCCCAACCCTGCGCCCGCATTGGGACTGCTCGCAGTCCTTGCGTTCGCATTGACGCCGCAAGCGAAAGCGCTTCCGCCGCCGTCGGCCCCGCGCGGTGCGCCGTCGCCCGGGCCGAGCGTCGAACCGACCACGGGCCCTGTCTTGCCCTTCGGCTCGTATCTCTACTTCGTAATCGACGACAAGATCGACTCGGGTTCCACCAAACCCGGCACGACGATTCACATGCACCTGCGTTCGGCGCTGCTCGTGAACGGCGTGACCCTCGCGCCCGCGGGGGCGCCCGCCACCTTGGAAGTGATTACGACGCGCAAGGCCGCGACCGGCGACGAAGACGGCGCCGTGCAAGTGCACCTCGATCCGTTCCCGCTGCCCGGACGCGAGCAGATGCTGCCGATCCGGCTCTTTCATGAATACTTAACGATGGAACGAACGGCCGGCCAGCTTGCGACGCGCGATACGACCGACACGATCGCCGACATTTTCGTTCCGTTTCACATGATCTATCACGCGCTGCGGCCGGGCCAGCAATTCATCTTGCCGCCGGGTGCCGTTTTGCGCGCCGAGACGGGCGCCACGATCGACGCGAGCAATCCGCGCGCCGTCGTGCTCTCGACGCCGCCTCCGTTCACGAGCACCTACGATCCGCCGCACTCCGACATCACCGCGCAGCCGCTCTACACGCCGGCGCCGATGCGTCCCAAGCCGCTGCCGCACGGCAAGCCGACGCTGCCGCCGTCGCCCGTTCCAACACCCGTACCGACGGACACTCCGGCGGGTGCCGACGCGGCGCCGGCCGCCGCTCCGAGCATCGCTCCCAGCCCGGCCGCGTCGTGAAACGCGTCACGCTAACGCTCGCGTTCGCACTGCTGATTGCGCCAATGCTCGCGCAAGCCGACGCACCGCCGCTCTCGCCGATGCCGAGCGACGCGGAGATGCCGTTCGTCCGCAAAGCCACGACCGATTTGCAAAAACTCTACCCAACGGCGAAGGACGCGGAAGCGGCGGGCTACCAGCGCTATACGAACGAGGACAAGACGGGCGCCATCAGTTACGCCGACGGTAACTGGACGAGCAGCGATGCCGATCATCCGAGCCAGCTTTGGTACGACGCGGGCGGCCGGCTCTTGGGCGCCGACTATTCAGTTCCCCTGAGCGCCGCGCCCCCGGTTCTGTTCGGGATCGATCCCGCGCGCTGGATCACTTTTCACGCGCACGTCCACTACGGACTCGTGGGCCCGGGCGGCACCACGATCTACGGCGGAACCGGCGGCGCGCATTTCACCTCGGCCGGCGGCAGCATCTCCGCGCCGACCGCCGATCAACTCGTGGCGGCCAATGTCGCGAAGAGCGCGAGCGACGTTCGCTTCGTCTTCCCGTTTCCCGCAATTTGGGATCTCGAAATCTGGATCTTACCGAATCCGAACGGCGCCTTCGCGGAAAGTAATCCTAACGTCCATCCGGTCGTACCGCCGAAAAGCGGGATGGGGATGTAGCGATCGGCTCGCGGGCCACGGGTAAAACCGCGGGCTCCGTGCGATAGGCTTCGAGCACGGCCGCCACGGCCACGGAAAGCGGGCCCGCAAACAAGAGCGCTTTTCCCACGAGCGTGCCGAGCGTGACCGCGCGGCTTGGCGCGATACTCCAGATGTATCGACCCCAGGCGACCGACGCGAGCGCGACGTTGGCGTCCTTGGGCGCGACGGCAGGTGCATTCGACGCGAACAAGACACCGCTGGCGCGTCCGAGTACTCTGTCGAGGGCCACATACGCCGCGATCAGCGAAGCGGCTAGAACCAAGCGCGTTTGCTCGGAAACCGAGGCGCCGTATGCGAGCGCGAACGCGGCGAGCAACAGCAGCGGATCGGTCGGATGCCAGAACCAGCCCGGTACCCACGGAAAGGCCGTCAGCATGACGCCGACCCACGCGACCGCAGGGTAGCGTCCGCGGCTCGCGAGCAGCAGTCCCGCCGGAATCGCGAGCGGCAGTTGCAGATCGTGTACGAAGACCGGCAGGACGAGCGCGAACGCTACCGGCACGAAGGCGATGGCCGCCGGCGCACGCATCCGGTCCGCCACGCGCATGGCCACAATGATGCCCGCGATCCAGCCGACGAGCGAGAAGACGCTGCCCACCGCCAGCGCCGTGCGATCGCTCGCGCCCAACCAATGCGCAATCCAGGTCGAACTGTACTGATCGGTCGCGGGAATCTCGGCCCACGCTTGCAGCGGGATCACGTCGTGCGCGTAGTGCCAGATGCTCTGCGGCCCGAGTGCGAAGCTCGCGGAGATGAGGATCGCGGCCACCGTGAGCAGCGGCAGGCGCATCTGCGGAAAACGAATGAACGCGGCCAGTGCCGCCGGAAGCGCGACGTGCGGCTCGACCATCGCGAGGCCGAGGCCCACGGCTGCGAGGGCGTAGCGCTCCTTGGTGAGCGCCCAGCCGCCGAGGCAGATACCGAGCAGCACGATCGGAACGATCTCGCCGTAATTCAGGTTCACGAAGCCGCACAAAAACGCAAGCGCACCTAGTGGCACGGCGACACGAAGTCCCGCTACGTCCGCCAGCAGCCACGCCGCACCAAGCAACGCACCGAGCAACAGTGTAATGAAGAGCACGCCCGCGACCGGGTACGGAACGATGGAAACCAGCGAAAACCCGGCGAGCGCCGGCGGCGGCAACACCGCCGGTTCGACGACGCCGGCCGGTAACAAGCCGGGCTCCTTGCTATGCTCGCACTTCGAAACGAACGTCGCTTCGTAGGGATCGACGCCGGCACGCACCGCGGCCCCGCCACAATAGTACGTAACGAACGCTTCCAGCGGGTGCGCTTGGCGCGGCGGCCCCGACGAAACGTATGCGAATACGATCGCCGGTACCAGCGCTGCAAGCAAGATGTGCGTGGGGCGGATCACGGCGTCGTCGCGATTTTGTTCGCCAGCATTTCGGCGACCGCGCGCTGACCCGCGGGCGTGAAGTGCATGTTGCGCGGCATGTAGGGACAAACGGGAAGCGCGCGCAGATCCGGGCGCAGATTCCAAAGCGGCAGGTGCGCGAGCGCGGCGACCTGCGCGACGCGCCGGTCCGGCAGATCCGGATCGTACTTGGTAACGTCCCCGAGATCGACGTGATGCGGATAGTAGCGCAGCGCGCGAGCATCGCAAACGGCGGCCGACGGCGGAACAAACGCAATCGCGACGCGCGCTCCGTTCGCGCGCGCCGTACCGGCGATCTCCTCATAGCGCGCTGCCGTCGCTGTGACCGCGTCGCGGTCGAAGCGTGCGTGCCCGCGTTCGAGGAACACGAAGTTTCCCAGGAAGTACCCCTCCGGCTCCGGCCGGTGTTTGACGAAAGACGACAAGGGCGCAACGACGTGTAGCTTAAGCCACGCGTGCAGTTGCGCCAGACCGAAGATCGCCGCGGCACCATTTTGCGGTGGATTGGCGAATCCGATGCTGTTCCGAAAGTCGTCGTCGCTCGTCAGGACATCCTGCACATCATTTGCAAAGTTCTCGATAAGGACCAGATCTGGACGATAGCGGGGCACGAACGCGCGCACGACCGCCGCCTCTTCGTTGGGACCGTAGCCCGTAATCGCGAAGTTTAGGACCTCGACGCGACGGCCCGGGAAACGCCGCTGCAAATCGGCTTGCAGCAGGCTGGGCCACGCCTGGGAAGTATCCACGCCCTCGGCGCTCGTGAACGCGTCGCCGGTCACCAAGATACGCAGCGCGTGCGGCGGCTTTGGTTCGGCGAACTGCGGGCCCGGAAAACCCAGCGCGTTCGCTGTGATGCGATAGTCGTACGACTCCCAGCGCAGCCGCGTCGTGCGCGACGGGATCAGTTTCCACCCGAAACGTTGATCCGGCTCGAGCGATGCACGCTCGCCCCAGCCGTAGACCTCTTGCGGATCGAACGCGGCGATCGCGAGGTCGGCGCATACCGGAAGCACCACGATCGCGATTGCAGCCGCGCCGGCAACGGCCGCAGCCGCGCGCATTCCGCGCCGCGCGCGCAGTCGCCCGAGCGTCGCTTCGACCCACGCGGTAACGCGCTCGAGTATCAGCGCGAAAACAGTCGTTGCCGCGAGCGCTGCCACGATGCCGGTCGCAATCCGCGCAATCGCGTGCGCCGCCGGCACGAAGGCGAGCACGAACGGCTGGTGCATCAAGTAGAGCGAATACGATCTGCGACCGATCCAGCCGAGCGTCCCCGCACGTTCGCCGCCGATCGCCACGAGCGGGTAGAACAGCACGAGCGCGCCCGCGCCGAGCAGCAACGGCGCCACGATCATTCCGCCCAGCGTGAACGAAAGAGCCGCGCCGGCCGCGCAAGCGAACGCGCCGCCGAGCCACACGGCCGGAGCCCGGAGCAGCGCCGCAGCCCGCGCGGGCTGCGCGAACCAGAGCTGCGCGAGCGCCATTCCCGCGACGAACTCCGGCAACCGGGTAACGAAGAATGCGCCGCGCTGCCACGGGTCGAGGTAGGCGGAGTGGAACAGCAGCGGGCCGAGCGCGAGCGCCACAAAGCCGATTGCGCAACCGCCCACGAGCAAGCTCGCCGCGCCGTAACGGCGCAGGCAGAGCCACAGCAGCGGAAAGACGAGGTAGAGCTGCAGGATCAGCCCGACGTACCACCACGCGGGCGTAAAGTAGTAGAACATGCCGGGCAAGAAGCGCAGCCCCGCAAGATCCGCGTAGAACCGCCAGTCGCCCGTCGAGAGGCTCCCGGTGAGAAACCCGAGCGGCAAGAAGAGGATGTGCGCGCCCCACCAGAGGGGCAGAATCCGAAAGGCGCGGCGGCGGTAGAACGCGCCGGCGTCGAGTTCCCCGCCCTTCGCGAGCGCACCGTAGGTGAGGCCGAAGCCGCTCGCGATCACGAAGAGCGTGACGCCCACGTCGCCGAACCAGCCGAAGTCGCGCACGAGCGTGAGCGGCCAATTCAGCAGCCCCGCGCCGCGAACGGGCGCGAACTGCGCCAGCCGGATTGCGAACGGTGGCCAGTCGAAAGTCGGATTGTTCGCGAACGCGCCGCCGGCGATCCGCTCGACGATATGGTTGAGCAGAACCCAGAGAAAGGCGACGCCTTTCAAGCGGTCCAGCCACGCGAGCGACGGGGCCGGGGCGCTGGGTTCGGCTACGCTACTCGCTCGACCAGTAATCTTTCAGCGCCTTGCCGCGCGAAGGATGACGCAGTTTGCGCAGAGCCTTCGCTTCGATTTGGCGGATGCGCTCGCGAGTGACGCCGAATTCTTGGCCGACTTCCTCGAGGGTTCGCTGGTGGCCGTCCTCGAGACCGAAGCGCAGCACGAGCACCTTGCGCTCGCGGTCGGTCAGATTCTTGAGGACGTCCGCCATCTTCTCTTTGAGCAGCATCACGGATGCCGCTTCGGCGGGCGCAATCGCTTCCTGATCTTCGATGAAGTCGCCGAGGTGCGAATCTTCTTCTTCGCCGATTGGGGTTTCGAGCGAAATCGGCTCCTGCGAGATCTTGATGACCTCGCGAACCTTTTCGGGCGTGAGGCCCATCTCGTGCGCGATCTCTTCGACCGTGGGGTCGCGGCCCAGTTCTTGCAGAAGCTGGCGCGAGATCTTGATGAGACGGTTGATCGTCTCGACCATGTGCACCGGGATGCGGATCGTGCGGGCCTGGTCGGCCAGCGCGCGCGTGATCGCCTGACGTATCCACCAGGTGGCGTACGTGGAGAACTTATAGCCCTTGCGGTAGTCGAATTTTTCGACCGCGCGGATCAGGCCGAGATTGCCTTCCTGGATGAGATCCAAGAACAGCATTCCGCGGCCCACGTATTTCTTCGCGATCGAAACGACCAAGCGGAGGTTGGCTTCGGTCAGCTTGCGCTTGGCCTCGAAGCCGTGCTCGACCACGCGACCTTGCGCCTGCCCATTTTTCTGCGCTTCGAGTTCGCCCGCTTCGATCGCCATCGCGAGCTGCTTTTCTTCTTCCATCGAAAGCAGCGGTACGCGTCCGATCTCTTTGAGATACATGCGGACGGGATCGTCGAGCGACAGCCCTGCGGGCATCGCATCGCTCTCCGGGGCAGCGTCGTCGGCGGCCGGCTTCTCTTCTTTTTGCTCCTCCACGACCTCGATGCCCATCGACGCGATCTCTTCAAAGAGGGCGTCCATGCGCTCCGGATCGACGTCTTCGACATTGTCGAAAACGGCATTGATTTCTTCGTACGTCAACGACTGACGCTTTTTACCGCGCTCGATCAGCTTTTTGATCTGCTCCTCGAGCGGCAGGGCCGGCGCCCCATTTTCCGCTGCCGCGCTCGCGGCTTTCTTGCGTGCCATAATTTCTGTTCTCACCCCCTTTCTGTTTGGAGTGCTCCCTATCTCGTTCCGAGTCGTTTTCTCTTGCGTTCCTTTAACTCTTCGCCCAACAGGCGGTGTTCGTCTCTTTCTTCCTGTGAAACGTGATCGCCCGACGCGAATGCGGCGTCGATCTTTAGGTCGAGCTCCCGCCGCCGCTGCTCGAGGCGACCTTCCATTAGACCCTCAACGACGCGGTCGAGATGCGCCCGGCGCGCGGCTGAGTCCTGGAATCTGACTTTCGACGACCGGTCGGGCTTCTGGAGCGCGATCAGCAAGTCGACGGAATCGCGGTCCTCACCGAAGGTGGCGTAGATGTCGGACGCGGTGGCGAGGTCGGCCGATTTTGACACCAGCACGCGGTAGATCGCGCGGTAGCGCTCCTCGCGGAACACCTCGGGGCCGATGCGGTCGGCGTATTCGGCCACGAGCGCCGGTTCGTCCACGAGCGCGGCGAGGATTTCCCGATCGATCGCCGGCGGCTCGGCGGCCGGCGCCACGTGGCCTACCCGCGAAGCTGAAACGCCGGTGCGCGGCGCAAAGCTGGCCGGATCGTGCGCGAACCGGGTGTTGCGCAGATCGTCGACCGAAAGCTCGAGCGCGCGGGCCACGTAGACGCGCCAGCGATCCCACTCCTCGCGGGCAAGCGTGCGCACGAGCTTCTCGGCGGTTTGAGCCGCTTGGACGCGAGGGAGCCGTTTCTCGACGATCTCCGCCACCTCGCGATCGAGTTTGAATTGGATCCACGGCAGCGCGGCCTCGAGCCGCTCGCCGAACGCGCTTGCTCCCTTGGCGCGAATGAACGTGTCGGGATCCTCGCCCGGCGGCAACTGCACGATGAAGGCCGTGCAGCCCGCCGCGCCGAGCAGGTCGATCGATTTTGCGGTCGCGGCGCCGCCCGCGGCGTCGGCGTCGAAACACAAGAAAACGCGCTCGGCGTACTTCCGGATTTCGGCGGCCTGCTCGGCCGTGAACGCCGTGCCGAGCGCCGCGACGGCGTTGGTGAACCCGGCCTGATGCAGCGCGATGCAATCGAGGTAGCCTTCGACGACGATCAGCGACTCGCGCGCGGCCGCCGCGCGGCGCGCCACGTTGAGCGCGTAAAGGCCGCGACCCTTCGTGTAGACGGGCGTCGTCGTCGTGTTGAGATACTTCGGCTGCGCATCGTCGAGCGCGCGGCCGCCGAAGGCCACGACTTCGCCCGTGGTCGCGTAGGTTGGGATCATCAGCCGGCCACGGTAAAAGTCGTAGTAGCCGTGCTGGCCGGCCTTGAGGAGCCCCGCCGAAGCCGCGATCCGCAGATCGACGTTGTTCGCGGTCAGCTCGCGGACGAGCCCGTCCCACCCCTGCGGCGCGTAGCCGAGTTTGAACGCCTCGATCGTCGCGGCGGTCAGCCCGCGCTGCTCGGTGTACGCGCGCGCCGGCGCGCCCTCGGCTTCGAGGCGGAGCACGCGATGGAAGAACGCCGCCGCCAACTCGTTGGCGGCGTAAATCTGCTCCTTTTCGCCGCGCGTGCGCGCGGCTTCGGGCGACTCCTCGGCGAGTGCGATCCCGGCCCGGCGCGCGAGCATGCGCGCGGCTTCCGGGAACGGAACGCTCTCGAGCAGTTGAATGAACTTGATCGCGTCGCCGCCCTGCCCGCAGCCGAAGCACTTGAAGAAGCCGCGATCGGGATGGACGTGAAACGAGGGCGTGTTCTCGGAATGAAACGGGCACAGCCCGACCAGATCGTTGCCGCGCTTGCGCAATTGCACGTAGCTGCCGATGAACGTGCCGATGTCGGTCTTTGCGAGGATCTCACGAATCGTGGACGGGTCGATGCGCATCAGTAGATAGTGGCGTACGGACGCTGTTCGAGGTGGAACTCCTCGAGCAGGGTCATCCAGCGAATGTTGTAGTAGCGCGGGTCGCCGTAGTCGTCGATGCGATCGAGCGGCAGCTTCGCGAGCATCCCGGTGATCGACTCGAGCACCGTGCGCGAGGGCGTGAAGCCAAGCACGTTGCTGAGCTTGGCGTTGCTCATCCGGTAGTTGCGCACGAGGCGCGGCAGCGGCGCTTCCTCGAGATCGACGCGGATCGGCGGATCGACGAGCGAGAGGGAGCCCGCCACCAGCATCGCGAGTTGGCGGATCTGGTAGTTCTCCTCGAGCACGTTGAAGATTTGGCCGCCGATCTTCTCGAGCGGAGCATCGAGCGCCGCCACGTGGGCCGCCGCGACGTCCTCGACGTCGACCAGGGGCCGCCACATCCAGCCCCCGCCGTGGAGGAAGAGGCGGCGCCGCACGATCGCGTCCTTCACGAACGTGTTGACCACGAGGTCGAAGCGCATGCGCGGGCTATAGCCGTAGACGGTGCCTTGCCGGAAAATCACCGGCGCGAATCCCGAACCCGCCGCGCGCAGGATA
>Ga0302325_10016918_pt1 | contig 15433 bp, 15 predicted proteins | sample Palsa_T0_2_FD_201948 | JGI IMG/M metagenome (GOLD analysis project Ga0302325, IMG submission 201948) | Peat permafrost microbial communities from Stordalen Mire near Abisko, Sweden - Palsa_T0_2 | ecosystem: Environmental > Terrestrial > Soil > Palsa > Peat permafrost | place: Sweden: Abisko...
ATAGTCACCGGTCCGTCGACGCCTGCCTGCTGCAGGTTCGCCTGGGCGGCTTTGACCTTCGCGCTGCTCAGCTCGGTGGTCAGGACCTGGCCGGTGCCGTTATCGGTCACCGCGGCGGCGAGGTAGATGGTCGAGATGCCGAACGAGGTGCCGAATTCCACCACCGTCTGCGGCCGAGCCGCCCGGACCAGAGCGTAGAGAAGCTTGCCCGCCTCGGCGGAGATCGGGATGTAGGCATCGGCGAAGGCGTCGGCCCGCTCCTGCGCCGAGGCGGCGTCCCATGATGGCCGCCCGGCGGGCGGCGGGGGCGCGGGTGTGTCGTCGGCTTCCTGGACGGCGGCCGCGGCGAAGAGCTGGCTGAGCACGGCCTGAAGCCGTGGCGAGGCGAGTGTGTTCGTCATGCGTTCTACAATAGACGCAACGTTGCGTCTAGACAAGAGGCGGCGGTATCCTGCCCGCATGATGGCTCACGCCGAGACGACCCGCCACCACGGCAACAGGCACGGGCGCAGCGAACAGGCCCGGCTGGCCGTCCTGGAGGCGGCGGACAACCTGCTGGTCGAGCGCGGCTTCGCCGACGTGACGATCGAGGGCATAGCCGCCCGCGCGGGAGTCGCCAAGCAGACCATCTACCGCTGGTGGACCTCCAAGACAGCCATCTTGTTTGACGCGCTCAGCACGGACGCGGCCGAGTACTTCACCCCGGCCGACCACGGTGACCTGGGCAGCGACCTTCGTGATCAGCTGCGTCAGCTCGCCGCGTTCCTGACCACCACCGACGCGGGAGCCGTCTGCCGGGCCCTAGCCGGGCAGGCGCAGCACGACCCGGCGGTCGCGGCCCGGTTCGAGGCCGAATTCGCGGCACCCCAGCGCGAGCGCGACCGCGCGCCCTTCCGCCGCGCCCGCGATCGCGGCCAGCTGAGCCCGGCCGCGGACATCGAGCTGGCGATCGACCAGCTTGTCGGCCCGGTCTACTACCGGGTGCTGATCAGCGGCCGCGGCGTCTTCCCCGAGTTCACCGACGCTCTGGTGCAGAGCTACCTGGACCAGTCAGGGACGCGCTGACGCAGCGAGGGCGTCTAAGCTTCGGCAGGGCAGCTTTGACGGTTAAGAGGAGGATCGTGACCGATCGCGCGGAAGATCTGGTGACCCCAGCACGGGACCTGGCCGACCGTTTTCACCACCGCTGGCTCGAGGAAAACCCCTTCGTGGCCAGCTCGTACGGGATCCCCGGGTACGACGAGCTGGTCCCGGACGAGAGCGAGCAGGGCCAGCAGGCCTGGCGCGCCGAGATCGGGGAGTTCCTGCGGGAGGCCGGCACGATCGCGGCGGGCCCGCTCACGCCCGCCGACGCCGTCACCCTGGACTGCACCAGGGAGGCGGCCACCCAGGAGCTGGCGGGCATCGACTCGGCGGCGACCGAATACACCGTCACCGCCATGCAGTACACTGGTCCTTCGGCCTTCATGGCGGTGGCCGCCCGGACGGTCCTGACGGACCCGGCCGCGGCCGAGAATTACCTGACCAGGCTGCGGGCCAGTGGCGGCTGGCTCGACCAGATCACCGAGCAGCTGAAGACCGGAGCCGCCAAGGGGCGGCTGCCGGTCGCCCCGCTGGTCGAAACGGCCATCGAATGGGCCGAGAACGTGCTGGCCGAATCGGTACCCGGGCCCGCGCTTGCGCCGCAGCCGCCAGCTGGCTGGGACCGGGCGCAGGCGTGGGAGGCAGAACGCGAGGCGGTCGCCGCGGAGGTGCTGAGGCCGGCGCTGGCCCGGTGGGTCGCCACCGTCAGGGAGCTGCTCCCGCAGGCCCGGCCGTCCGCCCAGGCGGGCCTGGCTCACCTGCCCGGCGGTCGTGAGGATTACGCCCGCGCGGTCCGGATCTTCACCACCTTGCCGCTGTCGCCGGAAGAACTGCACCAGACCGGCCTGGATCATGTCGCCACGCTGGAGGCCCGCGCCGTGGAGCTAGGCGCCCGGCTCGGGCTCTCCGGGCGCGATGAGGTCTTCGCCGCGATTCGCGACTCGGCTGGGAAGATCTCGCCGGCCGAGGCCATCCGGCAGGCCACGGTCGCGGTGCGGCGGGCCGAGGCCCGGGCGGCGGAGGTCTTCCCCGCGCCGCTCCCGCCGCCGTGCGAGGTAACACCGATGCCGAAGGTCATCGCCGTAAGCGGCGCCGCGCCGCACTACACGCCGCCGCGCCTGGACGGCGGGCGGGCCGGGACGTTCTGGTTCAATACCGAACGGCCCACGGCGGGGACCGGCTGGGACCTGGAGGGCGTGGCCTTTCACGAAGCGGTACCCGGGCACCACCTGCAGCTGTCCCGGCTGCAGCTGCTCACTGACCTGCCCGCGCTGCAGCGCCAGCGCAGCATCACGGTGTTCTCCGAGGGCTGGGGCCTGTACGCCGAGCAGCTCGCCGAGGAAGCCGGGCTCTACACGGACGACCGGGCGCTGCTCGGCGCGGTCAGCGCGTCGCTGATGCGGGCCGTGCGGCTGGTGGTGGACACCGGCATGCACGGGTTCGGCTGGAGCCGGGAAAAGGCGCTGGAATACGCGCTGGAGCACGTGCCGATGCCACCCGGGTTCATGGCCGCCGAGATCGACCGCTACGTGGTCATGCCAGGCCAGGCGCTCGCTTACCTAACCGGCAAGCTGCAGATCCTCCGGCTCAGGGAAGAGGCCAGGCAGCGGCTGGGAGCGGCGTTCTCGCTGCCCGCCTTCCACGCCGCGGTGCTCGATCACGGCTCGCTGCCGATACCGGTGCTTGACCGCAGCATCGCGGCCTGGCTGGATCGTTCGTCGTAGCGAGCGGGCGTAGCGATTCAGTGGTAGCGAGAGGGAGATTCGAACTCCCGGCCTTCTGGTTATGGGCCAGACGCTCTGGGCCAGCTGAGCTATCTCGCTGCGGATTGCTGGTGCTCCTCCTCCGAGGTGACCTTTCGTTTACGTGCCGCACCGCGGATTCGAACCGCGAACCTCCCGGGCCTAAACCGGGCGCCTCTACCAGTTGGGCTAGAACGGCTTGCCTGATACACCATTCCCCGCGGACCGCGCGACGGGACCCATGGTGCGCCGCCAGGGATTCGAACCCCGAACCGTCAGCTTAAGAGGCTGCTGCTCTAACCGTTGAGCTAGCGGCGCGCGGATTCCGGCATGCGGGCACTGTCCGGCTTATTGTGGATATCTGCTCCCCCTGGGAGGGGTGTAAATATCCACAATAACGAACTGAGCAGGAATGCCCGCCGGCTGCCCGCGCTATGGACATGTCAATAATCAAGGTGGCCGGCGAGGCCGGCTACTCCCGGAGAAACGAAAACCGCCCCGAGGGATCCCTGGGGCGGTTACCGGCTTGCGCCTGCGTGACGCTTACACGGTAACCACGCTGCACATCAGGACAGCCTGAAGTGACGAGAGGGACTTAAGCTGCCCGTCTCGTTTCGCCTGCTGCCATGTCGCCATATGCCCATGGTAGGCCGACGCCCGACAGCGGGCAATTGCATTTCCGGTGCACTATGAGGCGGGCTTGAAGGTGTCAGCCACCCAGCAGACCGAACCGGGCATGACGAGGGAGGCAGGAGAGGACGAGCAGGGCGCGCGGGACGAGCAGGGCGCGCGGGACGAGCCGGGCGGGCGGGACGAGCCGGGCGGGCGGAGCGGGCGACGTGGCAGAGATTTGGCGATCAACGGAAAGTGGCCACTAAAATACTTTACGATTACATACCGCAATGCCGGGCCGGGGCTCCGGTGCTTATCCCCAGGAACCTGTGGACGAGCTGTGCATAAGCCGGTGGACAACCGCTGCGACATGCGGATAACTATCGGCGTTTTGTGGACAACGTGTGGACTGAGAAAAAACTCAAAATGAATTCCCGCAGACTCTTGCGCGACACTCGCGGAGGCGGGTAGAAATGCTTTCACCGTTGGAAACGGGCACCATCCGGGGGCAGCCCCGGGACGCGGGAAGCACTGGGAAACTGGTAATTCTAGCGGGTGCTTGGCACTGGCGGGCGGCGCGCAGCGCCGGGAAAGCTGGGCGACTAGCCGACCTGGTGGGGCGAGCCAAGCGCAAGGCCCCCTCCATCTCATACATGGAGGGGGCCTTGTCGCATTGTGCCCGGCATAGAGGTTTATGCCACGGCGACACGCCGGCAAACGCGAACCGCAGGCGCTAACGGTCGGGCCGGTGGCTGACCTGGGCGTGCCAGCGACGGCCGAGCAGCGCGGCACGGGCGGCGAGCCAGAGGCCGAGGGCAGCCCAGACGCCGGGCAGGCCCAGCCCGTGGAACCGCAGCACCAGCAGCGCGACGGGAGCGTAGGCCACGATGGCCAGGATCATCGCGCGGCGCATCGCGACGTAGTCGGACAGGCCGAGGATGAGGCCGTCAAGCACGAAGGCGAGCGCGGCCACCGGCTGGGTCAGCGCCGCGACCAGCAGGGCCACCACCGCGGCGTGCCGGACGCCGGGGTCACCGGTGAACAGGACAGGTACCCCGAACGCGATCGCCGCAGTGACGACGCCTAGCCCGATCCCGGCCACCAGGCCAAGCCGCAGGGTGCGCCGTCCGACCTTGCGGGCGCCTTCGGCGTCGCCTGATCCGAGGAACGAGCTGACGTACACCTGCGCGGGCACCGCCAGTGCGTCAAGCAGGAGCGCCAGCAGGTACCAGACGCGCATCGCGATCTGCTGGCCGCCCAGCGCCACCGGGCCGAGCCGGGCCGCGACCGCGGTCGCGGTCAGCGGAACCACGCCGAGCGCGATCGTGCGGACCGACAAGCGGTGACCATCACGCAGCAGGTCAGCGACTTCGGCCCGGCCGGGCTGGCGGGGTCGCACCGGGGCACGCCGCCAGGACGCGGCCGCGTAGAGCGCGGCGGCAGCCGCCTGAGCCGCCACGGTGCCCCAGGCGGATCCCATCAAGCCGAGATGCACGCCGTACACCAGGAACCATTCGGCCAGCACGTTCAGAATATTGGCGGTCACGGCGATCCGCAGCGGGGTACGGGTGTCCGCCAGTCCGATGAGATGCCCGTTGCCGGCGTAGGACAAGTAGAGGAACGGCAGGCCGGCGGCGGACGCGCGGAGATAGCCGACCGCGCCGGACAGGACCGGCCCGCGCGCGCCGAGCAGGACGGCGAGCGCGGGGGCCGCCACGATCACGATCAGCGCGACCAGCACCCCGGCGACCGCCGCCACCAGGTACGCGGCTCCTGCGACCCGGCCGGCCCGGTCGGTGCCGCGGCCAGCGGCCAGCCCGGCCACCGCCGAGGTCGTCGCCGTGGTCAGGAAGATCGCCATCCAGGCGGTCAGGTTCAGCGCGGTGCTGGCGATCGCCAGCGAGTCCAGCGGCGTCCGGCCCAGGTGACCGACGATCGCGGTGTCGGCCAGGCTGTAGGCAGGCTCGGCGGCGATCGATCCGAGAGCCGGGAGGGCGAGGGCCGCTATCCGGCGGTCCAGGTCCCGGTCCGGCCGCATGATCACCAGTGTCCCGCCATCGCCGGTAGCTGCGCAAAGGACTTACGCTGGGTCGGGGTGAGGCGTCATGGATGAGCAGCCGGACATTCTGTCGTTCGAGCCGCGGCGGCAGTGGAAAGCACCAGGCCGGCTCGCCATCTTCCTGGCCGGGCTGCTGGTGGCCGGGCTGGCCGCCGGCGCGTACCTGGCGGTGGCCGTGACGCACCGCGATAGCACCATCGATCAGCTGCGGACGGCGTTGCGGCAGGCACGCCAGACGGTGCCGTCCCGTGCGGCGGCCACGTTGTCACCGGCCCTGCCGGTGGGCTCGGGCAGCGCGCTTTCCACCTTCCCAGACGGGACCGCCGGCTCGTTTTCCATGGTCACGGCGGCGGTCAGGCCCCGGCCCGGGGCAGCGCCGCTGACCTGGCTGTTCGTGTACGGCCAGCACGCCAGCCCGGGCGCGCGCTACGGCCTGCTCGAGGGCACCTGCGGCGGCCAGTTCGTCACCTCCTCCGACCTGGCCGACGGGACGGCGGACCGGCAGGGTGACCTCAGCATCGTGGCCCCCAACCTGGACATCAGCGCCAGCTCCGCCGACACCTGGATCCTGATCTACCGGCTGCGGGACGGCGTGACGCTGGGCGGCATCAAGGGACCGCTGATCGGCAGCGGCGCCCAGGCCTTCCGGTCCGCGCCGCCGTGCTGAGCCCCGTGACGGATCGGGCACGCGGGCTGGCGCCGGACGGGACGATCGCCCGCGAGGGCGCCCTGGACCGGGTGCCGCCCGCGTTCGTTCCCGTCGTCGACGCCGCCCGCAGCCGCATCAGCGAGACGTTCACTCCTGGCCGGCTGCACAGTGCGTACCTGTACGGCAGCATCGCGCGCGGCACGGCCGTACCCGGGGTTTCCGACCTGGATCTCATGCTCGCGCTCCGCGAGGAGGCCACCGCCGCCGACCGTGCCGATGCCGCGAACATCGAGGCCGACCTCGACGGCTCGTTCAGCCAGATCAGCGGGGTCGGCATCGGGCTGGTGAGCACGACGGTGCTGCTCAGTGAGCTCGAACGGTATGACCTCGGCTTCTTCGTCGCCTGCCTGTGCACGCCGCTACTCGGCGACGACCTGGCCAGGCAGCTCCCCCGTTACCGCCCCACCAGCCTGCTGGCCCGTGAGACCAACGGCGATCTGGCCCTGGTCATACCGCGGTGGCGTACCCGAGCCGCGGCCGGCGCGGACCGTAAAGCGCTCAGCCGGGGCGTCGGCCGCCAGCTGACCCGGACCGGATTCACGCTGGTCATGCCGCGCTGGGGTGGCTGGACCAGCGACCTCGCCGAATCCGCCGAGGTCTTCGGCCGCTACTATCCCGAGCGGGTGGGGCAGATGCGCATCGCCGCGGCCACCGGCCGGGTCCCGTCGGCTGATCCGAACGTGCTGGAGATGCTCATCGACGATCTGGCGCCATGGCTCGCTGAGGAGTACGCCGCCGTGCACGGCGTGAAGGCACCGCGCTGAGCCGCCGCCGTACTGTGTTACATGATGAACGCCAGGGCCGGACCGCGGCTGACACGCCCGGTGAACGCGCTGCTCATCTTCGTCTGCGTGCTGGTGCTCGTCGACACGACGTTCTTCACCGCGCTGACCCCGCTGCTTCCGCACTACGCTCACGTCGCCCGCCTTTCCAAGTCAGGCGCGGGAGTGCTGGTCGCCGGCTATCCGTTCGGTACTCTCGTCGGCGCCCTCCCCGGGGGGCTGCTCACCGGTCGCCTGGGCCACCGGAAGGTCGTCCTGCTCGGACTGTTCCTGATGATCGTGTCGACGCTGGCGTTCGGCTGGGCGTCGACGGCAGAGGTCCTCGATGCGGCCCGCTTCCTCCAGGGCCTGGGCGGGGCCTGCACATGGGCGGCTGGCCTGGCCTGGCTCGCGACGGAGGCACCTGCAGACCGGCGCGGCGCGCTGCTCGGAACGGCGCTGGGTGCCGCCGTAGGCGGAGCGCTCTTCGGCCCGGTCATCGGGGCGGTAGCCGCTGAGGTGGGCACCGGGCCTGCCTTCGCCGCCGCCGCGGTGGCCGGGGCCATGCTGATGATCATCGCGTGCCTGGTGCCCGCGCCCCAGCGATCGGCGCCGCAGGGATTGCGGGAAACACTGCCCGCACTCCGTGACCGGGAGGTCGGTACCGGCCTGTGGCTGACCATGCTCGCCGGGCTGGCGTTCGGCGTGCTTGACGTCCTTGCCCCGCTGCGGCTAGCGCGGCTCGGCGCTACCGCGCTGCTCATCGCCGGAACGTTCCTGGCCGCCGCCGCGATAGAGGCGGGACTCGCACCGCTGGCAGGCAGGCAAGCCGACCGCCGAGGTCCCATCGCCCCGATCAGGATCTCGCTTATCGCTGCGGCGGCGGTCAGCCTGCTCGCGCCCACGCTAGGGACAACGCGACTGCTCATCCCGGTGCTGATCGTGGGGATGCCGGCTTTCGGGGTCCTCTTTACGCCGGCGATGGCACTGCTCAGTACAGGCGCGGAGCGGCTGCGGATCGACCAGGGACTGGGATTCGGCCTGGGCAACCTCGCCTGGGCTAGCGGGCAAGCCGTGGCCGCCGCCGGAAGCGGGGCGCAGGAGAGCGGTGAGCCGAAGATGAAGCGATGAACAGCGGGCATGTTTACTGGATCGGCGGCGGGAGCGGGGCGGGCAAGTCGACCATCGCCCGGCGACTGGCGGACCGGCATGGCCTGCGGCTGTACTCGACCGACGACGCGATGGCGGATCACGGCCGGCGGATTACCCCGTCCGACGCCCCGTTCCTCAGCGAGTTCGTGGCGATGGACATGGACGAGCGCTGGCTGAACCGATCCCCGCAGACCATGCTGGAGACATTCCACTGGTTCCGCGGCGAGGGCTTCGGCTTGATCGTCGACGACCTGCGCCGGCTTCGGCGGGAAGCCGGCGTGATCGTCGAGGGTTTCCGGCTTCTGCCGGACTTGGTGACGCCCCACCTCACCGGGGCTGATCACGCGGTCTGGCTCCTCCCGACTCCCGAGTTTCGGCGGGCGGCATTCGAAAGCCGGGGATCGTTGCGGCAGATCGCAGGGAAGACCAGCGATCCGGACCGGGCGCTGCGCAACTTGCTGGAGCGCGACCGGCTGTTTACCGAACGGCTGCGCGAGCAGACCCGGCGGCTCGGACTGCGCGCTATCCCGGTGGAGGTCGCGATGACGCGCGATGAGCTCGCCGGGCAGGTCGCCGAAGCGCTCGGGCTCTGGGACAGGACGGGCGGTACCGCTGCTGAGCTGGCAAGACGAAGGCATATCTAGGATGGTGTCGTGAAGTACATGCTGCTGATGCGGGGCAACGGGACAAGCTCTGACGGCGAGGCGGCGGCCCGGGTATGCGAGGCGGGCTGGCCGGCCTGGGCCGAGGAGATGCAGCAGCGCGGTGTCGTGCTGCACGGCGGCGGCGCGCTGGAAGCGGCGGGTCACTCGGCCACGGTCCAGGTCAGCGGCCCGCAGGTACTGGTGACTGACGGGCCGTTCGCCGAGACGAAGGAGCTGGTCGGCGGCTACCACCTGATCGAGTGCGCCAGCCGGGATGAGGCTATCCACGCTGCCTCCCGGCATCCGCTTGCCCAGTCAGGCGTCACCATCGAAGTGCGGCCGGTCCTGCCGCGATAGCCTCGGCTCGATGGCAAGGGCTGCGCGGGGCTGCCCCCGATCCCCGTCTGGGAGGAGTGAGTCACGGCGTGGCCTGGCTGGTGGCTCTGATCTTGACGGCGCTGGCATTGCCGTCGCTGCTAGCCCGGCTGGCCGGCGGGCACCCGCCGACCCGGATCACCCAGCTGGCGGCCCTGGCCCCGGTAGCGGCGGTGCCGGCGACCGCCGCCGTCATCGTCGCTGCGACCACATCCGGCTGGCTGGCGATTCCCCTGGCCATCCCCGCCGTGGTCCTGCTGGGGTGGCAGCTGCCTCCGCGCAGGCGGACTGGCCACCAAGCCGCGGCCGGACCCGCAGCCGATCCAAGATCTGCTCCCGCACCGGTCAGGCTGCGCGTGCTCACCGTCAACGCCCTGGGCGGCGCGGCTGATCCGGCGGCAATCCTTCGCATCGTGCAGCGGCACGACGTCGACGTGCTGACGGTTCAGGAACTGACCCCGCAGCTGGTCAGCCGGCTGGCCGCGGCCGGGCTCGCGCACATGCTGCCGTTCTCCCATCTCGCCCCCCGGCCAGGCTCGGCGGGCACCGGACTGTGGGCGCGCTGGCCGCTGACCCCGCTGCCCTCGGTGCCAGGCCTGACCGCGGCCACACCGCGGGCGCGGACCGGTCCTCCCGGCGGACGAGCGGTGACGTTGACCGCCGTCCACCCGATGGCCCCGACGTACGGGCACGCCGCTATCTGGCAACGTGAACTGACACTGATCCGGGAGGCGCTGACGGCAGCCGACGGGCCCCACATCGTGGCCGGAGATTTCAACGCCAGCCGGGATCACCGGCCGTTCCGGGATCTCCTGGCGGCAGGCCTCACCGACTGCGCAGATTCCGGCCACAGCCGGAGCTGGCCAGGTTTCACCTGGCCAGCCATCCGGGTGATACCGGCGCTACCTGTCATGCGCCTCGATCACGTGCTGGCTCCACGCACCGCAACAGTGCACATGACCCGGGCCATCCGAATATCCCGAACCGATCACTACGGCGTGTTCGCCGATATCGAACTCCCCTAGAAACCGAGAACCTGGAGCGCTCGAAGCAGTTCTACCGGGATGTCTTCGGCAGATCTGCCTTAACCCATGTCAGCCGACCGCGCGGCGCTCCAGCCGTTCGAGCCGGGCGAGCACGGGTTCAAGCTCGGCCTTGATGGCGGCGGACAGCTGCCCGGCTGCTGTCGGCGACGGTGACTCCTCGGCCGCGCGCTCCTGGTGCGCGCTGAAGCCGGCCTTCCAGCCGGCCAGGGCGGCCGCGACGGCCCGTCGGGTCACCCGCAGCTCGGCGCCGAGCGTGCGTAGCACTTTGCCCGCCGCTCCGTCCGGTTCGCCGATCAGCCCGAGCAGCAGGTGCTCTGAGCCGACATAGCCGTTGCCAAGCCCGGATGACTCATTGGCCGCAAGCTCAATCGCTAGCGACACCTGCCTGCTCACGGCGGGCTCAGTCGTGGCGCCGCCACGACTGGCAGTGGCGGGCGGCACCCGCTTGTCGAGGCCGACCCGGACTTGCTGCGCCGTGATGTCCAGCGCCGTCAGTATCTCCATCGCGATACGGCCATGCGTGAGGAGCGCGCGCAGTACGTGCCCGGTGCCGATCTCCGCCATTCCCTCGTCCCCCGCGCTGGCCTGCGCGGACCGCAGCACGGACATGGCACGTCTGGTGAAGTTGACGATCGGCGGGTCGGCCAGCACGTTCGCCGGGCCTATCTCCGCGGCGACCTCACGGATGGCTGTCACCCTGCGCACGGCCTGCTCCAGGGCACGCTGGCAGACAGCTGACACCGGCACCCCGGCATCCTTTACTGCCTCAGCCAGCTCATCTGGCAGGTAGACGTTGATCTTCGGCATCACAGCCCCGGGGGTTACGGTCCATCTATACCCCTTAGATAACCCCATAGGGGTTATGGAGTCAAGTACGGCGCGTGTCTTGACAGGACTGATCACGATTCCGCCAGGATTCATGGACGGTCGGCTGCGGTGGCTGGCACACTCATCGAGGTGAGGCGTGATCGAGCCAGGTACGGCGTCGACGGAGGATACGGCGGCATTCCGATCTTCGTCCTGGCCGGAGCCGGTCTGCTGGCCGGTGACCGGTGGGCGAAGAGACGAGACAAGCGCCTGCTCGGCTCGCTGGCCAAGATAGGGGCCGTAGCCACGCTCGGAGTCGCTACGAGCTACTTCTACAGCACCGGCCCAGGCAAGCTGTCGGTCTGGAAAGACCTGCTCGACGAACTCGGCCTGCGGGGCGACGAGCAGGTGCTCGACATCGGCTGTGGCCGGGGTGCCGTGCTCATCTCGGCAGCCCGCCGGCTGCCCCAGGGCCGCGCGACCGGAGTCGACATCTGGCGCCTGCGTGACCAGACGGGTAACAGCCAGGCCGCCGCCGAGCGCAACGCGATGGTCGAGGGCGTCAGCGAACGGGTCGAATTCGTGCATGCCGACGCCAGGGACCTTCCCTTGCCTCCCGGGTCCTTCGACGTGGTGCTCAGCAACCTGACCTTCAGTAACATCCGAGGCAGCGAAGAACGCGCCCGGGCCCTGCGCGAGGCCGTCAGGGTCCTTCGCCCGGGGGGACGGATGCGCGTCATCGACGAGCGCGCTGACCTCTATGCCCCCGTCCTGCAGAGCGCCGGATGCGTGGACGTCAAGGTACGTCAGCTCGACTGGCGGACAGCGTTCGGCCTTCCCGGTCACCACATGACGCTTGTCTCGGCCGCAAAACCAGCCGCCGGGTCCCCACGCTCGTTATGTCGCGGCGAGCTGAGTGAGGGCGTCGGTGATGGCGACGGTGAAGTTGCTTCCGCCGTGGCCTTCGTCTCGGATGACCTGGAGCTGACTCGTGGACCAGTTCTGTGATAGCCGCCAGGCGGTTTCGAGCGGGCTGCTGACGTCGTAGCGACCGTGGATGAGCCTGCCTGGGATGCCATTCAGTACCGCTGCGTTGCGGAGAAGCTGGCCGTCGCTGAGGAAAGACGCGTTCCGCCAGTAGTGCGTGACCAGCCGAGCGAACTGGAGACGAAATCCGGGATCTTCATAGCGCATGCCTGGCACGTGATCGGGGGCGAGGGAGACGTGGGCGTCTTCCCAGCGGCACCACTCCCGTGCTGCGTGCTCCCGGACGGCAGGGTCGGGGTCGAAGAGCAGGATCGCGTAGGCGTCGGCCAGGGCCAGCTGCCGCAGCCGGTCCGGGACGGCTGCGGAGAACCTGTCCCACTCCTGCGGGAAGATACGCCCGACGTCACGGGTGATCCAGTCGATTTCGCGGCGCGAGTCGGTGCCCACCGCGGCTAGGACCAGTGCGGTGACGTGCTGCGGGTGAGTCTGGGCGTAGGCCAGTCCGAGGGTGGTTCCCCAGGAGATCCCCAGAACTGTCCACTTGCCGATGCCGTGCCGCCGTCGTAGCTGCTCGATGTCAGCGATCAGATGGGCGGTGGTGTTGGTGCTGAGGTCGATGCCGGGCTCGCTGGCCAGCGGCCGGCTGCGTCCGGACCCGCGCTGATCGAACAGCACGACCCGGAAGGTCTCCGGATCGAAAAAACGCCGGGCGGCGGGCGTGCAGCCCGAACCAGGTCCGCCATGCAGGTAGATCGCCGGTTTGCCATCCGGATTCCCGCAGCATTCCCAGTACACCCGATGCCCGTCACCAACATCGAGCATCCCGTTGTCGTACGGCTCAATCGCCGGGAACCCGAACGTCATCTGCAAGACCCCTCCGACAAGGACACCTTAATTCCGTGCTGGTCTTCGCCGGCCTGAGTCAAGATCAAGCTCCCCAACGGTGCTGAGCGGCCGGTTCACGCAAGAAACTAATTAGTATCTTGACAGGCCGTCCTCGCTCTATTTAAGATACCGATTGGTATCTAACAGAGTGATGGGAGCTTGAAGTGGCCGAGACGACGGCTGAACGCGTGAATGACACGGCGAAGCTGACCCCGCAGGTCCGGAACGCCTTGCTGGCGCTGATCGTCGGCGGGATCGCGGCGATCCTGGACTCGACGATGGTCACCATCGCGCTGCACACGCTGGTGGTCAGCCTGCACTCCACGGACGGCGCGATCCAGTGGGTCACGACCGGCTACCTGCTGGCGATGGCGGTCGCGATCCCTGTCACCGGCTGGGCGGAGAGCCGGTGGGGCGGCAAGCGTGTCTGGATGGCCGCGCTGGTGCTCTTCGTGCTCGGCTCGGTCCTCTGCGCGCTGTCCTGGAACGACGCCAGCCTGATCGGCTTCCGGGTCCTGCAGGGCTTCGCCGCCGGCCTGATCTTCCCGTTGATGCAGACCCTGGGCGTCAAGGCCGCGGGCGGGCGCGCCAGCCCCAACCTGATCGCCACGGTCAGCCTGCCGCTAGCGCTCGGGCCGATCCTCGGCCCGGTGATCGGCGGATTGATCCTCAACTGGCTGAGCTGGCGCTGGCTGTTCCTGGTCAACGTGCCCGTGATCGCGGTCGGGCTGGTGCTCGCCTGGCGGCTGCTGCCCGGTGACCGCCCGGGTCCCGGGGCCAGGCGGCCGCGCCTGGACGTGACCGGGCTCGTCCTGCTGGCGCCGGCGCTCGCCGGAATCCTGCTCGGTCTGTCGAACCTCTCCCAAGACGGCGGGATCGGCCATGCCGGCGTGCTCGTCCCGCTGCTGGCCGGGATCGCGCTGCTCGGCGCCTTCATTGCCTGGGCCGCGCGGCCGGGCGGCCGGCATCCGGTCGTGGACGTGCGGCTGCTGCGGCTGCGTTCGCTCGGGAGCGCCTCCGCGGTCTTGTTCACCGCCGGCGCGGCGATCTATGCCGGCATGTTCCTGCTGCCGCTGTACTACCAGCAGCTGCACGGCGAGACCGTGCTGAACGCCGGGCTGCTGCTCATCCCCCAGGGCGTCGGCTCGTTGGCCGCCCGCTTTGTGGTCGGCAAGCTCGTCGCTCGGCTCGGCGCCCGCCTGGTCACGATCGCCAGCTTCCTGATAGCAGCCGCCGCGACCGTGCCGTTCGCGTTCGCCGGCCCGCACACCACCCTGTGGCCGCTCGGCGCTGTGCTCCTGATTCGCGGCTTCGGGATAGGCATGGTGCTCGTCCCGCCGATATCGGTCGCCTACCAGGACGTCCCGCCAGCCGGAATTTCCGACGCCACCATGAACACCCGCATCGCCCAGCAGGTCGGTACCTCCTTCGGCATCGCGATGGTCGCCGTCGCCCTGCAGACCCTGCTCGCGCACGGCGCCACCAGCGCCTTCCAGGGCGCGTTCTGGTGGGCGACCGGCATCTCGGTCGCGGCACTCCTCCCCGCCCTCGCCCTCCCCGGCGCCCGGGCGGCGGCCCGCGACTGACATGCAGCCGCTGCCAGCGACGGATGGTTTCCGCCAAGGCCCGCGGCTCGGCGAGAATACGGCAGTGGACAAGATCCCGGACAACCACCACGAGCAGGCCGGCACCACGCAGACCCGCCGCCACGGCGCCGAGCTCGAACGAGCGATCCTCGACGCCGCCTGGGAGCAGCTGATCGCCGAGGGCTACGAGCACTTCACCATCGACGCCGTCGCCGCCCGCGCCCGGACCAGCAAGCCGGTGCTCTACCGCCGCTGGAAGACCCGCGAAGACCTGCTACGCGCCACCGTCCGCAACCGCGGTGCCGCCGATCCGGCTGCCATCCCCGACACCGGCACCCTGCGGGGCGATCTGCTCGCGCTGCTCACCCACGCCAACACCACCCGCAACCCGATGGCAGCCCTGGTGAGCAGCATGCTCGGCAGCTACTACAACCAGACCGGCCCCACCCCGGCCGAGCTCCGCGAGGAGTTCATGAGCCAACGCGACTCGGCTTCGGCTGTCGAACAGGTCGTCAACCGCGCCGTCGAGCGCGGGGAGATCGACCCGGCCCGGCTCACCCCCCGGATCATCGATCTCCCCTTCGACCTGTTCCGTAACGAATGGATGATGACGCTCAAGCTCGTCCCCGACCACGTCCTGCGTCAGATCGTCGACGACATCTTCATCCCCCTGGTAACCACGCAACAGCCAACCCGCTGACCGCGCCCAGGCGGGGACGACGCTAGGCCTCGACGGCATCCAAGTGCTCGTCCGGGGCAGCGCGGCCGGCCGGTGCTTGCGCGCGCTGGGCACCCGGCAGCCACAGGGACAGCAGCACGGCGACGGCGGAGAACCCGGCCGACCACCAGAACGCCACATGGAACGCGTCAGCCAGCGTGGCCGGATGCGCGGCGATGGCGCCCGCGAGGATCACCGCGAGGACGGCGGTACCGAACGACCCGCCGAGCTGCTGCGACGTCCGGGTCAGCACGCTGGAGTGCGGGA
>Ga0302325_10016919_pt1 | contig 15432 bp, 17 predicted proteins | sample Palsa_T0_2_FD_201948 | JGI IMG/M metagenome (GOLD analysis project Ga0302325, IMG submission 201948) | Peat permafrost microbial communities from Stordalen Mire near Abisko, Sweden - Palsa_T0_2 | ecosystem: Environmental > Terrestrial > Soil > Palsa > Peat permafrost | place: Sweden: Abisko...
CGAAGTCATCGTCGGCACGGTCGATCTCGTCGATCAGCAGCACCGCGGGACGCGGACCTGGGTGCTCGAGCGCGCGCATCAGCGGACGCCGAATCAGGTAATCGGGCCCGAACAGCTCGGATTCGCCGAGCTCGCTGTTGCGGGCATCCGCGAGCCGGATGCTCAGCAGCTGCCGGGGATAGTTCCATTCGTAGAGCGCTTCGGCTGCATCGATGCCCTCGTAGCACTGGAGCCGGATCAGCGGCGTGTCGAGGATCGTCGCGAGTGCTTTGGCGGCCTCGGTCTTCCCCACGCCCGCCTCGCCTTCGAGCAGCAGCGGCTGCGGCAGGCGGAGGCTGAGGAACATCGTCGTCGCCAGCCCCTCGTCGACGAGGTAGTCGACGCTTGCGAGGCGCTGGGCGAGCGTCTCGACGTCGGGGACCAGCTCGCGGATCTCGTCGGACGCGTCCCCGGTGGCTCCCTTCGGGCTCATGCGGACCCCTCGCCTGGGCTGCCGACGGCCGCCAGCCGCGACAGCTGCTCTGCCTGCGCCAGCACCGCCTGGTAGTCCTCGGGCGTGTCGACGTCGAGCGGAATCGGACCGGGAAAAGGGACTTCGGCCACGTCGCCGGAGCGCTGGTCGAGCAGCCGCCAGACTCCCTTGTCGCCGTGGAGGTCAGCGAGCTCGCCGAACACCTCACGCGCGAACGCGAACGGGTGGCCGCGCCCCTCGTCGTAGCGGCACACTGCCAGCGGCGAGTCGCCCCGCCCGTCCAGCAGCGCCGTGACTGTGTCGGCGGTCACGCCCGGCTGGTCCCCGAGCATCAGCACCATCACCTCGCAGCGCGGGTCCACCGCACCGAGCGCGGTGGCGATCGACGAGGAGCACCCGGCACCGTAGGAGTCGTTCACGACCACTTCGGCTCCCGCCAGGTCGACCTGTGAGCGGACGTCGTCAGCCGAGCCACCGAGAGCGACGACGAGCTGGTCGAACGGACATGCACGAGCGACGCCGACGACGTGCCCCAGCAGGGTGCCGCCACGATACGGGAGCAGCTGCTTGGGGCGACCGAGACGGCGCGAGCCGCCGGCTCCGAGTACGAGACCGGTGACAAAGGAATCAGCCCGCTGCGCTTGCATGCTCATGCTGCGCCGCGAACTTGGACTTGCAGCCCTCGCAGCAGAAGTAGAACGTCTCGCCATCGTGCTCGACCGACGGTGTGCCTGGTATGGCAGCCACCGACATTCCGCAGATCGGATCGACCGCGATCGTCGGCGCGGCACTCGGCTTCGCCTTAGGACCGGGTCGGCGGGAACCGGCGGCCGCGTGGTGAACGATCAGGTTCGGGCGGTGACTCGGCGCGGCGATGCGCTCGCCGCGGCGTATGGAAATTATCTTCGCGAGGATCGACACGGCGATCTCGGCCGGCTCGCGGGCGCCGATGTCGATCCCGGCGGGATAGTCGACCAGCTCGATCAGTCCGTCGGGGACGCCGTCGTCACGGAGCTCGGCGAGGACGCCGGCGCCGCGCTTGCGGCTGGCGACAAAGCCGACGTAAGGAACTCCCGCCTCGAGTGCACGTCGCATGGTGTGGAACTCATCGCGTCCATGTGCAGCGACCACTACGGCGAGGTCCTCGGAGGTCGGATCGGGGGCCCCGTTCTCGACCCCGACGATCTCGAGCCCGAGCTCCCCGCCGAGCCTGTGGATCGCGCCTGCAATCGGCGCATCGCCGACGACCAGCACTCGGGGCGCCGGCAGCACCGGCTCGAGGAACACCTCGATCGCGCCTCCCGACAGGCACGTGTTCTTGACCGTGACGGCGCCCTCCTCGTCGCTGGAGAGCTCCTGCGACGCAGCCGCGAGCTCCGCCTCGGTCATTTCCACCTCGCCATCGTCGAGCTCGCCTTCCGGCCCGTCGGGCAGGATCCGCAACAGCACCGGCTCACGGGCCTCGATCGTCTTCAGCGAGTACACCCGAACGCTGTGCTGAGCGCAGACGCCGCCGACGAAGCCTTCGATCGTGCCGTCCCCGAGGACGAGCGCAACGTCTCCTGGACGCGCGCTCGTCGGTCGCTGCGCACGCACCACCGTCGCCGTCACGAACGGGACGCGCTGCGCGGCGAGCTCTGAGGCTCGCCGCGACATCACGCTCTTGATCATTGCGGCGGCTCGGCGCGTCCCTGCATCGCCGCCCATACGCGCGCGGGGTTGCACGGCATGTCCATGTGCCTGACGCCGAACTTCCTGTACAGAGCGTCGATCACCGCGTTGGTGATGCACGGCACGGAGCCTACGTTCGGCGACTCGCCGACGCCCTTGGCCCCGATGGGATGGTGCGGACACGGCGTTACCGTCTCGCCGAGCTCCCAGTCCGGGCATTCCAGCGCCGTCGGGATCAGGTAGTCCATGAACGACGAGTTCAGGCAGTTCCCTTCCTCGTCGAACGTGATCACCTCCATCAGCGCGATTCCGAGGCCCTCAGCGAGCCCGCCGTGGATCTGACCGTCGACGACCATCGGGTTGATCCGCACACCGCAGTCGTCGACCGCGATCATCCGCCTGCAGTGCACGTATCCGGTGTCGGGGTCGATATCGACGACGGAGATGTACGCACCGCACGGGTAGGTGAGGTTCGGCGGGTCGTAGATCACCTGTGCGTCCAGGCCACCTTCCAACCCTGCCGGCATCGACCGACCGCTGTACGCGTACTCCGCGATGCTGGTGATCGGGGCGCCCTTGCTGATGTCGCCTCGGACGTACCAGCGGCCCTTCTCCCACGCGAGGTCCTCCGGGCGGGTTTCGAGCATCGTCGCCGCGATCAGGCGCGCCTTGTCGCGCACCTTGCGGGTGACGACCGCGACGGCCCCGCCCGAGACGGGGGTCGAGCGGCTGCCGTATGTTCCGAGTCCGTAGGGGGACTTGTCGGTGTCGCCGTGGCGAACCTCTACGTCCTCCGGCGGGATCCCGAGCTCCTCGGCGACGATCTGGGCGAACGTCGTCTCGTGGCCCTGGCCCTGCGTCTGCGCGCTGAGCGAAACCACAGCCTTGCCCGACGGGTGGACGCGGAGGTCGGCGCCGTCGTTCATCGCAAGCCCGAGGATGTCCATGTGCTTGCGCGGACCCGCGCCGACGCCCTCGGTGAAGAACGTCACGCCGATGCCCATCAGCTCGCCGTTCGCGAGCTTCTCCTTCTGCTCACGCCGCAGGTCGTCGTAGCCGGCGATATCCAGCGCGACCTGCATCGTCTTCGCGTAATCGCCCGAGTCGTAGACCCAGCCCGTCGTCGTCTCATACGGGAACTGACCGGGCTGGATGAAGCTCCGCATCCGCAGATCGACCGGGTCGATATTCGAGTCGATCGCGAGTGCGTCGACCATCCGCTCGACCAGGTACACCGCTTCGGTGATCCGGAACGAGCACCGGTACGCGACGCCTCCCGGGGCCTTGTTGGTGTAGACGGCCTTCACCTTGACGTGCGACGCCTGCAGGTCGTAGGACCCGCACACGATGTGGAAGAACCCGGCCGGGAACTTCGTCGGCTGCGCCGTCGAATCGAACGCGCCGTGATCGGCGAGGCAGTCGACCCGCAGGCCGGTGATCTTGCCGTTCTTCTGGCACATCTCGCTGTGCATGATGTAGTCGCGGGCGAAACTGTCCGCGGTCAGGTTCCCGGTGCGGTCCTCGATCCACTTGACCGGAACGCCGGCGACGATCGACCCCGCGATCGCACATACGTAGCCCGGGTACACCGGCACCTTACCTCCGAACCCGCCGCCGATGTCCTGGCACATGATCCGGATGTAGTGCTCGGGGAGTCCCGCCACCTGGGCATAGACGGTGCGGTGGGCGTGCGGGGCCTGGTTCCCGTTATAGATGTCGAGCTGACCGGTCCTCGGATTGAAGTCCGCGACCATCCCGCATGTCTCCAGCGGCGCCGGATGACAACGCGGATAGATGATGTCGCGCACCGCGACCGAATCCGCCTCGGCGAACACGCGATCGGTCGCCGCCTTGTCGCCGGCCTCCCACGTCGGGCTCGCGAGGTTGTCGCGCTGGCCGATCTTGTCATCGCGAATCAGTATCGTGCCAGGATCGAGTGCCCGGCGGGCGTTGACGACCGCCGGTAGCGGCTCGTACTCGACGTCGATCATCGCGACCGCGTCATTCGCCGTGTACTCGTCGACCGCGATCACGAACGCGATCTCCTGGCCCTGGAAGCGCACCTTGTCCCCCGCGAGCACCGCCTGCGTGTCATACGAGATCGTCGGCATCCACGCCAAGCCCAGAGTCTCCAGATCCTTGGCCGTCACGACCGCGGCGACACCAGGATGCGCGAGCGCCCGCGTGGTGTCGATCGAGAGGATCTTCGCGTGCGCGTACGGGCTGCGCAGCACCTGGCCATACACCATCCCCGGCAGGCGGAGGTCATCAAGATAACGCCCCTGACCCCGGATGAAGCGCGCATCCTCCTTGCGCTTCAGGCGTCCGAAACCGATCGGACGCTCCTGATCGGGGCCCGGGCCCGGAAGATTCTGCTCGACGGTGACTGCCATGAACTGCCTCCCTATTTCGCAATCGCTTGTTCGTGCTCAGCCGCCCAGCGGACGGCGGCCACGATGTTCTTGTAGCCGGTGCAGCGGCAGATGGCTCCTGATATGGCTGTACGGATCTCCGCCTCATTCGGATCAGGATTCTCATTAAGAAGTGCCCGAGTCGTCATCAACATCCCCGGAGTGCAGAATCCGCAGTGCAGCGCATGCTGCTCGTGGAACCCCTGCTGGATCGGGTCCAGCACACCGTCGACCTCGAGCCCTTCCACCGTGGTGATCTCGTGGCCCTCGGCCATAGCGGCGAGGCACGTGCACGACTTGATCGGCTCCCCGTCCATCCACACGACACAGGCGCCGCAGTTCGACGTATCACAGCCCCAGTGGGTGCCGTGGAGCTCGATCGATTCGCGGATGAAGTGCACGAGCAGCAGGCGCGGCTCGATTTCCCGTGTGTACTGCTCGCCGTTGACGTTTATCGAAACTTGCATAGATCAGGCCTCCTAGTCTAGAGATCGTGTTCCGCAGCCCAGATCAGGGCTTGCCCCAGCGGATGGTGGTCGGCGGCGGCGACTCCGGCGCTGGTGCTGCCGGCTCTGGCGCGGCTGCCGCCGGCGCAGCTGCCGCCGGCGCAGGCGCGCTCGGCGCGGGCGCCACCGGCTTGCTTGGCGTCGGGTACGGCCGGCTGGGAGCCGCCGTGGCACGTTCCGCGGCCCGGGTCAGCGCACGCACCGTGAGCACGTTCGCCAGGTGCCGCTTGTAATCGATCGGGCCTCGACCGTCGGAGCTCGGTGAGCAGTCCTTCGAGGCGATCGTGCCCGCCTGCGCGAACAGCGCCGCCGACGGCTCCTTGCCGCGAAGAAGATCCTCCGCCCGCGTGACATGGATCGTCGTCAGCCCGACGGCACTCAGCGCGATGCCGACATCCGCGATCGTGCCGCCATCGACCCAGACGCACGCCGATGCCGCGCAGATCGCCCAGTCGCCGGCGCGCCGCTCAACCTTCTCGTGGGCGCTCCCGGCACCGGAGCGCAGGGGGAGGCGAACCTCGGTGAGAATCTCGCCGTCGCCGACCGCTGTCATGTACGGGCCGACGTGGAAGTCCTCCATCCCGATGACCCGCTCGCCGCTCGCGCCACGGATCACAACCTGCGCCTTGACCGCCGAGCACACCGCCGAGAGGTCCTCGGCCGCGTCAGCCTGGCACAGCGAGCCGCCGATCGTGCCGCGGTTACGCACCACCGGATCGGCGATCACTTCCTCAGCGTCCCGGAACACGGGGAAGTGACGCGCGAGCAGATCTGACTTGAGCAGCTCCACGTGCCGCGTCATCGCGCCGATCCTGATCTCATCGCCCTCTACACGGATGTAGCTGAGCTCGGTCAGGTCGTTGATGTCAACCAAATGTCCGACGTTCGCGAGGCGCAGCTTCATCATCGGCAGCAGGCTGTGACCGCCCGCGACGACGCGAGCATCGCCGCCAACCGCCTGGAGCGTCACGAGCGCGTTCTCGAGGCTCGTAGCGCGGGTGTACTCGAATGGTGCCGGGGTCTGCAAGGGGCTCCTCCTCCTCACTCAGAACACTAAAAAACTGGTCATAGGTACAGCGCGGTAGCTATTTGATGGTTACACGCAAACCGACGAACTGGATCACGAAAATGCCATTCGCGGTCCGACGGGAAACCCTGTGACGACGTCAGAACGCGCGCCGCCCCCGCGTGGGCGCCGCGCGTTCTCTAGAACACCGTCGCGACCGCCTGCGGCGATCGCGACCGCGATAGGTGCTTGCGTCCCTACTGGATCGACGCGGTCGACTCGCAGCAAATCGCGAGCACGATCCCCGCCTCCCCGTCACGAGCGCCGGTAACGGAGGATGCCACCTGTGTCTCGCTGCGGAGCAGGAGTAGCGGCGGCGACCGCAGTCTCGCCGATCGGCGCCGACGGCATCGGCACATCCCCGCTCGGGTTGTACTGGATCGGGGAGTCCTTGCCGACAACCGGCGACTTGGGCCGCTGGCCGTCACCACGCGGGTCCGGGTACAGCGACCGCGGTGACGCACTCGCGTACAGCGGATCCCTCAGCGCCGCACCGCGAAGCGGCTTCCCGAGTGGCGAGCCACGGCCGAGCCGCGCGAGCTGCAGCGCACCCCGCGTGTACACGACACCGATGCGGCGTGGCTTGTCGCGACGCCCTTGACGCGAGAAGAACGCCTGGCCGCCGCCGGGGAACATACCCTCGATCAGGCCACCGGCATCGTCCATGCCGGCCTTCTTGATCAGTAGGCCCTCGAGCAGGTTGGTACCGGCGCCGAGGTCGCCGACGATCTGGTCCACCAGCTGGTTGACCGGCGCTGTCTTCGCGACCAGCTCGCCAACCGGCGGGATCACGACGTCGAGCCCCAGCGAGATCTTCCTCAGTTCGGCGATCGTTGCGACAAGGAAGACGACGATCGCGAGCACGATCAGCAGAACCGCAAGGACCGTGATGATGGCTGCAGGCGCTACGGCATAGGAAATCATGTTTGGATTACGCGTCCTCGAGAAGGATGTCCAGGGAACCGCCGAAGTTCGCGACTATGCCGACGATCTGGTTGACCGCCGTCTGTGTCGTGTACAGCAGCTTGACCGCATTGAGGTCACGCGAGCCGGCGACCGCCACTCCGGCGATCGCGTCGATGGTCGGCGGAATCGTCTTCGACGCCAGCAGGACGCCTCGCAGCAAGACCACCACGACAGGGAAGACGACGAAGAGCAGAACCAGCGCTCCTATGTAACCGAGAATGATCATTGTCCACCCGCCACATGGTCGACGACGATCTGCGCCTTCGAGGCAATCACCGGCAGCAGGCCCAGCAGCGTGCCGGCACGTTGGTTGATGGCCGTGAGGAGCCCCGCCAGCGGACGCAGATGCTGCGCCTCGACGGTTACCAGGGCCGAAGCCAGAGTGGCGAGCCCGTCGGAGATCAGGACCAGGCGACGCCTGATCTCGATCAGCGCGAGCGCTAGGACCACGACGAGCAGAACAGCCTCGACGACGCTCAGCAGGATCAGTAGGTTCGTGCTCATTTCACCCCTCGGTGCTATAGCCTTGTGAAAGGGCGTTCATGTAGCCGTCAAGGACGACGCCCTCCTCCGCAATGATGTCCAGCACGGGCGGCAGGTCACCCAGCTTCGGGATGTTCGCCGTGTTCGCTGCGACTGCGCCTGCACCTACGAGGAGGCCGCCGACGCTCTCCCTGATGTCTGCCACGAAGCTCAGCAGCAGCAGCATCAGGGCGATGACGACGAGAACCACGACGAGGCCGAGGCCGAGAATGACGTACCAGACGATCCGTTCCTGCTCGGTGAGCGCGGCAGTGCCTAATGTGATCAACGTCATTTGCCGACCGCAACCTTTCGCAGAGAGCGGGCCGAATGGAGGATCCTTACGCCCGAGTCGAGGATCTTGGGGATGTCGTTGAGCTGGGTGCTCTGGTCCTGGATGGTGTCAACGGCCTCTCTTGCGAGATGGGCTTGGTCGGCGATCCTCGAGGCCCAGTGCATGACGGTCATCACGATGACCACGGCAATGGTTGTGACAGCGAACCCCAGCGCGAGTCCGATTTCCCAGACGTTGATGTTTCCAATGATCGTCATGCTCTGAGACCTATCGGTTGAACAATGTGGGCGTTTGTCATGACTTGTCGTACTTGTTGCAGTCGACGTCCGCTCCGCCTGTCTGGAGGAGCCCGGAGCAATCGATCGAGTTGGCGTGTCCGACGACCGTACCCGTGCCATTGGTGAGCCCGACGTTGGCGAGAATGCCGTCGAAGTCGCTCTTGATCCCGTTCACGAATCCCGTGATCGTCGTCACCTTGTTGCTGATGCTGACGAGTCCCGGCTGAATCGAATGCACCGCCGTCAGAATTCCCGCGAAGTCGTTGTCGGTCCGCGTGAGATCTGCCGTGATGCCACTGCCGCTCGTCCCAACGTGACCTACATCCGTGTAGATCTTGCTGACCCGGCTGCCGATCGAGTTGACGCTGTTGTTGATCGACGCCACGGAGTTACCGATCGACGACACGTGGCCGCCGATCGATTGAACCGAAGCCCCGATCGCGAGCACGTTTGCGTTGATCGCCAGCGCATTCGCGTTGATCAGCTTGACGACGCCGTTGATCGACGTCGCGTTGGCCAGGATCGGCTTGACCCGGGTTTCGATCGAGTTGGCCGTCTTGAGGATGGTTGTCAACTGGTGCGTCAGGGGCTGGGCCGCTGCGTTGATCTCCGTCGTCTCATTGGCCACCATGCCGGCGTACTTGATGAAGGACAGGTTGTAGTGGATCGGCCTGAGCTTGCTGTTGATCACGTTGACGCGAGCCCTGATCTGCGTCGCTGCCGTGATCGTCCCCGTCAGCTCGAGCACCGATACCAGTGCCCAAGCGATGACGATCGCGAAGCAGATGCCCGTCAGCGTGGGGCCCAGCCCGATGTGCCTTTCGTCGTCGCTCATCGTGTCTGACCAGTCGTGGTTCTGTGCTGGGACTGTGTCGTCATTGTGCCGGGCACCCGCTCGGCGCAAGGAGTCCGGCCAGCGCCACCGGAATCGTGTTCAGAACCTTTGCGTTGCAGATGCTGTTCAGGTGAGCGTTGGCCTCCTGGAGGCCGGTCAGGATGTTGCCGGCGTCCGTGTTGACCGCGTTCAGACCCGTCGGCGCGTTGAGCAGGTTCTGCAGCTGCGTGTTGATCCTCGCCGTTCCGTCTGTCGTACCCTGAGCGGCGATGAGGGTCGTGTTGATCTGACCGGCCCGGTGGTTGATCGTGACCGCCGTGTTAGTGACGTTCGCGAGCGAGTTGGCGATCGTGACCAGCTTGCCCGAGGTGTTCGACAGCGAGCCGGAGACGCCGGTGAGCGTCCCTGCGACGCTGACGAGCGCGCTCGAGATCTGTCCGAGCGTGTTCGAGCTGCTGACCAGCGAGTTCGACGTGTTGACCAGCGAGCCTGAGGTATTGACCAGCGAGTTCGAGGTGTCCACCAGCGAGCTCTCGACCTGACCGAGCGAGCCATGGATCGTGTTCAGGGAACCCAGGATCTGCAGTCCCTGATGGGGGATCGGCGCGAGCGCCGTGTTGATCAGCGTGAGGTTGCTGTTGATCTCGTGGATGAACGTCGGCAGGGGATTGGCCTGCCCGCGGACCGACGCGACCGACGCGTTGGCCGAGAACAGCCCCTTGTTGATCGACTTCAGGTTGCTGACGATTCCGAGCAGGAACCCGATGACGACGACGACGACCAGCACCAGCGTGGTGATCCACAGCCACAGCCACCTGACAAAGGTGGGATGGGGCGGTGATCCCGTGGCCCGCCGCGAACCTACGGGCCTGGCAAATGTTGCAGCTTCCATAAGGCCAAGCCCTCCTAGAACAGTTCGTTGAGGATTTGCTGGACGCCGCTCAGCGCGTTAGTCGCTGGGGCGGATGTCGACGTCGACGTCGACGACTGCGTGCCGGCCGAGCTGCTCGACTGAACGCTCGGCGCCGCCGCGCTGCCCTGGACGCTCGGTGCGCCGGCAGTGGCCGGAGCCGATGCCGATGACGTCGCCGCACGCTGGCTGTTGGTCGTTGCTGCTGACTTCGACAGCCCGCTGAGGCGCTGGGTCAGTCTCGGGGCGGTCTTGATCTCGGCTGAGAGATTCGAGCACTGTCCGTCCGTGCTGTCGCTGCCCACGAGGTGGACGTCGATGCACGCGGCGTTGGTGCGGATCTGCAGCGAAGTGGTCAGGATCGCGGCTGAGTTGCCCTTGATCGCCGTGGCGGTGCTGATCGCCGCATCAGCGTCCGAGTTGATCGACTTGGCGTTGCTGTTGATCTTGTTCGCCACGTTCAGGATCGAGCCGGCCTCGTTGTTGATCGAGGTCGCGCTCCCGTTGATGCTGTTCGCGCTGCCCAAGATCGAGCCGGCGCTGGAGTTGATGTGGCCGGCTGTGGACGCGATCGCGCCCGCCGTGCCATCGATGGACGCCGCACTCGAATCGATGTCACCGGCTTCGCCGCCGATGGTCTGTGCCGTCGAGTTGATCGTCCCCGCAGTCGAGTTGATCGTCTGCGCAGTTCCTAGGATCGTCGTTGCGCTCCCGTTGATCGAGGTCGCCTCGTTGTCGATGCCGCCCGCCGTGTTGACGATCCCGTTCAGCTCGCCGTAAAGCGGCTTCGCCGACGCCAGAATCGATAGTGCGAGCTGATTGGTGTGGTGAAGCAAGATCACCGACGCCGTCGACTCGTTGATGTTTGTGGCCGACCCAGCGATGTTCTGGGCCTTCTTATTGATGGACTGAGCGGTCGAGACCGTCTCCGCCAGTAACACCGCTGCTATCGCGACGGCCGCTAGGACGCCAACGAGCACCACGATGTTCACAACCGTAAACCGCCTCATTCCTCGCTCCTCCCGCAGGATCGGGGCCCGCTGCCTGGATGACGGGCGGCAGTATATGCGTATCTGTCAACGGCGCGCAACTTCGAACCGCGCCACGTCGATCCAAGGGGGCGGTCGCACCCGGTCGGCAGGCATTCGCGAGACAACGCGGCTCGCCCGCCACGAGGCGGGCGGATCCCATCTGTACGCCTTCCGCCGAACAGCGGATCAGTCTCGCGCGCGAGAGAGAGTGCCGCGGCGCCGTTGGGAGCTCCCGTCGGGCCCGCTCGCGGTCACTCACTCCTCCCCGTGCCCCCCCGGGCGCACCTGTGGTGCGCGAGCCCACCCGCCGTCCAGCCTGGGTGCGGCGTAACCGAAACACAAGCTTCGCCGAGCATGTCCGGCCGGCGCTACGGTAAGTAAAGCCGCGCGCACGTATAGGTCAGCTCCTATACGTGCGCGCGCGGGACTCTCAGTGTGCGACCGGCTCCTCGAGCTCGGCCTCGTGGGCCTCCAGCTCCGACAGCGCCCGGATGAGCGCCTCCTCGTACTGATCGTAATTGCGGAACGGGCGCAGCCATGACCATCCGGCACGCTCGCGGAGCTCGCCGGAGCGATCGCGCTCCCCTGTGTCCACGCGCCGTCGAGGAGCCGCGGGCGCCGGAACCGCCGGCTTGTCCGCTGCGGACGGGTACGAGATCGCCGGCGCAGCCGGCACGGTGGCCGGATCGGTCGGCATCGCGGGAGCGACCGGCATCGCAGGAGCGACCGGCCAGCTCACCGGAGCGAGCGACACGTCGGCCCGCTCGGCTGCAGCAGTGCGGAGCGAGACCGTGCGCTGGTGCTCGGCGATCACGTCGGAGAGCGGTACCTCGTGCTGCTCGGTCTCAGCCAGGATGCTTGCCTCGAGCATCGACCGTAGGGCCACTAGCTGACGCTTGGTCGCCGGATGCCAGCGCCCGCTCGCATCCGCATAGCGATCCCAGGCGCGCGCCACCTCCTGGGCCTTCTCAACGCTCGATTTGCTGACGCGCTTCCAGCGAACGTCAGCGGCCACCATCGGGCAGACGCCACCCGCTCCGTCGACGTGCGCTCCCGCGATGATCCGCTGGCCCTGGATCCCCTCGAGGACGGCTTGACGGACGTCGAGCGGCAATCTGTCGATCGTTGCCCTGAGCTCCTGGGCGGGTCGGCGCCTGGTCTTCACGGTTTGCATCTCCTGTGGCCGGTGTTATCCGAGGAGGACCAACGTATCGGCGCGAGTGCATACCGTCAAAGCGATGACAGCAGACTTGCAGGCGAAGGGGTTCATGCGCGCCTGCCGACGGCGGGAACTGATCCAAAGAATCGGCGGTCCCGTATATGATCCCGAAAATACGGGGAGCCACTGTAGCTGCCCGCGCGTTTGGGACACCTGCGCAGGGGTTGTCGACGGCGCGACAAGCACATCCACTGGGAGGAGACTTCGATGAGCCCACTCGTTTCACGATCTCAATACGGGTCATCAGGCTCGTCGAGTTCGAACATCTCGCGGCCGATCGCGTTGATCTTCGGGATCGTCTACCTCGTCGTCGGCGTCCTCGGCTTCGCCGTCACCGGCTTCCACGGACTGGTGACGAGCGGCGGGTCGAGCATCGCCGGCCTGCACCTGAACATCTTCCATAACCTCGTCCACATCGCGATCGGCGCGATCCTCATCATTGCCTCGCGGGCCCCTGACGCGACGATCACGCAGGGCGTCATGCTCGGCGTCGGGATCGTCTACGTCGCCGCGACGCTGCTCGGATTCCTCGGCAGGCTTCCGATCATCGCGGTCACCACAGCCGGCAACGGGGACAACTTCCTGCACCTCTTCTCAGCGGTCATCCTGCTCTTCGGCGGGCTCGCGGGAGCCGCCGAGCAGCACAGCTCGGATGCCGCGTTCGGAGCGTAGACACGTCCACTGAGCCACAGGTCAGCAGCCTGCGAGCCTGGGACCGCAACCGACTCCCGATCGTGCCCAGATGGCTGGCCACGATCGGGATCGTGGCGGTGCTGCTCGCGGCCAGCGCCTGGGTGATCGGCCAGCAGTTCGGATCGTCGCACCGGGCCGCCAAGTCTTCGTCGAGCCTGCCCGCGGGCTTCAGCCGGTTCAAAGACCCGGCAGGGGCGTTCGAAGGCGGATATCCATCGACTTGGCGACGCCTCCAGACGAACAGCGCCCAGGACATCCTGCTCGCGACCGGTCCCGACGGCGCCTCGTATCTGGTTCGCAAGACCGCAATCGGCGCGGCGGTGACCGCGGCGAACCTGACCGCGGCCAAGCTGCTGACCGAGCGCATCGTGAAGAGCGCGAAGGACGTCAAGTATCTGCACCCGCCCGAGACGGTGGCCCTCGCCGGTCTCCCCGGGTATCTGTATCTGTATACATTCGCCGACCCAACGAGCGGTCAGGAGGGCGCGCACGCGCTCTACTTCCTGTTCGACGGCAAGACGATGATCTCGCTCGTGTTCCAGTCGTTGCCGTCTACCGGCTTCCTTGCAGAGGCGCCGCTGTTCGACAGAATTGCCGGCACGTTCCACGTGCTCAAGGGCTGACGAACCTCACCGCCGGTTCGCAGCCGCTGAACCATCGGTGTGCTGCCGTCGTATCAGGTAGAGGTTGCTAGTTTTCCGTCTGTGGGAGGAAGCATGAAGATGAGCATGAGCATGCCGATGAGTGGTGGTCATCGGTCGGTCTCGGCGGGTGGGTTATCGGTCGGTTCTGGCGGGCACGGCCTGGCGAACATCCTGCCGAGCTGGCTCGCGGTGATCTGGACGCTCGTGTTCCTCGCGGTCTTCGTGATTCACGCACGCCACCTCCGCGAGACCACAGGCCAGCGCCGACTGTGGCACTCAGGACACGTGCTGATGGCCGTCGGGATGGCATTCATGTACGCACCATCCTCAATCGACCACCTGAACATCCCCACCAGCTTCTGGCAACTCACATTCGCCGGCGGCGCGCTCACGATCATCGCCTGGATGCTCACAGAAGCCGCCGACCGCCGACCCATCAACACCCTCTGGATCGTCATGGCGATCGACCTTGCCGCGATGGTCTACATGTGGTCACCCAACGGCTACAAACCAGCCCTCACCTGGCTCCTCGTCGCCTACTTCGCTGCCCAAACACTCCTCTGGGCCACCGACCGCATGCGCACCATCGACCACCACACCCTCCCCACCCCCACCCTCGCCATCACCCCAGAAGGCGCCGTCACCGCCACCACCGCCACCCCCCTCATCTGCTACCGAGACCTCCGACTCTCAATGTCCGCAATGACCCTCGGCATGGCATACATGTTCGCCGCCATGCAGCTACTCATGTAGCGAGCGGACCGGCGATCAGATCTGGTCCCAAGTCGTGTTCGATCAAGCCCACAGGCCGGCTGACGCCACCGACAGCCGTAACGGCCGTGCCGTCGTGACCGACGAGGTCTCCCTCACCGTTGGCGGAATGAGCTGCGGATCGTGTGCAGCTCGCGTCGAGCTCATCCTCAACAAGATCGACGGCGTGGTCGCCCGGGTCAACTACGCGACCGAGCGCGCGACCGTGACGCTTCCCTCCGACGTTCCTGTCGCTCAGCTGATCGACGAGGTCACCGCGGCCGGCTACCAGGCGGAGCTGATCGGCGAGGATCCGCAGCGCGCCGCCGCTGACGCGGCCGCCGATCTGGCCAAGCGCCTCCGGTTCCTCCGCCGGCGCCTGATGGTGGCCGCGGTGGTGTTCATGCCCCTATGCGACTACTCGATCGACTTCTCGAGCCAGCCATCGACGCGGTTCGTGGGATGGCAGTGGTTCATGGTCGCGATGGCCGCGCCGGTCGTCACCTGGGCCGCGTGGCCGTTCTATCGGGCGGCGATCCGCGGCGTTCGTCACCGGACCACGACGATGGACACGCTCGTCTCGCTGGGGATCGTGGCGGCCACCGGCTGGTCGCTTTACTCGATGTTTGTCCTCGACACCATGAGACGCCACGGGTCTGGCAGCGGCATCTACCTCGATGTTCCTGCCGGTGTCGTGGCCTTCCTGCTCGCCGGCCGTTACTTCGAGGCCTGGTCCCGGCAGCGCAGCGGAAACGCCCTGCGCGCTCTGGCGGCCGTCGGTGCCAGGGACGTGTCCGTTCTCGACGCCGACGGCACCGAGACGCGGCGCGCCGTCGCGGACCTGCTCCCCGGCCAGCGATTCGTCGTCCGCCCCGGCGAGACGGTTGCGACCGACGGCGAAATCGTACTCGGGCAGTCGGCGATCGACCTGAGCAGCATGACCGGAGAGTCGCAGCCGGTCGAGGTGGGCCCCGGTGATTCGGTGCTCGGAGGAACGATCTCGCTGACCGGTCGAGTGGTGGTGCGCGCGACCAGGGTCGGCCGGGACACCCAGCTCGGCCAGATGATGCGTCTCGTCGAGCATGCCCAGAACGAGAAGGCGGCCGTCCAGCAGCTGGCGGACCGCATCTCGAGCGTGTTCGTTCCCGCCGTGCTCGTGATCG
>Ga0302325_10016920_pt1 | contig 15432 bp, 15 predicted proteins | sample Palsa_T0_2_FD_201948 | JGI IMG/M metagenome (GOLD analysis project Ga0302325, IMG submission 201948) | Peat permafrost microbial communities from Stordalen Mire near Abisko, Sweden - Palsa_T0_2 | ecosystem: Environmental > Terrestrial > Soil > Palsa > Peat permafrost | place: Sweden: Abisko...
CAACAGAATGCCCGTCAATTCGCCCTGCGCGCCGGCGCACGGCTGCAAGGTCACGGCGTCCATGCCGGTGATTTCCGCCAGCGCGGCCTCGAGGCGCACCATCACTTCCATGCAGCCCTGCGCCAACGCTTCCGGCTGATAGGGATGCGCCCACGCCAGGCCTTCGATGCGCGCCACCAGCTCATTGATGCGCGGGTTGTACTTCATGGTGCAAGAGCCGAGCGGGTACATGCCGTGATCGATGGCGTAATTCCAGGTGGAAATGCGCGTGAAGTGGCGGATGGCTTCCACCTCGCTCACTTCCGGGAAGCCTTCGATTTCGGAGCGGACATTTTCGGCGCCTAACGCTTCGGCGGCGTCTACTTCGGGGACGTCGAGATCGGGGAGTTGAAAGGCCTTTTTACCGGGCGAGCTGCGTTCGAAGAGGAGCGCTTCGTTTTGGGAGAGGTGCTGGGTGACTTTGGTGATCATGCTTGCACCCCCGGAAGGCTGGCCGGGGGGCCAGCCGCGGACCAGGGGGTCCGCCCTACTTCTGTTGCTAAGGCGTCCATATCGGTGCGCTTGGTCATTTCCGTGGCGCAGAGCAGCATGGAATCCGCCAGCTCCGGATAGAATCGGCCTAACGGCAGGCCGCCGATGATCTTCTTTTTTAGGAGCGCTTTGTTTTTTTCTTCCGGCTTCTCGACTTGCGCTACGAATTCGTTGAAGAACTTGCCGCTGAATCTTGGCTTCAATTTACTCGCCAGATAGTGGGCTTTCGCCAGGTTCTGTTGGGCCAATTCGCGCAGGCCAGCCTTGCCGTAAACCGTCATGAACACGGTGGCCATCAGCGCAATCAACGCCTGGTTGGTGCAGATGTTCGAGGTCGCCTTCTCACGCCGGATGTGCTGCTCGCGCGTGGAAAGCGTCAGGCAAAATGCCCGGTGGCCGCGCGAATCGGTGGTCTGCCCCACCAGGCGGCCGGGCATCTGGCGAATCAACTTCTCCTTGGTCGCGATGATGCCTGCGAACGGGCCGCCATAGCAGGGAGAAATCGCAAACGATTGCAACTCGCCCGCCACGATATCCGCCTCCGCCGGCGGTTCGAGCAGCCCCAGCGACACCGCCTCGGTGAATACCACCACCAGCAATGCGCCGTGTTTGTGCGCGATCTCCGCAGCCGCCTTCACTTGATCCACGATGCCGAAAAAGTTGGGCGACTGCACGATGACCGCGCCGGTCAAGCCGTCCACCTTGCTTTCCAGGTCTTCCAGATCGATTGTGCCGGCATCGGCGGAGTAGCCGAACTCCGCCACCGGCATACCCTGATGTTTGGCGTAGGTCTGCAACACCTGCCGGTATTCCGGATGCACGGACTTCGCAATCAGCACGCGCCCTTTGCCGGTGGCGCGCACCGCCATCATGGCGGCCTCGGGGACGGCGGTTGAGCCGTCGTACATGGACGCGTTGGCCACGTCCATGCCGGTCAACTGGCAGATCATGGTTTGAAACTCGAAGATCGCCATCAGGGTGCCCTGCGAAATTTCGGCCTGATAGGGCGTGTACGAGGTCAGGAATTCGCCGCGGGAAACCACCGTATCCACCAGCACCGGCCGGTAATGGTTGTACACGCCGGCGCCCAGAAATGATGCGTAGCCGTTGGCGTTTTGCGACGCGCGCTGGCGGAAATAATCGACGATTTCGTATTCGGATATTCCCGGCGCCAGATCGAGCGGGCGGTTGAGCCGCACGGCTTCCGGCAAATGACTGAACAGTTCTTCGGCGGACCCAACGCCAATCGCATCCAGCATTGCGCGGCGTTCGGAATCGGACTTCGGCAGATAGCGCAACTAATTTTCAGCCCCCACGTATGTTTGATACTCCGCGGCGGTCATCAGATTCTCAACTTCCGCCGGCGCGCTCAACGTCAGCTTCACCAGCCAGGCCGCGCCGTGCGGATCTTCGTTCAGTTTCTCCGGCGAATCTGCCAGCAGGCCGTTGGTTTCGGTGACTTCGCCGCTGACCGGCGCGTATACGTCGGAAACCGCCTTCACCGATTCCACCGAGCCCAAGGTTTTGCCCTTTTCAAGATGCGCGCCGACCTTCGGCAGGTCCACGTAAACGATATCGCCAAGTTCGTGCTGGGCGTGGTCGGTGATGCCGATGGTGGCGGCCCCGCCCTCCACCAGAACCCACTCATGTTCTTTCGTATAGCGGAAGTTTTCCGGATACATAGTTTATTTCGCTCGTTTGTAAAATGGAGTTTCCACGGTCACCGCATCCACCGGCTGGTTGCGGACGACCACCTGAATATTCCTGCCCGGTACGGCTTGTTCCACGGGCAGATAGCAAAGGCCAATGTTCTTGCATAGCGTGGGCGCCGGCCCGCCGCTGGTAACCCAACCCGCAGGTGCGCCATCGAGGTGGACTTCATAACCGTCGCGCCCAATGCCGCGGCCGCGCATCTCAAAACCTACCAGCTTGCGCGTGAGGCCGCTTTCCTTCTGCTTAACCAGCGCTTCGCGCCCGACAAATTCGCCCTTATCGAGCTTGACGATCCACCCCAGATCGGCTTCGAGCGGCGAAATGGAAGCGTCGATTTCATGGCCGTAGAGCGCCATCTTGGCTTCGAGGCGCAAGGTGTTGCGCGCGCCCAATCCGCACGGTTTGATGCCGAACTCGGCGCCGGCCTCGACAATCTGGCCCCAGATATTCACGGCTTCGTCCGGCGTTACGTAGACTTCGAACCCGTCTTCGCCGGTATAGCCGGTGTGCGCGATGCGCGCCGGAACGCCGCCAAATTCGCCATCCGCGAACCAGTAATACTTGATGGCCGTCAGATCCACCGGCGTCAGTTTCTGCAGCGTCGCGCGCGCATTCGGCCCCTGCACAGCGATCTGCGCATAGCGGCTGCTAGTGAAATCGACTTCGGCGTCGAAGGCGTTATGCGAGCGGATATGCTCGAAATCTTTGTCCTGGTTGGAGGCGTTGACGCACAGGAAATAATGATCGTCGTTTATCTTATGCACCAGAATGTCGTCCACAAATCCGCCGTGTTCGTAGAGCAGTCCCGAATAGTGCGCTTGCCCCTGCTTCAGCTTCGCGACATTGTTGGTAGTGACGAAATCGGTTAGTTTGGCCGCCTCGGGCCCGTGAATCTCGATCTCGCCCATGTGGCTGACATCGAAGATGCCGACGGAATTGCGGACGGCGTTGTGCTCATCGATGACGCCGGAATATTGGACGGGCATATCCCAGCCGCCGAAATCCACCATCCTGGCGCCGAGCGCGCGATGGACGGAGTTCAAGGGCGTTTTGAGAAGCGGCGCTTCGGACATGAAGAATCAGGCTAACATAGCCGTGGCGTGCATCGCGGCGCCTGCGCAAACTAGGCGGCGGCTCGCAGGACCTGGGCCCGCGCTACTGAGAGGCGCTGATTCCGGTCGATTAGGCGGTGGATTTCGGAGGACGAAAAATCGGACCCAATTCCCAGAAGTTCTGGGGGAAAATCGCTTACCGGATCGTACTTTTCGCCCTTGCTATTTGCAAGCTGGGCAAGGAGTTGGGCCTCTTCGAGCGCTTGTTGGCGGGCGCCTTGGCGCTCTGCCCGCAGGGTACGGATCTCGGCCATATTCTTCTCGATGGAGCGCTGGATGCGCTGCTCATAGAGAGCCAAAAGCTGGATGTTCCCGCTGGCGGCGAGCCAGGTGCGGGCCTGGGAGAGCGCTTCATCGATGGGAAGCTGGGCCGGATCGTGTCTGGCGGGCCGGGCCAGTTGGCCGAGTTCCCCCTGTTGGCCGAGAGCGAAGATGGCGGTTTCGATGGCGCGGGCGCGTTTGAGCCGCCAGCGATCTTCGGCGATGGATTGGGCGAGATCGAGGTTCGGTCGTGGGACCGGTGCTTTTCAAGGCGTTGGCGAGGTTGGCTTCTAATTGCGCGATGGATGTCATGTTGGTGGCTCCGTGGCGCAGCCTTTGGGGCCGCGCTACTTAGTTGAGCACGGGGAGTTTCGATGGGAAGGGGCGGAATGGCGGTGTCGCGATGAAAGGAATGGGAAATCTATTTGGGGAAATGCTGTGATCGGCTCAGCCGCCCGCCTTCATACTGACCCAGCCTTCTCGCGAGCCTTCCTGAAAAGCCGGTCCGCACCTATCGGGCTGACAAAAGCCTTCGGCTCCACGACAGCCTTTGTGGTTATACGGCACTGGTGAGGGAGTATGACGAGAAGCCGGTTTATCATTCTCTTGTATAGTGTAACGCCTCGCTATACACTATAACAGGCAGCGGAGTGATTGAGACTTTCCGGCACAAGGGATTGCGGCGGCTGTACGAAAAGAACGACCGCAGCGGCATCCGGCCCGATCTGGTGGAGAAGGTACAGAAGATTCTCTCGTCGCTGGAAGCGGCGAACGGCCCGGAGGATATGGTTCTGCCCTCGTTTCGGTTTCACCCGTTGACCGGAGGCCGGCGCGATACTTACTCGGTAACGGTCAAGGCCAATTGGCGCGTCACATTCCGCTTTCACGATGGGGCCGCGCATGACGTGAATCTAGAGGACTATCACTGAGCTTAGAAAAATGGAATAGAGGAGCACAGATCATGCCGATGAAGAATCCGAATCATCCGGGCGATATTATTCGGGATTGCCTCGACGAACTAGGCGTCAACGTCACCGACGGCGCCAAGGCGCTTGGCGTGAGCCGCGCCGCGCTCTCGCGTGTGATTAACCGCAAGGCAGGGGTATCCGCTGAGATGGCTGTCCGGCTCGAAAAGGCTATTGGCAGCACGGCGGGCTTTTGGCTTCGCTTGCAACTCAACTACGACCTGGCGCAGATACAGGCGCGAAGCGGCGAAATTCACGCCCGCCGCCTCGGCGGCCCGGCGCAGCTTGGATTATGAATCCGCGCGTGTTGGTGTGCCGAGGCGAATTAGGCCGCCTCGCTACTTCGACAACTTAGCCAGCGCCGCCTTCATGCTGACCCAAGCCTCGTCGCGCGCCTTCACGTCGGCGGCATGCGTGGCCGCGGTGGTGGTGGGGTCTTCGCCGCCGCGCATGAAGCCGTGTCCGGCGCCCTCGTAGACTACCGGTACGTAGGTCTTGCCGGCTGCCGCCATCTTCGTTTTCGTTGGGTCCACGGTGGCAGTCACGCGGGCATCGTTGCCGCCGTAGAATCCATAAATCGGTGCTTTGATGCGGCTCAGCCTGTCATCCGGCGGCGGCGTCCCATAGAAGACGAACGCTGCCTTCACATCTGTCCGGTTGGTAGCGTAAAGGAAGCTCTGGCCGCCGCCGTAGCAGAAGCCGGCCACGAACAGTTTGCCGTCGGCCGACGGCTGTTTCAGCGCGTAGTCGGCCGCGGCATTCAGGTCAGCGGTGATCTGGTCTGCCGGCAGATCGCGGATGGCCGGACCGACGGCGCTCGAATCCATGGTCCTGGTTCCACCGCCGTTCGGGCCCTTGCCAGATAGCAGGTCGGGCGCGATGGCGATATACCCCGCGGCGGCGAATTCGTCGGCGGCGAGCTGCGCCCAATCCGAGAGACCGAAGATCTCGTGGATCACCAGCACCACCGGCGCCTTATTGGCCACTTCCGGATAGGCGACATAGGCTTCCACCGATCGTCCGTCGTGTTTCACCGTCACCCATTCGCGGTGACGGGTGGATTTCTCCAGTTTCTGTTTCGCCCAATCCTGTGCGAACAGGGCGGCGACGATCAGGGCAGCCAGCAGAGCAATGCGTCTCATTTCAATAGTTGTACCACTAGCCTGGCCAGAAAGGCTTCGCTCCAGGGCAAGCTAAAGCATGCCCCACCGCCTACGCGCCTATTGCGAGCGCCGGCTTACCGGGCGCCGCCTGAAAAAAACGCGGGGCATGGAAAGGCTGGAAGCGGTAGCCGATACCGAAGATCGTCTCGATGTATTGGTCTGCGAACGAGCCCAGCTTCTTGCGCAACCGGCGCACGTGAACGTCCAGCGTACGCGTCCGGATCTCCGCGCCATAGCCCCAAACACGCATTAGCAGGGCCTCGCGCGGGATGATTTCTCCGGCATGTTGCACGAGTAGGGCAAGAAGGTCGTACTCCTTGCGGGTCAATATCATGCGGGCATTATCGAGCAGGACGGTTTGCCGATCGAAATCGATCGCCAAATGTTCGTCACCGTAAGCGGGAATTCCATGAGTTCCGGTAAACTGCGGTCCCATAACCTCTCCTTGTTCCATGTCTACCTAGATCCTACGGGCGGCTCTCCATAAGGTGATGGGGGACTTGTAAAATCTTTGTAAAAAGGGCCGGAGAGATCTTGCTTTGTGGCTCGGGATAATTCCTCTCCGATGAAAAATCACGGAGCGCAAGCCATGGGCCCGCGCCATTACTGCCACTATAATGGTGAGTTCACCGTGTCCTCCACCGCCCTCGATCTCGCCGCGCCGGAACTCATTGCCCGCTATCAGCCGGTAATCGGGCTCGAAGTGCACGTCCAACTCGCCACGGCCACCAAGATTTTCTGCGGGTGCCCCACCAGCTTCGGCGCTTCGCCCAACTCTAACGTCTGCCCCGTGTGTCTCGGGTTGCCGGGCGCGCTGCCGGTTCTCAGCCGCCACGCCGTGGAACTGGCCATCCGCGGCGGTCTGGCGCTCAACTGCCAGATCCGCGCGCAATCGCGGTTCGCGCGCAAGAACTACTTTTATCCCGATCTTCCCAAGGGCTATCAGATCTCGCAGTACGATGAGCCCCTGGCCGAGCATGGCTACGTGGATATCGTTGTCGATGGCGTAGCCAAGCGCATCGGCGTGACGCGTGTCCACATGGAAGACGACGCCGGCAAGAGCGTTCACGAGGGCTTCCCGGATTCGGACCGCTATTCTTACGTGGACCTCAACCGCTCTGGCACGCCGTTGATCGAAATCGTCAGCGAGCCGGACATGCGCAGCTCCGATGAAGCCTATGCTTACCTGACCGAAGTCAAGCACGCGCTGCAGTTCATTGAAGTCTCTACCTGCGATATGGAAAAGGGCCACCTGCGCTGCGATGCCAACGTTTCGGTGCGCCTCAAAGGCGCGGAAAAGTTCGGCGTGAAGGCGGAAGTGAAAAACCTGAACTCGTTCCGCTTTCTCAAATTGGCGCTCGATTATGAGATTGCGCGCCAGGTCGCGATGCTCGAAGGCGGCGGCCGGGTGGTGCAGGAGACGCGGCTTTACAATGCCGACCGCGGCGAGACGTTCAGCATGCGCAGCAAGGAAGACGCGCACGATTACCGCTATTTCCCCGAGCCCGATCTGGCGCCGCTGCGGATTAGCGAGCAGTGGATTGCGGACGTCCGTTCCGCCATGCCGGAACTGCCGCCGCTCAAACGCGCGCGCTTCGTGGCGGATTACGGACTGCGCGAATACGATGCCGATGTGCTCACGCAGACGCGCGCCGCCAGCGACTATTTCGAAACCGCCGCCAAGATTTCGGGCGATCCGAAGACCACCGCGAACTGGGTGATGGGCGACCTGATGGGCATGCTCAAGGCCGAGGGCAAGGAGATTGGCGAAAGCCCCATCCGCCCGGAAAATCTGGGAGCGCTGATAAAGTTGCTGGGGCAAGGCGAGCTCTCGGGTAAGCTGGCCAAGGAAATCTTTCCCAAGATGTTTTCCACCGGCGATCCGCCCGCCGCCATCATGGAGCGCGAGGGGCTGAAGCAGATCGGCGATACGGGCGCGCTAGAGCAGATCGTCGCCGATGTGATCGCCGCCAATCCCAAACAGGTGGAGCAGTACAAGAGCGGCAAGACCACAGTGATCAATTTCCTGGTGGGGCAGGCGATGAAGGCCACGCGCGGGCAGGCGAACGTAACGGTAGTCACCGATTTGCTCAAGCAAAAACTAGGGTAATTCATGCTCAAAGAAGGCGACAAAGCTCCCGATATAAACCTGGCGAACGACGCCGGCGAGCCGTTTAAGCTATCCGATCTGAAGGGCAAGCGGGTGGTGCTCTATTTCTATCCCAGGGCCGATACGCCCGGCTGCACCATGGAATCGTGCGAGTTTCGCGACGACATCAAGGCTTTCGGCAAGAAGGGCGTGGTGGTGCTGGGCATTTCGCCCGATAAGCCTGCCGCGCAAGCCAAGTTCAAGCAGAAATACTTGCTGCCGTTCACGCTGTTGGCCGACGAAGAAAAGGCCGCCGCCAAAGCTTACGGCGTGTGGAAAGAAAAAAATATGTACGGCAAGATGGTGATGGGCATCGAGCGCAGCACCTTCGTGATCGGGCCGGACGGCAAGATCGAAAAGATCTACGGCAAGGTCAAGGCTAAGGGGCACGCGGCGGCGGTGCTGGCGGCGCTGTGAGGCCGTTGGGTTTAACTCGAATCTCGCATACGCTTGGGGAAGGAGGATACGCTGATGCCGCATGAACCGATCTCGGCGGTCGATGAAACAATCACAGAAGCGGTCACGTTTGCTGCGGCGACTTCGCCCATGCCAGCGGTGGTCCCGGGCGGTCTGCTGATTTGCCGCTCGTGCAGGATTCCACCGGCCATGCGGCGAAGTTCGGAGCGGGCTTCAGAGCTACGCCGCCGGTCGATCCGACGCCTCTGATGGTGTCCACGTTTATGTGGCTTGGCGGCGCAGACGGGAACTGGTGGTGCCTCTCTTCGGCGTTGGGCATGCATCCATGAAAACAATTCACATGCCGTGTTGAATTCGGCAGCCAGGGGAACTCCGGTATTAACTCTGACTAAATGCCAGAGCAGGCGCACCTGACCACGAACAAGGACGCCTATCTCCCGGGTCTTTCGGACGCCTCGCCCAACGGTAGGTCGACCGATACCCTTTGGTAAGGAACGTGAGGCGCGATGCGTCCTCTCGCTTCCCGCTTCAGCGTCACAATTCCATAGCGCTGCATCGTCTTCAGAGTTCGCGACAAATTCGACTTTTTGCGGCCCGTCAACTGAGCGAGCTCAGCGAGAGACTTTGGCTCCGATTTCTTGATTGTGCCGAGCAGCAGCCGATTCTTTTCGGATAACACCCTGACCAGGCTTTCGGTTGAGGGAAACCAGACCTTGGGATCGCCCGGACCAGGTTTTAGCTCCCCGCGAGCAATGGCCATTGTACGAGCCTTCATGTCGGCGTACGATGCAATCCCCACTTTCAAAACCTTCATAATTCAACTCCTCTCTCTTTCAAAACCGCGTCCACCTCAGCCCAGAAATCTGCCAGCAGAGTTGCTGCATCCCGGTACTCATACGGACGGATTGTCCGCACCCCATGCTTATGGTCGTAGGCTATCTTTGCCCTGCCGCCCGGACCGGCGGACTGCCGTACGGCATGCGCGTTATCGAACCCCACCAGCCGCTCGTTCTCATTTCCGTGCAATGTCATCGAATAATCGAGCCCATGGGGCCGTTCCTTAGTTGCAACCACCAACTTCGCTTCGAACTTGACCCAATACCCGCCTTCTTCGTCGATCACCAGAACCTGGCCATCGAGATCGAGGAGCGTATCCAGGCTGGTATCGCGTTGACCCGCCCCCCGCTTCTCCATGTTATCACTGGATGATAACCCAATGTGCCTGCTATTTTCAATCTCACCAAACGCCCACAGATCCGTCTTTCCAAGGAAGGGGTTGATGCTACCCTCTCTATATCGCCCCGCGAAAATAACCGTATGAAACAACTGCTCTTCGCCTGCTGCCTGGCAATCTCCGGCGCCGCTCTGGCCCTGCCCGCCGAATTCAGCATTCCCGTCGAAACCTACAAACTGAAAAACGGCCTGCGCGTCATCCTCTCCAAGGACAACGCCGTCCCCGTGGTCACCGTCTACATGATCTATGACGTCGGTGCGCGCTCCGAAGAGAAGGGACGCACCGGCTTCGCGCATCTCTTCGAGCACATGATGTTCGAAGGCTCCGCCAATGCGCCCAAAGGCGTGCAGGACACCATGGTGGAATCGAACGGCGGCGTCGAAAACGGCTCCACGCATCCCGATTTCACCGATTACTACGAAGTGCTGCCCTCGAACAAACTCGCCACCGCGCTCTGGCTGGAATCGGACCGCATGCGCAGCCTCACCATCACCGACGAGAAACTCACCAATCAGAAAGAAGCGGTGAAACAGGAACGGCGCCTCAGCTTCGATAACCAGCCCTACGCCACCGCCGAAGTGGACCTGTGGCCCACCCTGGCATTTCACAATTGGCAGAGTTCGCACTCGCTGATCGGGTCGTTTGAAGACCTCAACGCCGCCAGCGTCGCCGATGTCTCGAAATTCTTCAAGACCTACTACGCGCCCGATAATGCCGCCCTGGTGATTGTCGGCGATATTGAAATACCCGGCGCGAAGAAACTGATCGAGACCTACTTCGGCGACATACCGGCGCAACCGCTGCCCAAGCGTCCCGACCTCACCGAGTCCGGCACAGTCACGGCGCACATGGAAACATACAAGGACCCGCTGGCCCGCGTTCCCGCGCTGATGATCGGCTATCCGGGGCCCAAACGCCGAACGCCCGACTACTACGCCCTCAACATGATCGACGCCATTCTCACCAACGGCAATAGCGCGCGGTTCCGTATGGATTTGTTGAAGGGCAAGGAATCCATTGTGCAATACGAATCGAATCTCGGCTGGCCGTTCTGCAGCTATCTGGATTACCGCGACCCGGGCATCTACGGCATCTTCCTGCTCTACAAGCCGAACTTCACCGCCGATCAGGTGGTGGCGCAGGTGCAGGACGAATTCGCCAAGCTGCAAAATGCGCCCCTCGATGCGCAAGAGTTGGAACGCGCTAAAACCCAACTCCGAGCCACCATGATCAAGCAGCTGCAAAGCTCCCTGAGCCGCGCGCAGCAGTTGGGGCAATATGAGTTGGCCGACGGCGACGCTGCCCTGATCAACACCGAATTCGAGAGATTGCTGAACGTATCCGCCGCGCAGATTCAGGCGGCGGCCAAGAAGTATCTCGTGCCCGATAAGCGCACAGTGCTCGCTGTTCAGCCGGCCCCGAAGCCGGACAAGGGAGAAAATTGATGTTGACCAAACTGGCGCCGGCCTTCGCCTTTGCCGTCCTCGCGCTGACGGCCCAAACCATCGACCGCACCAAGCCGCCTGAGACGCCGCCCATTCCGAGTTACAAATTGCCGCCCATATCGGCGTCCACCCTGCCCAACGGGCTCAGCGTAGTGCTGATTCAGGATTCCCGGTTTCCGCTGGTCACGGCGCGCTTGAACTTCCCTGCGGGGTCGAAGTTCGATCCGAAAGAGTTGCCCGGCCTTTCCGAAGCTGTGGCGACGCTACTCATCGAAGGAACCAAAACGCGAACCTCGCGCCAGATCTCGGAAGAGGGAGACGCCATCGGCGGATCGCTCAGCGGTTCTTCCGGCTTGGACAGCTTAACCATCGCCGGCAGCGCGCTTTCCGAAAACCTCGCCAAGCTCATGGCTCTGATGGCGGATGTGGCGATCAATGCCTCGTTTCCCGCCGGCGAAGTCGATTTGGAGAAACGGAACCGCGCGCAAAGTCTCATGTCCGAGCATTCGCAGCCGAGTTTCCTGGCGCGCGAGAAGTTTTCCGAGGCTCTCTATGGCTCATCGCCCTATGCGCATATCGGGCCCACAACGGATTCGATCCGGATGATGGATGTAAAGGCGCTGTCCAATTTCCGCGACGCGTACCTGATCCCGAACAATGCCAGCCTGATCGTGCTCGGACGTCTTCCCGCGCACGATGAGATCATGAACGCGATTACCGGTTCGTTCGGTTCCTGGCAGCGCAAGCCGGCGCCGCCTTCGCCCAAAGTGGAGCCGCCCGCGCCCAAGCGCCAGATCGTCCTGGTGGACCGTCCCGGCTCGGTGCAAGCCGATATCCGCGTGGGCCGCCTCGCCCCAACGCGCTTGACCGACGAATTTTTCCCGCTGAACCTCGGCAATAACATCCTGGGCGGCGGCGTCAGCTCGCACATGTTCACCGAAATCCGCGAGCGCGACGGCTTCGCCTACGACGCGCATTCCGAGTACATCACCAGCCGCGACGCCGCGTCCTTCGCGGCCGTTACCGAGGTCCGTAACGAAGTACTCGAGCCCGCGCTCAAAGAGGTGCTGGAAGAGATGGACCGCATGGCCAACCAGCCCGTAAGCAAGGAAGAGCTGGCCAATATCAAGAACTACATGTCCGGGTTGTACCTTCTCCGCCTTGAAACGCAGGAAGGTCTGGCGAACCAATTGAGCGGCATGAAGACGCTGGGTCTGCCGGAAAATTACCTGGAGACTTATGTCACGCACGTGCGCTCCGTGGAGCCGGACCAGATTCAAGCTGTGGCGAAGAAGTATATGGCCTCCGGGCAAGCGGCCATCGTGGTGGTAGGCGACGCTTCCAAGATCGGCGATGCGTTAAAGAAATTCGGCGAAGTCTCCGTCGTCAAGGCCCAGTAGCGCCCAGTAGCGCGGACCCATGGCCGGCGCATTGGTGGGGTATGCTTTAGCTTGCCCTCGCCGTCGTGCCACGGAGCGGCACGCGGCGAGCTTCGCCCGGCGGGCGGGCAAACATGTTTAGGACTCGACGCCCCCCCATGCCTCGCGCTACTCTCAAAGTAATGGGGATACGTCTTTGGTTCGCCTCCGTTCTGACCGCCGCCGCCTTCCTGAGCGCGCAGCAGGTTGATTTCCGCGGCGACGTGGTCAAGCAGCAGCAAAAGCGAATCATCGCCATTGCCGATTTTCGCGGCGCCGGCGATGCGCAGCCGTTCATGGCCGCGTTCAATCAGACGCTGTGGTCTGACATCGCCGAATCGGGCGTCGTCTCCCTGGCGGCGAAAACCCTGTATCCCACCTTCATTCCGCAACAGCCCGCCGACTTTCAGTCGCCCGCCGCTCCCGCGGAATTGCCGAAATCCAAGCGTGCCGGCGAGATGGTCGCCGCGCCCACCGGCGGGGGACGGTGGATGTCCGATTGGTCCGCTCCGCCGGCTTCGGCTAACTATCTCGCCTTCGGTTATTCCGCCATACAGAATGGCGTATTCGTGGCCTACGGCTACCTGTTCGACCTCCACCTCGATACGCCGGCGCACGCACAGGTGATCGGTTCCCGCTATTTAGAATCGCCCGACGAAGCAGGGGCCCGCAAAGCCGCGCACGCATTCGCCGCGGACATCCTCACCGCCCTCGGCGGCAAATCTCTCTTCGGCACGCATATCTACTTTGTCTCCGACCGCTCCGGCCACAAAGCGATTTGGGTGATGGACCCGGATGGCTCGAACCAGAAGCAAATCACCCCCGCCAAACTCATCGCGACTGGCGCGCCCGCCGTCTCTCCGGATGGTTCGAAGATTGCCTGCACCGCTTATCCGGGTGACGACAAACCGGCGCGTATATTTCTCTTCTCGGCAGATCCTCTGCTGCAGCTGACGTTCTTGAACCCCGAGGGCAACTACACCGCTCATCCTTCGTTTACGCCCGACGGCAAACAGATCGTCTTCGATTCCTCCGCCGACGACGGTTATCGAATCTACCTGGCCAACCTGGAGGGCGGCGGCGCGCGCATGGTCAGTTCGTCGAAGTCCATCGAGGTGGAACCGAGGGTGAATCCCAAGAACCCGGCGCTGATCGCCTATACTTCGGATCGAACCGGCACGCCGCAGATCTACACCATCAACGCCGACGGCGGCGACCCCGAGCGTCTCAGCAATGGTATCGGCGAAGCCGTGAACCCCGCGTGGAATCCCGACGGCGAGCATCTGGCTTTTGCCTGGACGCAGGGTTACGCGCCCGGCAGCTTCAATATTTTCTGGATGGAGGTGGCGTCGCACCAGTACGTGCAACTCACCAAGGATGCGGGCAAGAACGAAAACCCGTCATGGGCGCCCGACGGAACGCACATAGTCTTTGGTTCCAATCGCAGCGGATCGTACCAGATTTGGACCATGCTGGTGGATGGCACGCAGGTCCGCCAGCTCACCACCCAGGGAAACAATAGCAGCCCCGCCTGGGGCCGGTAATGTCCTACTCTCCATTCGCGTCTACTATCCATTTGATTCTTCCCGCGCCGCGACGATTCTGCCGGCGGCAGCAGGATTGGCGGCCCACAATCTATTTCAGCTTCCGCATGATCCGGCCAATCGCCTCGTCGTCGGCTGGCGAACGGTGGTTGGCGAGAGCGGCCGTCAGTTCCGCCCGCACGGCCTCGCGTTGTCCTTTATCCGCCAGCCGCAGAGCCATTTGCTCCGCCTGCGCCGGCGATTGCTTCAGCAACTTTCGGAAAATCTCCAGCGCCTCGCCGGTCATTCCGCGAGCCAGATAGACGGCTCCCAGGGTGTCGCTCACCTCAGGCAGGTCCGGCAGGGCTTGCGCCGCTTGTTGCGCGAGGTTCAGCGCTTCATCCAAATCGCCGCCATGTTGGGAGAGCAAGTAGGCGAGATTGTTGAGGGCCATCGCATTGCTAGGGTCGGTTTGGATCACCGCTCGATACTCTTTCTCCGCCTCATCCCACCGCTCCGCGCTCTCCAGGCAGAGGGCCAGTCGAAACACAACATCGGGCCGGCCGGGCAAGAGATTCTTCGCCAATCGCAAATGGGTGATAGCGTCATCAAACTTGCTCATGCGCCGGTCGAGTTCGCCCATGCGAAAGTGAACCTCACCCGCAGCCGCGGAATGGGGGTCGAGACTATTGAGGGCGCTTTGAAACTCGGTCAGCGCCAGTTCGTATTTCCCGTTGCGAACCGCCGCGTCTCCCAATGCCAAATGCGAATCGGCACGTCCGCCGCTCTGGCTAGTCTCCCGCGTCGATACGGCGATGGCGTGACCAATCTTGCCCTGCGCGATGAGCGCTTCCGCCAGCCCCATGACCGCCTCCTTGTTATAGCGGTCAAACGCAAGCGCCATGCGAAACGCCTCTTCGGCGCCGCCGAAATTACCCGCCAGCATCATCGTCAGGCCCGCTTGGATTTCTCCCTCGACTGATGTCGGTCCAAAAATCACCGTGACGGTCTGCTGCTCCTGCGCGGATTGCTGAGCTTTCAAAAACGCCCCGCTGAGCGGGATCAGCACGGTGATAGCGACAGCCGTAGCTGCGCACACGCGCCGTGCCGGAGAAGACGACTGCTTAAAATCGATGGGCATAATGCGCTCCATTCGTACTTGAAAATTCGATCCGCCCGCGCCGGCGCCATCTCGTCGAAGCCGGTAAACCATGGTCCATTATGCGCATTGCAATGGCAAAGTAGCGCGGGCCCACGGCCGGCGCCCGGGCGCCACGGCGCCTATTTTCTCGACGCTCGCAGACGGTCCACCATCTCCTGCAGTTGCGGGCTCGGTCTGATTCGCAGGGCAGCCTCATATTCCGCCAGCGCTTCCCCCCGCCCGCCGGGCATCCGCGCCAGAATGCCGGCCAGATTATAATGCAGTTCTGCGTTGTTGGGGTCTAATTGCAAAGCTCGCCGATACTCGGCCGCGGCATCCGGCAGCCGGCCGGCTCTCGAT
>Ga0302325_10016921_pt1 | contig 15432 bp, 15 predicted proteins | sample Palsa_T0_2_FD_201948 | JGI IMG/M metagenome (GOLD analysis project Ga0302325, IMG submission 201948) | Peat permafrost microbial communities from Stordalen Mire near Abisko, Sweden - Palsa_T0_2 | ecosystem: Environmental > Terrestrial > Soil > Palsa > Peat permafrost | place: Sweden: Abisko...
GGTGCTGGACCCGACCACCGGCGCGGTCCTCGCCACACAGACATCCACGGATGGGCATCTTGCGACGATCCCGCTACCGGCCGGCTCCTACACAATCGTTGGCACGTTCGCCAACGCGACCATCAACGGTCAGCACCCGACGCAGTCGATGTCCGTCCAGATCCCGCCCGGCGCGTCTGTACGCGAGGACTTCGTTCTGCAGATCCCTTAGCGCAGCGCGCGCAGGATCATCATCGGCTTGGTGGCGACGCGCGGGCCGATCGTCAGGGCGAACAGGACCGTTGCCGCCAGCGGCCTGAGGTGGGGCCGTATCCGGCGGATCTTCAGTTGCTCGTCCAGCTCGAAGACCATCGCGTCATCGATGCGCACGCCGAGGATCCTGGCGTGGGCGACGGCCAGGCGCGTGGCGCCGTCACCCACTGGGGTCTCCCAGTCGATGTCACGCAGAATCGAGTAGACGGCCGTGAGGATGGCCCGCACGTCGTTTCCCTTGAAAGTCAAGCGGCCAGAGAGGGGAGAGGGCAGCTCGACGCCGCTGGCGAAGGTGGCGGCCATCGCATCCATATCGCCTGCCTCGCTCGCCGCGCAGTAGCGTGTCACCGCGTCGTCCACGGGACGATTATGCAGCCCACCGCCCCGTTTGGTCTCTGCCAGCATGCACGTCGAAGGCGGCCTCATCATCGACCAGGACGGGAGCGTCTCCTCGGCCCGACGGCCCTAGGCCGCAGAACTGATATGAGAGAAGCACCGACGGAGCGAACCGATATGAAAAAGCGCTACCACCTCACGACGTTCGGCTGCCAGATGAACGAGCACGACTCCGAGCGGATGCGGGGCATGCTCGAGTCGCTTGGCTACGCCGAGACGCCGGCACGCGAGGACGCCCACCTGATCCTGTTCAACACCTGCTCCATCCGCGAGTCCGCCGACAGCCGCTTCATCGCGCACCTGGGTGAGGCCAAGCGGCTGAAGCGCGAGCTGCCCGAGCGTGTGGTGGGGGTGGGTGGCTGCTGGGCTCAGTCGCTCAAGGAGGAGGTATTCGAACGTTTCCCGTTCGTCGATGTGGCGTTCGGGCCAGGGCAGGTGCACAAGCTCGCGGAGTTCCTGACGAGCGACTCGCTCACGGCTCAGGGCTACTTCGAGTTCGAGGGGTTCACCGGGCATCTGCCGGCGCGCCGCGCGCGCCCGTTTCAGGGATGGGTGCAGATCAGCGTCGGTTGCAACTGCGCCTGCTCCTATTGCATCGTCCCCTCGACGCGTGGGCGAGAGGTCAGCCGCCCGCCGGAGGAGCTCGTCACCGAGGTGCAAGCGATGGCCGCGGACGGTGTGCGCGAGGTGACGCTGCTCGGCCAGAATGTCAACTCCTACGGCCGGGACCTGCCCGAGCGTTCGAGCTTCGCAGCGCTCCTCGGCGTGCTCGATCGCGTCGAGGGCATCGAGCGCATTCGCTACACGAGCCCTCACCCGAAGGACATGCGCGAGGATGTGATCCGCGCGCATGTCGAGCTGGCGAGCGTGTGTGAGCACATCCACCTGCCGCTGCAGTCCGGCTCCAGCAGGATCCTGAAGGCGATGCGCCGCACGTATGATCGCGGGCGCTATCTGGACCGTGTGGCCCTGATCCGCGAGCACGTCCCCGACGCCTCGCTCACAACCGACGTGATCGTGGGCTTCCCGGGTGAGACCGAGGAGGACTTCGCGCAGACGCTCGAGGTCGTCGACGAGGTCGGCTATGACAGCGCCTTCACGTTCATCTTCTCCCCGCGGCGCGGCACCGAGGCCGCGGAGATCAGCGACGGCCTCGTAGCTCATCCGGTCAAGGTGGAGCGGATGGAACGGCTCCTTGAGATCGTCCAACGCAGTGCGCTGGCGCGCGCCCAGCGTTTCCTCGGACGCACGGTCGAGGTGCTCGTTGAAGGCGCCTCGCGCACCGACCCCGAGCGCATGCGCGGGCGGACGCGTCACAACAAGGTCGTCAACTTCAGCGGCCTGGCCGGCCCCGGCGAGCTGACCGACGTGGAGATCACCGCCGCCACCAGTCAGACCCTCTCGGGAGAGGAACGGCTTCTGACGCGCGCGGGGCACACGGCCCGCGGGTGAGGCGCGCAGCTCAGGCCATCGCCGGGACCGAAGCAGCTGGCCGGCCGTGCACGCGGACCTGATCGCGCCCGCCCTGCTTGGCCTCATAGAGCGCGGCGTCGGCGTCGGCGAACAGCGCCTCGTAGTCGAACGCCTCACCCCGCATCGACGCTGCCACACCGAAGCTCATCGTGACGGGCACGGCACCCACGCGTTCTAGTGAAATGGCCTCGCGCAGCTGATCGGCCAGATCGGCCGAGTTCTCACGATCCGATCCCGGCAACAGGACCAAGAACTCCTCGCCGCCCAGCCGGTAGGCCAGATCGAAGGCGCGCAGCTGCTTACGCAGCGTGTAGGCGACTTCCTTGAGCACCACATCGCCCGCCGCGTGCCCGTTGATGTCGTTGATGCTCTTGAAGTGGTCCAGGTCACCGACGATCAGGCCTACCGGCTCGCCGGTGACCTGTGACTGCTGGGCGAGCTCGGGGATGCGCGTGGTCAGCGCCTTGCGGTTGAGCAGGCCGGTGAGCTGATCGATCACGGCGTCGCTGCGGTGCTGCATATCGGAGTGCATCAGCGGGATCGTGAGCAGAGCCACGCAGAAGACCAGCGCGAAGGGCGCGATCACAAGCGTCGGGTCGGCGACGACGGCCTGCGGGTTGACGCCGAAGGCGACGGCCAGCACGAGGCCCATGGTGTAGGCGACCCCGAAGAACACGCCCCGCACCGAGAAGCGTGAGCTCAGCGTGATTACCGGGATCGCAAGCCACGAGAGAGTGGGAACGGTGGGGCCGCCGTTCAGCGAGACCGCACCGGCGATCACCAGCTCGCTGACCATCCAGGCGCCGAACATGACGAACTCCGGGCGCGCGACTCTGGGCATCAGGGTGTCGGCGAAGGCGAAGCAGGCCACTCCGGGGATCAGGCACAGCAGCGGCCACCAACCCAGCCAGGGCCCGGTGGCGATGAGCGCCAGCGTGAGGATCCCGAATGTCTTCTGCCTGGCGGGCCGTACGCGCTCCTCCATGTCCAGCAGGCGCAACCGGTCGAAGTCGTCACGGCACAGCCACGACCTCGAGTTCGTGCTCGCCAAGTCGGAGAAAGGCCCGGCGGGTTCCATCGGTCCCTGCTCGGCTCGGCTCGCCCTTACGATTACTGCCGCTTTGCGGAGTTGGACGTACGTTTGTGCGGACGCTTGTCTGCGCGAGCCGATCGCCCCACCGATGGGCGTCCTCCGGGGGAAGGACGCCCATCGACGGGTGCTACCGCTGGGCTTGGAATTCGCCTACTGGTAGCTGGCTCCGGCGGCCGCGCCGGCATAGCTGGCGCCGGAATTCGCCCCGGAACTGCCGGTCGAACCCGCGCTTCCGGAGGACCCGGAGCCCATGTTCGGACACGGATGCTTCCCCGGTGCGCCTGCCGGCGGCGCCCCCGACTTCTGCCCCGGAGCGGGCGTCGTCGAACTCGACGTCGACGGGGTCGCCGATTGCGTGGTCGTCGTCGCGCTGGTCGTGCTGCTGGGCGCTGCCGCCGCGCCGGCGATCCCTGCAACTGCGCCGGTCGTCGCGAGCGCACCGGCCACCATCGTGGCGCCGAGCATTCTGGAAATGGTCATGAGGGTGGACCTCCTTGGTCGATTGACTGCTTCTGCAAGCAATCCTCGGACCTCGCCCTAAGCGTACCCGTAGGCTCGCGTAAGCGCGACAGTAGACGTTTGTAGGGGGTTTGTAAGGGACCGGGGTATTTGGCTTTCCAGAGCCAAATTCCTGGCCCCGACCGTGGACGCCGCGGAGCTGCTCAAGCGCCCTCGCAAGCCGGACGCCCGCTGCGCGAACCCTCAGACGACCCCTTCGTGGCCGCCTGTGGGCTCTTGGTGAAGCGTTCGAATCAGGGGTCGGTAGACCTCCACGGCTCGCCCGCCTCAGCTTCTCGCGCCTCGGGCCAACCGGTACCCCGGCGAACCCGACGGCGAAGGCCGACACGCTCTTCTCGCAGCCGCTGCTCCTCAAGCAGCGCCTCCACCCGCTCGCGCTGCACGTCCCGGCTGCGCCGCACCGCGGGCTTATCTGTCGTCTCAAGGTCCATCGGTCATGTCTCCATCTGTCGATCGACGTGCCTTCTCGCTGTCACTGGCATACCACCGCGACGAGTCGGCGGGCTCCCGAACTTCCCCACGTAGCGAACAGTTTGTGCTTTTGCGCATCGCCGTATGTCTGCCGGCGCGCGTCCGGCGAGCATGCGAACATATGTTCGTGCGCTGGAGCAACCTGACACTCGGCGAGGAGGAGCAGCAGCATCTCCCCGGCTACCGCGACGACGCGGTCGTCCGTCGCTTCGACGCCCCTGAGGCGCTCGAGACCCGCTTCTACGAGGTGCGCGCGCGTTCGATCCTCAACCGCGTCCCCGCGAGCTCGCGCATGCCGTTTCGCTGGACGATCAACCCGTACAGAGGTTGCACCCATGCCTGCACCTACTGCCTGGCCGGCGACACTCGGATTCTCATGGCCGATGGGCGCACGAAGCCGTTGGCCGAGGTGCGAGTCGGAGACGCGGTGTACGGGACCGCGCGAAGAGGCGTCTACCGACGGTTTGTGACCACCCGTGTTCTGGCACATTGGTCAAGCGTCAAGCCGGCGTTCCGTGTCGCGTTGGAGGACGGAACGGAGTTGACCGCGAGTGCGGATCACCGCTTCCTCACGACCCGTGGTTGGAAGCATGTGACCGGTGAGCAGCATGGGCGCCTCCGGCGGCCCCATCTGACGCTCGCCAGCAGACTGATGGGAAGTGGGCACGTGATTTCGGGCAAGCGGTCGATCGAGGGTCGGGCAGTAAAGACCAACGCGCGTCTGAAGGTCGTCTCGATCGAGCCACTTGCAGAGGCGGCGACCCTGTTCGACGTAACCACCGGGACGGGCGACTTCATCGCGAATGGCGTTGTCAGCCACAACTGCTTCGCTCGCCCGACCCACAAGTACCTCGACTTCAACGCAGGACGAGACTTCGAGCGCGAGATCATCGTCAAGGTGAACGCGCCCGAGGTGCTGCGCGTGGAGCTCGCGCGCGCCTCCTGGAAGGGCGAGCACGTCGCGCTGGGGACGAACACCGACCCTTACCAGTGGGTGGAGGGACGCTACCGGCTGATGGAGGGGATCTGGGAGGCGCTGCGCGACGCCGCCAACCCGTGCTCGGTTCTGACCAAGTCACCGCTGTTGCTGCGCGATCTGCCGCTAATGCTCGAAATCGCAGCCCGCGTGAGCATGAGCGCGTGCCTTTCGATCCCGACGCTCGATGAGAAGGCCTGGCGGGCAACCGAGCCGCACACGCCCAACCCACGGGCGCGGCTCGAGGCGGTGGCCGAGCTCAACCGGGCGGGAATCCCGACGGGTGTCCTGATCGCCCCGTTGATGCCCGGTATCAACGATTCCCCGCAGCAGATCGAGGAGCTGCTTGACCTCGCCAGCGCCGCGGGAGCGACCACCATCGGCGGCATCGCCCTGCACCTGCGCGCGGAGGTCCGTGAGGTCTTCATGGACTGGCTCAGAGCCCAGCGCCCGGATCTCGTGGCCCGCTACGAGGAGCTCTACCGCCGCGGCGCCTACGCCCCGCAGAAGGAACGCGAGCGTCTGGCGCGGATGGTGCGCCGTGGCCGAGTTCCCATCGGCCCAAGCCGGTTCGGGCCTCCCGCGCAGACACCCGAGGAGCGCCCGCAGACTTCCCCACTGCAGGATTCCCTCTTCTGAGCAGCGACCGGCGCCAGTCCTCCTGGCGGCGATGTCGCTCAGCGCTTGTCGCGCAAGGTCTGTTCCATGTCCTGCGAGATCTGACCGCCGAACCTGCGCACGACGTTCGCTGCGATGTCCGGGACGAGCCCTGCGATGACCGCGCCGCCGCGCTGGGTGAGCGAGGCGACATCGACCTCGCCGCGGTTGTGCTCGATCGCATCGAGCACCGCCTGCGCGACGTCCTCGGGGCTGCGCGTACCCACGCCCGGGGGAAGCTTCGCGCCGGAGTCGGCGAAGATACCCGCGTCACGGATGAAGCCGGGGAACACGCAGCTGACGCCCACGCCGCTGTCGTGCAGGTCGGTGCGCAGGGCGGCCGCGAACCCGCGCAGGCCGTACTTCGTCGCGTGGTACAGCGGCGCGCCGGGAACGGTCGTCTTGCCGGCGATCGAGGACATGAACAGCAGATGCCCGCGAGCGCGCTCCAGCATCCCCGGGAGCAGCGCATGCGTAAGCAGCACCGGTGCGCGCAGGTTGACGTCCAGCGTGCGATTGACCTGATCGCGCGTGAAGCTCTCGAGCCGTCCCGCCGCCGGTATGCCGGCGTTGGCGATCAGGATGTCCACCTCGCCGGCCTGCTCCAGCAGGCGATCGAACTCGGAGGGCTCGCTGAGATCGACCGCGAGGGCGCGCGCGCCGAGCTCCTCGGCGAGCGGTTCGAGCACCTCAGCTCGCCGTCCGCTGAGGATGAGCTCTCCGCCGCAGTCACTCAGCGCCCGCGCGATCGCCTGGCCCAGGCCGCCGCTGGCGCCCGTGATGAGCACGGTTGAGCCGGATACCTGCACTGCGCGAAGAAGCGTACGTCAACTCAGGGCCCGCAGCGGGGCGCTGCCGGCCGGGCCTCGTTGGAGGCGATACTGCTTCCATGCCCGATTCTCGCCCATCACGTCCCGAGCTGATCGCCGTGTTCGGTCCCACCGGCGTGGGCAAGACGGCGATCGCCGTCGCCCTGTCTGAGATGCTGCGCGCGCGCGGCGAGGATCCGGTCGCCGTCTCAGCGGACGCGCTACAGGTGTACGCGGGCCTTGAGATCCTCACCGGTGTCGCCTCGGCCAGGCAGCGCTCGCAGCTCGAACACCGTCTGATCTCTTTCTTGCCGCTGGACGCCACCTTCAGCGCCGGCCAGTACGCAGAGCTGGCGCACGCCGAGATCGACGATCTGCTTCGCTCGGGACGGCGCCCGATTGTTGTCGGCGGGACCGGCCTGTACCTGCGCGCGGCGCTTGCCGAGCTCGATCTGCGCCCGCCGCCGGCGGAGGGTGCCCGTGAGCACTGGACGGCCGAGCTGCAGAAGCAGGGGGCACCGGCTCTACACGCCCTGCTCGCGCGCCACGCAGCCTGGGCGGCCGAGGGCATCGACCCACACGACCGCCAACGCGTTGTGCGCGCGCTCGAGCTGCTGGACGCCGGCGAACTCGAGCCCCTGGAGGAGCCCTCCCAGCTCTGGAGCGCCGAGCTGCGCCATCCCACGCTGCTCGCCGGGCTGACGATGGACAGGGAGGCGCTGTATGAGCTGATCGACGCGCGCGTGGAGGAGATGCTGGTGGCGGGGGTGCGCGAGGAGGTACGTCGCGCGCACGCCGCCGGCGCCTCGCAGACCGCCCGCAAGGCGCTCGGCTTCCAGGAGCTGCTCGCGGGCGATGTGGAGAAGATGAAGCGCCGCACGCGCAACTACGCCCGCCGCCAGCTCACCTGGATGCGCAAGCTCGCAGGTGTGCAGGTGATCGACGTGACCGGCCGTGACCCCGCCGATGTCGCGGTGGAGCTCCTGCAGGGACTACACCTAGACTCCCGCGTTCGATGAGATTCGAGAAGTGGCAGGCCCTGGGGAACGACTACCTCATCCTCGAGCGCGACGAGCTCCCGTTCGAGCTCACGCCCGCGCGCGTACGCCGCCTGTGCGAGGGGCACGTCGGCGTGTTCGCGGACGGTGTGCTCGAGCTCTCCCCGCCTGAGGACCCCGCCAACGTTGCCGACCTGCGCATATTCAACCCCGACGGCTCCGAGGCCGAGCTGTCCGGGAACGGAGCACGCGAGGCGGTCCTGTACCTGCGCCGGCGTGGCTGGACCGAGGAGGACGTCTTCTCGATCCACACCGCGGCCGGCACGATCCGCCCGACGATCACCGGTCCCTTCAGCTGCCGCGTGGACATGGGCCCGGCGCGATTGACGTCCAGCGACTTCCCCGCCGGCGCCGTCGACGGCGCGGGCGAGCTGCTCGTGGACGCCCTGCCATCGCCGGGCGAGGGAGCACAGAGCGCCCGCGGGTGGCGCTTTCAGCACGTCTCGATCGGCAACCCCCAGTGCGCCATCGCCGTTGACGGGGAGGCCGCGCTTGCGGCTCTGGATCTGGCGCTCCTCGGCCCGCCGATCGAAAGCCATCCCGGCTTCCCCAACCGCACCAACGTCTCCTGGTACACCGAGCTCGACGCGGGTCCGCCGGCCCGCATCCGCGCCCGCATCTTCGAGCGGGGCGTGGGGGAGACACTGTCCTCCGGCACGGGCGCGACGGGCGCTGCGATCGCCTATCTGCTTGAAGCGAGAGCCCGCCCGCAGGCCCGCGGAGCCGAGGACGGGGATGCGCCGGCACGCGTCATCGTGGTGCTCGACGGCGGCGAGCTCGAGGTCGAGGTCGATCGGGATCTGCACGTCCACCTGTCAGGCTGGGCGCTGCCGGTGTTCGAGGGCCGCCTCAGCGAGCAGTTCGTCGAGGAGCTGCAGGGCGCCGCATGACAGACGTCCGATCGCCGACATCGAAGGAGCCGGATGAGACCCAGTAAGCGCCTTGAGCGTATCCCGCCGTACGCGTTCGCCGAGCTCGAGCGCAAGATCGCCGCCAAGCGCGCCGCCGGGATCGACGTGATCAGCCTCGGCATCGGCGACCCCGATCGTCCCACGCCCCCGCTGATCGTCGAGGCGATGCAGGAGGCCGTGACCGAGCCCGAAACGCACCGCTACCCCTCAAACCGGGGTCGCGAGGACTTCCGTGAAGCCGTGCGCGACTTCTACGAGCGGCGCTTTGACGTGACGCTCGACACCGAGCGGGAGATCATCCCGGCGATCGGCGCCAAGGAGGCGATCTTCAACCTCAACCTCGCGTTTCTGGATCCCGGTGACTATGCGCTGGCGGCCGACCCCGGCTACCCCGTTTACACCGGCGGGCCGTGGCTCGCCGGCGCCGAGCCCGTGCTGATGGCGCTCGAACCCGAGCACGGCTTCGTGCCGGACCTGGGGGCAATCGATGACGAGGTCGCCAAACGCGCGAAGCTGATGTACCTCAACTACCCCAACAACCCCACCGGTGCCGTCGTGCCCGAGGGGTTCTTCGAGCGCGTGGTGGAGTTCGCGCGCGCCTACGACATCCTCGTCGTCCACGACAACGCCTATTCGGAGATCACCTTCGGCGGCTACCGGGCGCCGTCGTTCCTGGCCACGCCGGGCGCGAAGGAGGTGGGGATCGAGGTGTTCTCGCTGTCCAAGGGCTACAACATGACCGGCTGGCGCTGCGCGGTCTGCGTCGGCAACGCCGAGGCGCTCGAGATCTACTGGCGGCTGAAGACGAACATCGACTCGGGCCTGTTCGAGGCTGTGCAGCTCGCCGGCGTGGCTGCGCTCTCGCCCGAGGCCGACGAGGAGGTCGCCTCGATGGTCGAGCTGTATCTACGCCGGCGCGATCTCGTCTGCGAGGCGCTGCTCGGTATCGGCGTGGACGTGCACCCGCCGCACGCCACGATCTATGTTTGGGCGCCCGTTCCCGAGGGTTTTGCGAGCTCTGCCGCCTACTGCGAGCACGTGCTCGAGCAGGCGGCGGTGGTGCTCTCGCCGGGGGCCATCTACGGGCCGGCGGGGGAGGGGTGGTTTCGCATCTCGCTCACGACCCCCGACGAGCGCCTGCTGGAGGCGGTGGCACGGCTGGGGGAGCTCGCGCGCTAGCTTGAGCATCGTCGAGCGTTCAAGGAGGGTGGAATGATCGAGTCAATCGATGACATGCCGGCGGGGACGATCGGCTTCCGCGCGAGCGGCGAGGTCACGCGAGAGGACTACCGCCAAGTGCTCGAGCCCGCGCTCAGGGCCGCCGTCGAGTCGGGGGAGGTACGGATGCTCTACGTCGTGGAAGCTGACGTCGAGCTGGACGGCGGTGCCCTGCTGGAGGACGCGAAGACCGACCTCGCGCTTGGCCTGGGTCACGTCTCCGCATGGAAGCGGACCGCGGTCGTCACCGATCTCGACTGGGTGCGCCGGGCGGTGCGGCTGTTCGCCTGGATGGCGCCGGGAGAGGTCAGGGTCTGGGGGCTCGACGGGCTTGCCGAGGCTCGCGAGTGGCTCGCCGGCTGAGCTCAGTCCAGCTTCTAGAATTGAGAGCAGATGGAGGAAACCCAGCGCGCGCGACAGCGCGCCTTCTGTGTCGCAGCACTGCCGGAGGGAGACGACCTCGCGGAGCTGAGTGAGTTGCTTCGCACTGCCGGGGTGGCCGTCGTCGGCGAGATGGTCCAACGGCGCGAGCAGCCCCACCCGAACACCTATCTAGGGCCGGGCAAGGTCGCTGAGGCGAAGGCTGCGGCGGAGGCCTGCGGCGCGAACCTGATCGCCTGCGACGACGAGCTGACCGCGCGCCAAGAGCGAAACCTGGAGGAGGCCGTCGGCCTGCCCGTCGTCGATCGCACGACCGTGATCCTCGATATCTTCGCCTCCCACGCCGGTAGCGCCGAGGGCAAGCTGCAGGTCGAGCTGGCTCAGCTCGAGTACAACCTCGCGCGAATGCGTGGTCTGTGGAGCCACCTCGAGCGACTAGGTGGCGGGATCGGCACGAGAGGACCGGGGGAGACCCAGATCGAGACCGACCGGCGCCTCGCGCGCGATCGCATCGCCGCCCTGCGCCGCCGCCTGGAGCACGTCAAGGGAACGCGCGCGGTCCAGCGCGCGGAGCGCGAGCGCGCGGCGCTGCCCACGATCGCGCTCGTCGGCTACACGAACGCCGGCAAGTCGACGCTCCTGAACGAGCTCACGGGCGCCGAGGTGGGGGTGCGCGACCGGCTGTTCCACACGCTCGATCCGACCACCCGCATGCTGCGCCGGATCGGCGATCGCCCGGGAGGCCGCTCATATCTCCTGACCGACACCGTCGGCTTCATCAGCAAGCTGCCCCACCAGCTGGTCGACGCGTTCGGCGCAACACTCGAGGAGACGCGCCGCTCAGACCTGCTCGCGCACGTGCTCGACGGCTCTGCGCCCGAGGCGCAGGTCGAGATCATGCGGCGCTCTGTGGAGCAGACGCTCGAGGAGATCGGCGCGGGCGATCGCCCCAGGCTGCTCGTGCTCAACAAGATCGACCTGCTGGGGCAGGATGAGCGCGACGACCTGCGGTTGCGCCACCCCGATGCGGTGCTCGTCAGCGGCGTCACGGGCGAGGGGCTTGAAGAGCTGTGCACGCGCATCGAGCACGAGCTCCACCACATGCTTAGCCCGCTGGAGCTGCTCGTGCCCTATGCCGACGGAGGCAGCCTTGCCGAGCTGCACGAGGTCGCCGGCGAGGTCAGCCGCGAGGACACTCCCGAGGGCGTGAGGGTCAGCGCGCTGGTCCCGGCACGCCTGGCGGGGCGCTTCGCGCGCTTCGCGGTCGCCTCCTGACACCCCCGCAGGTCCCAAGCCGTTCGTCCCCGGCGCGAGCTCCGCTCGCCTATTGCTGCAGGTAGGTGAGCACCGCCAGCACGCGCCGGTGATCGCTTGCGGACTGCAGCAGGTCGAGCTTTCCCATGATGCTCTGTACGTGCTTCTCCACCGCCCCCACGGTGAGCACGAGCACCTCGGCGATGCCTGCGTTGGAGCGGCCCTCCGCCATCAGCGCCAGCACCTCGCGCTCGCGTGGCGTCAGCCGCTCGAGCGGCCCGTCCTCGCGGCGGCGCGAGAAAAGCTGCGCCACGACCTCCGGGTCAAGCGCCGTACCGCCGCCCGCAACCCGGCGCACGGCCTCCACGAACTCGGCCACGTGCATGATCCGGTCCTTCAGCAGGTAGCCGACGCCCCCGCCCGGATTGGCGAGGAGCTCCGCGGCGTACGCATGCTCGACGTACTGGGAGACGATCAGGATCGCCGTCCCCGGTACGAGCTCGCGCGCACGCAATGCCGCGCGCAGCCCCTCATCGCGGAAGTCGGGAGGCAGGCGGATGTCGACCACGGCGATATCAGGCTGATGCTCGACGACCGCTGCGACCAGCGCATCGCCGGCGGCGACCGCCGCGAGCACCTCGAAGTCGTTGTCGCGCAGGAGCCGCACCAGACCGTCGCGCAGGAGCGCCAGGTCCTCGGCGATGACTACGCGCACGGCAGTTCCGCGGTCAGGATCGTGGGCCCACCCGGCGGGCTCACGACGCGAAGCGTGCCGTCCAGCGCCTCCACGCGGCCTCGCAGCCCCCGCAGTCCACCACCCTCGGGATCGGCCCCGCCCGCGCCGTCGTCGATGATGTCCATGCGCAGCACCGAGCCGCGCCGTGCGATCCGTATCTGAACGCTCTCAGCGTCGGCATGCTTGGCGGCGTTCGCGAGCCCCTCTGCAGAGACGAAATAGGCCGCGCTCTCAACAGCCGCGGTTGGGCGCTCGGCCAGGTCGACGGACACGTTCACCTGCATCGGGCTGAGGTCGGCCAGTGAGCGTACCGCTGCCTCGAGCCCCCGGTCTGCCAGCACGGGCGGGTGGATGCCGCGAGCGAGGTCGCGCAGCTCGCGCAGCGCCTGCTCGGCACCCACGCGCGCCTCGGCGAGTAGCTCCCGCGCTTCCCCAGGCTCGGCCGCATCGAACTTCTGCTCGGCCATGCCGAGGCTCATGCCAAGCGCCACGAGGCGTGCCTGCGCCCCGTCGTGCAGGTCACGCTCGATCCGCCGGAGCTTCTCCTCCTGTGCGTCCACGGCGCCGGCGCGCGTGGTTGTGAGGACGTCGATTCGCTCGCTCAGCTCCTGGTGTGAGGGTGACCGGAAGGAGACGACGGTTGCGTGAACCGCGACCGCTGAGCCGAACACGAGCGCCGCCCACACCGGCCAGAAGCTGCCGGCGCCGCCCGCTGCCCAGATGCCGATGTTGAACAGCGTCAGCGCGACCCAGATCCCGCCCTCGAGCGCCAGTGCGAAGTTCAGATGCCGTCGCCGCCAGATCTCTGGCCGACGGCGCAGGAGGGCCACCCACGCGTGCACCGCGAGGGCGAAGGCGAGCGGGAGGAATATCCAGATCGGCCAGAAGTCTCCGGCGCCCGAGAACAGCCAGACCAGGTTGTTCTAGCCGTCGAGCATCGCCGAGGCCCACGCGTGGTCGGCGACCGCGTGCCCGTACGTCACTGCGCCGGGCAGCGGCCTGCGGTCCTCGCTTGGGTGCTCGTGTGTCGCGGAGTCGATCGGTGCGCTCATTTCTCTGACCTGAGGCAGGGTCTCATGACGGCCCGCCTCACGCCAACTCGGCGCTCGCCCGACGGCTCCTTCCCTCGAGGTTGACGCGCGGCAGCCACCCGAGCCAGCGCGGCAGATACCAGTTCCACTCGCCCAGCAGCTTCATCGTCGCCGGCAACAGGACGCTACGGATCACCGTGGCGTCGATCAGCACCGCCACCGCGAGGCCGACGCCTAGCTGCTTGATGTCGAGCGTGGGCAGGGACGCGAAGATCGCGAACACGGCGATCATCACCGCGGCGGCCGCCGTAACCGTCCCGGCCGTGCTGCGGATCCCTCGGGATACGGCGTCGGCGGTGCTCGCGCCGCGGTCGTGGAGCTCCTTGATACGGCTGACGATGAACACGTGGTAGTCCATCGAGAGCCCAAACAGGATCGAGAACAGGAACAGCGGCAGCCAGGCGACGACCGCGCCGTTCGAACGGAAGTCGAGCAAGCCTTCGAGATGGCCGTCCTGGAACACCCACACGAGCACACCGTAGGCCGCGCCCACCGACAGGAGATTCAGCACGATCGAGGTGAGGGGGATGACGATCGAGCGAAAGCTAATAAGCAGCAGCAGGAACGCGAGGCCCAGCACGAACGCGAACACGAGCGGCGCGTGCGTCTTGAGCGTCCGGTTGAAGTCGCTCGTGCCAGCTGCCTCGCCGCCTACGGCATAGCTGACGCCGGGCAGCTGTCCGAGCGTCGCGGGCAACACCTGGTCACGCAGCGCCTTGAGGGCCTTGATCGAAGCTGCGTTCTGTCCGTTGCCAGGCTGGGGAATATCGATCTCGGCCACCGTGTGCGTGCGGTTGACGAGCGTCTTGATCGGCTCGCTCGCCTCGCCGCTCACCAGCACACGCCGCTCCATCTGTATGAGTGCCCGCTGCACAGGCGGGGCGGTCACATCGGCTGCGCTCACCACCACCTGGGCGGGCTGCGGGGAGCCCGGGAAGGCACGCTGGACCTCCGTGTAGGTGCGAACGATCGGCAACCCGCGCGGCAAATCGCCGGCGCTGAGGAAGCTCGTGTGCATCGCTGTCAGCGGCAGCGCGAGCAGCACCAGCGCGCTGCTGGAGAGCGCGACCGCGAGGCGCGGAAAGCGCAGCACCGGGCCCAGGAGGGCATCCCAGATGCGCGAGGTCGACCGGGTCCTGCGCAGGCGCCTGAGCGACCCCTTCTCGACGTTGTCCCCCAGTGCTCCGAGCAGTGCCGGGAGTACCGTCAGCGAGCCGAAAATCGCGGCGAGCACGACCAGCATCGTGCCGAGGCCGATCGAGTCGAACACGCGCGAGCCGGTGAGCAGCATGCCGGCCATCGCGATCAGAACCGTCACTCCGGAGACGAGCACCGCCCGCCCCGAGGTCGCTGCGGCGCGCTGCAGAGCGTCGCCACTCGAGTAACCCCGACGGCGCTCCTCGCGCTCGCGGCGCAGGTAGAAGAGCGAATAGTCGACGCCCACGGCCATGCCCATCAGCAACATCACCGAGCTCGTCGCTTCTGACTGAGGCAGAAGATGACTCGCGAGGGCAGCGAGGCCGCCCGAACCGAGCACGGCCGAAAACGCGAGCAGCACGGGGATTCCCGCGGCCACGAACGCGCCGAAGGCGACCAGCATGATCAGGAAGGTGATCGGCAGGGAAAGCGTCGCCGCTCGCTCGAGGCCGGCGTTCGTCGCCTTTCTGGCGGCGTGCTGCGCGCTGGCATCACCGAACTCCGCCACAGTGAAGCCCGGGCTGAGACGTTGAACGCTCGCGACGACATTGAGCACCGGCTGGACGCGGTTTTCCGCGGTTTCCGAGTTACCGCGCATCGAGAACTGAACGAGCGCCGAATGGCGGTCCTTGGAGATCTGATTCGCCCCGGTGGGCGCAAGCGGCGAGCGCACGCCCTGGACCTCGGGCATCGCCGCGACGCTTTTGACCACACGACCGATCACCCGGTTGAAGCCGGGGTCGCCGACGGTCAGCTGCTCGCTACGCACGAGCACCACCTCGTTCGCCGAGCGGTCGAGGTCGGCACCTACGAGCGTCGCCTCAGCGCGGGCGGATTCACCGCTGCCCTGCTGAGATTCGGTCAGTCGCACGCCGCCTACGGCCTGGCCGGCGACTGCGGCGAGCACGACGAACGCCAGCCAGCCGAAGGTGGCCTTCTT
>Ga0302325_10016922_pt1 | contig 15431 bp, 9 predicted proteins | sample Palsa_T0_2_FD_201948 | JGI IMG/M metagenome (GOLD analysis project Ga0302325, IMG submission 201948) | Peat permafrost microbial communities from Stordalen Mire near Abisko, Sweden - Palsa_T0_2 | ecosystem: Environmental > Terrestrial > Soil > Palsa > Peat permafrost | place: Sweden: Abisko...
CAGATCGCTGGCGACGTCGGTGATCTGCGGCAGCTCGCTCAATTGCTGCACAAGGCGCGGCACCCAGGCATTGAATTCGGTGGAATTGGCATCCTCGAGCACGAAATGATACGGGGCGCGGCTGATCGTAGAATCGATGGTCAGGTCCTGCACCGGCTGCATGTAGAGCGTGACGCCGACGATGCCGGATACCTCCTTTTGGATAAGGCGCATGATCTGGGTCGCGGTGAGGCTGCGCTCGTCATGCGGCTTCAGGTTGATGAGAAAGCGCCCGTTATTTTGCGTTTGATTGGTGCCGTCGACACCGATGAACGAGCTCAGGCTTTCGACGTCGCGATCGCGCAAGATCGCTTCGCCGAGCTGGTTCTGAAGCTTCGCCATCGCGTCGTAGGAGATGCTTTGCGGCGCCTCCGAGATGGCCTGGATCATGCCGGTGTCCTGCACCGGGAAGAAACCCTTGGGGATCAGGATGTAGAGGATGAGCGTGAGCGCCAGCGTCGCCAACGCGACCAGCAAGGTGAGCAATTGGCGGTCCAGCACCCAATTCAGCGCCCGGCCGTAGAGCGCGATAGTCGAATTGAAGACTTGTTCGGCTTGAAGATCGAACCTCGAGCGTTCGGCCTCCGGCCGATGATGGATCAGCTTGGCGCACATCATCGGCACCAGCGTCAGCGAGACCACGGCCGAGATGACGATCGTGACCGCGAGCGTGATGGCAAACTCATGGAATAGACGACCGACCACCTCGCCCATGAACAGCAACGGGATGAGCACCGCGAGCAGCGAGATCGTCAGCGAAATGATGGTGAACCCGATCTGCTGCGAGCCGCGCAGCGCCGCCTCGAGCGGAGCCATTCCGCCTTCGACGTATCGCGCGATGTTCTCGATCATGACGATGGCGTCGTCGACCACGAAGCCGGTGGCGATCGTTAGCGCCATGAGCGACAGATTGTCGAGGCTGAAGCCGAGCAGATACATCGCGCCCAAAGTGCCGACGAGCGACAGCGGCACCGATAGACTCGGAATGACCGTTCCCGGAATGGTTCGCAGGAATAGGAAGATCACGATCACCACGAGGACGATGGCAAGGCTGAGGTCGAACTCCACGTCCGCCACCGAGGCGCGGATGGTGACGGTTCGGTCGCTGAGCACGGCGACATCGACGGCCGCCGGAAGGGTGGAGACGATGCCCGGCATAAGAGTTGTGATGCGGTCCACTACCTCGATGATGTTGGCGCCGGGTTGCCGCTGTACGTTGAGGATGATCGCCGGCGTGGTATTCGCCCAGGCGCTGAGTTTGGTATTCTCCGATCCGCTGATGACGTTCGCCACATCCGAGAGCCGGACCGGGTCGCCGTTGCGATAGGCAATGATTGTGTTGGCGTATTGCGCGGCGTCATTGATCTGATCGTTGGCGTTGATCGTGGTGGCCTGAGCCGGGCCGTCGAAATTTCCCTTCGGCGTATTAACGTTGAAGTTGCCGATAGTGGTGCGAACGTCGTCGATGTTGAGGCCGTAGGCGGCGAGCGCCTGCGGATTGAATTGTATGCGCACCGCCGGCCGGTGCCCGCCGCTGATGCTGACCAGCCCGACGCCGTTGAGCTGCGAGATCTTCTGCGCCAGGCGCGTCTCGCTCAAATCCTCGACGTCGGTCAGCGACATGCTCTTCGAGGTGACCGCAAGCGTTAGGATCGGCGCATCGGCCGGATTGATCTTGGCGTAAACCGGCGGGATCGGCAGATCGCTCGGCAGCAGATTATTCGCGGCATTGATCGCGGCCTGCACTTCCTGCTCGGCCACGTCGAGGCTTAGTTCGAGGCTGAACTGCAGCGTAATGACCGACGCGCCGGCGGAGCTTGCCGACGTCATCTGGTTCAATCCCGGCATCTGCCCGAGTTGCCGCTCGAGCGGCGCCGTTATCGACGACGTCATCACCTCCGGGCTGGCGCCGGGATAGAAGGTCGAAACCTGGATGGTCGGATAATCGACCTCAGGCAGGGTCGAAAGCGGCAGGAAAGTATAGGCGACGATGCCGGACAGCATGATCGCCGCCATCAGCAGCGTCGTTCCGACAGGCCGTAAAATGAAGGGTTCGGAGACGTTCATCGCACCGTTTCATCGTGGCGCAAGATCTTGACCCAAATTGCGCTCGCCGCCCCCGCGCGCAAGAGCGCATCATGCTCTATTGGTTGCCGTTATTGCGCCGATTTTGCGAATGATCCGGACTCTGCATTTGAGGTTGCTTGCCCGGCGCGGGGGTGCCCGCGGCGGCGGGTGCCAGCGCGGCGGCGCCGGGGATCGTCACGCGCGCCCCGTCGCGCAAGCGGTCGAGGCCGTCGACGACCACCCGCTGGCCGGCGGACAGTCCCGAGGTGACTGCCGCCATCGGGCCGTCGGTCGGGCCAAGCTTGATTGGCTGCACCGACACGGTGTTGTCGGCGTTGACCACATAGACGTAAGCGCCGGGCGCGCCACGCTGGATCGCCGCCGTCGGCACCGTTACCACGTTGTTGAGCGTCTTCACCAGCAGTTGCGCGTTGACGAATTGGTTGGGAAACAACGCGTAATCGGCGTTATCGAACTGCGCGCGCACCTTCACCGTACCGGTGGTGGTATCGATCTGACTGTCGAGGGCGATCACGCGGCCGGTTGCCAGCAGCTTGACGTTGGCGCGGTCATAAGCCGCCACCTCGAACGTCGCGCCGGTGTAGAGTGCCGGTACGATATCCGGCAAATCGTCTTCCGGAATAGGGAAGATCACCGTGATCGGTAGCAACTGGGTGACGACGGCGAGTCCCGTGCTGTTGGAGGCCTGCACGTAATTTCCCGGATCGACCAGGCGAAGGCCGATCCGGCCGGTCACCGGTGAAACGATGTGACAGTAGATGACGTTTAGCTTCTGCTGATCGATTTGCGCCTGATCGAGCTTCACCGTGCCCTGGTCCTGCTGCACGATATAGACTTGGTCCTCGTATTGTTGGCGGGCGATCGAATTCTGCTCGGCCAGTTTCTGATAGCGCACAAGATCGACCTGCGCCTGCGCGAGCAAGCCTTGATCGCGCGCAAGCTGGCCCTCGTACTGCGCTTGCAGAAGCTGGTAGGGCCGCGGATCGATTTGCGCGAGCGTATCGCCCTTCTTGACCGTCTGCCCTTCAGTGAACGCCACTTCCATGAGTTGGCCGTCGATCTGCGTCTGCACGGTGATGGTCGCAATCGGCGTGACGGTACCGAGCGCGTTGACGATGACGCGGATGTCGCCCGTTCCGATGGTGGCGGCGCCGACCGACTGAGCCGCGGACTGCGCATTGCGCGCGCCGGACGACTGACCCGCGAAAATCGATCGGAAAATCAGATAGCCGCCGAGGAGGACGGCGACGAGAACGATCAATCCGATGACAATGCGTCTTTTTCCACCGGCCCGGCTGACGATGGTCGGCGCGGGCACGGTTCGGCGAATATCGGGAGCCGCCTCGTCATCCGTTCTGCGCGTTCGCTCGTCCATAGGCCCGTCATTCAGTAAATGTTATGAGTATATAACGGGAGCCGGCTGGCACCGCCTAATGAAAATTCGCTCATTTACCGCTGACTTTGGTCGCCGCGCGGACAGTCAGTATCTGGAGAATCAAGTGTTAAATCAAGGGTTTGACGAGGGGGCCGGCGGCTCAAGCCGCAGCCCCGCACCATTCGGCGGAAGCTGCGGCAAGAGCGAGATGTCCTTCTCCAATTCTTTCTTCGTCGGCAGCAGGGTGTTGTCCCAGCCGCCGCCCAGATCCTCGATCAAGGTGACACTGGCGAGGAAAAGGTCCTGGCGGAACGTCAGCTCGGCTTCCTGGTCGGCGAGCAGCGTGATCTCCGCCGTCACGACGGTGGTGAAGGCGATCGTACCGGCCTGAAACTGGTTCAAATAGACGTCGACCGCCGTTTGAGCGTCCTTGACTGCCTTTTGCTGCACGACGAGCGCCTGCGTCAGGAGATGTATGGCGACAAGCTGATCCTCGACCCCCTGAAATGCGGTGAGAACAGTCTGACGATAATTCGCTACGGCCTGCCAATAGGCGGCGCGCGCGGCATCCACTTGCGCGCCACGTAGTCCGCCTTCGAACAGCACTTGCGTGCCGGCTGCGCCGAGAGACCACACTTCGTTGGCGACGTTGAAGGGCAGGGGATGGGTCCCGGTCCACTGCAACAGCCCGGAAAGACTGATGTCGGGAAAATAGGCGGCGACCGCGACGCCGATTAGCGCGTTTTCTTCCTGCATGGTCCGTTCCGCGGCGGCAATGTCGGGACGCCGCTCGAGCAAGGCCGTGGGTACCGTGACCGGAATCCTCGGAACGCTGCCAGTGAGCAAATGCGGAGCGATCGTCAGTTCGGCGGGTGGGCGGCCGATCAGCATCGCAATAGCGTGCTCGTATTGCGCGCGTTGCACGGCGACATTTAGGGCCTGCGCTTGAGTCATAAAGACCTGGGCCTCCGCAGTGGCCACGTCTCCGGCCGTCACGGAGTAACCTGCGTTGAATTGGTTCCGTACGATGTCTAGCGTCTTTTTGTATTGCACGACTGTGCGCTCGAGCAGATCGTGCAGCGAATCGGCCGCGCGCAGATTGAAATAGGCGGTGGCCAGCATCGCCTGCTCGGAAAGCTTGGCATTATCGAGATCGGCCTTGCTGGCTTGCGCTGCGGACGCGTTGCTCTCGATCTGCCGCCGCACCTTGCCCCAGACATCGAGGTCCCAGGTGGCGGAAAGTCCCGGCACAAAGGTCGACGAATATGCGCCCAACCGCGCGCCGGTGGCCAGCGCGCCGGCCGCCCCCGCTCCCGGCCCGTTATAGGCGCGGGTGGCGTTATAGGCAGCGCTCAGCGTCGGAAACAGCGACGCCTGCGCTTCGCGGATCAGCGCGCGCGCCTGCTCGTAAGCGGCCGCCTGCGCCGCCACGGTCTGGTTTGAAATCTCAACTTGCCCGATGAGGAAATTGAGTTTGGTGTCGCGGTAGAACGTCCACCAGTCGCCGCGGTTGAGCGCATCGCTCGGAGTTGCGACTTTCCAGCCTTTCAGCTCCTTGAAGTTTTTCGGAGTGGGTGCTGCTTCGGGGATATAGTCGGGGCCGACCGCACAACCGACCAGCGCGAATATGAGTATCAATGCGGGAAAGCCCGATTGCGTGCGCCAAAGCGCTCCGCGTCGCACCCACCCGCCTCTACCATCATCAGCATGGGCCAACGCAACCACTGCCGCAAACCCGTCGCTGTGCGCCCCGGAACCGATGCCGCGCCAAGCCTCGCGGCAGCGCCTGGCCGGCGTTAGCGCGATAACTCGGGCATTTTTAGCTGCGACCCCCGGCCCCCCAGCGATCGCGTTAACCACGACCATGCCCCACGCTCCGGTGAATATCAACACTGCGCCCGTGTTGCGGCTCCGGAACCAAGGGTTTGGTCGGCCGATGTGCTGTTCGGGCGACACTCGCTTGCCTGCCGGCTCAAGGCCGCGCTCATACTCACTGCCGCGTCCCCTGTAATGTCATGCGCGCGCGATGTGAGCGGCCTATATGGACGTAGATATATCGACATGGCCTGCGCCGGCTCCCGAATAGGGCCGCAATCGACCGGCGCCGCGCCCGATGGAGGTACAAATGCCGTACTCGTTCGTACTGACCGCCGCAATTCCGGCTACCCCGCGGGAAGTCTACGAAGCATGGCTCGATAGTGTCCGCCATTCCGAGATGACGGGCGGGGAGGCGAATATGTCGGACCGAGTCGGCGCGAAAGTGTCGGCGTGGGACGGTTATATCCGCGGCCGCAATCTCGAACTGGTGCCGGGCGAGCGCATCGTTCAATCGTGGCGTACCAGCGAGTTCGGCGACGAGCACAAGGACTCGACCATTACCGTGGTGCTCCAGGGCCTGGGCGACGGCACCTTGTTGACGCTTGAGCATAGCAACGTGCCGGACGAGCAGCGCAGTTACGAGGAGGAGGGCTGGCACTCGAACTATTTCGAGCCGATGGCGGCCTATTTCACCGAACGCAAGCAAAAATCCGTCCGCACCGCGCCGAAGAAAACTGCGGCGAAAAGTACGTCCAAAGCGAAGCGAGCTGCGCGCGCTCCAGCAAAGCGCGCAGCGCCGCAGGCAAAGGCTTCACCGCGCAAGAACAAGGTAAAAACCCGCCGCAAGGTGGCCGCGACGCGTAAGCGCGCCAAGCGCGCGCGCAAGTCCGGCCGCGGCAAGCGCAGATAAATCAAACGTCGGCCGAAGTCGGGGACGGTCGTCCCCAGTATCGCGTTCTAATGAATTTCCGTCCGGCGTTGGGCCGCGTGCTTGCGCGGAGCGGGAGCGGGAGCCGGAGCGGGCTGGACGATCGAATTGCCGAACAGCCGCGAGAAGAAGTTGCCGCCGCCATAGTAACTTCGTCCAAATGGCCCATCAGGTATCGCCAGCGCCTCGCGGCGCACGGAGTTTTCCTGGCGCGCGACGGGAGTGTCGGCGACCTTGCGCTCGTCGCCTTTGAGGATGGCAAGCAGCGCCTTGTCGCGCCCGTAAACGTCATCGCGGAATTCGAGCTTGCCGTCTTCATCGACGAAAGCCGTCTGGTAGGTCAGATGGACGGGGATGAAAGCCGGAAATTGGATATCCACCTCGCTGTTGCCGAACATCTTGCGGATGCGGTCCTCCGTATAGTTGTCGCGCGGGCGCACGACGGAGAGCAGCACTTCGGCATACTTCACCGGATCCTGCACCCGCATGCAGCCGTGACTGAAAGCCCGCTTGTCCAATGCGAATAGGTGCTTTTCCGGCGTGTCGTGCTGATACACCAGGAACTTGTTGGGGAAATTAAAGCGCAGCCGGCCAAGCGCGTTTCTTTCCCCCGGCGGCTGGGAAATATGAACCGTTCCGTCCGGATTGCTGCTGACGGTCAACCCTATCCGTTCCAGCGCCGAGGGGTCCTGTTGCAGGACCGGCATATACTCCTTGGCGACGATCGAGGGCGGCACGTTCCAGGTCGGATTGACCGTGATGTACTTCATTTCCGCGCTCATGATCGGCGTCGGCATGGTCGGCTTGCCTTCGACGATCTTGGTCTTCCACAGTTGCTTGCCCTCGTGCATCACCCGCAGCGTGAAATCGGGAAGATTGACGATCACATAGGTCTTGCCGAGATCGTGCGGCATCCACCGCCAGCGCTCCATATTGGCGATGATCGTGTCGGTCGGCCGATCCGGCGCCCGACCATTGAGCGCTTCAACCGTCGCCGACGTCAGCATGCCGGTGACTTTCAGTTCATGATCCTGCTGAAACTTCTTCACCGCTTCGGCCAGCGACTTGTCGAAGGTTGTGCCGTCGCCGTCGTGAATGCCGAGTCGCTCGCGCAATTGCGGCACGCGCTCGTCCTGCATCCCGGGCTTGAGCGTCGGACCATTCGGGATCGGAGCCTCGCCGGGCTCCTTCTTGCCGGCGCGTAACTCCGCGAGCTTGGCCTTGAGCGCCAGATAGGCCGGATTTTGCGGTTCGTAGCCGGCGAGCGCCTCGCCGATATCCTTGGCGTCCGCCATCGTGGCGAGAACCTCGGCCGGAACCGGCGGCTTTTGATCGTAGTAGATGTCGCCGCTGACGCGCGTCCAGTGCACGCGGCCGATCTCGGCGTGGTGCGCGTAAGTCACGACCGATGCCGTAAGCCTGAGTTCGGCCTCCGCGAGCGTGGCCGGATCGTCGAGCGAAGCGAAATCCGGGACCGGGTAGTCGGCCGGATCGAGGCCGTCGGCGCCGACCTGGCCGAGATAGGCCACTGCGGCGGTCGCGCGCGCATTGGGCCTGCCGTCGGTGATCCACAGCGGCGCGTAGTTGCGTCCGGCATAGAACGCGTCGATTGCCGGCCGCTCTTTCTTGCCGCCGACGATGCGATCGAATTTGCCGTTGGCGAGATCGTGCAATTGTTCGGCGATCGCCGTATCGGCGTCGGCAACCGCGCTCGGCGTCGCCGCGGGTGGCGCGCCAATTGCGACGGCCGGGACCTCATCGCCGCCGGTTGCCGTGGCGGGTTGCGGTTTGGCGGCGGGAGCTTCAGCGGCCGCCGGAGCTACCGGCTCTTCGGTCGCTTGGTCTGGTGTGGAGGGGACCGCTGCGGCCGGCGTCACCGAGGCCGCGTTGGGCCGGTTGGTCGATTGATCGGGCTGCGTAATTGCCGCCGGCGGCTGATCGGATGCCTGCGGCTTTGCCGTTGCCGCGGGCGGTGTCGTTTCGCCGGTCGGACCGGTCGGCTTGGCCGCGGGTTGGTCGGATTCGCTCGCGGCCGGGGGCGTAACCGCCGTCCCCTCGGGCGCCGGCGTCGCCGCTTCGATGCTTGACCCAGCCTTCGGCTCTGCGGACGCGCCGACGGCGGCGCCAGATAGCAAAACAATAACTGCGGTCGAAGCGAGAAGCCGCTCCAGACGGACGCCGGACATGGCAAATTCTCCTTTTGAGCCCGCAGCCTGGAGGCCGCAGGACTCTACGCCGATTGGGGGTTGATCGCCCCCAACCGAGTCATTTTTGCGGACCAAAAGTCCTGTTGTCGTGATTACCTTACGTCAACGGACCAAGCTTGTCCCGGCGCGAGGCGTGAAGACACAGCCAATTCACGCAATTTTCCGTGGCTGTCGCTCTGCGGCCACGCTTTCAAGCTCGGCTTCTCCGCCGCCGTCGCCGCCTGCACCTAGGCCGAGTGCCTCTAGCTTGCGGTAGAGCGTCGAACGTCCGATTTGCAAGCGTCGCGCCACCTCCGACATCTGCCCCCGGTAATGGGTAACAGCATACCGAATGAGGTCGGCCTCAAGCTCTTCGAGCGGCCGCACATCGCCCTCGGCATCGAGCAACGCTAGCGCATCGAGTGGGGGCCCCGCGGGTGTCACGGGTGGGGGCGGCGTCGACGGATGGGCCTGGAGAGGCGCAGCGGTCGCCGCCGGCTCGGCCAGGTATTCCGGCGGCTCCTCGGTCTCCCCCTCCAAAGGCGGCGCGGCCGGAAGCGATATCTGCGCGCTGATCTGCGGGAATTCGTCGATGCCGATGCTGTCGCCCTCGGCCAGGACTATGGCGCGGAACACCGCGTTTTCGAGCTGACGGATATTGCCCGGCCAGCGGTAGGCGGTAAGGAGCCGGAGCGCTTCCGGGGTCAGGAGGCGAATGCGTTTTCCTTCTTCCGCCGCAAACAGCGCCAGGAAATGCCGGGCCAGCGCGGGAATGTCCGCGGGCCGTTCGCGCAGCGGCGGCACCGTGATCGGGAAGACATGCAGCCGGTAAAACAGATCTTCGCGAAAGCGGCCCACTTTCACGTCGGCGATCAGGTCGCGATTGGTGGCCGATATGATCCGCACGTCGACCTTCAGCGGCCGGCGCGCGCCGACCGGCTCGACTTCGCCCTCCTGGATGGCGCGAAGGAGCTTGACCTGCGCCGCCGCCGGCAATTCGCCGACCTCGTCGAGAAACAACGTACCGCCCGAGGCCTCGACGAATTTGCCGACATGGCGCTCGGTCGCGCCGGTGAACGACCCCTTCTCATGGCCGAACAAAATCGACTCGACGAGGTTTTCCGGCATAGCGCCGCAATTGACCGCGACGAATGGCTTGCTGCGCCGTTCGCCGGAACCATGGATCGCGCGCGCGATCAATTCCTTGCCGACGCCCGATTCACCGGCGACGAGCACGGGGATGTTCGAGGCGGCGGCCTTCTCCGCGATGCGCAGCACGCCGTGCATGGCCGGGCTCTTGGTGATGATGTCTTTGAAGCCGAGCGTACCCGAGCGGCTGTGCTTGATGCGGTTGATCTCGCCTTCGAGCGCGCTGGCGTTGAGCGCGTTGCGCAGGCTCACCTGCATGCGCTCGGCGCCGACCGGCTTGACCACGAAATCGACCGCACCCGCGCGCATGGCGGAAACGACGTTGTCGATGCCGCCGTGCGCGGTCTGCACGATCACGGGCACGTTGATCGCCGCTTGGCGTAATCTGGCGAGCACGCCGAGACCGTCGAGGTTCGGCATCACCAGATCGAGGATCACGCAATCGAAGCGCCCGCCATCGGCCCCGGTGAGCACCGCCAGCGCCGCATCGCCGTTATCGCGCGTCACCGCTTCGTAGCCGAATTTTTGCAGCATGCCTTCGAGCAGCCGGCACTGCACCGGATCGTCGTCGACGATGAGGATAGCCATCGGTACCTCGGCTGATTGGTACGGCCAGCCGCGCTGTGCCGTTTCGGGGCACTCTGGCCGAGGAGGCTTAAGGGGGTGTTAACCGCCGCCATCGCTGCCGCGGCGACGGCGCTGCTTTGGGTGTTTTTGTCGGAGACGAAGCTCACGAAATACGAGGATTAGCGATCGCGGATCCTTCTACATCCCGCGCTTGGACAAAACGGCGGCGAAAGTCTTTGCAAAAGTATGCGCGTCGCCGGGCCAGCGCGCCGACACATAATTGCCGTCGCGTACGACAAAGGCGGCGCGGTCATCGTCGAAGGTATCGCGCACCATGCCGCTGGTCTTGCGCCTGTAGTCGGGCGCTTCGGCCGGAACATCGAGGAAATCTTCCGGCCGCGCCAGCGCCCGCGTCACCTCCTGCTGCACCGACATGGTGCCTGCGGGCTCGCCGGGCCCGTCAACATAGGTGCGATAATAGTTCGGGTCCCAGAAGCGCACGATTCGCCCGACCTTCCAGCCGGCGCTTTCCAGCGCCCAGGTGAGCGCAGTTGTGCGGCGCCCGAAGAGGGCGGAGCGACTGCCATCCGGCGTGCGGCTTCGCGCGGCGAGCAACACACCGTGGCAGATCGCTGCCACCGGTAGCCCCGCGGCGAAAAATTGCGCCACGAGTTTCTGCAAGACGTCGCTCTCGAGATATTCGCGCATTCCGCGCGCGCGATGCCCGCCGGGCAACAGCAGGCCGTCAAAATCTTCGCGCCGGACTTGCGCCCACGACAGCGGTGCCTGGTAGGCCGGATCTTGCAGCATCACCGCATAGGCTTGCCGCGCCTCGGCGTTTGCGCGCATCAACCGGCCGACTGCGGTGAGGCGTTTCAGTCCGGGCATGAAACCCCAGGGATCGAGGCCTTCGCCCGTGATCATCATATCGTCGGCGCGCCCCGGCTGGCCGTCAGGCGTGGCGAACATCACCGAATGGCCGAGCCGCTTGAGCACGCTCCAACTGACGGCGGCCTCGGTCGGATCGAAATCCCTGCTGGGGATCGGAACGATGACCTTCGCCACGTTGATCTCCGGCGGCGAGCAATCCTGCGTGGCCTTGCGTGGGCCTTAGTGCTGCGCCACATGAATGGCCGGTGAGGCCGACGATTCCATTCCATGCGTTCCAAGACAATGGCAAAAAGAGTGGCCGCCAAAGGGCGGGTTAAAAGCGCGCCGCCGGCGCGAAAATCTTCGCTCGGGGCGTTGCCCGAGTGGAATTTGGCCGACCTCTATGCCGGCCTCGACGATCCGGCGATCAAGCGCGATCTCGATCGCGCCGACGCCGAATGTGTCGCTTTCGAGAGCGCCTATAAGGGCACGCTCGCCGATCTGGCACGTTCGGCGAAAGCCGGTGCCGCGCTTGCCGAAGTGGTGCGCGGTTACGAGGCGATCGACGATCTCATGGGACGGCTCGGGTCCTATGCCGGGCTCATGCATGCCGGCAACACGGTCGATCCGGCGCGCACCAAATTCTACGGCGACGTGCAGGAGCGGCTGACGGCGGCTTCCACCCACCTGCTGTTCTTCTCGCTCGAACTCAACCGCATCGACGACGCGCTCCTGGAAACGGCCATGGCCGATCCGGCGCTGGGCCATTATCGACCGTGGCTGGAAGACGTGCGCCGCTACCGGCCGTATCAACTCGAAGATCGCGTCGAGCAGCTCTTTCACGAAAAATCAATGACCGCCTATTCCGCCTGGAATCGGCAGTTCGATGCGACCATCGCCAATTTGCGCTTCAAGGTGCAGGGAAAAACTTTGGCCATCGAGCCGACGCTCAATCTCCTGCAAGACCGGTCGGGGGAAAAGCGCAAGGCGGCGGCACAGGCGCTGGCGCATACGTTCAAGAGTAACGTGCAGGAATTCGCGCTTATCACCAACACGCTCGCCAAGGACAAGGAAATCTCCGACCGCTGGCGCGGTTTCGCCGACATCGCCGACGATCGCCATCTCTCGAACCGGGTCGAGCGCGAAGTGGTCGATGCGCTGGTGGCGGCGGTGCGCGCCGCCTATCCGCGGCTGTCGCACCGCTATTACGCGCTCAAGGCTGGATGGTTCGGGAAAAAGCGGTTGCCGTCATGGGATCGCAATGCGCCGCTGCCGCAGGTGCCCGCGCGCATTGTGGGTTGGGTCGAGGCGCGCAACACGGTGCTGACCGCCTACGGCGCTTTCTCGCCGAAGATGGCGGAAATCGCCGAGCGTTTCTTCGATCGACGCTGGATCGATGCGCCGGTGCGCGCGGGCAAGGCGCCGGGCGCGTTCGCGCATCCGACGACGCCGTCGGCGCACCCTTATGTCCTGCTCAACTATCAGGGCAAGCCGCGCGACGTGATGACGCTCGCGCATGAGCTGGGGCACGGCGTGCATCAGGTGCTCGCTGCGCCCAACGGCGCGCTGATGGCGCCGACGCCGCTCACGCTTGCCGAAACCGCAAGCGTGTTCGGCGAGATGCTCACCTTCAGGAAGCTTCTTGCCGCCACGAGCGACGGCAAAGAGCGCAAGGCGATGCTCGCCGCCAAAGTCGAGGACATGATCAATACGGTGGTGCGGCAGATCGCGTTCTATACTTTCGAGCGCGCCGTCCACACCGAGCGCAAGAGCGGCGAACTGACGGCGGCGCGCATCGGCGAGCTATGGCTTAACGTGCAGCACGAGAGCCTCGGCCCGGCGATCGAACTCAAGCCCGGCTATGAGACCTTCTGGGCCTACATTCCGCACTTCATCCACTCGCCGTTCTACGTTTACGCCTACGCCTTCGGTGACTGCCTGGTGAATTCGCTCTATGCCGTCTACGAGCACGCCGCCGAGGGCTTTGCCGAGCGCTATCTCGCCATGCTTGCCGCCGGCGGCACCAAGCACCATTCCGAGCTTCTCGCCCCCTTCGGCCTCGACGCCCGCGATCCCACCTTCTGGCAGGGTGGGCTCGGTGTCATCGAGCGGATGATCGAGGAGCTGGAAAGCTTGGGGTAATCCGGCCAAACAGCGGCCGCTCAGGCGAATCCTTGCGAGACGCTCCAAATCAGCCGGTCGAACATCCGGTCGGGCAGAATTTTTTTCAAGAACAGGATGAGGTGCGCGCCGCCGCCTGTGGCGTAACGGGTCTTCGGCCGCCTGGCGCTGACAGCCCGCAGTATAGTCCTGGCGACGATCTCAGGCGGAGAGGCGAGTTTCGAGGTGTCGGCTTTGTCGAGCAATCGCGCATAGCGCTCCGCCTGCGCAGCGTACGCACCGTTCTCCGAGACGTGCAGCAGGCCTTCGCGCGCAATACCGGCCCATTCGGTCCGGATCGCTCCCGGCTCGACGATGATGACGTCGATGCCGAGCCGTCGCACTTCGACGCGCAGACAATCACTCAGTCCCTCCACCGCGAATTTGGTGGCGTGATACCAACTGCCCAGCGGCTCCCAGATTTTTCCGCCGATCGAGGTGATGTTGACGATCTTGCCGGATTTTTGCGCGCGCATGATCGGCAGGACCAATTGGCACAGCCGCGCCAAGCCAAACACATTGACTTCGAATTGCCGCCGCGCTTCGGCGAGAGGTACGTCCTCCAGTGCACCGTAAGAGCCATAACCGGCGTTGTTGACCAGGACGTCGAGGCGCCCGGCACCGGCTCTGATCGCCGCCGCGGCGGCGACGATCGAAGCGTCGTCGGTGAGGTCGAGTTTCAGCAACTTCGCGCCAAGCGCGGCGAGGCCAGCCATCCGCTCGAGGCGACGCGCGCCGGCGAACACCGTGTAGCCGGCGGCGATGAGCTCGCGCGCGGTGGCTTCGCCGATGCCGGCCGACGCCCCCGTCACAAATGCGACCTTGTTCATTTAAACCACTCCCAAAACGAAGAGGCATGGCTTATAACCGTGGACCAAGGTCCACGGTCAAGGGGCTGGGATATGCTGATTTCCGAATTCGCGCGCGCGGCCGGCCTGACGCCCGACACCGTCCGCTTTTATGTCAGGCGCGGGCTATTGAAGCCGCTCGCGGGTCGCAAAGGCGGTTCGAATCCATATCAAATGTTCACCGACGAACATGTCCAGGCTGCGCGGATGATCCGCATGGGTCAATCACTGGGCTTCTCGCTGCGCGAAATCGTCGCTTTGAACGTCGAGTATCAGGCCACGCGCATCACCCCGTCACGCGGGGCGGAAATTCTGCGTGGACAGCTTGCGCGGTTGGCGGAAAAGGCCGCGCATGTTGACGCGATGATGCGCTACATCCGCGCCAAGCTGGCTTGGCTCAAAGCCGGCGGCAAAGGACCGGAACCGAATTTCACCGACTATGAGCGAGCTGCTCACGTAAACCCAGAAGATCCCAAGCATACCAAAGCGATGGAGATCGCACAGCGATCCTTTCGCAAATATGCCGACACCCACAAGGCGCTAGCGAAATGAGCGAGTCGAAATGGCTCGATTCCGAGCGTAACTGCTGCGCCGGGTAAAATGGAACGAGTAATCATGCCCACTGACCGCGAAAAGAACCGCTTCTCCGCCCGTGCGGCGCGCTATGCTCGCGTCGGTGCCAACGTCGGCCGGGTCGCGGCGCGCTACGGCGGCAGGAGGCTCATTGGCGGCGAGCCGAACCGCGCCGGCGAGGCGAGCGCGCTGTCGTCTGCGCTCGGGCGCCTCAAAGGTCCCCTGATGAAGGTCGCCCAGCTGATGGCGACCATTCCCGATTTGTTGCCGCCGGAATACGCCGCCGAATTGCAGAAGCTGCAAAGCGAAGCGCCGCCGATGGGCTGGGCCTTCGTCAAGCGGCGGATGAATGCCGAGCTCGGCCCCGACTGGCAGAGCAAGTTCGCAAGCTTCGAGCACCATCCGGCCGCCGCCGCTTCGCTCGGCCAGGTGCATCGCGCGCGCTCCTTCGACGGCGCGACGCTCGCCTGCAAGCTGCAATATGCCGACATGCAGTCGGCGGTCGAAGCCGATTTGCAGCAGCTGCAATGGCTCTTGGCCATCCGCCGCCGCCTCGATTCGGCGATCGATACCACGGAGATCGGCAAGGAGATCGGCGAGCGCGTGCGCGAGGAGCTCGACTACCGGCGCGAGGCCAAGCACGTCGCGCTTTACCGCACCATGCTCGACGGCATCGACATCGTGCGCGTGCCGCGCGCGTGGCCGGAATTGTCGACCGGACGCTTGCTCACGCTCGACTGGCTCGACGGCAGCCGCATGCTCGCGCACAGGAACGATCCGCTCGCCGTGCGCAACACGCTCGCCACCGCCATGTTCACCGCCAGGTGGTT
>Ga0302325_10016923_pt1 | contig 15431 bp, 13 predicted proteins | sample Palsa_T0_2_FD_201948 | JGI IMG/M metagenome (GOLD analysis project Ga0302325, IMG submission 201948) | Peat permafrost microbial communities from Stordalen Mire near Abisko, Sweden - Palsa_T0_2 | ecosystem: Environmental > Terrestrial > Soil > Palsa > Peat permafrost | place: Sweden: Abisko...
CACGAGCACCAGGCGCTGCCGCTGCAGCGGCAGCCAGCCGTGCGGTCCGGCCGGTCGGGGCGAGGTGATCGCCAGCTCGGACAGGCCGGAGGCGAGGTCGCGGAGGATCTCGTGCCCGGGCGCGCGACGCAGCGCCACCCGCGCGTGCGGCGCCACCGCCCGGAAGTCGTGCAGGATGCGCGGGACCAGCGAGGTCGCCATCGAGTGCAGGAACGCGAGGCGGACGGTGCCGGTCTCCGGGTCGAGCAGCGTGGCCAGATCCTCGCGCAGCTGCTGGTAACGCCGGGTGATGTCCCGGGCGGCGGCGAGCACCACCTCGCCGTGGGGGTTGGGCCGCACGCCGGCCGGCTCCCGTTCGAACAGCCGGGTCCCGAGCTCGCGCTCGGCCCGGGCGAGCAGCCGGGAGAGCGTGGGCTGGCTCATCTGCAGGGCCGCGGCGGCGTCGGTGACCCGCTCGTGCTCCGCCAGCACGAGCAGCGCGCTGAGCTGCTCTATCTCCACGATCAGCCACTATACGTGAATGGCATGGAGTTTATTGACCTCATGCATTTGACGTATGGTGGTGCTCGCCGCACAGTGGTCAGGTGGCTTCCTCGACCGACCGGGTACCCGCCGCCTTCCAGGCATCTGCGGCCTCCCCTGCGGGGCATGAGGGCCTCCGGAGCGGCGAGCCGGGCTACCGGCGGATCGCGGTGGCCCTGTTCACCGCCGGGGTGGCGACGTTCGCGCTGCTGTACAGCACCCAGGCGCTGCTGCCGGAGCTCGCCCGGTCCTTCCACGTGTCCGCCGCGCAGAGCACGCTGTCCCTCTCGCTGGCCACGGTCGGGCTCGGCGCCGCGCTGCTGGTGGCCGGCCCCGCCTCCGAGGTGCTCGGGCGGACCCCGCTTATCCGCGTCTCCCTGCTGGCGTCGGCTGTCGTCGCGCTGGCCTGCGCCGTCGCCCCCGGCTGGGACTGGCTCCTCATCCTGCGGCTGGCGCAGGGCGTCGCGCTGGCCGGGCTCCCCGCCGCGGCCACCGCCTACCTGCGCGAAGAGCTGCACCCCGACACCTACGCGCGCGCGGCCGGCCTCTACATCGGCGGCACCGGCCTCGGCGGGATGGCCGGCCGCCTGCTCACCGGCGCGGTGGCGGGCCCGGCCGGCTGGCGCTGGGCGCTGGCGGCGGTCGCGCTGCTCGGGCTGGTCTGCGCCGGGCTCGTCGCGCTGACGCTGCCGCGGTCGCGCAACTTCAGCCCCGCGCCGGCCCGCCCGCGCCAGCTGGCGCTGATGACCAGGCGCGCCCTCGCCGACCCGGGGCTGCTCGCGCTCTACGCGATCGGAGCCTGCTCCATGGGCGCGTTCGTGGCCGTCTACAACGCGATCGGGTTCCGGCTCACGGCGGCGCCATTCCGGCTCAGCGTGGGGACCGCGGGCCTGGTCTTCCTGGTCTACCCGATCGGCAGCGTCAGCGCGGCCGTCGCCGGGCGGATGGCGGAGCGCTGGTCCCGTCGCGCCGTCGTCCCGGTCGGCTGCCTCGTCACCGCGGCCGGGGTGCTGCTCACGCTGCCGGGCAGCCTGCCGGCGATCGTGGCGGGCCTGGCGGTGATGACGGCCGGGTTCTTCGCCGTGCACGGCGTGGTCAGCGGCTGGGTGCCGGCCCGGGCGCACGCCGGCGGCGTCGCGTCCGCTCAGGCCGCCTCGCTCTACCTGTTCGCCTACTACCTCGGCTCCTCGGTGTTCGGCAACCTGGCCGGCCGCGCCTGGACCCTGGGCGCCTGGCCCGCCGTCGTCGCCCTCGCGCTGGCCCTGCTCGTCATCTCCGGGCTGCTGGCCCTCTGGCTGCGGCGCACCCCCGCCCTGACTGCGGGTCGACGCTGACGCTGGGTGACGGTTTACCGCTCAAGCGGGACGCAACGCGGCGCGTTGTTATCTAAACGGCACAGAGCCAATCCCTACTAGCTCAGTGGGAAACGTTAAGGTGAGGGGATGATCTGGCCGGGGGCACGGAAAGGCGTCGATTGATCACGTTCGAAAGCGTGACGAAGCGGTATCCCGACGGGACGGTGGCCGTGGACGCGCTCAACCTCGACGTTCCCGACGGCAAGACCATGGTCCTGGTCGGCCCGAGCGGGTGCGGTAAGACCACGTCGCTGCGGATGGTCAACCGGCTGATCGAGCCGTCCGAGGGGCGCATCCTGCTGAACGGCGACGACATCAGGGCGCAGCACCCGTCGCAGTTGCGGCGGGGCATCGGGTACGTCATCCAGCAGACCGGGCTGTTCCCGCACCGCACGATCGAGGACAACATCGCCACCGTCCCGGTGCTCAACGGCTGGAAGCGCGCGAAGGCGCGAGCGCGGGCGAGGGAACTGCTTGACCTCGTCGGCCTCGACCAGACGCTCGCCCGCCGGTACCCGCACCAGCTCTCCGGCGGGCAGCAGCAGCGGGTCGGCGTCGCCCGCGCGCTCGCGGCCGATCCGCCCGTGCTGCTGATGGACGAGCCGTTCAGCGCGGTCGACCCGGTCGTCAGGGGGACGCTGCAGGACCAGCTGATCGCGCTCCAGCGGGAGCTGCGCAAGACGATCCTGCTGGTCACGCACGACATCGAGGAGGCCATCAAGGTCGGCGACCTGGTGGCGCTTTACCGCCCGCACGGGACGCTGGCCCAGGTCGCGCCGCCGGAACGGCTGCTGGCCGAGCCCGCCGATGACTACGTCGCGGGGTTCGTCGGGTTCGACCGCGGGATCAGGCGGCTGTCGTTCTTCCCGGCCGACGCGGTGTCGCTGTCGGCCGGCCCGGTGCTGCCGACGGACGCGACGGCGGCGTCGGCGCTGAAGAGCGGCGAGCCGTGGATTCTCGTCGTCGGCGCGGGCGACGACCCCAGGCCGCGCGGCTGGGTGGCGGCGGACCGGCTGGCCGGGCTGGATGGCGAGACCCGGCTCGGCGACGTCGCGGTGGACGGCTTCGGGCACACGTTCACGGTGGGAGACGACTCGCTGCGGGCCGCGCTTGACGCGGCGGTGCTCTCGCCCGCGGGCCAGGCGGTCGGCGTGGACGCCGACGGGCGGGTGCTCGGCGTGGCGTCCTTCGACCAGCTCCGGGCCGCGGTTCAGGCGGCGCGGGAGGCGGATGACGCCGCCGCTGGAGCAGCGCCATGATGTGGTCCTGGATTCCCGGGAACTGGTCGCTTATCTGGCAGCTGACGAGGGCGAATGCCTTCCTCGGTATCGTATCGCCGCTGATCGGCCTGGCCATCTCGGTGCCGCTTGGAATCGCGGCCGCGCGCTGGCGGTGGTTTTACCCGCCGGTGCTGACCGTCATCAACATCGTGTACGCGGTCCCCGCCCTGGCCCTGTTCATCGCGCTGATCCCAGCCTACGGGCTGACCAATACGCCGGTGGTCATCGCGCTGACCGCGTACTCGCTCTGCATCATCGTGCCCAACGTGGTGGCCGGTTTGCGCGCGGTGCCCGCGCCGGTCAGGCAGGCGGCGACCGCCATGGGCTACGGCCCGCTGCGCCGCCTGATCACGGTCGAGCTGCCGCTCGCGGTCCCGGTGATCATCGCCGGCCTGCGGGTCGCCGTGGTGTCGAGCATCAGCCTGGCCACCGTCGGCCAGCTGATCGGCGTGTCCAGCCTCGGCTACCTGTTCGTCGACGGGCTGCAGCGGTCCTTCCCGACCGAGATCTACGTCGGCCTCTTCCTGATCATCGCGCTCGCCCTGATCTGCGACCTGATCCTGGTCGGCCTGCGCCGCGTGCTCACGCCGTGGGCGGCCACCAGGAGCGGGCGGCTCCCGGCCTTCGCGGGCCTCAGGAGCCGGGCACTCGTACCGTGGGCACCCTTGGGCCGGCCATGAGGGAGCACCGCGCATGAGCTTCTTCTTCTACGCGTGGGACTGGGTGACCACGTCGGCCCACTGGCACGGGGCCGACAGCATCCCCCAGCAGATCCTCGCGCAGCTCGGCTACAGCGCCCTGCCGCTGCTGATCGCCGCGCTGATCGCCGTCCCCATCGGGGTGGTGATCGGGCACACCGGCCGCGGCGCGGTCGTCGTCGTCAACCTGGCCAACGCCTGGCGCGCGATCCCCACCCTCGGCCTGCTCATCCTGCTCGCCGTCTACCTCGGCTTCTCCACCCTGACCTGGCTGCTCCCGCTGGTCGTGCTGGCGATCCCGCCGATCCTGGTCAACGTGGCCGAGGGGGTGGCGGGCGTGGACGCCGATGTCAAGGACGCGGCCAAAGGCATGGGCATGACGCCGTGGCAGCAGGCGATCAGGGTGGAGGTGCCGATCGCGATGCCGCTGATCCTGGTCGGCCTGCGCACGGCCGCGATCTTCGTCGTGGCGACCGCGACGATCGCCGCCTACATCGGCCTCGGCGGCCTCGGCCGTTTCATCATCGACGGCCTGGCAAGTAGCGAGTACGGCCCGGTGGCAGGCGGCGCGCTCCTCGTCGTGATCCTTGCAGTGCTCGTTCTTGCCCTGTTCGCGTTGCTGTCGAGGCTGGCCGTCCCGGTCGGCCTACGGGGGCAGAACCAGCGCGACCAGTAGTAACGCCAATACCAGAATGCGAATCGGAACACCCGTCCGAAAGGAAATCCATAGATGGTAACCAGGATCGCCACCGCCAGCGGGCTGGCCGTCGTCACGGCCATTGCCCTTGCCGCGGTGACCGCCTGCTCAAGCAGCTCATCGAGCTCCACCAGCGCCGCCGTCTCAACGTCCGCGAGCGCCACCGCGAGCGCCACTGCCAGCGCCAGCTCGGGCTCCAACCCGCTGTCCGGCGGCGGCGCGTCCGGCTCGGTGGTGGTCGGCTCGGCCAACTTCCCCGAGTCCGAACTGCTGGCCGAGGTCTACGCGCTCGCCCTGCAGGACAAGGGGGTCAAGGCCACCACCAAGCTCAACATCGGCTCCCGCGAGGTCTACTACCCGCAGATCGTCAAGGGCGCGATCACCATCTTCCCCGAGTACAACGGGGCGCTGCTGTCCGGTGAGGTCGACCCGTCCTCCACCGCCAAGACCACCGCGGCGGTGGACGCCGCGCTGACGGCCAAGCTGCCGTCCAGCCTCGAGATCCTCGACCCGGCGACGGCGCAGGACTCCGACTCGGTCACGGTGACCGCCGCGACCGCCGCCAAGTACCACCTCAAGACGATCGCCGACCTCAAGCCGTACGCGAGCAGCTGGGTGTTCGGCGCCCCGTCCGAGTTCACCACCCGTCCCGACGGCCTGGCCGGGCTCAAGGCCAACTACGGCCTCGTCTTCAAGAGCTTCGACCCGCTGGACGAGTCGGGCCCGCTCACGCTGGCCGCGCTGACCGACGGCAAGGTGCAGGCGGCGGACGTCTTCACCACCACGCCGCAGATCATCTCGGACCATCTCGTCTCGCTGGCCGACCCCAAGTTCAACTTCGCGGCGCAGAACGTCATCCCGCTTGTTTACAAGTCCACGGCGACCCCCACGATCATCGCGACCCTGAACGCGGTCTCGGCCAAGCTGACCACCTCCGCGCTGCTGCAGATGGACAACGCGGTGATCACCGACAAGGCCAACTACAGCACGGTCGCGGCCGGCTTCCTGTCGGCCGTCGGGCTCGGCTAGGCGCTCCGCCCGGCCGGACGGGCGGCTAGCGCTAGCGCCCGTCCGGCCGGAACCCGAAGACCGCCACCAGCCTCGGATCGCCGAAGGACCGGACCTGGCGGACACCCGCGCTGGTGACCGACAGCACCGTGACCCCGTACGGCCGGTACTCCCCGTCCGCGCCCCGGTTGTAACCCACGGCCGCAGGCTGACCGTTGGCGCTGGTCGGCAGCATCCGCCAGTAACCGGGCGAGCCGAAGACACGGTCGCGCAGGAACGGCACGCACGTCTCGCGCCCGGCGAACCAGGTCCGCAACGGCGTCGCCTCCAGCGTGGCGTCGTGCAGCAGCAGCCGCTCCAGGGCGGCGGCGTCGGCGTTCTCGAAGGCCGCGATGTACTCCTCGAGCAGCACCCGGGCCTGCGGCGCGGTCGGCTCGGCGAGCTGGCCGGCGCTGGGGGAGACCTCCTTGAGCCGGGCGCGGGCGCGCTGCAGCGTGCTCTTGACCGCGGCCGTCGTGGTGCCGAGCATGAGCGAGACCTCGGCCGCGCGGAACGCCAGCACGTCCCGCAGCACCAGCACCGCCCGCTGCTGAGGGGTCAGGTACTGCAGGCTGGCGATCAGCGCCAGCCGCAGGCTCTCGCGCTCGGCCACGATGACCGCCGGATCGGCCGAGTCGGACCTAACCAGCGCGTCCGGCGCCGGCTGGAGCCAGCAGACCTCCGGTCCGCCCGGCTCAGGGAGCACCGCCGCGTCCGGTTCCGGCCCGCCCAGGCCGGACGGCAGCACGCGCCGGCTCTTCCCCGCCAGCTCGGTCAGGCAGGCGTTGGTGGCGATCTGATACAGCCAGGTGCGCACCGAGGACCTGCCCTCGAACCCGTCATAGGAACGCCAGGCGCGCAGGTAGGTCTCCTGGACCAGTGCTATCGGGCACGGCTCACACCGAGCGACCGAGGAAGCCGGCCAGCTGGTCGGCCGCCCCGGCCCGGTCGGAAACGGCGACGGCGGGCCCGAACGGAGCCTGGCCGTCCGGCCCCCGCAACGCGTCGGTGATCGCGAACCTGGCCTGGCCGTGCAGCGCCGAGGCCAGCGCCGGGTCCAGGTCGGTCGGCTGCCCGAGCGCCCGCGCCAGGTCCCAGCCATGGGCGAACTGGTCGAGAGCGGCCATTCCCAGCACGACGGTCCCCGGGAACTCGCCGAACGGCAGCCGGACCGTCCGCTCGAGGGCGCCGTCGGCCGCGAACGCCCCGACCGCGATCGCGCTGCTCTCCTCGTACGCGGCCACGTAATCCCCGGCCGCGTAGTCCGCGCCGGCGCCCCCGTCCGCGCCCGCGATCATGGCGGCCCACCACCGGCCGGTGCCGATGAAGTGGTTGACCAGCGCGCGGACATCCCACGACGCGCACGGCGTGGGCGCGTCCAGATCGCCCGGCCCGACCTTGGTCAAGACGGCCAGGGTGCTCTGCATGGCCTGGTTCAGCGGGTACTCCATAGCGTGCCATCCTCTCCTGCGAATGATTCACCGACAACAAGGCAGACCACCGGAGCGCGGAAAAGGAATCGGTCGGCGGCCGGGGCCGCGGGGGACGTCACCGCCGGGCGGCGGCAGCGGCTATCGTCGTGACCATGGTCGAGATCAAGACGACGGGTGAGATCGATGCGATTCGCGCGGCCGGACGGGTGGTGGCCGACGTGCTCGCGGCCGCCCGCAGCGCCGCCGCGCCGGGCGTCACCCTCAAGGAACTCGATGGAGCCGCGCGGGACGTGCTGGCCAAGGCCGGGGCGACCTCGCCGTTCCTGAACTACCACCCGAAGTTCGCGCCGGTCCCGTACCCGGCCGTCATCTGCACGTCGGTGAACGACGCGGCGCTGCACGGCATCCCCGGTTCCTACCGCCTCGAGCCGGGCGACCTGCTCAGCGTGGACGCCGGGGCGACGCTGGACGGCTGGGTGGGCGACGCGGCGATCTCGTTCACGATCGGCGCGCCCACGCGCGCGGACGCGGCGCTGATCACGGCGACCGAGGCGGCGCTGGCGGCGGGGATCGCGGCGGCGCGGCCTGGCGGCCGGCTGGGCGACATCTCGGCCGCGATCGGGCAGGTCGGACGGACCGGCGGGTACGGCATCTCGACCGAACTGGGCGGCCACGGCGTCGGCCGGACCATGCACGAGGACCCGCATATACCCAACCGGGGCCGGGCGGGCCGGGGCCTGCGGCTCGTCCCCGGTCTGGTGCTCGCGATCGAGCCCTGGTTCATCGCCGGCGGCCGCGACGGCATCTGGCTCGATGACGACGGGTGGACCATCCGCACCGCGGACGGCAGCCGCGCCGCGCACGCCGAGCACACCGTCGCGATCACGCCCGACGGCCCGGTGATCCTGACCGTCCCGTGATCGGTGCCGGAGCTGCGGCCCCTCCCCAAGTAGGGCCGCAGCCGAGCCGACCCGGCTAAGGTCCATCGTGATCCAGCACCGACCGGCGGAATAGCCCCATAATGGGACAGTGTCCGGAGAAAGTGACATTTAAGTGACATCCTCCGAGCGGGACGGACTGCCCGGCCTGACGGAGATCGCCGCGGAGATCCAGGCGCTGCGCAAGAACCGCGCGTTCAGCGGCGACGTGTCCGTCAAGCTGGGCCCGGTACTGCTCGAGCTGGCCGGCGGCGACGCCCGCCACGCCAACGACCGGCTCGGCCGGGAGCTGCGCGCGCTGGCGGGGCGGCTGACCGGGGAGATGCGCACCGCGATCCTGGCCGCGCTGGCGCTGCACAAGGACACCCGGGAGATGACGACCTACTCCCAGCGCAAGCGGTGGCTGGCCGACACCCGGCTCGACCGGGGGGACCGGACCGCCGAGCGCCGCATCGAGGAGGCGCAGCGCCTGCTCGCGCAGGAGATCGCGGCCGAGCTCGAGCGCCGTCGCGGCTTGTCCGACCCGGCCGACGACGGCTGGTTCACCAAGCACCTCAGCGTGGCGTACCTGCTCGACGGCGACGCCCCCGAGGCGGTCGAGGAACGGCGCATCGTCTCCACCAGGCACGGTCTGACCGAGGTCACCACCGTGCTCGACACCCCCAGGGAATCGGGCCAGCGCCGACTGGGCCTGAAGGCCGACGTGACCCGCGGTGGCACGCTGGTGCGGACGGAAGAGCTGTCAAGGAACCGGACGCGCTACACCATCGGCCTGCCCGCCCCGCTGCCCGCCAACGAGCTGCACGAGTACGAGCTGCACATCCGGGTGGAGCCGGACCAGCCGATGCGCGACTACTACGTCGCCCGCCCCGAGCGCCGCTGCGAGGGCTTCGACCTCCGAGTCAGGTTCGACCGTCGGCGCCTGCCCGCCTGGGTGCGCCTGGTGGCGGGCGAGGACGTGCACGTCTACTACCCCTACGAAGGCGTCCCGGCTCCGGCCGAGCAGGTGCCAGTCGACGCCACCGGCGAGGCCCGCGCCTCCTTCACCGGCCTGCGCGAGCACCTCGGCTACGGCCTCCAGTGGTCCTTCACCGCCGACCAGCCGTAGCCCGGCCACAGCGCGGCATGGCGCTGGACGGCACGGCGCTGGACGGCACGGCGCTGCGCGGCTGGCTGTCGACTAGCCGAGGTGGTGCAGCCGGGTGAGCGGCAGGGAAGCAGCCTCGTGGACCGGGACCGGGACGCCGTCCACGGTCACCGGGCCGGGGGAGACGGGGACCGAGACGCGGGGCATCGTGGAGTTGCGGGCCATGTCGGCGCGGGTCAGGCCGCGCGCGCCGGTGATCGGCAGGTAGCGGATGCCGGCCGGCAGGGCCGCGCGCAGGGCGGCGTCGGATAGCGTCGGCTCCGCGACGAACTGGGCCGACAGGTGCCGTGGGGCGTCGCCCAGCCCGCCGAAGAACGGCCCGAGCACCCGGGGCTGGGTGATCCGGGTCGATCCCGACCCGGAACCGGAGGTGCCCCAGGCGACGAACCCGGACTTGAGCACGAGCTCGGGCGCCGACCCGAACCGCGCCGGGTCCCACAGCGCGATGTCCGCCAGCCGCCCCGCCGTGAGCGACCCCACGTGCGCGGCCAGGCCGTGCGCGATGGCCGGGTTCAGCGTCACCTTGGCCAGGTAGCGAAGCACCCGCTCGTTGTTGGCGAAGGACGGCCCCGCCTCCCCGGCCAGCGTCGCCTGGACGTGCGCGAGCTGCCAGGTCCGGCGGGCCACCTCGGCGATCCGGCCCATGCCCATCGAGTCGGAGTTGATGATCGGGATCGCGCCGAGGTCGTGCAGCAGGTTCTCGGCCGCGATGCCGTGCTGCCTGATCCGGCTCAGCGCGATCGCGGTGTCGCTGCCGAGCCGGGCGTGCAGCTTGTGCACGGTCATCGTCATCGGCACCAGCTCGGCGATCGTCGCCGGGGTGAGCGGGAGCGTCGGCGTGGTGGAGGAGCCGAGGATGTGCGGGTGGTTCAGGATCTCCAGCACGTCCGGATGGCCGCCGCCGCCTTCCACGTGGTAGGCGTGCACGGTCCGGCCGGCGGTGGCGGCGACCGTGTCGGCCAGGTACCCCGACTCGTTCAGCGTGTCGGTGTGCAACGCCACCGGCAGTCCGGCCGCCTCGGCGACGGTGAGGCAGGTGCCGATCTGGGCCGGGGTCGCGCCCCAGTCTTCGTGCACCTTGAACCCGCCCGCCCCGGCCTCGACCGCCGCCTCGAGCAGCCCGGCCGACCGGGTCGACCCGCGCGCGAGGAACGCGGCGTTGAGCGGGATGCCCGCCCAGCCCGCCATCATCGCGCGCAGGTTGTAGACCGGGTTCGCGCCGACGTCCCACACCCCGCCCACGCCCATCGCCACCACCGTGGTGATCCCGGACGACAGGGCCGCCGCGGCGATCTGCGGGCTGGACGCGTGCACGTGCGAGTCGATCAGCCCGGCGGTCGCGATCAGCCCCTCGCCCGGCACGATCGCGGTGTGCGAGTCGACCACGAGGTCCACCCCGGCCTGCACATCCGGGTTCCCGGCCCGCCCGGTGCCGACGATGCGCCCGTCGGCGATCCCGATCGACGTCTTCCGCACCCCCAGCACCGGGTCGAGGACCAGCACGTTCGGGATGATCAGGTCGAGCGCGCTCCCTCGCCCGGCCCCGCTCGGCCCCGCCCCGCTCGGCCCCGCCCCGCTCAGCCCCGCCCCCGACGTCACCAGCACCCCGTCCCGCGCCGTCTTCCCGCACCCGCCGAGCAGCTCATCGCCCGGGTAGACGTCATCGCCCTCGACCACGACCCACAGATCGGTGTCGGCCAGCCGCACCCGGTCCCCGGTCGTCGGCCCGTACCGCGCCGCGTACTCGCTGCGGGGAAGCGTGCTCATTCGGCGCCCCTTCCTCGGATCATCCGGATAACAGCAAGAAGCGCGGAGCGCCGCGAGCAGTTTGCAGCGGCGGGAGCACTTCGCGGTGCCCGTGGGGCGTGCGGGCTCATGCCCGCCCGGCCGAGCTGGCGGCTATCACGATGACCGTCGCCGTCCGCGCCTCGCCCGGCCGCAGCAGCAGCGCCTCGCCGGCCGGGAGGTCGAGGCGGCAGCCGGTCACCGCGCGCTCCGCCTTGTCCGCGAATGCGACTTCAACGGCGGGGTTGACCTGGTCAAGCGGGAAGTGCGAGGAGATCCACACGTCCCGCGGCCCGGTGTTGCGCAGCAGCACCGTTCGCCGCGGGACGCCCGGTGCGAGCGCTATCTCACCGGCGCCCGCGCGAACCTCGCCCGGACCGGGCACGGTCGTCCCCCGGGCGAGCGCCCGCTCAGTCACGGCGTCGCTGCCGTGACCTGGGGAGTTGACGGTGCCGGGCGAAGCAACCGAACGTTCCAGCTCGGGATTTTGACTTCGGTCGGCGGCGAAGGGGGCGTCGACGTGGACCAGGGTCGAGCCCCAGGGGAAGAGCGCCTCGACCTCGAGCACCGGGACGAGCCCGGCCACGCCGGGGAGCAGCGCCGCCGCCGGGACCACCGCGCGGGCGCGCTCGATGACGGTCTCAAGCGCGACCCCGTCCCACGCCAGCTCGCAGATCTCGTCGCAGACCAGCGCGACCGCCTCGGTCGCGCCCAGCGGCGCGCCGCGGGCCAGCCGGCGTCGCGCGAGGTCAGCCGCGGCGGCCAGCAGCAGCCGCTCCCGTTCCCGTGGGGTCAGGTGCATCCCGTCATGATGTCAGGTCGCCGGTCCGCCGCCGCGAACGACGGTCACTCCGCGCCATCCTGCGGGCGGCCGTAGAGGTTCCGGTCGTGCTGCTCGAAGTCCCAGGCGCCGGCGCCGCCGGAGGGCCGGACCGTGTTGACGATGGTGGCGCCGCCGTCGACCGACAGCACCTGACCGGTCACGTAGGACGCGTCGTCGCTGAGCAGGAACGCCGCGACGGCGGCGATCTCCTCGGCCCGGCCGGCCCGGCGCAGCGGTGTCGTCGTCGCCCGCCGCTCCATGTCGTTCATGCCGCCGACGGCCCCGGCGCCGGCCGCGAACAACGCGGTCGGGACGATCCCGGGAGCGACGCCGTTGACCCGGATGCCCAGCGGGCCGCCGTACATGGCGCCAGCCCGGATCAGCCCCACCACCGCGTGCTTCGAGGTCACGTAGGGCAGCAGGTCCGCGCTGCCGGTCAGGCTCGCGATCGACGCGGTCACGACCACGGCACCGGGGCCGGCTTGCGCCGCGAAGAGCCGGAAGGCGGCGCGCAGGCCGAGGAACTGGCCGCGGACGTTGACCCCCATGACCCGGTCGAAGTCCGCCACCGACAGGTCGGGCAGCTCGGCGAAACTGCCGAACACCCCGGCGTTGAGATGGTGCAGGTCGATGCGCCCGAACCGGGCGACGGCGGCGTCGACGTAGCCCTGGACGGCCCGCTCGTCGCTGATGTCGGCCACGACCCCGATCGACTCCGTCGGCAGCGACTCGACCACGCCCGCCAGCGCCTCGCCGTCCACGTCGACCGCGACGACGTGGGCGCCGTCGGCCGCCAGCCTGACCGCTGACGCCCGGCCGAGTCCGCTGGCGGCGCCGGTGACAACGGCCACCCGCCCGGCGAAACGTGACTCGCTCATAGCGGGCGCCCGTCCGTGACCTGGCGGACCTCGAGCCCATCTGACGCCTCTGCGGAAGTGCTCACCTGCGCGCTCCTATCTACTACCGGGGTCTAGCGGTCTTGCGGGAGCTTACGTCACGTGGCGCAGCCAGAGCCCGCGGTCGGCGGGCGCCCGCGTGACTATCAGTGATCTGGGCTCGGCCGGCCGCGCCGGGCGATCACGGCTAGGTAGGCGGCGAGGAGCAGCACGCAGACCACGAGCGCGGCCGCGGACAGGCCGAGCGCGGTGCGCAGCCCGACCACCGCGCCGAAGAGCCCGACGGTGAAGCCGCTGCCGATCCGCATCCCGTTCGCGCCGACCCCGTAGACGCCGATGACCTGGCCCTTCTTCTCGCGCGGGGCGCGCAGCTGGACGACCGTCTGGGTGATGGACAGGGCGGCCAGGTTGGCCACGCCGCCGACGATGAGCAGCGGCGCGGCGATGAGGTAGTCGTGGCTGACCGCGAAGAACGCCGACGCCGCCCCGTAGACCAGGGTGGAGATCAGCGCCGACCGGACCGAGAGCCTGACCCAGCCGGTGCCCTCGAGGATCAGCCCGCCCAGCACGCCGCCGAGGCCGTTGGCGAACAGCAGCACGCCGTAGGCGGCGCCGCTGGACAGGCCGGTCGTGGTCGCGGCGATCTCCGGCATCACCACCTGCATGGCCGAGCCGACGAAGAACGAGCCGAGCCCGGCCAGGATGATCATCGAGGCGAGCACCCGGTCCCGGCTGACCTCGCGGAATACCTTCACGGCGGCCAGCGCGCTCACCCGCTCCCTGGCCACGATGCCGCTGCGGGTGTGGCCGGTGAACGTGGTCCGCGCCATCAGGATGGTCAGCGGCAGGTAGAAGGCGATGTTGACCCAGATGCCGCGGACCGGGCCGAGCCCGAGCAGCAGCGCCGAGCCGACGACCGGGCCGGCCAGGATGCCGAGCGACCGCGCGGTCGAGTTGAGCCTGATCGCGCTGGGCAGGTCCTTGACCCCGACGAAGTCCTCGAGCAGGAGTTGCTCCGGCGGCGCCCACAGCGCCCCCGCCATCCCGTGCAGGATCAGCAGGATGCACGCGTTCCAGACCGTCAGCGAGTTGGTGAAGAACAGGATGCCCCAGGTCAGCGAGACCGCCATGAACAGCGCCTGCGACGCCTGGATCAGCTTGCGGCAGTCATACCGGTCCGCCAGCGCGCCGAAGTAGGGCGAGAGCAGCAGGAACGGCAGCCAGTGGCTGATCACCTCGAAGCCGGTCAGCGCCGGGGAGTGGAACTTCTCCCAGATCACCCAGTAGGTGATGACGTGCTCGACGTTGTCGGCCATCATCGCCAGCGCCGCGCCGCCCAGGTAGGGCCGGCACGACGCGTTGCGCAGCGCGGCAAACTTGACCGACCGGGCCGGGGCTGTCCCGGTCTGCGGCTGCGCGGTGTCGGCGTGCCCAGTGGCCGGCTCCGGCTCCAGCACCGGGATATGCGTCGGAACGCCACAGGCAGCACACATGTAACACAGTCTAAACCGGACTAATCGGACGGCGCTGATCGGACGACGCTGCCCCGCGTCAGCCGAGGCCGAGGCCGCGCCGTCCGGTTTCGTTCAGGTCCTCCCGCTGGAAGCGGTCGGGCCAGGCGCGCTCGTAGTGCTCGGCCGGGAAGTCGCCGGGGCTTGACCCGGTCAGGAACGCCTCCCGGACGCATGCCCCGTACTCCTCGTTGCGCGCGCACCAGGGCGCCGCCGGGATGTACATGACGTTGCCCCAGCCCCGCTGGTCGGCGACGGGCGCGACGCTGTGGATCATGTCGCAGTGCCACCAGACCGAATCGCCCGCCCGGACGTCGGGGATGCCGCTGAGCGCCTCCATCAGCAGCGGGTGCCACCGGTCATTGGCGGGGAAGACGCGGTTGACGGTAACGCCGCACATGTCGTCGTCGGGCACGTCCGGCAGCAGCGGGCGCAGCATCAGGTAGGCCATCGCCGCCGGGATCGGGACCGTGTGCAGCACCCCCTGGTCGTGGTCCATGTCGGACAGCGCGGTCCAGCCCTGGAACGTGCGGAAGGCCGAGCACATGGTCGTGCCCGCGTACATCGGCCCGGCGGTGCGGTGGGCCGCGTCCCACGGGTCGTACTGCTCGACGGTGCCGTCGAACAGGTGACGAAACGCCCGCTGGTAGCCCTCGGTCATCCACAGGTCGAGGTTGCCCGGGTCGAGATGGGGGCCGAGGCCGTCGGAGTTGGCGCCCTCGGGACGGCGCCGGATGCGGTCGGGGTAGAGCAGGTTGCGGTCCGGGTCGAACCACTGAGCGCCGGCCGAGGCGCTCTTCCACTGGCGGTTGAGGAATCCGTGCACGCGCGCCATCCGCTCGCTCTGCCGCGCCCGCATCTGCGCCGGCGACCAGTAGACCGGGTAGATCTCGGGCTTGGCGCCGACGGTTCCGAAGAAGTCGTCGCCGGGGCCCCGGTAGTTCTCGAAGAACCGGTTCCGCTCGACGTAGCCGACCAGGTCACGGTCCCAGCCGAGTGCCTGCGCGCGATCGAAGTGGCCGCGCACGACCAGGCAGCCGCGCCGTTGCAGCAGCGCCAGGGCCGCGGCGGGCACCGTGCCGGCCTCGATGTCGGCGTAGTCGATGACCGGCCAGACCGCCTCGCCGCGGCGCCGGGCGGCGATGATCTCGTCGACCTCGGCCCGGATGCGGCGCTCGACGACGGCGAAGACCTCGTCCACGGTGCGGCCGGAGGCGGCGATCCGGGTCCGGAGCGCGGCCTTGAGCTGGCGTATCGCGGCCGGCCGGTCGTCCGGCGCCTGCTCCCAGTGGGGCAGCG
>Ga0302325_10016924_pt1 | contig 15431 bp, 14 predicted proteins | sample Palsa_T0_2_FD_201948 | JGI IMG/M metagenome (GOLD analysis project Ga0302325, IMG submission 201948) | Peat permafrost microbial communities from Stordalen Mire near Abisko, Sweden - Palsa_T0_2 | ecosystem: Environmental > Terrestrial > Soil > Palsa > Peat permafrost | place: Sweden: Abisko...
CCGGAGCTCGAGCAGCCGCCGGCGGAGGCGTCGCTGGATCAGACCATCGAGTCGCTCGATCAGGCCTCGGCGCCGGCACCCCCGCCGCCGGCCGAAGGTGGGGCGAGCTGAGATGATCGTCCGCGTGTTCAACGAGGGGCAGTATGAGATCGAGGACGGAGCCATCGACCGCCTCAAGGCGCTCGACATCGAGACCGAGACGGCGCTCGAGTCGGGCGACGAGGCGGCGTTCCGCCAGAGCTATGACGCGCTGCTGAAGGTGCTGCGCGAGGAGGGGACCGAGCTCGCCGACGACGATCTGCGCGGTTCGGATCTCATGCTCCCGCCCGCAGACATCTCGCTGGCCGAAGCCAAGGCCACCTTCTCAGATCACGGTCTCATTCCCGACTGACGTCGCCGGGGGGCGTGACGTCTAGATCGGGATGCCCCAGAGCGGGAACCAGCGCTCGATCTCGGGCTCGAGCGGAAGCTCCCGGCCGATCTGGGCCTTCAGCTGCAGCTCCCGTTCGGTTGAACGCGAGGTCGAGGCGGCGCCGGTGCCGGACTGCGGGACGAACGGGTACCAGCTGCCCCGCTTGTAGTTGTAGATGAAGTAGATCGAGCGCTTCTGCGCGTCGGCGAACGCGAACACCGCACACAGCAGCCGTTCGCCATGCCCGGCCGCTTCGATCGAGCTGCTGACGGCGTTGATGCCGACGGCAAGATCCTCGATGGCCGGGGTCCGCAGGACCATCCATCGGTACCCGTAGCTGTCGTCCTGGGTGGTCACCTGCGTCCCGCTGTCCGCGGCGGTGGCCCGCACGACCTCCTCCATGTCGCGCAGCGTCGCCTCGAACTCGCTGGTGGCCAGCGGTTGGAACACGATGGCCGCCGCGCCGGCCGGCGCGATCGCATAGCCCGCCTGCAAGGTGACCGCGGCGGTGGTGATGGCGAACAGCCGGTCCGGTGCGGGGCCCTTGACCTTGTGGCGGCCGGTGACGGCGTCGAACAGGCCCATGTCGGTGTGCTCGCGTGCCCGGTGCCGGGGCGGCTACGCGGCGCTCTGCAGCTGCGCCTCGAGGCGGCTGAGGGCGGCCAGGCGCTTCTCGAGTGGCGGGTGGTCGGAGAAGATGTTCTTCAGCGACTGCTTGGCGTGCGCGGGCACGATGAAGAAGGCGCTCAGTCCCTCGACCGCCCGCAAGTCGCGATCGGGGACGCGCTGCATGGTTCCGCTGATCTTCAGCAGGGCCGAGGCGAGCGCGCTGGGGCGGCCGGTCAGCACCGCCGACCCTCGGTCGGCGCCGAATTCGCGATAGCGCGACAGCATCCGCAGGAGCAGGAACGACAGCGCGTAGACGACGACCGAGACGAGGATGACCAGCCCGAAGTCGTCGTCGTCGCTGTTGCCGCCTCCGCCGCCGAAACCGCCGCCGAAGAAGAAGCCGAACTGCGTGATGAATCCCGCGATCGAGGCGAAGAAGCTCGCGAGCGTCATGACCATCACGTCGCGGTTGACGATGTGGGAGATCTCGTGGGCGAGCACGCCCTCGAGCTCCGCCGGCTCGAGCAGCCGCAGCAGCCCGCTGGTCGCGCACACCGTCGCTGACTTCGGCGAGCGTCCCATCGCAAACGCGTTCGGCACCGGGGTGTCGGCGATCGCCACCTTCGGCTTGGGCAGGTCCGCCTGAACGCACAACCGCTCGATGATCCCGTGCAGCTCGGGGGCTTCGCTCACCGACACCTCGCGCGCACCCACCGAGGCGAGAGCCAGTTTGTCCGACGTGAACAGTTGCAATCCGAACAGCGCCACGGCGATCACCAGCACCGTGATGGCACCGGCGCCGACGGCGATGAACACGCCGATGAGCAGGGCGTAGACCAGCCCGAGCAGGAACAGCGTGGTGAGGATCCGCAGCTGCAGACCGGTGTCGCGACCGAAGTTTGAGCGTTGTCCAGCCATGCTCTGATTGTGGCACGTGCGAATGCCTGTTCGGGGTTGCAGTCGGCTGACACACCCCCCGGGAATGGCGGGCTGGCGTTCAAATCCGCGCCGGCTCACCCCCGCGACCTTGATTTCGTCGCGGGCGCGTGACAGCGCGTTGTCCGTCCCGACCCGCTGTTGACATACCGCTGCCTCACCGGCCCCAACCGGGCATCAACCGTCGCCCCTGAGTCCCTACCCATTCACCACCCGGGGGGTCTGCGGGAGTCCGTCTTGTTAGCACCCCCGGTCGGAAGGTGCGCGCCGGACTGAGCCGCCCGCCCATCCGGCGGGTCGGTCGGGAGCCGGCGGCCGGGGCCGCGGGGGCGTGTGGCGAGGAATCCACCGTGGTGACCACTTTCTCGCCAAGCCCCTCAGTGGGCGAACCCAACCCAGGGGAGGTGTGGCGAGGAATCCTTCGTATTGACCAGGTTCTCGCCAACCCCCCTCCTGGATTCGGCCGAGCGGATGCGGTTGTGTGCCATCAGGGTCGGGACCCAAATCGGCACGTAACGCGACGGTCACAGAATGCCCCCCGCGGCCGCCGGGTCCCCGCCACCGGCCGCCCCCGGGCCCCAGCCCACCCCCGGGCCGCCGGGCCCCAGTCCGCCCTTGGCCCCCGCCCGCCCCGGTCCGCCTCAGGCCCCCGCCCGCCCCCGCGCCCGCCCAAGGCCCCGCCCCGAATCAACCGAACGCCCGCGCCACGAACCGCAGCGACACCTCCTGCATCTCCTCGTCGTGCTGCACCGACCGGTGGTGTCCGCCCGGCACGGTGATGAGGCGCCGCGTCGGGGTAGTCGCGAGCTCGAACAGGGCCTGGGTCTGCTCCACCGGCACGACCTCGTCCCCCTCCGCGTGCATCAGCAGCAGCGCTGCCGACAGCGATGCCACGGCCGCCCGTTCGTCGTGCGCGGCCAGCCATGCGTCGAAGCCGGCGGCGTCGATCCGCGCGTCGAAGCGCCCGGTGCGCACCCCACGGCGCAACCCCTCGGCGCTGGCCGGGCAGATCGCCACCACGCACGAGGCTCCGACCGCGTCCGCCGCGGTCAGCGCCAGGTAGCCCCCGAGGCTGGAGCCCCGCAGCGCGAGCGGCCCGGCCGGCAACCGCCCGGCGATCGCCAGCAGATCCTCGGTGACGCCGCCATCGAGCTCCCCCGAGCTCTCACCGTGTCCGCGCAGATCGAAGGCGACCACCGCGAATCCCACCCGCCGGGCGTGTCGGGCAAACGCGTAGTGGCTCTCCTTCGCCGACCCGGCACCGTGCACCACCACGATGCCGCCGCGGGCCTCGCCCGGTGGCGTGTAGAGCGCGTAGGCCAGCCCGTTGCACGTGCCAAGCTCGTCCGGTGGGTCGGGTGTCACGACGCGACCACGGGCCACGCGCGCATCATCGCACCCGGCTCGTTTGCCGCGCGGCCGCGATAATCCCGCGACCATGTCCACTTCCACCGCGCTCTCACCGGTGTACCCGCTCGGCAGCCGGCTCAACGAGCGGGGCCGACTCGAGGTCGGCGGCTGCGACGTCATCGAGCTGGCCCGCGAGTTCGGCACGCCCGCCTTCGTGGTCGCCGAGGAGGACCTGCGCAGCCGCGCGCGGGCGTTCGTGGCCGCCGGCCGCGCGCGCCATCAGGACTTCCAGGTGGTGTTCGCGTCCAAGGCGTTCCCGGCCCGCGCCGTGCTGGAGCTGTTCGCGCAGGAGGGTCTGTGGTGCGACGTCGCCTCCGGGGGCGAGCTGCACCTGGCGCTCCAGGCCGGCTTTGCGGCCGAGCGCATCGTCCTGCATGGCAACGCCAAGTCACGGGCCGAGCTGGCCACCGCGCTGCGCGAGCGCGTTGGGCTGATCGTGATCGACAACCTCAGCGAGCTGGAGCGTCTGCGTGAGCTCATCGCCGACGGAGCGCTGCCGCCTGACCGCGGGCCCCAGTCGGTGCTCATCCGCGTCGCCCCGGGGGTCAGCGGCGACACCCACCAGAAGATCTCCACCGGTCAGTCGCGCTCCAAGTTCGGCTTCTCGATGCTCGACGCGCCCGCGGCGATCGAGGCGGTGCAGTCGGTCGACGGGCTGGCGCTCGTCGGTCTGCACGCGCACATCGGCTCGCAGCTGCTGGAGCTGCCTCCTTTCGCGGAGTCCGCCGCGGCGCTGGCCGGGCTCGGCGCCTTCCCGGTGTACGACCTCGGTGGGGGCCTCGGGGTGGCCTACACGGCCGACCAGCATCCCCCTTCGATCGAGGACTACGTCGCCGCCAACGTGCAGGCGCTGCACGACCACGCCGGCACGAACGCGCGGCTGCTCATCGAGCCCGGCCGTTCGCTGGTGGCGAACGGCTGCGTGACGCTGTACACCGTCGAGAGTCTCAAGCGCAACGTCGACCTGTGGGTGGCGGTCGACGGCGGTATGTCTGACAACCTGCGCCCGATGCTCTACGACGCCCGCTACGAGGCCGAGGTGGCCGATCGGTTCGGCGGCGAGGCGGCCTGCGTGCTGGCCGGCAAGCACTGCGAGTCCGGCGACGTGATCGTGCGCCACGCACACCTGGACGACCCCCGGCCCGGCGACATCGTGGTCACCCCGGCCACCGGCGCCTACGGTCACGCCATGGCGAACAACTACAACGGCGTGCCCCGTCCGCCGGTCATCTTCTGCCGCGACGGTGAGGCCCGCGTCGTCGTGCGGCGCGAGACCTACGACGACCTGCAGGCGCGGGACGTCCGGTGAGTGACTTTCCGATCGGGCTGCTCGGCCACGGCACGGTCGGAGCGGCGTTCGAGACGCTGCTGGACGAACGCGCCGACCACGTGGCCGGGCTCACCGGCCGGCGGCCGCGGGTCGTCGGCGTGCTCACGCGCAGCCGCGGGGACTTCGAGCAGATCCTCGGCGACGCGGAGCTCGTCATCGAGCTGATCGGCGGCATCGAGCCGGCCCGCGAATACGTGTTGCGGGCCCTCGGCGCCGGGCGCTCGGTGGTGACCGCGAACAAGCAGCTGCTGTCCCAGCACGGCGAGGAACTGTTCGAGGTCGCCCGGGCCAATGCCGTGCAGCTGCGCTTCGAGGCCTCGGTGGCCGGCGTCGTCCCGGTCATCCGCGTGCTGTCCGAGTCGCTCGCGGCGGCGCACGTCGAGCGCATCCACGGGATCGTCAACGGGACGACCAACTTCATCCTCACCGAGATGGCCCGCGGGCTCTCCTACGCCGAGGCGCTGGCCGAGGCCCAGCGGCTCGGTTACGCGGAGGCGGACCCGTCCGAGGATGTCGACGGCAAGGACGCCGCCGCCAAGATGGCGATCCTCGCCCGGCTGGCCTTCGGCACGCCGGTGCGTCTCGACGACGTGCCCTATGAGGGCATCACCCAGCTGCAGTCCGACGACGTGGCCTACGCCCGTGAGCTCGGCCTCGGACTGAAGCTGGTGGGCACCGCCGAGCGTCGCGACGGCGGCCTGTCGGTGCGCGTGCATCCGGCCTTTCTTTATGCCGGCCATCCACTCGCTTCGGTGTCCGGTCCGTTCAACGCCGTCACCGTCGAGGCGCCGGCCATCACCGAGATCACCATGTCCGGGCCCGGGGCCGGCGGGCTGCAGACGGCCAGCGCGGTGCTCGGGGATGTCATCAGCGTGATGTTCCCGCCCGCCACGCCGCCGCCCGCGCGCGAGGCGCTGCCGATCATCACCGATGTGGCGTCGGCGTTCTACCTGCACATGGAGGTGGCTGATCAGCCCGGCGTGCTCGGTCTGATCGCCGCCGAGCTCGGAGCCCAGGGCGCGTCGATCAAGTCGGTGGTGCAGCGCGGACTCGGCGAGCACGCCCGCCTGACCATGGTCATCCACCCCCTGCTCGAGTCGCGCCTGTTCGCCGCGCTGCAGCGGATCTCCGAGCTCGAACCGCTGCGCTCGCCGCCCCGGGCGATCCGGGTCATCGAGGAGGAATTCGTCTGATGCCCGGTCTGATCGAGCGCTACCGCGATCGGCTTCCCTTCGAGCCCGGGGACCCGGTCGTCACGCTGAACGAGGGCTCGACGCCGCTCGTGCCGGCGCCGCGCCTGTCCGAGCTGGTGGGCGCGCGGGTGCTGCTGAAGCTCGAGGGGGCCAATCCGACCGGCTCGTTCAAAGACCGCGGCATGACCTGCGCGGTGTCGGCGGCCGTGCGGGAGGGTGCCGAGACGGTCATCTGCGCCTCCACCGGCAACACGGCGGCCAGTGCGGCGGCCTACGCCGCGCGCGCCGGGGTGCGCGGCGCGGTGATCGTGCCGGACGGCAAGATCGCCACCGGCAAGCTCGCCCAGGCGCTCATGCACGGGGCCCGCGTGATCGCCATTCGCGGCAACTTCGACCAGGCCTTGGCGCTCGTGCGGGCGCTGTCCGACGCGCATCCCATCGCACTGGTCAACTCGGTCAACCCGTTTCGACTCGAGGGCCAGAAGACCGCCGCGTTCGAGCTGCTGGAGGACCTCGACGGCGAGCTCGACGCGCTCTGCATCCCGGTGGGCAATGCCGGCAACGTCACCGCCTACTGGAAGGGCTTTCAGGAAGTCGGTGCCGCGCCGCGGCTGTTCGGCTTCCAGGCCGAAGGGGCGGCGCCGCTCGTGCTCGGCCACGTGGTGGACCACCCGGAGACCGTCGCCAGCGCGATCCGCATCGGCAACCCGGCGCGCTGGGAGGAGGCAATGGCCGCCATGACCGCCTCCCGCGGGGAGATCCGCGCCGTCTCGGATGCCGAGATCCTCGCTGCCTACCGGCTGCTCGCCCGCAGCGAGGGCGTGTTCTGCGAGCCGGCCTCGGCCGCGTCGGTGGCCGGGTTGCTCAAGTACGGCGCCGACGGCGCCGCTACCGTCGCCTGCGTGCTCACCGGTCACGGGCTGAAGGACCCACAGACGGCGCTCGATCAGGACGGCGCGGTGATCCCATGCGAGGCCGAGCTGGGCGCGCTCGAGCAGGCCGTTCTCGGATGATCCGCCGCCGGGTGGTGCGGGTGCCCGGATCCTCGGCCAACCTGGGACCGGGATTTGACACGTTCGCCGCGGCGCTGGACCTGCACCTCGAGCTCGAGGTGACCGAGACCGGCCGCTTCGGCGTGGAGACCGACCTGCTGGTGCCCAAGGGGCGGACCAATCTGTGTGTTCGCGCGTTCGAGCGCCTGGCGCCGGCCGACGGCTTTCACTTCCGCCTGCGCTCGCGGATCCCGATGTGCGGCGGCCTCGGTTCGAGCGCCGCGGCCGTGGTGGCCGGGCTGACCGCGGCCGATCACCTGTTCGAGCTCGATGCCGACGTGCTCGCGCTCGCCACCGAGATCGAGGGCCACGCCGACAACGTCGCCGCCGCCCTGCGTGGGGGCGTGGTGATCTATGTCGACGGCGACGTGGTCAGCGTGACACCCCCGGCCAACCTCGAGGGGGTCATCGTCGCGCCGCGAGAGTCGGTGCCGACCTCGCTGGCCCGATCGGTGCTCGAGCCGACGGTGCCCCGGGCCGACGCGGTCTACAACGTGGCGCACGGCGCGCTGCTCATGCTCGGCCTGGCCACCGGTGACCTCGACCTGGTCGCCCGCGGGCTGCGCGACCGCCTGCACCAGGACGCGCGCGCGCATCTGTTCCCGCGCTCGGGGGAGCTTGTGCGGCGAGCTAGCGCGCTCGGCGCGCTCGGCGCCACGATCTCCGGCGCCGGCCCGGCGGTGCTGGTGTGGTGTGCCTTCGAACAGACCGCGACGGTGATCGAGGCGCTGCGGCCCGAGGTCGAGGGGTGGGCGTCGGTGTCGCGGGCGCCGTTCGCGGCGCACGGCGTGGACGTGCGGGCGCTCTGAGCCGCTTCAGGCGGCGAGCTCGGCCAGGCGCCGGCGCGCCGAGCCGAGCCCGTCGACGCGGGCGAGCACCTCGTCGGCCAGGGCGACGTAGTCGGCTCCGAGGTCGGGCCGGTGGTCGAGGATCGAAGTCGCCCGTTCGGCCGACTCGGCGTAGGCGATGGAGGCCCGGATGACCGTGTTGAACAGCCGGTCGCCGAAGTGCTCGCGCAACGACGCGAACGCTTCGCGGGAATGGACGGTCCGCATGTCGGCGATGTTGAGCACGATGCCCAGCAGCGTCAGACCCGGGTTGAGGCTCTCGCGAGCCAGGTCGATCACCTCGAGTGCCTGCTCGACCCCCTGGAGGGCGAAGTACTGAGCCTCGGCCGTGATGAGCGCATAGTCGGCCGCCACCAGGGCGTTGACGGTCAGCAGGCCGAGCGATGGCGGGCAGTCGATCAGCACGACGTCATAGGCGTCGCCGATCGTGGCGAGCGCGCGGCGCAGACTGAGCTCGCGGCCCATCTTCCCGCCGAGCATGAGCTCCGCCTCGGCCAGATGCAGATTGGCCGGAATGATGTCGTCGTGCACCGCCTCGTCGGCCGGTGCGCGCGAGGACAGCACGTCGCCGATCGTCGGCTCGGCATCGGGCGGCACGTCGAAGTAGTCCGACAGGTTGCCCTGGGGATCGAGATCGACCACCAGCGTGGAGATCTCCACTCGCCGCAGCACGTCGGCAAGGGTGCGCACCGCGGTGGTCTTCCCGGTGCCCCCCTTCTGCGAGAGGACGGCGATCGTGTGGGCCATGGGCGCGATACTACGCCGCTGCGCCGCGACAGGCGTCCCCGGCGATCGGGCGCCTGCGGCACGCCCGCAAATGGGACGTGCCGGGCATGAACCGACGCGCTCAGCCGATCTGCTGCAGGTGCTCGTCGGCGCTGGCGGCCACCGCCGGCACCGACAGGAAGTACAGCCGGTAACGCCCCACGAGGATCTCGTCGCCGTCCTTGAGCACGCTCCACTCGACCCGCTCGCCGTTGACGAACACGCCGTTGAGGCTGCGGTCGTCGAGCACCCGCACGCCGTCGGCCTGGCGGACGATGAGCGCGTGCCGGCGGGAAACCGTCGGATCGTCGAAGCGAACGTCGGCGGCCAGGCTGCGACCGACGCGGGTCCACTCGCGCGTGAGCGGGACGAGCTTGACCCTCGAGCCCTCGTCGAACGCCAGATACTCGCCCGGCTCGTCGGGCAGCTCACGGGCCTCGCTCAGCCAGGCTGCGCGCTCCTCCGGTTCCGGCGCGCTCGGGGTCCGCGAGAAACGGGTGGCGCTGAACAACGATGCCCGCGAGAAGTTGCTCCCGCCGCAGCCGGGACAGTCACACAGCGTGTCCGCTCCGGCCAGTGTGAGCACGTAACCGCATTGCTGGCATCGGAACGACCCACTTCCGGCCATGGTGCCCGACGTCAAAGACTCCATCTGGGACTCCCTCTGTTGAGGCCCGACGGGCTTGCTGAGCACTCGGGGTTGGGGATCCCGCTCGTTGCCTGCCCGGCTATCGGCCATCGATGATAACGCGCGTGTCAACAAGTTCTCTTGAGCATTTTCCCGCTTTACAGAGCGAAAAAATGGCCTCGAACACCTACCTTTCGAGGCGTCCCACCGCACGCCGAAGGTGCGCGCCTGGGCCTCGGTATGAGGCTACCCGTGGGCGCTGGCTGGCAAACCAAGCCGGTGGGAGGATGTGCGCGAGCGGTGCCGAACTCCGATCAGATGGACGTGGTGCTCAACGATTCCGATCAGCTCGAGCGCGAGCTGCTGCGCCGCGGCGTGGGGGCCCTGGCCGCCAATCGCCATCGCTGCATCGACTGTCACCGCACGCCGCTGATCGGAGAGCGGGTCTATCGCTACGACGCCGGCGCGGTGTGTGAGCTGTGCCGGGTGCTGCGCCCCGACGCGCCGAGCGACTCCGAGATCGTCCGCCACTCGGAGTACGGGCACGCCGTGCGGCTCACCGTGCGCGCCGCCTGACTCGTCGTCGGGGCCTCGCGCCCACGGCCGGCCCGTCCCGGCAGGCAACCAAATACACTGCCGCGCCGTGGACCCAGTCATCTCTAGCGTCGTCATCGACGCGCCCCGCGAGCGCGTGTTCGACTACCTGCAGGACATCGCCAACCATCCCGAGTTCACCGACCACTACCTGGTGGACTGGCACCTGACGCGGGAGGATCCGGTCGGTCGCGGCGCCGGCGCCCGCTTCCGGATCAAGGCGCCGCGTGGTCCGGCGCGCCGCTTCGCCTGGGGCGACGTGACCTTCACCGAGGTCCAGTCGCCGCACCGGATCGTCGAGGTCGGCCGGACCGGGAAGACCAATCGCATTCGCACGCTGGGCATTTACGAGCTGACCGAGGGCTCGGGCGGCACCACGCACGTCAGCTACTCCCTGGAGACCGTGCCGCGGATGCTGTCCGATCGCCTGATCGAGGCGATGGGGCAGGCCCGCTGGGTCCGGCGCAAGCAGAACCGGGCGCTGCGTCGGCTGCGCTCAATCCTCGAGCTCGACGAGGGGCGGGGAGCGCGCGCCACCGTCGCCGGCGGCTGAGCCCGATCAGGCTCGATGGGTAAACTGCCCGCCCGCATGACCGTCCGCCGACGTTTCATCCTCGCCAGCCTGCTCCTCGTGCTGGCCGCCTTGGCGCTGTCGGCCTGCGGCTCGTCGCACACGCCCCTCAAGCACGAGGACAACACCGGCGCCGGCGGCGTCGACAGCGACTACATCACCCTCGACGGGGTCAGGTACCAGGTCCAGATATCGCGGCTGCTCAACCCGTACACCGAGGAGGACTCGCAGTACCTCGCGACCTTCGGCGCGGCAGCGCGCGACCTCCCGGCCGGCCAGGCCTGGTTCGCCGTGTTCCTGCTGGCGCTCAATCCGGGCAAGCAGCCCAAGCCGTCGGTCTCGGATTTCACGCTCAGCGACACCGAGAACAACACCTACACGCCGGTACCCCTGCCGGCCGACAACCTCTACGCCTACCGCGCGGCCACCATCCCGGCCGGCGGGCAGATCCCCCCGGTGGACAGCGCCGCGTTCTACAGCCCCACCCAGGCCTCGCTGCTCTTGTTCAAAATGCCGCTGACGGCGTTCAACAACCGCCCCTGGACCCTTACGCTCACGAATCCCACGGACCCGACCGACACGGCCACGGTCAACCTAGACGTCTGAAAACCTCCGCAAGCTGAGTCCAACTCGGCTTAACGCCAGCGGATACAAAGTCGATGCCGCATCTGTGAGCGCGGTCGGCTTCTTCTGTCGCAACGACTCCGAGCGAGGCCGGCTCGTGGACATGCGCCGGCGCTTGCGCTGGGTGGAACCGATCGCCCTCGGTCTGCCGCTGCTGGCCATCCTGGCCGGGACCAGCCTGTTCGGCTGGGCGCCGCTGCTGCCGGCCAGCCTGGCCGTGCTGCTCTTCCTGCTCGCCCCGCGGCTGTTACCCCACGAGCGGCGTCCCGAACTCGTCGCCGCGGCGGCGTTCGTCGCCACCGAGCTCTGTCTGGCGGCGGCGATCGTGGTGGCGAGCGGCGGCCGCGGGTATCTGCTGCCGGTCCTCGTGCTGCCGATGGTGCTCGTGTGCGTGCTGTTCCCGGCCCGGGTGACGATCGCCGGGATCGTCTTCACCTCGGTGCTCATCGTGGCGGTCGGGCTCGGGTTCGACCGGGCCGAGGTGATCGCCTCGCCGCCCATCCTGTACTTCCCGCCCCTACTGGCCGTCATCTTGACCATCTCGGCCATGCAGCTGCGCAACCTCGACGCCGACACCCGCTCGAAGGTCGTGGTCGACCGCCTCACCGGGTTGCTCAATCGAGCCGCGCTGGCCCCGCGTCTGGCCGAGCTCGCCCACCAGGCCGAGGTCACGGGCGCCCAGGTCGCCGTGATTATCGCCGACGTCGACCACTTCAAGGCCATCAACGATCGCCACGGCCACACGAGCGGCGACTCGGTGCTCAAGGAGGTGGCGGCGCGTCTGCGCGGCTGCCTCGGCAGCTTCGAGCCGATCTACCGTCTCGGCGGCGAGGAGTTCATGCTCGTGCTCGCCGGGACCGACGTCGAGGCCGCCGCCGGCGTGGCCCAGCGGCTGCGGGCCGCGGTCAATTCGACGCCGCTGCTCGACCTCGAGGTGACGATGTCGTGCGGGGTCGCCGCCTCCGAGTCGGGCCAGCCGTTCGAGTTCGAGGCGGTGTTCGCTCGCGCGGACGCCGCCCTGTATCGGGCCAAGGGCAGCGGGCGCGACCGGGTGTGCGTCGGTGGATCGCGCACCGAGGCGGCCGTGGCGGCTCAGGACGCCGGTCCGGCGGCAACCCACACCGCGAAGCGGTCGGCTTCCGGGCCCGAGCCGCTCGCCGTGGAGGGCCCGGCGGTCGGCAGCTGGCGCGCGCGCATCGCGCGCGAGGAGGCCGAGACCGGTAGCTGGCTCGTGCGTGACGAGATCGAGCGCGAGCACCTGCTCGAGCTCAACCGCCGGCTGCGCAAGGTGTTCCGGGCGGCGGCCGGCATCGCCTTCGTCGGCATCGTGGTGGCTGGTCCCTGGTATGGCTGGTTGACGCTCGTACCGCCGGTGATCGTGGCGATCGCCTACAACGCGATGGAGTTCAACCTCGAGCGGCTGCGGCGCCCGGAGTACGCGCTGGCGGTCGGCTGGTTCGCCTTCCAGGCCAGCATCGCCGCCGGGTTCTGCCTCTCGACCGGCGCGCCGATGTTCGCGCTCTACCTGTTCCTGACCATGGTGATCGGCTCGAGCGCCGTGTTCCCGGCTCGCGGGGTGGTGGTCGGCGTCGGCTTCACCGCGCTGCTGATGGTCATCGTGGCGTTCAACCGGGCGCCACAGCTCGTCGTGCATCAACCAGCCATCCTGCTGCTTCCGCTCGCCGCCCTCGTGGCCATCGCCTGCACCGGCTGGGCCGTCGGTCAGTCGGCCATTGACCACCGCAGCGCCTCCGTGGTCGACCATCTGACCGGACTGCTCAACCGCACCGCGCTGGAGGCGCGCTCGGCCGAGCTGGCCGCGCAGACCGCCCAGACCGGGGAATCGGTGGCGGTCATCGTGACCGACCTCGATCGCTTCAAGGCGGTGAACGACAGCCATGGCCACGTCGTCGGGGACATCGTGCTGCGAGAGGCGGCCTACCGGATCCGCAAGTGCCTGCGGGCGTTCGAATCCGCCTACCGGTTCGGAGGCGAGGAGTTCGTCGTGCTGCTGGCCGGGGTGGACGAGACCGAAGCCTCCACCGTGGCGGAGCGCCTGTGGGAGGCGGTGCGCCGTGAGCCGATGAACGGCCTTCCGGTGACGATGTCGGTGGGCGTCGCGGCCTCGGCGGCCGGCGAGCGGTTCGACTACGGCGCGGTGTTCGCCCGGGCCGACGCGGCGCTGCTGCAGGCCAAACGTGCTGGGCGCGACCAGGTGCAGCTTGCCTGGACGGTGACCTCGGTGGTCGCGGCGGCTCCGACGGTCAGAGTGATCGCCGTATAGGCGTCCGCCCGGCCCGGTGTGGGAAAAACCAGAGCCCGGGCATCCCTGCCCGAGCTCGTGATTTGGGTGAGGAGGGTACTAACTGGGCGGAGGGTCAGACCGCCCGGATGGACACGTGCTTCTGGGGCCCATCTTCTGTCCCTATCGGCACCTGCCTGCACAAACATAAGCGAAATTCACATTTCTGCAAGAAAACTCCGCAACCTCGGCTAAAACGCCGCCCGCACGGGGTCGTCGGGGCCGTCTAGAACCCGTTGGACAGCGCGGTCTCGAGCACTTCGCGGGCGATCGGCGCCGCCGTGGCCCCCCCGGCGCCGTCCCGCACCAGCATCACGCCGACGGCGATGTGGGGCGTGTCGGCCGGGGCGAAGGCGGCAAACCACGCGTCGGTGTTCTGCGGCGTACTGGCGCCGGGAGAGTTCGTGTCCACCAGCTCGGCCGTGCCGGTCTTGCCGGCCACCGTGACCCCGGGGATCGCCGCCGCCGTGCCGGTGCCTTCCTCCACCACGTCCACCATCATGCGTCGCACCTCGTGGGCGACCGTCGTGCTGATGGCCCGGATGCGCGGCAGCCGCTGGCCCTTGACGAAGGTCGCTCGCGGCCGCAGGCCGCCCTCGGCGATCGTCGAGGCCACGGTGGCCATCTGCAGCGGGCTGGCCAGGACCATGTCCTGGCCGATGGCCGATGAGCCGACCGCGAGATCGCCGCTGAGCGACGCCGGCGGGATCGTGCTCTCGACCGCGCCGGGGACCCCCGTCGGCTGGTTGAAGCCGAATCGCTCGGCGATGGCCAGGAGTCGGGCGCCGCCGAGCTTGGCGCCGAGCGGCGCGAACACCGAGTTGCAGGAGACCGCGAACGCGAGCGTCAGCGTGCCGCCGCAGCTCTCCATGCCCGCGTTGGTGAGCGGCACGCCGTCGAGCAGCGCTTCGGTGTTGTAGGGGAAGACGGTCGATGGCGTGGCCACCCCGTCCTCCAGGGCGCCGCTGACCGTGACCATCTTGAAGGTCGAGCCCGGCGGCTGCAGGTCGTCGATGCCGAGGCCGGCCACGGCGAGGATCTCGCCGTCGCTCGGGCGCAGCGCCACGACCCCGCCGAGCTGCCCGCCGAGCGCGGTCACCGCGGCGGTCTGCAGGGCCGGGGAGATCGACGTGCGAACCGCCGTTCCCGGCACCGCCTTGGCGGTGGCCAGCACCCGGTGGCCGGCGAGCAGTACCCCGCCGGCCCGGCCCCGCAGTTGGGCGTCGAAGATCTGCTCGAGCCCGTCCTGGCCGACGTCGGCGTCGGCCGGCACGCCCTGGGCCTCCAGGGTCGAGCGCTCCGACGCCGGGATCGGTCCGGTGTCGCCGATGATCCCGGTCACCGTCGGCCCAAGCGGGGAGAACCGCTCGGCCCCGTCGGTCGAGGGCGGGCCGCTGGCCAGGACCGAGCCGTCACGGGCGAGCAGGGCGGCCCGTGGGGGCAGCGACAGGTGGCTGTGCAGCACCTCGCCGGGGCGCAGGCCGGGGAAGGTCAGGCTGCTGGACCACGCGATGCGGGTGCCGGTGGCGTCGTGCACGAACGGCAGGGTGATGTTCTCCCGCAGCAGTCCGAACAGGCGGGTGTGGACGGCGATGGGGGCGCGGATGGCTCCGGTCGAGGTCTCGTGGACGTGCCCGGCCAGCCGCAGGCTCGCGACGGTCGCCGTCGTGAGGGCCGCGTGGTAGGCGGCGGCGAAGGCGGCCGGGGTGAGCGTCTGGCGGGTGGCGGCGTCGACGTCGGCGTACATCGCCGCGTAGTTGTGTGCCGTCCAGTCGGTGATGAAGCCGGTGGCGATCGCGCTGTGTCCGTCCGAGCGTGCGTCGGCGCCGACCACGGCGCCGACGACGAAGGCGAGCGTGGCGAGCGCGATGACCGGCCAGGCTCGGCTCAGGCGTCGGCGCCGGGCCGCACGGTGCCGCGCCCGCGAGCGCTGGGATCCACGACGCCGGGTTCGGGCGGGGCCGCTGAGCGGCGTGCCCGAAGCGGTGACGACTGCGATGCCAGCGCTTTCTTGCCCAGGGTAAACGCCGTAGAACATCGCAGAACGGTAGAGCATAAGCCCCGCAACGCCGGGGTTTCCGCGTGCCGACGCTATAGATACGACGAGATGACCGTACTCGACTGGCTGATCGTCGCCTTCGTCGCCGTGCTGGCCAC
>Ga0302325_10016926_pt1 | contig 15431 bp, 10 predicted proteins | sample Palsa_T0_2_FD_201948 | JGI IMG/M metagenome (GOLD analysis project Ga0302325, IMG submission 201948) | Peat permafrost microbial communities from Stordalen Mire near Abisko, Sweden - Palsa_T0_2 | ecosystem: Environmental > Terrestrial > Soil > Palsa > Peat permafrost | place: Sweden: Abisko...
TCGCGGAATTGCTGTCTGAGTTCGTCGTCCGTCATGGCGTTTTCTCCAGTGTAGCAAGAGTTTCAATCCACGCCGCCTGCGCAGGCGGCGACTGGTCGACCTCTCCGCGCTTTAGCTCTTGTTGCTCCGTATCTTGATCGGGCGAAATCTGGCGCAGGTATCGCTGAAAGTCACGAGAATATTTGCCAAGGTCGTGAAGCAGCCCGATCATGGCCCAGCCGCCCCGAACCCGATCTTTTTCGACGTCTGCCGCGCCGCCCGCGACACCGAAAACAGATGGTCCCGAAGCAGTTGGGACCTACCGTCGGGTTCTAGGTGGGCAAGAAAGGCGGGACATTGTAGCACCGTTTAGGAACGCAGCCGAAAGAAACCTAGATCGAACGCTTGGTAGCATGGATAAATGTACGATCTGGCGTGGTTTAGAGCGAATTTCGACCGCATTGCGGAGCGGCTGCAGACGCGCAGCAATCCGCCTAATTTGGATGGTTACCGGGAATTGGACAAGCGGCGGCGCGCCGCCATCGCCGAATCGGAGCAATTGAAAGCGCGGCGCAATGCGGAAACCGTCGAGATCGGCAAGCTGCGCCGGGAAGGCGCGGATACCGCGGAGAGACAACAGCAGGTGCGGGCCATGGCCGAACGCATCGCGGTGCTGGAGGCGGAAGAGAAGGCGGCTGAGGAATCGTTTCGCCAGATGCTGGAAGGGATTCCGAATGTACCGCACGAATCCGTGCCGGTGGGATCGAGCGAGGCGGACAACGTCGAAATCCGGCGGGTAGGCGAGCCGCGCGAGTTCGATTTCGAGCCCAAAGCGCACTGGGACCTGGGACCGGAACTGGGCATCCTGGACCTGGAGCGCGCGGCGAAAGTGACCGGCGCGCGGTTCGCGGTGTACTGGGGCCTGGGCGCCCGGCTGGAGCGCGCGCTGATCAATTTCATGCTGGACGTACACACGCGCGAACATGGCTATACCGAAGTTCTGCCGCCGTTCATGGTGAATTCAGCGAGCATGTTCGGCACGGGCCAGTTGCCCAAATTCGCGCAGGACTCGTTCAAGCTCGAAAACTCGGACTACTGGCTGATTCCGACGGCGGAGGTGCCCGTAACCAATTTGTATCGAGGCGAAACGCTGGAGGGCGAGCGGCTGCCGGTGAAGCTGTGCGCGTATACGCCGTGTTTCCGTAGCGAAGCCGGATCGTACGGGCGGGACGTGCGCGGTATCATCCGGCAGCACCAGTTCCAGAAAGTGGAGATGGTCAAGTTCACACACCCAGAAAGCAGCTATGATGAGTTGGAGAAACTGACGGCGGACGCCGAAGACATCCTGCGGCGGCTGGGGTTGCCCTTCCGGACGGTGGTGTTATGCACGGGCGATACGGGCTTCTCGGCGGCCAAGACTTACGATATCGAGGTGTGGCTACCGGGGCAGAACGCTTACAAGGAGATTTCGTCCTGTTCGAATTTTGAGGCATTTCAGGCGCGGCGGGCGTCCATCCGGTTCAAGAATGCCAAGGGGAAGAGCGAGTTCGTACACACGTTGAACGGCAGCGGGTTGGCGGCGGGGCGCACCTGGGTGGCGATCGTGGAGAACTATCAGCAGAAAGACGGGAGCGTGGTGGTGCCGGAGGCGTTGCGGCCCTACCTAGGTACGGACGTCATAAGGCGCCAGTAAGAAGAAGTCAGGAGACAGAAGACAGAATGCCTACTGCGGCACCGGATCTTTCAGCGCGGCCGTTTCAGTTGTGCGTTGAGCGCGATATGACGGCTTCGCCTGGCGTACTGTTTCGCGCTTGGACGGAGGAATGGGACCGCTGGTTTGCGGCGCCGGGGTCGGTTTTGATGCGGGCGGAAGTGAATGCGGCCTTTTATTTCGAAACGCGTTACGAGGGCGCGCGCCATCCGCATTATGGCCGGTTCCTGAGGCTGGAACAAGATCGGCTGGTGGAGTTGACTTGGGTGACTGCGGCGACCAAGGGGGCCGAAACGGTGGTGACGGTAGAGTTGGCGCGTCACGCGAAGGGGACGCACCTGCGGCTGGTGCACGACGGTTTCCCGAACGAGGAGTCCAAGGCGCGGCACGAGGAGGCATGGCCGAAGGTGCTCGATCATCTGGACCGGCGGATGACGGTTCGCCAGTGAGCTTCCGGCGCGGATCTCAAGCGTCATAAGGCCCGGCCGCTTCGAACTCACCGATTGCACGACTCCGGAAATAACCACCCGCTTGTACTCATTTTCCGGGTTCTCCAGGCCCGCCATCGAGACCGGGACCGCCGGCGGCAGCGTATCCGCCCCGAGCGCCGATACGCGCGCCTCCACGACCGCCGGGGCGGCGCCTGCCGAAGATGCCACGCCGGTAATCTCCACGCGCCAGCCGTTGGCCGGAAGATCCTGTCCCGGCGCCAGGCTAATCCGGATTCCACCGGTCGAATCCTGAATAAAGCCATAGCTGGAAGCTTTGCATCGTCCCTTTGTTCTCTGGTGATACGCACGCGCCAGGCTGAAGGGAAAAGATGAAAACAACCGCAGGTTCTCAGGGGGAGATTGCGCGGCCTCTATGGCCGCACGCGGAAGGGCACGTGGCTCGCCAAGCGTGCCGTTGGGTGTGACCACCTGGACTGTGCCGGTCGTCGCGCCGGCGCCTAGGCTAGAGCGGCCCACGGTGCGTTCATTCTCGGGTCTTCAGTGGACGCCAGACCGGTCGGCGCCCGGCCCACGGCGGCCGGCGTCAGGATCACCGGCGTGCGTTTGCTGTTCCGCGAATTGCGCCTGCGTGAATCGATGTGTCGTAGGGTTTCATCATGCTCTTTTAAACCGGCGCTAACAATTGCTTGCCGTTTTGTGGTAAGATCTCTTGCTTCCTTGGAGGAGGAGCCACTGTGAAAGGTATCCCTTTACTGCTGGTTGCCGTTATCATACCGGCAGGGATTGTCGCGTTTACGGCGCCCGCGCCTGTACGCGCCGCCGACTCGGCCGGCCCGATCTTCGTAACAGAAATCCCCCCCGGATACCGCGACTGGAGGTTGATCTCCGTCTCCCACGAAGCAGGCAACCTGAACAGTATTGGCGCCGTTTTGGGCAACGATGTGGCGATCAAGGCCTACCGCGAGGGGAAGCTCCCATTCCCGGACGGCACGATCATTGCCGCTTTGCACTACGGTCACGTCCCGTCGGCGGAAAACAACAAGGTCTTTGGCCAAGCCCAATCTTTCGTCCCTGGCCCCCCCACGAACATTCAGTTTAAGGTCAAGGACTCCACGAAGTACGCCGCGACGGGCGGCTGGGGGTTCGCTACCTTCATAGACGGCAAACCCGCCGCCGCGGCGTCAATGAAAAGCTGCTTCCCCTGCCACAATCAGGCCAAGGCTAGCGACCTCGTCTTCACGCATTACGCACCCTAGGATGGCGATGTGCTGGCGTTCTTCCAGCTCATGTAGAGACCGGTTTGCGGCCAGCTTCGGTCCGATGCTCAAGTATTTCGCGCCCACCGAATAGACGTCGATAATGGCGGACAACGAGGCGTGGACTCGCTGGTTCCCGACGGGAGCGATGCCGCCAATCCGTCGGACGTGAATGGCGGAACGGAACGAAGCCCCAACCCGCCGCGCCAGGTTTGCCCACGTCGCGGCGACGGCCCGCGCCGCGTCGGTGCCAACGGGCGCGCCCCACAGGCCAAGCGTCGAGGTAGGGATGAATCGCCGGCCTCCGGACGGGCCCAGCAATCAGCCCGTTAGGCTGGGCCCGCGAGGGTCTGGGCGGGCCTGCTGCTGTCTGGTCAGAGCGACCGGCAGGCGCCTTGGCCTTACGAACGGACGAGCAAAATCAGTTGGCGTTTATGGCGGAACATCCGAAGACCTGTCTGCTTTGGTAGACTCGTCGGATAATCAGTCCCGTCCGTCAGATAGCCGATTGTGCCGGCTTCAATGAGGCCGCGAGCGCGCGCTCGCGGGGAGCCAAGGTCAAGGCCGACCCCAAGAGAAAGTTAACCGTTCGTCTTCTGGAGGTGGCCTCCGGCAAAGACAGACCCTGGCTGGAACACCCGACTGCTTCTGTTTTCGTAGGTAAGACATTTGGCCGGGATTCCGGATGGCTGTGGCTCGTGCAATCTCCGCCGGGATCGCCATGGTCGAGGCAGAGGTATTTGGTCCCCTGGAGGGAAGAAGCGGCGCCGCAGCCGGCGTGGATAAGAATCCCGCTGCCCGACGGAACCGGGTGGGTCCCGCCTCGGCGCATTTCCACCACGGGGAACGTCTTTTACCTTTTCGAGGGATCGAAACTCATGGCGGTCCGCTTCGATCCGAAGACGGGCGGCTTTAGCGAGCCTTACGAGGTCAAGTTCGTGCCGGGCTCCGCGGTGACGCTTAAGCCCGACGACGATTGGACGGTGCGCGGTCCGGGGCTGGTTTTTTCGCGCTGGGAGGGCGGTTCCTCGGTGTGGCTGATGAGCCCCATTGAGCCGGGGAGATACCATCGCTCTGGGCCGATAACGGCTCTTGGGAAGCGTCGGATTAGAGTTCCGGGGCGGATCGTCGGGCGTGTAAGTTGGCCTTCAAACGAGGCTATGGAAGGGTCGGTCTTTTGGGTCCGGACGTATCGTCGGCTACTCGGAAGTTAATTAACGCCCGGCGCAAGCTGCGCGACGGTGAATTGGGCCGCCTGTGGCGCAATTGGGACAGTTTGTCTGGTCGATAATGGTTCTTAACTGGCCAATCGCTGCCTATTCTGTCGTCGGCTTGCGGCGGCGAATTTCGGCGATCATCTTCATGAGCCGGTTTTCAAGACGGGTAAAGAGGCACCGTGTGGCTTCGTCGGGCGCACTGCCGCGGCACATCTCCAGCACGTGTTGAGAGGCGCGCAAGAAATCGAGAAGGCTGTCCAGGTTGGCGTGGGGTGCTGTAGCGGGGACCGGCACGTGAGGTGGCGGCGTCAGAAGCCTAGCAGCCCGTGGTAGTAGTCACTATTTTCGGAGCGGCTGGACGCGGCCAGAGGAGCGCGTGCTCAGAGGCGCTACAACGCGTTGCCGGAGCGGGGTTGAAGGTTCGGGTACTCCTGGAATCTCGGCTGAGAACTCGTTTTCAGCCGCGACTGACTACTACCACGGGCTGCTAGAGGATGAGAGCGTGCCAACTGAAACTCGCGTTGTAGATCCACCTGGGTGATTTCCACGTAGAGCATAGCCATTCGTGGGGTGGTATGTCCAAGCAATTTCATGACGGCGGGGAAGCTGACGCCGGCACGGAGCATTTCGGTGGCGTATGTAGCGGAGTTGATGCGGGACAATGCGGGTGGTGATTCCGACGGCGGCGGCTACCTGGTGTAACGTAGCGCGGAGATCGCGAATGAGGGTCTGGCGGCTAAGGGCGGGAGATACCAAGAAGCCTTTGATCTTAGGTGGCGCATCCTGAGCGCGCAGCGCGCGCAAACGGGCGACAAGTTGGCAGACGAAGGAATCCACAGGGATCAAACGCTCGGTCTTGAGCTTGCCGAGTGGCACGAGGATGGCCCACTGGTCCGGGCCGAGTGGGCGCAGGCCATCGAGGGACAAATCGGCACATTCGGCGATGCGCATTCCGGTGTGGCGTTGCAGCAGCAGGGCAGTGCTGGAGAGATCGTTGCGGCGTAGCCAGTTCTCTCTGGATGAGCTGGTCTTGTCCGGGCTCCAACTGCAGAATACGGCGAATCGCGGTCCAGTCCCAGGCAAGGATGGTAGGTGCCATCAAGACGCTCCAGCCAGCGGCCCGCCAGAGCTGGATCGCCAGCAGCGTTCCCAGGTGCAGCAAGCCTCCAGCCCACCGCCTCACTGTGGATGGGTCCGGCGACCGTGACGCGTCTGCGACATCGGGAACGCATCGTTCCCAGGTGCCATCTGCCTGGTGCAGGAACTCCCATGCTTGCTGCCGGCAGTGCAGGCTGTAGTGCCCGGACGGCGGCGACCATGTAGATTCCGGAATCGATTGTTATCAATAACTTCCGGGGGAGTTCCTCAGAAGGCGGAGCAGCCAGATTGGCCGCCCCCACGAGATCATTTCTTTTCTTCTTTGTTTTTGTCCTTGTCTTTATCTTTATCGTCGGGCGGACGCCGCGGCTTGCGCGCGACGGGCTTGGCGCTGGCCATCTCGATGTAGGTGCGGATGATGCGCTCCTTCTGGTCCGGGTCGAGCACCAGAGCGCGCGGGTTGCCAGTGCCTGAGAGCTTGAAGTAGCCGTCGTTGGGATGTACGGCGTAGAGCATAGCTGCCATGGCCGAAGATGGGGCGTCATACGGCATCGGCTTGAAGGCGCGGTACGCGTCGGCTATGGGATGGGCGGTGGAATAGGCAAAATCCTTGTCGATGCTCTCGCCGGGGAATGGCAGAGTGTCGCCGATTTCGCGCCCCACGGTGACGATCGGAGTGGGCCACTCGGTGAACAGTTTGCGCGCCGCGGCGGCGTCCGTCTGAAGCCCGTCTTCGGCAATGCATAGCAACCTAACTTTGCGGGCGATCCAGTCCTTGACGCCGTACAGATTCAGCAAGTTTGCGAGATCGGTGGCCGGTCCGCCGAGCACTACCGCCGCATTTTGATCGTACTGGGCCATCAACTCGTTGCGGATCAGCGTGGCGGGATCGGCGGTGTCGATGACGCTCTTGATAGTCGTCGTGCCGGCCGGTTTGGCGAAGATGGGAGATTCGGCGGCGGGCTTGCCGTCAGCCAGTCCGATGGGCGTGAAGCGCATGAACATGGCCGCGGGGCCGGTGGTGGCGCTGGCATAGAAGTGGCTTACGGCATCGCAGAACTGGGCGGCGCGCAGATCGCCGCTGCTGACCGAGATGGCCGCGATACGCGCCTGATCCTTGCCATCGAAACCGTGCAGCATGGCCAAGGCCAGCACGTCGCCGATCGAATCCATCGCGGAATCGAAGCCGATGCCTACGGGAGGTTTGGCAGACGCCGGAAACTGCATGTCACGTAAGATCCAGCGTGTCGAGGCGGCCGGTGGAATCGCCGAAGTGCTCGACGTGCACGCCCATGCGGTCCATCATGGCCAGATAGAGATTGCACATGGGGGTTTCCTTCCGGTAAACGATGCGGCGCCCGGATTTGAAGTGGCTGCCGCCGCGCCCGGCGATCAGGGTGGGCAGGTCTTCGTGCAGGTGGCGGTTGCCATCCGACAGGCCGGCGCCGTAGACGATCATGCAATTATCTAGCAGCGAACCATCGCCTTCGCGGATGGTCCGCATCTTGGCGATCCAGGCGGCGAACTGGCGAACGTGATAGCAGTTGATCTGGGCGACCTTCTCGATCAAGTCCGGCTGGTTGCGGTGATGCGTCAGCGGATGATGGCCATCGGGGATGTCGATCTCGCGGTAGGGGCGCGACGTGCCTTCGTGCGTAACCAGGAAGGTGATGACCCGGGTAAGGTCCGACTGGAAGGCCACGGTCATCATGTCGGCCATGAGCTTGAAGTGCTCGGCGAAATCGGCGGGGACGCCGTAGGGCTTCTCCATGTGCGGATCGATTTGGGCGTTGTCCTTTTCGGCCTTTTCGATCTGGCGCTCGATCTCGCGGATGGAGGAAAGATACTCGTCGAGCTTGCGCCGGTCGGTGGGGCCGAGATCGGTTTCCAATTTGCGTGTATCGTCGCTGACGAAATCGAGAATGCTGCGGCGATAGAGATTTTCGCGGGCGCGAGCGGCGGGCGTGAGCGCAATGCCGTTGCCGAAGAGGCGTTCGAAAAGGGCGCGCGGGTCGAGTACGGGCGGCAGCGGCTGGGTCTCGCTGCGCCATGCCAGATTGTTGGTGTAGGCGCAGGAATAACCGGAGTCGCAATCGCCTGCCTGGCGAGCATCTTCCATGCCGAGTTCGAGCGAAGGGAAGCGGGTCTGCTTGCCCACCTGGTTGGCGACGATTTGATCGAATGAAACGCCGGCCTTGATATCGATTACGGTCTTGCGCGGCTGCACGCCGGTGAGGTAGGAGGCGCAGCAGCGGCCGTGGTCGCCCGCGCCATCGAGCAGGGCGCGGCCGGTGTTGTGGGTGAGATTTCCGAAAAGCGTGATGTCCTGGCGGTACGGCTCGAGCGGCTTCAGGATGCGGGGCAATTCGCCCAGCGGACCTTCGTAATCCGGATTCCAGCCGTCCATGATGATGCCGTTGGGCACGTAGACGAAGGCCATGCGCACGGGCGGTTTGGAGCGCGTGGCGGCGGAGAGGGCGGGGACCATGGCGTCCAGGAAGGGGAGCGCGACGGCGGTGCCCATGCCGCGCAGGAAGGTGCGGCGGGGGAGAGATTTCTTGGTGATCATCTTTGAGCTACCTCTTTGGGCAGTGTTTTAGTCGGGGCGTCGGCGCGGCCCATTTGGAACGGAACGCTGTGCACGATTTCGAAAATCAGGGATTGAAAATGGTAGCCGGAGGCGGCCATATCGCGATTGATGCCGTTCACCGTCTGGCGGTCGGCGGGGTGCAGCCCGCGGCCCAGCGCGTAGGTCAGCATCTTCTCCGTCAGGCAACGCGAGAATTGCGGCAGGCCCGCCATCAGCAGGGCGCGCATTTCGTCCGGCGTCTTAAACGATTTGCCGTTGGGGAGGGTGCCGCTCGAATCCACGGGGAACTTGCCGTCTTCGGTGCGCCACTTGCCGATGGCGTTGTAATTCTCCAGGCCGAAACCGAGCGGGTCCATTTTGTTGTGGCAAGTGGAGCACATGGGGTCGGCGCGATGCTTCTCCATCTGCTGGCGCAGCGACATCAGTGTGCCCACGGCGCTTTCATCGAGCGCGGGCACGTCGGGCGGCGGAGGCGGAATCTCGGAACCCAGTATATTGTTCAGCACATACTTGCCGCGCAGCACCACGGAAGTGCGCGTGGGATAGCTGGAAACCGTGAGCACGCTGGCCTGGCTGAGCAAGCCGCCGCGCTGGCCGGTGGTCAGATCGACGCGGCGGAAGTCCGCCCCCTTAACGTCTGGGATGCCATAGAATTTCGCGAGGCGCGCATTCAGGAACGTATACTTGGCGTCGATGAAATCGGAAAGGGGGCGATCTTCGCGCAGTACGTATTCGAAGAACATGCGCGTTTCGGTTTTCATGGCGTCGCGCAATTCGGGGCCCCATTCGGGGAACTTGTCGGGGTCGGGCTTCACGACGTCGAGATTACGGATTTCGAGCCACTGTCCGGCGAAGTTGGCGGCGAACGCGGACGCGCGCCGGTCGGCCAGCAGTCGCTTGACCTGCGCATCGAGTACGGCCGGATCGTCCAACTTGCCCGCTTCGGCCAAGCTCAACAGTTCGTCGTCGGGCATGGAACTCCACAGGAAATAGCTGAGCCGCGAGGCCAGTTCGATGTCCGAGATCCGGTGTACGTCTTGCGCGTCGGTGGGGTTGGGATCGTGCGCGACGCGGAAGAGGAACTGCGGCGTGACCAGCATGGCTTCGATGGCCAGTTGGATGCCTTGCTCGGTGGATTCGCCGCGGGAGCGGGCCAGGGCTACGAACTTTACCAGCGACGCCACTTCGGCGTGTGTCACGGGCCGGCGGTAGGCGCGATGCGCCAGTGCGGCGACGATTTTCTCCACGCACGCCTGGCCGGACCTGGGATCGCAGATCAGGATCTTCTTGCGGCTGGCGCGTTCGACGTCGCTCGGGAACGGCCCTTCGAAGACGATCGAATTCAGATACTTGTTCTTCTTGTTGTTGTACGCGTCTTTCTCGGACAGGGTCTTGACGAAATCGTCGTCGATGAAGCCCACGCGAAAGACGTGATCTCCGGAAGGCAGGTACATGCGCACTTCGGCTTCTGAGTAGGGCTCGAAGTAGACCAGCTTGGAGGGCTTGGTTTCGACCGGCAGCGTTTTCGCCAACGTGCCGTCGATCCAGAAGCCGAGTGTTACCGGCTTGGCGTCCGCGGTGCGCTCGCCGGGCATGCCGAAGCGAATGATGTAATCGCCATCCCATTCGACGCGGTGGGAAGCTTCGATGGTGCTCATATCCAGGCGGCGGATGGTTTTGTCTTTCGTGTGATATTGGGCCAGGAGCGGTTTCTTGGGCAACGGATCGGCGCCCATGGCGCGCGAGGCGATCAACTCCGCGGCATCCATGTAGTTTTCCATCAGCACGGGAGAGATGGTGAGGACGTCGGCGATGTTGTCGAAGCCGTAGCCCGAATCGTCGGTGGGGAAATCTTTTTCGGCGCGGAAATCGACCGCCAGCAGATCGCGGATGGTATTTGAGTATTCGGCGCGGTTGAGGCGGCGGGCGGTGACGTGTCCGGGATCGGGCTTAATGTTGCGGTCGGCCTTTTCGAATTCACCTTCCACGTAGTGAATGAGGGCTTGCATCTGCGGCTCGGGCGGACGGGGAATGCCTTTGGGGGGCATCTCGCCGGCGCGCAGCTTTTCGAGGATGGTTTCCCAGCCGTCGCGATAGTTGGCGATGGAATCGGGGCCGAGGAGCAACTGCACGTTCAGGCCGCCGGAGGAGAGCTTGTCGTTATGGCAGAGGGCGCAAGTGTTGGAGAGCACCGGCTTCACGGCCGAGTTGAAATCCGCGGGCGAGGCGTCGGCGGCGCACAGATAGCGGGCTATCAATAGAGCAGTCGCGATCGTCCGTAGTCCCAGTTACACACCCTCCGGCTTCGAATGGCTTATTGTTTTATAATACCTCTGAAATGGCGTTCGCATTCGAGTTTCGGTTACCTCGCCGGCGTTTTCTGGCGGTCGCGGCCGGGGCGCTGGCGTTGCGGCGGCTGGGTGCGCAGCAGGAGCCGGCTGCATACGGCGTGACGGCACTGCTGGATGGAAGCGGGATGGTGCGCATACCGGCGGGCGAGTTTCAGATGGGATCGGCGGGCGGCGAGGCCGACGAAGCGCCGGTGCATCGGGTGCGCATCAGCCACGATTTCGAGATCGGCAAATTCGAGGTGTCGCAGGCGCAATGGGAAACGGTGATGCTGGACCCGCATGCCAAAGCCGGCGCGGTGCGGACCACGCCGGAGGGCGTGACGGTGGGCGCGAATCCCAGCCACTTCAAGGGCGCTTCGCTGCCGGTGGAGAGCGTGTCGTGGGACGATATCCAGGTGTTTCTGGCGCGGCTTGGCGCGCGCGACCGAGAACATACTTATCGGCTGCCGACGGAGGCGGAGTGGGAGTACGCCTGCAAGGACGATGCGGCGGAGCTTGGGGCTCGGGCATGGTTTAAAGACAACGCCGGGGATCAGACGCAGCCCGTCGGCGGCAAGCAGCCGAACGCGCGCGGGCTGTTCGACACTCTGGGGAACGTTGCCGAGTGGGTACAGGATTGGTACGGCCACGACTATTACGGGGAAAGTCTGGCGGCGGATCCGCAAGGGCCGGGTACGGGGTCGTATCGCGTGTTTCGCGGGGGGAGTTGGTTGGATCCGGGCAAGTATTGCAGAGTTACGGCGCGGAATTTCGAGTTTCCGGTGAGCCGGTTGCATAATGTGGGGTTCCGGATAGTGAGGACGACGGCCCCGGCAGACAATTCGGCGATCGTGGGGCTGTGGAGCGGCAAGCTGGAGGGTTTGACGTCCATCCGCATGACGATAGAAGAGGACGACGGGAAGTTAGCGGGCGCAGCGCTTTTTTATTTGATGCGCCGCGATCCAGGCGCGGCCCCAACCGCATCACCCGGCTTTCCCACGCCGATGATTTCCCCGAGCTTCGACGGCAAGACTCTCACGTTCAAAATAAGCCATCGGCACGCGCATCCGCCGCGAACCCTGAACGATCCGCCCGTAAGTTTTCGTTTGGAACTTACCGGGCCGGATAAAGCGATGTGTTATGGTCCCGAGGGCGCGGCTGCGGAGATCGTTAGAGAGATGCAATGAGAGGATTATGGCTCTTGGCGCCGCTCACGGCCGCCGGGTTGTGCGCGCAAACGCATCCGCTGCAGGAGATTGTGGAAGCGGCGCGGGCGAATCCGCCGGCGCTGAAGGATCTGCTCGCGGTCAATTTTCCCAATCTGAAAAACCAGGGGACGGCTTTGGTGTGGGGGCAGGATTTTCTGTTCGCCGCGGAGACCGCGAGAGAGCCGGCCGTATCGATCGACGGGCAGCCGCAAGCGTCGATGACGCGCGTGCCCGACTCTGGATTCTGGTTTCGGCTGGTGAAGATGCGCACGGGCGTGACGCATTCGTACGAATATTTCGCCGATGGCAAGACGCTGTTCCCGAGGCGGGACGTGGCCGGATACAATCCCGATTCCTATCCGAAGCCGCGCGTGCCGAAGGGCGTGCTTTCCGAGAAGCACACAGTCGCGAGTAAGATCTACGACGGCTCGACGGCCGATTATTGGGTTTACGTTTCACCCGGCGTTGACCCGGCGCGGCCTGCGCCGCTGATGGTTTGGCAGGACGGGCAGGGGTTGGTTCGCGGGGATCTATCGGGCTTGCACCTGTTCACCGTCACGGAGAACCTGGTGGCGCAGAAGCTGATTCCGCCCATGATCCACGTGATGATCTCGCCGGGTACGGGGCCGCGCATGCGCAGCATTCAATACGATACGGTGTCGGACCGGTTCGGGCGGTATCTGCTGGAAGAGGTACTGCCGGAAGTCGAGAAGACCTACAAACTGCGCGCCGACGGGTATTCGCGCGGCATCGCGGGCGAGTCTTCCGGGGCGATTTGCGCTTTGAATGTGGCGTGGCAGTTCCCGGAAAAGTTCAGCCGGGTACACTCGACCATCGGCAGCTACACGGCGCTGCAATGGCATCCGGAAGAGCATCTGGATGGCGCGAACGTGTATCCGTTCCTGATTCGCAAGGAGGCGCGGAAGAATATAAGAATTTGGCAGAGCGACGGCGCGGACGACATCGAGAATCAGTTTGGGAGCTGGCCGTTGCAGGCGGTGCAGCTTGCGAATTCGCTGAAGATGAAGGGCTACGATTTTCATTTTCGGTTTGGCGAAGCGGCGCACGATGGGGCGCAGGCGGCGCTCGATCTGCCGGAGTCGCTGGCGTGGCTGTGGCGGGATTACGATGCGGGGAAGACGGAACAGGTTTATGAAATGGACGCGGCGGAGCGGGATAAGCCTTTGTATCGCGTGCGGGTGGTGAATCGCGACGCTTGGTGACGGAATTTGGCCGCAGATGAACGCAGATGAACGCGGATAAAACAGAAAACACTCGGTGCGGCATTCGGCCGTTTCTTATCTGCGTTCATCGGCGTTTATCGGCGGCCATATTCGGTTTTGTTTAGCAGCGTCTTAAGCATGACCATCGACTTGAATTGCGATATGGGGGAGTTGGCGGATAGTGCGCTGGAGGAGGCTTTGATGGCGCACATCACGTCGGCCAACGTGGTTTGCGGCGGGCATGCGGGGGATGCGGAGACGATGCGGTGCACGGTCGATCTGGCGCGGCGGCATGGTGTCGCGGTGGGGGCGCATCCGGGATATCCGGATCGGGCAAACTTTGGACGGGTGGAGATGGGGCTTTCGGGGGAACAGATTGCGGAGACGGAGCGCGCCTTGCCCGGCCCAGGGTCGAACCTGACTCGCAAGGGATCGCGTCGTTACGGCTATTTCGTCAGCGCCTGCCTAAGATCTCTAAGCAGCCTTTCTACCTCCTCCAGCCTGCTGATTACATCTGCATCGCCTTTCAGTTCGATGAGGGCCGTCCAGGAATAGCGCTGCAGGACTTCGCTGAGTTCCTCAATGTCTCCAACTAGGCCGCTCTTGCCCTTTTTCTTGGGCGGCGGCACGAGTTGCAGAGCTCCGTCAATGCTGCCACCTGGAGTAAGGAACCGGTCACGCGCCACAGGGTCCTTGAGGACGCTTCGCAGCTTTCGAACATCCTTCGAGTTTGTGATTTCTTTTTCGTTGATGCGCCTGATTATCGTGTCTAGCACGGACGGCGTCACCATCTTTTTGTTGAGGTTCTTGATCTCTCTCGCCCACGTGATGGAGGTGCCCGGCTCCGGCAGGTTTGTGAGCTTTTCGGAAAGCTCGTAAATTTCGCAGAGCTTATCGACCTCGCGGACCGTTACGCCAAGAATGTTCGCGGCGCTAGCCCGCCCGACCATCGAGACCAGGCTGAATGCCACCATCTCCTTTTCCTTGGCATCCCACTCCTTGCGCTGTCGATGAATATAGATCCAAACGCGGAAGCGCTCCTCGTCCGTCAGCGTGCGATCCGTGACCTCAACTTGAAGGGTCTTGTATTGATCCTTCTTCTGGCTTTCGACCAGCACCTTGGAATTTGACCATCTGCGGTCGCCGTCGATTATGCGGAGCTTATCAGGGTGTTCGGGATGGGGCTCGACCAGCAGAGGCTCAAAAACGCCTTCATTCGCCTCGATCTGCCGCTGCAGCTCTGGGTCCTCCTTCGGGCCCATCCGGGGCTGCTTATCGTTCGGCAGCAGCTTGTATAGGTCGGCACTGTCACGGTAGGTTCGGAGAACGGTACGGCCAAGCCTCCGCTCGTTCCAATGGCGCACGATCTCTGGTCCTGGCATCTGTCCCCAATCTGAGTTCGGAGGGGCGGTCCAGCCGCCCTCTCCTAAGGCTACACGAGAGTTCCCCCCGGCCGCTAGGATGCGACCGGCAACTCCTTTTGTTCTTCGCCCTCGACGACGGCCGCCACGTCCGTCTCGATTTCCCGAAGTGCGTTACTCATGCGTGTGGCGAGGGCGCCACGCTTCCGCCACACGTTGTCGTGCGATTTTTTTTCTTGAACGTCGAGGTCCAGAACGTCGTTTGTCAGCTTCCCGAGTTCGTCGAACCGCTGCCGATAGGCCTCGGAGGAGATAAGCCTGTACAGCCTCGCCATCTTCGTCGCGCGCTCGGTCATACTCAGTCCCCGCACGTGCACGGTGATCATGGTCCTCCGCAGCAAGCTAATCACGTGCTTGGCGCGGGCGGGATTGACCACGATGACATCGGACTCAATGCACATCTCTTTCTTACCCGCCGGGAAGACGTTGCTGGCGAGTATGGCGTGCTCCGCGCTGGCCTCGGTTTGGTCCTGGCGCAACTTGGTAACGAAGGCATTCTGCCAGCCATGCCGGTTCTTTGAATCGATCAGGATCTTGCCACAGCACTGCCCCTTGTACATGACTTCGTGGTGAATATCTGCGCCGGGCTGGCCCTTCTGCACTCGCGTAATGCGGTCGTCTGGAAACGACTCGCGGAGGATCTCGTAGAGGTCGAGCTCGGCCCCGTCGCCGAGATCCTGCGATGTCTTCTTCTGGATCTGCCGCTCCATTTCCTGGATCTTCTCTTGGAGTTTCTCCCGGTCGCGGTTGAAGTCCGCCTGGAGCTTTCCGAGCGATCGGTCCCGGTCCTTTTCGAGTGAGTCGCGCAGGTCGGCCAGATCCTTCTGACGCTGCGGTTCAAGCTCCTTGAGTTTGAGCTTCACTGCGGAATCGGCTTCCTGCCGCGCGGATTGGAGGGCTGCCGCCTCCCTGGCCTGAGCGGCCTTAACCTCCCTCTGGAGCAGAT
>Ga0302325_10016929_pt1 | contig 15429 bp, 9 predicted proteins | sample Palsa_T0_2_FD_201948 | JGI IMG/M metagenome (GOLD analysis project Ga0302325, IMG submission 201948) | Peat permafrost microbial communities from Stordalen Mire near Abisko, Sweden - Palsa_T0_2 | ecosystem: Environmental > Terrestrial > Soil > Palsa > Peat permafrost | place: Sweden: Abisko...
GCGGAGGGGGGGGGTCGAGGGGGATAGTGCGGCGAGGTGGTAGTCGTTGATTGGGTCTGCGGGGGTGATTGGGCGAGAGGAGGCAGAGTCTGTATCGAATTCGGTTAGTGGAGAGATGAGATCGCTGTTTTGGCGGAGTGGGGGCGAGATGCTGGGTTCTGGCTGTAAATCTGGGGAATCATCAAGCTCGGACACTGGAGAGACGAGCTCGGAGTATTCGCGGACGAGGGTTGACATACGGGTGGAGGGGACGTCAACTGTGAGACCAATGAGATCTCTGGCGAGAGTATCTTCGTCGAGAGCTGAGTCAAGATAGGTGCTGGTATCATTTCCATCGAAGTTCTCATCGACTCCAGAATCCGTAAGGGTTCGAATGGGTGTGCTGTCAATCTTCGAGATGTTGTCCTCGGGGTACAATGATCGGGTGATGTCGGCGATGATTTCGTTTTGGTGAGCATCTTCTTCGGCCTTCGTGGTAATGGAGCCTTGACCGAGATTCTCATTGACCCACCAGGCTTTCGTAGCCATTTCAATGTGACCGGTGGTCTCATCGAGCTTCTCAACCATGCTCTTTTGGCCCTCCCTTTCCTTGATCTCAGCAGCAACATTCTCACGACCAAACTTCTGTGCAATCTCAATTTCCGTCTCCTCAACCTTCCAAGCCTTTTCCTGACGATCACCAGCCTCCTCTGTACCGTTGTAGGTATCATAGTAATCGTATATATCGGCGAGCTCCTTCATATCCTCACCATGCTTCAGAAGCTCTCCTTCATTCCAAGACATGTCATCATGGTGATACGTCAAGACGATATCCCCTAGTGTGTCCTCATGCTCCTCCTGGTCAATCCTTACCGCCTCGGCCTGATCAAGAGCTCCAGTGACCTCTATCTTGGCACCTTGGTCTTCCAGATCCATTCCACCAACCTTCCTAGTGCTCTCACCACTAACCTTACTAGTCGGCTCTTCACTGACCTTCCTAGCAACCTCCTCTTGTTCAACAACAGCATTGAACTTCATAACCATCTCCTTGACCTTGCCCGGCTTGACACGCTTGGCCACGCTCGCCATCCTCTCAACCTTCGTCGGTGGACTTCCGCTGCTATGCAAGCTGACAAGACCAAATTCGAAGTCAAGGCCAGCCTCAATAACACCTCCGATGCCTCCGACGCTCTCACTGCCACTTTCCTTCCTCTGAGGAGTTGGAACGCCGCCCATCTTCAATTTCTCTCCCGAAGTGTACTTCTTATCCTTCGTACCTCCTAGGGGCGCACTACTGCTTCTGATTTGCTCAGGAGCTTGAATGCCACCCATCTTCAAATGCTCTGGTGCGCTATGCCTCTTGCACTTTTCACTTTCGGGAAGGATTTTCTGGTCTTGCAGAAACTTACGGCAAGAAGTACCTTGATACCCGGGTCCTGCTGCTGGAAACGTGCGTGGAATGGAGATGATCGCGTCTTTGCAAGGCTCGGTTTTGCGGGAGTGGATGCAGTAACAGGACGAGACGTGCCAGGTTATGTGGGTGCACATTGACGTGAGAAGATCGCCTTTCCACGTGAAAGCGAGACGACGTGAATCGGCAAAGGAATCGTGTATCGGCAATGTGCGAGAGCAAGACAGTGCAGAGCAGACGGAGTATGCTCTTTCGGTTATACTACAGTGGTGCTATGTTTGAGGACAACGAGATGCTGGTATTGAGTTGGTGAAAGGAGGAACAGGTTAAGGCAGGAAGGATCGGAAACAAAAGAGGACATAGGCTTGACGCCAAAGGGAAAAATCTGTTCAAAACGATGATGTGCAAAAGTGAATATCTAGATCAACGGTGGAGCCACAAATTCGTGGGCGCGTCTCTGTTGTAAGCGAGAGATATCAACATTGATATCAGGGGTTCATCACGTGTTCAGGAGCAGTTCCTTTTGGACAATCCAAATCACAACGCACAGCAACACTGTTAGGATTCAAAGGAATCGATTTCGAAACTTCATCGATACTTGGAATCCCAACGTATAGCCATAACTACCAAGCGGTAATGTCTTCGACCTCCGCTTCTCCAAAAGTGCTATTTTTCGTCACAGTTCCAACCCCATCCTCCGCAGCAACATCTGCGATCCCTGGAGCCTCCATGATATCAGGCAATACCTCTCGTAGAAAGTCTAAGATGTGTTGGTTGACTTGCTCGAATTGGAGCAAGAATGCATCATGCCCTTCCGGAGAGTCTATCTTTCTTAGCCTGGCATTCGGGATGGAAGCTGCTAACTCTTTCTGCTCATCAAACGTAAATAGTCCATCACTCTCAATGCCGAGGACCAAGGTCGGTTGCTCGATTTGCGCAAGAGCATCTGCAATAGGAGTTTCTGAATCAGGTGACACTCGATACCGAGAGACGTCGTGAGTGTCCAATTTCCGGGTAATTGCAATATAACAATTGCCATCAAAACGCTTGACAAACTTCTCGCCTTGGTAGCGAAGGTATGATTGTGCTGAAAAGTAAGTCGATGCTGTCTTCTTGTGACTTAACGGCGCAGTCAACGTTGTCGCACCGGAGAACTGGGGATCTGTGAAATCGACTGGGTTAGACATCCCATTCGTCCCATTGGTTCCATTCGTTGGGGCGGCATGAATGTCTGCTGAGCTTCCCGGCCTGGATAATGGCGAACGAGTTGCACGATGACCATCATTGTGAATTGCTAAATGTATGTCGGAAGGATTCTGGGGCTCGCTGATTGTTTGCTTCTTCGACGCATCTGGAGTATTTCGCCCGAATCGAGCTTCGAAGGAGTTTCGACTTCGATACGTGAGTAAAGCCGACATGCGGGCCGCACCGAGTCCCGTCGAAGGGGGGTCGTCAAAGGGATAATATCCATCGTCGTATTTCGGGTCTGCATATATGCTTTGCCTTTGTGCTTCACCCCAACTGATTCCCCAAGCACTGTGTCGGCTCGAAGTTGCAATAGGAACAATTGATCGAACATATTCTTTCCCAAAGTATGCCCATTCTAGAACTAACATTCCTCCCATCGAACCTCCGATAACGGCGGCAACTTGTCGTACCCCCAAATCGTCCAGTAGCAGTTTGTGAAAACTGGAATAGTCAGCTCAAATTTGTTGAAAAGAAGGTGGACCATACTTAACATCGTCTCGTATCGTTGTGAGTGGGAATTCTGGCCCATATCTTTCCTTAGTAGGATCTCCATCCTTACTTGTAACAGGACTAGCACTTCCATAAGGACTGCCCAGACTATTCATGCATATAGCGAAGAATCTCGATATATCGAACGCTCTCCCAGGGCCACCAAGTAGAGGGCCCCACCAGTCGCCGACATCTGCACTACCTGTCAAGGCATGGCATATAATCATAGCATTATCTCGGTTTGGAGAAAGCTTTCCTCGTGTGCTGTACGCCAAAGGCACATTGCGCAATGTGACGCCGGATTCCAACGTGAACGACGGGATGATCGCAATGGTCTGATCGGGAATTAATGATGCAAATGGGTTCTCAGGTTGCTGCTGCGTTCTTTCTTGGACGTATTCAGTCATCTTTACTTTTAGGAGAGGGAAATGAAGATTTGGCTGACCATATTTTGCTGCTGACACTTTTGCTGATCCATTGAGGTCAGTCTTGTCGGCCATTTTGGCTAAAGATTAGAAAATCGGATGTTTAAGGGGGGGTGAGCACATTAATCCTATGCCATGAATTAAATTTGTCAACTAGCAGAGGGCTCAAGAAGTCGTCATCAACATCCAGTCATATTCGGCTATCCACCTTTGCCGCTGCTTGTCAAACTCAGCCTTCTGTGGCGCTGCGACAACGAGGCTGGTGCCGCTTAGTCATCAACTCAAGCTAGTCAATTTGCGACATTTGCTCCGCCGCGCCTTGGGGATTGTAATGAAGCTATCCCAGAAATTCAACTTCAGATTTTCCCCACGATCGTTTCCGCTTCCTCTCAAGCATCAACCTCACCTGATGGTACTGTTTACTCGCAGCTTCAAACTATTCAAATCATCACTCATTCCTGAACGCGATTTCGTAAGCTTCATTCATCTTTGAAGCTCGCGTTCATTACACATGTGCAGAGACTGAAAGGACATCGAGCCCGAGGTGGAGATGGCGCCTGGGAAGAGGAAGAGGAACGACAGGGCATCTGTTGATGCAGGAGAGAACAGACCTTCCCCACATCGACCGCAGAATACGAACCTTGGCCAGCATGACAGAGGCCAGGATACGAGGGATGGAGGCCGACGATCGAGTCGCGGAGGACAAGGAGGCGTTGGTGGACGAGGAGGCCGTAGGAATGATTCAAGAGACAACCCCAATAAGCTGAACACCAATGCTGCTGCCCGATCTACCCCAGGACCAATGTCTCCACCACCGCGGCCTTCGAGCGCGACGCAAACTCCGACACCCACCGCAGAATTTCCTAGCCCTGTTATAAAACCAGATCCGGCACCATTTGACTATGAGTTTCTCACGGAAGACCGGATGGCCTCCTGGGGCTCCACTGGCCGGCAAGAAGTGGTCCAAGCAGGTTCGCAGGCTCGTCAGGATGAAGATCCTATGGATCTAGCGTCTGTCTTCCAGGAACTGATACGCGCAACGCTGGATGGGAGGTTAGATCCTACGGATGCTGGCAATTGTGTTAAGGAGATTCTCGGGCCAGAAACAGTATCCGCAGAAGGCACTGTTAATTTTGACCCTTCGACGTTCTTCCTCGACACACTCTCAATGATATTTGAGGCAGACCATCCCCCGAATACTCACACTAATCAAAATCTTCGACCATTCATTGCTGCTACTGGAATATCGCCTATGATTATGCGCCAGATGCTTGATGGGCGACTTCTTCAAGATACAGGCCTAACTCGAGACACATTCAATCGTGTTGGAGTACGACAAGCAACAAACCTCCTATATCGACAAGCGAACTACAATTTGTTACGGGAAGAAACAGAAGGATATTCGAAACTAGTCACTGAACTCTTTACAACAAGTGGAAGCGAGCCACCATCTGCTGATGTGGTCGAGGACGCTTTCGAGAGGGTGAAAGGCTTGATAGGCACATTTGATCTGGACGTAGGAAGAGTCCTCGATATCACACTCGACGTTTTTGCATCAGTCCTCATCAAACACTTTCGGTTCTTTATCAAGCTGCTCCGTGTAAGCTCGTGGTGGCCAAGGATTGGGGAAGGGGACTTGTTGACTGCGACTGGAGGCTTGCCATCATGGGCACTACCAAGTTCTCCTGGCTGGGCACCGACGGAAGAAGAAGAAGAGCTATCTAGACAGGAGAGGCAAAAGAGAGACGTCCTGTTTTGGCCACGGGCACGGGAGATTGGACTTGATGCCTTCTTTGAGTTGGGAGGGAGACGGATTCCTGATGAAGAAACTAAGTCACGCATCTTAGGGGTTGAAGTAGACGATGTGGAGCTGGACGCTGATCGCTCGTGGATTAAGGAGACAGGAACCTTTCCACCTTCTGGAAACCGTGTAGCTGCTCAGCTTCTTGGCTTCAAGTTGCGCTTCTACGCTTCCGAAGCCCGTGATAAGGAGGATCAACTCCCAGCGAACCTCATCTACCTCACAGCGTTGCTGATCAAGATTGGCTTCATCTCACTGAGAGATGTATACCCGCACCTTTGGCCTTCCGATGAAGAGATGCCAGCGCAGCTGGAGAAGAAGAAGGCAGAATTGGCGGAAAAGGAGAAGCTGAATCGACCGGGTGGTGGTGCTGCGAATGCTCTCACAGCGGCTGGTGCACTCTCAGATGACACATTACCAAACAATGGACGGGGTCGGGAAGCTGCTGCAGCCAAGCCTGATCCTGTGGCACAACCCGTTCCAGCAGCTGAAGACAGCGACAAGCTGGAACCTGCTGATCAGAAGGTCCAGCTCTTAACCTGTCTATTAACTATTGGAGCAATTCCGGAATCGCTATTCATCCTTGGCCGTTTCCCCACCCTACCCGAGGCATATCCCGAAGTGCTTGATTTGGTTAACCGCATCCTAAACTACTCGATAAAGGACGTGTATGCCGCAAGTCAACCAAGGGCAATCCAAGATCCAGAATGTCCTACCAAAAAGGTCGCGGACGCGGATCAAAATGGTGTGCCAAAAGGTCAAGTACGTCTCAGCCAATTGCCGACTCGTAAGCTACTACGCTGGCCCTTTCCTGACAAATATGACACGAATGAAAACCAGAGTTACCGATTTTACTGGGACGAGTGGGCAGACAATGTCCCCGTGTGCCAAAACGTCGATGATATTTTTACCTTATGCGATACTCTCCTTAATATCTCCGGAGTCAGCATTGGCAAGAATTCCCAACTACTGTCGAGACTTGCGAGAATTGGCACGAAAAGTCTCGCGGAGGATCGGTCGCGAAATAATCTCGAGAGATGGCAAGATCTCTTGAAACGATTACTCGTCCCAGCTCTCAGTCTCAACAAAGCCAACACGGAAGTTGTTAATGAGATTTATAATATGCTGAAGTTCTATCCAGTATCTACGAGATACGCCATCTATGCAGACTGGTTTGAAGGGCGGGTCACGCCTCAATTGCCGGCAATGAAAATTGCCTTCGAGCGAGCAAGACTCGAAACTCTGAGTACTATGAAGCGGATCAGCGGGATCAACGCCCAAACAATGGCTCGGACCCTCTCAAAAACGGCCACCGCATGTCCCGGCATCGTGTTCAAGGTTGCCTTAACCCAAATCGAATCCTACAACAATCTGACAAAGGTGGTCGTTGAGTGTGCGAAATACTTCTCGGACCTTGGCTACGATGTCCTTGTCTGGTCTCTTATGAACGCACTTGGAGGACACAAGAGAAGCCGCAACAATGCCGAATTCGCTCTCCTGCCAAGTCGATGGCTTTTGGCGCTGTCCAAATTCACGGGCGAAGTTTTCAAGCGCTACAGGATTATGGACCTTTCACCTATCATCCAATACGTCAATGATCAGCTCTATCGTGGCAATTCCACCGATCTTGTCATTTTGAAAGAGTTGATATCGGAGATGGCTGGCATCGTTCCAGACACGGACTTTGGTGACAAAGAGCTTCTTGCGATGTCTGGTGGTCCAGTTTTGAGGAAGCAAACCCTCATCGGTTTGAAGGACAGGCGCTTTGAATCCATGAAAACTGGCGACCGGCTTATGAGAGCTCTTGTGGAGACAAATCTCAGTGGCGAGCTTCTCATTTCTATTGCCCAGTTCCGTCAATCTGCCATATATCGAATTTCAGACGAAGACGCGCACATCAAGATGCTAGCAACCATGGTTGATGATACCCAATCAACCTTGTCTCAATATTTGGATCTGCTCCGCAGCAATTTGGCGATTGAAGACTTTGATAAACTTGTACCTGGCATACCGGAGCTCATCGCAGACTTCGGCCTCGCTCCAGCTCTCGCATTTATGATTGGTCGAGCAAGCTTAGCTCATCGCATCTCAAAAGTCGCACCACCTGCGCCGAATGGCTCCACAAAGAGTCTACCGGCTTCAATAGGATCTGCTCCGGTGACCATTGATAGTGATGGTGATGTTGGCATGGAGGCTGGTGATAACACTGCTCAGGGAAATGGCCAGGAAAATGTTTCCCAATCCGCGGTGTTTAATGGCCTTGCCGAAGCCAAAGAGGACACGCCAATGATAGACTCGAAGAGTCAGAGTCCTCCACCGAGTCCCTCGTCTACAGACCCATATGAAGAAATTCTTGGCCCTATTATTACTGGTGTGCAGAATGCCCTTCCCAAGGAAGCTTTCAACTACATCAGTGCTGATTTCTATGTCACTTTTTGGACTGCTACGTTAGGCGATCTATCTATCCCGAGCTCGAGCTATGATGTTGAAATCTCGCGCCTCGTGAACGAGCAATCTCTAGTAATGAAAGACAGAACGGACATGACGCGAGCTGGGATGTCAATCAAAGAGAACAACAAGAAGCTGATCAGTCAGACTCGGGAAGCTCTGATGGCGGAGTTTGGAAAATTTGTTCAGGGATTCGGCAGGACCAAAGCTCGTCTTCTGAGACACAAGTCCGATTGGTTCAAGCCATTCAAAGCCGAAGATGTGAGCGACGCAATACTAGAAAAATGTTTGATTCCCCGTATCCTTCTTTCCCCAAGCGACGCGGATTTCTGCTTCAAGATGATCAGATTTCTTCACGACAATGGAGTGCCACACTTTCGGCTTCTCTCGTTCTACGGTCATCTTTTCCGAGCCAATCGCTTGCGATCAATCATCTTCACTTGCACTATCCGCGAGGCCGAAAACCTGGGTCGGTTCCTCCGTCTTGTCCTCGCTGACCTTGACCGCTGGCACAATAGCTCCAGTGTGTATGAAAAGGAAGCTTGGGGCGCGTCTGCAAACTTGCCTGGGTTCGCAAAAGCTTTAGATGAGGAAGGGAAGGCCAAGAACCTTGTTAGCTACGATGGTGATAGGGGTTTCAAATGGTTCCACTTTACGTGGCACCAGCGAATGTTCACTGCTCTGAAGCATTGCCTAGAAGGCGTGGAGTGGATGCACATCCGGAATGCAATCACTATCCTGAAGTCAGTTGTCGAAGTGTACCCTTCTGTTGACTTCATGGGAAACCAATTCATCAAGCTGCTTGAGGTTGTAGCGAATCGGGAGAAGGGTGTCAGAGAGGATCTTTCTTTGACGGGCAATGCTGTACTGGTGCAATTGAAGAAGAGGTCAAAGAGTTGGATTATGGTACAGGCTTTCGGGCATAACACAGTAAGTCTCCTTGGCAACAGGCAGGTTTCTTAGCTGATCTAGATCGTAAAGGGCCAGACCAACGGTAACACCCCCAGTGCAACGTCTCGCACGAGTGCGTCCGCTTCAAAATCAGCCTTGAAACCTACTGCTCCAGAATTCAAGCCTCAGTCAAGATCCAGGTGAGTTTCAACAGCAGGTACAATAGTGCGAAACTAATTCTATCGCAGCTCCCGTGGTGCCCCCACCCCGAAACCCTTGGCAACAATAGAAGTTGAAGACGGCGAAGTTGACGATGCGAAGACTTCGATCCCTGCATTAGCAGTCAGAAACGCCACTACTCCCAAACCTGAAGCAAGACCAACACCGCCCGTTGCCTCGGTAGACGAATCAAAGAAGTCGGACATTCTCAAAGAGAGGGAAATCTTCAAACGAAATAACGCCGCAAGAGCTTCTCCTCCAAGAGATTCAATCCCTCCACGCCCAGAACCATCGAGGCTCGCTTACACTGAGCGCCCCAATCCCAATCTTCCGAACAGACCTGATGCTCCATTCCCGAGTCGTGATGCGCTAGACAGACACCCGTCACGCCATGGAGACCGCAGAGATGGAAGAGATTCGCGATTACCTGACGTAAGAGGTTTGGACAGGCCGGGAGGTAGATTGGGAGATAGACCTGGAGACAGACCTCGTGATTTCTCAGGGAGTGATCGACGAGCATTGGATGTAAATCCAAGGGATTTCACCTCTTCTGATCGTACAAGAAGCGATCGAGACCGCGTTCGCCCCGACCCACCACCCAGATGGACAGCTGAGTCTGCCCGAGAGAATCAAGAGAGGTCATCAAATAGTAGCAGAGGCGTCGAGAATGGTCGACTGTCAAGGGATATGCCTCCTCCAAGAACATCAGGAGTACCGGAACGCGGACCTGTCGCAAATTCCGATAGGCAGCCACTAGTCAATCCTGAGAGACAAGAAATCATCGCCGCACTAATCTCGGGGGAGGACACGAATCGCTCGGAATCGCCTCGACGTGGTAGAGAAGAGACTCGAGATAGGGTTTCGTCCAGACCTCAATCACCGAGAAGACATGCCTCCGAAAAGGATTATCCAGACGCCAGACGAGATGAACGCTCACTGCGCAACGGGGATCCTCATAGCAGCTCCTCACGTGGTCGCGCTGATGATGTACAGACTCCGCCTGCTGGACCTCGTAGTGACAGGCCTTTCGATCGAACGAATGAACGAGGTTCAAGTGATCGATCAGCATTCCAGCCGACTCCATCAAGATCGGTTGATCCAGATCACGGAAGGTTGAATCCAACCCCCAGACAGCAGCAAGCAGAATCCAATTTTGGCCGCTTGAATCCTGCGCCTGCGCCAGCGTCTACGGCCGGCCCAGATATTCCTTCTGGACCCCGTGATAGAAACATTAGGACTGGCCGGAATCCGCCACCACCGCCACGCCAGGATCGAAGACTTGATGGTCCTCGCCCACCCACACCAGAGAAGCAACCACCAACTGGGCCTTCAAGTCGCAATTCAAGGCGTCCAGCATCTGGTCAATTTGATCAAGCATCATCTTCTCAAGGATCTGCACCTGGCACACCTGTAGCTGCAGCTTCAGCGGCTATACATCCGGACCGCTTGAAACAAGTTGGGTCTGCAGTTGTACCTCCAGCACCACCAACACTAGCTACTGCCCCGGGAAACCTTCCTATTCATCCTGACAGACTCAAAGCAATCGAGTCTCCGGTTATGCCTCCACCTGTGGCTCAGCAGAACAGTATCCGTGGTAGACCGCCTCTTCCTCCGGTGGTGACAGGACTTCCACCATCTGGCCCCAAAGGATCGCAACCTAGCCCAGGCGGACTTGGAACAAATGGGTTTGCCGCACCAACTGGCCCAGCTTCAGCAACGGAACGTGCAGCTCGAGGTGGGAGACGACAACTTGCTGGCATCCAAACCATGCTCCAACAAGCAGGTCAGCAAAATGTTCCTGATCGGAACATGCGTCGTGGGAGAATGTCTTCTGGAATGGGGCCCGAGACACTGATCGCATCTCCATCGATTCCAGCTCCCCCTCCACCTCCTCCAGGACCGCCACCGGCGAGAGCAGATGCCCCTAGAGATGCTCCGAGGGCCAACTTCCACCCCGAACGAGCTGATCTTATTACTGGCACTGCAGTGCCAACGGAAGAGCGAGAAAGAGACCGCAATGGACGTCGCGAGCGCTCTGGCCATCATAGTAGACGAAGCTCGAGGAGTCCTGGACGTGATAGAGATTCAAAGCGTGCTGGCGCACCCGAGGACGAACGTCCTCGAAGTGACTACCGTCGGGATCCTGAGCGAGATAGGCACGCACCTAGATCGCCAGCGAGAGATTTGATTGCTGGCCGGGACGCAGGCAGTAGCAGAGAAAGCGGACGCGAACGCGAGCGTGAAAGGGAGAGAGACGGTAGTCGTCGTGATGGTCGTGAGCGAGACCCTACACGTGATCCTCATGAAGGTGGATGGAACGGAGAGCGTGGCGCTGAGCGAGGATCCGAAAGAGGCAGTGGACGCAGTAGGGAGGTCAGAGGAGACATGAGGGGCGACGAGCGACGAGAGAGTCGCAGCACACGAGATGATGGAGGAAGAAAGAGACACAGTGAGGAAGGAACAGACTTGAGGGGAAGGGAGAAGAGACCAAGACGATAGATGAGGCGCATCTAGACGGGTGGGAATGGGATACCCTTGGGCTGATTTGTACGATGGGTTGGAGATGATACCTTTTCTCATTTTTTTTCTCGTTGCATCGCACGCACGCATTGGGTGGCGTTTTTCACTTGCAAGCAGAGGCACAGAAATTGTTTTCCAGGCATTTTCTGGCGAGATGGCGGGGGTTGATTGATCTCCACTACCGTTTCTTTGGGTGGAATGTCAAGAGTAAATAGCAGCGGGGAGCAAAAATCATAAACATGTCTCTAATACACCAGCTCCTTCCTCTCTCTTGCCTTCCATACTTCATTTAGCGTTACCATACCCCAAATACCCTTGAGCGAGGCCAAAATACTTTAGCTAGCAGCACGTTTCTGCACATGCTGTGTTCTGAAAGCTTTAGCTTGAATATTTCTACAGGAACCTAGATTCCTCAGCTGGTAGATAGATACCTTACATAAATGCACTTCCCCGTCCGTCCCCGTTCAGTTCAGTACCTAGAAATGCACCAAAACGTACAGTACCAGTTTCATACCAGCTGAATCCGAATTCGATCAGATCAGATCCACTAATCAGCGCTGCCATCCCTCGCGTCTCCCGAACAGTTGGTCTGTCAAAAGTATTGGCACTTAGCGAAGACCACGAGCCGCAAGCGCGGTGGACGGTGGACGGTGGACGGTGGAAGGGTAAGATTACCTCGGTAGTGCGGTTCTAGTGACAGCTATCTAGCGGTGGGTGGTGCAGAAATCAGGAGAGAGGAGCTGGAGTGGAGTGGAGTGGTTGAAGGGATCGTCGCTGTGGTACTGTAGCGGGGGTGGGAGGTGGGGAGGCTGGAACGGATAGGGGTACGCTGTGCTCAGTTGGGGTAGAGGAGAGGCTACCCGTAGTATGAGTGGGGTATGTAAGCCTGTTTCTGGACTCGGGGAAGGAGGATCCGAAGTCCGAGAGGAGTTTTTGTTTTTGTGGTGGTGGAGCTGTAGATAAGGGATGGTTAAGGGTTCGAGACAATCTAGTGATAGTGAGGGATGGAAAGGTGGACCTCTTCACGGTGTTGTGTCGTGAGGTTCGAGAGGCAAAGCTTTGCAAGTGCAGAATTTGCACTTCAATCAATCAATTAAAGTCTGCTATCTATATACATACTTTTTCTATGTACAGAACACGCAAATCTCCACGGGAAGAAGTAGTCTAATCATTCTTGCATCGCTTAAACATAGATGTAGCAGAAAGGACCCGCGAGCGTGCTCATCGCCTGCGCGATTTGAATACCGGGATTGTTCACACCCAAGTCGATGATATCTTGCAGAGTTCCGTTTCGACTGGGGGGGTTGTTGTTCAGGGTGATCGTGCCGGCGATGGCGTTCTGGCGGTTCTTCAGGTCTTGGTTTTGCCAGATCCACCAGGTGCGGTCGATTTGTGCGTGGTGGAGGAAGAAGGCGGGATCTCCTGGGGAGACGAAGATGTCTCCGCCTGGGTCACCACCGATGGTGAAGTGGCCTCCCGTGTGTACGCCGCTGAGAAAAGACTGAGTTAGTAACTTTCTTGAGCGAGCCTGGGAGCCGTCTCCTGATGGTTCAGGATATGAGAGAGTGTGCTTACTAGAATCCTGAAGCAAAATCTCCTTGCATGAGAGTCTGGAATGAGGCGATATCAGTGTTCTGGGTGATCAGGTCGGTGGAGTTTTGATCAGTAGTCCACTGGAGATTTGTTAGTAATGTATGGCTGTTGAGTCACGGTTTCACGACGTACTTGCGAAGACACCCATTGACTGACGTCTCTCTTGAGGCACCTGGGGTTGTAGGCAGATCCAGGCCAAGATGCCGATGCCATAACTTCAGGTTCGGCCAAAGTTGGGGAGACTGGACCGAGGTTGACGCTCATGCTATGGAGTTTATTAGTACAGGCCGACAATCCAATATGTATACGCACCTTTTGAAAGGACCAGTTGTAACACATCCACCGCCTGGTCCCGGAGGAATGCAGTTCAAGCCAGTGGGGAGAGCATTGGTGCAGTTGTGGGCTTCATAGATACCGTTTCCTGACATGGAGTATGCGGAGCCATCGAACATTGGCGAGTTGATGGGGTCTGGAGGGCTATTAGTACTGAAAGATACACAGAACTGTTTAGCGAACTTACCAAAAGCAGTTTTACCCCAGTTCTGAACAACATATAACAGTTAGCTATTGAACAATGAGAAATACAGCCACTTTGTCCGAGAGTACTGCCCAGAAAGCATATCTCGCAGATACTCCGGTTCAGCGACGGAGTAGTTGAAGGGGACTCACCCAGTATGGTTGATATCCAGTATAACCACATTCGTTTCTTAATGCTTGCTCGTAAGTCCAAGTGAAGTATCTGTGCCACGACAAGAAGTTGGTCTATGGAGACTGGGTTTAGTGAGTGTCTCCAAAAGATAGTGAACAACATACCGTGCCATGAATGGTAAGAGTTTGATTGATGTGAGTCCACACAAAGTCATCTTGAATTTCGGTCAGCATGACACTTCTTCAGAGGACAGGCTAACTCACCATATCTTGACTTGGCACCTGGAACAATGGTCTGGTTTGTCAAAGGAGGCTTTGACTGCAAGCAAAGGACAGCATCAGTGTAAGCCTTGCGCTGCGAGTTTGATAATGTTGACCTTGGCTCATCAGCAAAGGGATTCGTGTGGGGTAGTTCCACACTCACCATTCTCTCCTCACTGCAGCATTGGCCAAGGTACAACTTCCTTGCTTGCCCTGGAAAGCATTTTGAATCTGGTTGATGGCAAGATTGAGAAGACCGTTGGCAGCTAACAAGTCGGTGCTGGTTGTCGATGCAGGAGTGAAGCCTGAACCAGATCCAGAGTTGTAGGTTGGTCCAGAGTTGTAGGCCGAGGCAGCGGAGGCAACCAAAAGGGGTGCCAAGGCTTGGAAACGCATGCTGAGGGACAATAACAGGATTCAGAGAAGGTCTGAACGTTACAATCCCGGAAACCCTGGTCCTTTGCTTTAAAATGAAACGGGCTGCAGCAAAGTCTGGTTTGCTCCCAATCTGCAAACTACGGGAAGGTGGTTAAATGCAGACATCGTCCAGTATTTGAACGTCGCCATGCCCATGGCCAGATCCAGATGGGGAGATAGCCAAAGCTTCGTGGACGGATATTGAATTGCATGCAGTGCCACTGTGCCATGCGGTGCCATGCACTGGCAACGTGGGCGGGGGGTCCAGAGGCCCAGAAGGACGTTTTGGGTAACCAATAGCCTGAGATAGCTGGGACGGGGTCATGGGAGGGGGCGTTGCCATTGGGCGGGCGGGGGACTGGCGGGGAGGTTTGTAACGAACCTGCGATCGTGGGTCTATGCTCTACAGGGTATTTTTAATCACTTTCATTAACGATAGGGTATAAAGTAGTTTTTAATTAGGTATAGACCAGCCATAGCGCTACAATAGAACTATAATCCAATACTCTTACTTTAAAACTAGCTTATTTATTTATTCCTGCGATATTACGTCCCACTCTTCTAAAATCGCTTGCCTTATCTCTGCCTTAATTATAAGTTAACGTTGTCGTCGATAAAGAACTTATTTAATCTAACGCTAATACTTTTTTATTAGATTTATATCTAGAGAAATAAAAGGATAAGGAAAAAAAATAATTCTATACTTTAAGCAATATCGCGTATAATAATTTATAATTAATTTATATTTATAAGCTATATTTCCGTCCTTTATAAATAATAATATAATTTTAAGAATATATATAATTAAAGTAAAAATATCAAGAATAAATTAAAGATATTTAAGAATTTATATTAAATAATTAATTTATTTAAAAATTCCCTTTTTATTTAATCTATCGATAAAAAATAAAGGACTCTTATAGTTATAATTAATTATTTTTTAAGTATTAATAAATATTGTATAGTCACGATAGAATTAATATTAAATATAATTATTATAATATTTTTCCGATTCTTTCTTTTTGATATTCCTAATAATTTTAGTTTTTATAAATTATTCTCTTATAAAAAAAATTATC
>Ga0302325_10016930_pt1 | contig 15428 bp, 17 predicted proteins | sample Palsa_T0_2_FD_201948 | JGI IMG/M metagenome (GOLD analysis project Ga0302325, IMG submission 201948) | Peat permafrost microbial communities from Stordalen Mire near Abisko, Sweden - Palsa_T0_2 | ecosystem: Environmental > Terrestrial > Soil > Palsa > Peat permafrost | place: Sweden: Abisko...
AATGATTCTTTGGGTGGCTAGCTAAAAATGCTTCGGTACCGGTTGCCATACTGAGGGCAAGTTCTTGGCTATGACCATCGCCGTTCGACGACGGGATAAAAGCCATGCCAACCGACAAGCAAATTGACGCCGCCGCAGCGGCTGCCGCCGAAAAAGCTAATGGCGGTAAATTCCTTGATCCTCTCTTTTACAAACCCGAGCACCAAGCGTTTTGGCGCGATGTCATTCGCTGCGCGCTTGAAGCTTCTGAAGCCGCCACCAGAAAAGAGCGCAAGGCGTCTCAAGTATCCAAGGAGGGGGTAAGAACTTTCTCTGAGCACTGCGTTTACATCCGCTCAGTTTATACCTTCATGACTCGAATATGGCGCGACAGCGACGCCGGGGAACGCGCCGTCATGGAAAGCGTGGCGCCATTATTTTTTGAAGACATTGGCAAAGTTCTCGGCGACTTTCTCGTGATTGCGGCGTGCCGGATCACAGATCCGACCGACGCCGGGCGCGGGAGGGAGAATTTTGGCGTGGAGTTGTTTGCGAACAGCTTCCCGCCCGAAGACGAGACGTTCGGGAAACTGCATGCGCTTCGAGGGCGCATGGAAAAGCTTCGCAAGGTCATCGAGCCGGCAAGAAATAAGCTGGGCGCGCATGCAGACCGCGACGTTATTCGGGAGGGGAAGACTCTTCAGGGCGGTAGCTGGAAGGAATGGGAGGATTTTTGGTTGGCGCTTGCAGATTTTGTGCGCCTTCTCAATGAAAAAACCTTCGGCAAACCTTTTGAGATTGATGCCGCGGGCGTGTTCGGCGACGCCGAAACGCTGCTGAAGTCGCTTAAGCAGAGCCGACACTTCGAAGCTTTGATCAACGATAAAGACCCGAAGATTCGCGACGCGTGCCTGAACGTCGCACTAAAGGCGGCGTGATGACGCAGTTGGCTATGCGGACAATCCAGAGCGACGTTTAGTGCAAAGTGGTGGTTGCAGCATAGCCGGCTGTTTCGCCGGATGCCTCCTTCGTCGCATTGAGAAGTTGCCCAGCTAGCATGCCGTTCAACATGTTTTCGAGAGCTGAAACGTCTATTTGTTTTGTCATCGACCAGGCCACATCCGCCGCCTCGAGCCCACGATAGTAAGGTTGCTTGTCTGCTGCGATTTGCTCCGGGATTGTCGGCGTTCCCGGCAAAAGGCTATCGAGCTTTGCACTGAATACTACATAAGATATCGTTCGCGCAGTTCGGCCGTTTCCGTCGGAAAATGGGTGTATCCAATTCATTTTCCACAACACATAAGCCGCCAGATGCGTCGCGCTCTTCGCAGCCCAATTTTCGTTGACATATTCGCACATGGCCTGCACTTCGTCGGCAACGAAGGCTTCGTGCGGCGGCTGATGCTTGCTTCCGCCGATTGTCACCGGAGTATTTCGGAACGTCCCAGCAAGTCGGTCAAGACCGTCCAACGCCGCCTTGTGTAGGATTAGGATTGGTCCGGCCCTCAATTTGAACGGCCGTTCCTTGTCCTTTACGGACGTGCGGATCATTTCTAGTGCGAGATTAAATTGCCGTAGGCCGTTTTCAGCTTCGCGACGTGCAATCTCTTCGGGATCACTAAGTAGTTGGGCATCTTCCGCGTGACTGTGACGATCCTCGGTCACGATCGCTGATTGCCGACTTTCTTGTCAGCTTCGGCGACCATTTGGCGCGTAATGCGATCATTCTCGATATGGGTATTCCCATACGCAAAGCTCTGACGCTGAGCCGTAACCTGATCGGGGGTCATCTCGATTTTACGAGCGCGCTCAACTAGTTCCTGGAGTTCCTTAGTCATGCATCCTCCCGAGTCACATCAAACACTACGCGCCAACTAGCACCTATGGCAACAAGTTCCTTAAATGTTCGCTAAGCGACTAGGTTTCAAGCCGCTGCTTCTGCCATCGCCTGGTTCCGACCTCCGGCATCTGGTCGGACCTCTTACCATAAAGTGGACTGACCAAACTGGCTGACGGGCTGTTCCGCCTTCCTTACCCGCCCGCAATCTCCCGCCTTACAATCGCGGCGCCATCGGCCAGCGCTTGCATTTTCGCAAACGCAATCTTGCGCGGCAGGTATTTCATGCCGCAATCGGGCGCGACGGCGAGCCGCTCCGCCGGCACGACAGCGAGTGCGGCGCGGATGCGCGCGGCGACAATTTCGGGCGTTTCGGCATTTAAGTCGGCAAGATCGTTGACGCCGAGCACAATGGTTTTCGACGGCAGCGTTTTCAGGATTGCAAGATCAAGCCGCGGCTGCGCCGCTTCGATGGAGATTTGCTGAGCCCTTGAGTTTTCCAGTTCCGGCAAAAACGAGTAACCCGCCGGCTTGCCGTGCACCAAAGCGGCATAGCCAAAACACACATGCACCGCGACCGTGCCGGTGACCCCGTCGAGCGCGCGGTTGAGCGCGGCGAGCCCGTAACGCCGCGCGTCGTCCGGATGCTGCTGCATCCACGGCTCGTCGAGCTGCACAATATCGGCGCCGGCGGCGAACAGATCGCGGATTTCGGCGTTGACCGCGGCGGCAAAGTCGAACGCCATGGCTTCTCCGTCGCGATAGAAGTCGTCCTGCGCCTGTTTGCTCATGGTGAACGGGCCCGGCAGCGTCATTTTGACCGCCCGTTCGGTATTGGCGCGCAGCACTTTAAGGTCGCGGACGAGCACTGCGCCCTTGCGCCGGATCGGGCCGACGACGCGCGGCACGGCAATGGGCTTGCCGATCCGGCTGAGCGTCGTGCCCGGATTCTCGATGTCGATTCCTTCGAGCGCGGTGGCGAAGCGGTTGGAGTAGCTTTCGCGGCGCTGTTCGCCGTCGGTGATGATGGTAAGCCCGGCGCGCTCCTGGTCGCGAATCGCCAAGATGGTGGCGTCATCCTGCGCCGCTTCGAGCCGGTCGGCATCGACGCGCCACAGATCGTTGGCGCGAATCCGCGGCACGTCTTTCGACAACCGCTCGCGATCAATCAACCAGTCCGGTTGCGGATACGAGCCGACAAGGGAAGTGGGCAGGAGCATGTGTGAGCGCCACGCAGCTTGCAGAGCCCTGAGGCTCTGCCGTGCGTCAGCGCCCCCTCACCCGACCCCCGATCAAGTCGGGGGTCGTCCTCTCCCCGCACGCGGGGAGAGGGAAACAAACCGTCGTTCTCGCGCGGGAGCGATTTTTATGTCGTCATGGCCGGGCTTGGCCCGGCCATCCACGTCTTCTGCCCACACTGGGAGTATAAAGACGTGGATGCCCGGCGATAAGCGAGCGAAGCGACGCCGTTCTTCGAACGGCTATGGCCGGGCATGAAAGCGTGCGCTACTCGGCGGCCTTCTCGTAGGGATAGACCATATCGCCGGTTTTCTGGTCGGCCGGCGAGATCACGGTCTGATAGCTCATGCCGCGCCAGGTCTCGAGATTGGCGGCGTCCGTCAGCCCGTGATACTGCACCTGCAGCATTCCGGATTTGGTCCACTCGCCGTTCTTGCCGAATTTGATGTCACCCATGATGGTCTTGAACTCGTGGGTGCGGAAATATTCGGCGAGCTTGTCGTTGTCGAGCGTGCCAGCGCCGGCGATCGCCTCGCCGATCAACTGAAAATCGGCGTAGCCCCAGCCGCCGAGATAATAGCCGAGCGGATCGATGCCCTGGCCCTTGGCGCGCTCCTGATAGGTCTTGAAGAAGGCGGCGGCCGGCGCCATCAATTTCGGCGACGGCACCCAAGTCTCGTAATTGACGATGCCGTTGAGCTTGCCCTTGAGTTTGTCCTTGAACGCCAGCGCCTGCAATCCGACCATGGCGCCGCCGAGCATTTTCGGCTTGAAGCCAAGCTCACGAACCGACTGGACGATGCCGACCGAGCTCAGCGGATAAGAGCAAACCGCGACAATGTCGGCATTGGTGGCTTGCAAAGCGTGGATGATCGGCGAGAAATCGGTCGTGCCGGGCGGGAAAGTCTTGTCGTAGATGATGTTGAAGCCGCCAGCCTTGGCGTTGTTGCGGGCGCCGTCGCAGGCGTTGCGGGCGAATTCGGCGTCTTCCGAAACCAGCGCCACCGTCTTCGGCTTCGGATTTTGCGCGGCCGCCGCCTGGAAGAAACCTTCGGTGAAAGCTTCGCGCGGCGTCGGCCCGGTCGGCAGCATGGAGAAGTATTTCGGGTAGTGAAACTCGCTGTTGATGTCGAGGGCGAAGAACCCGACGAACAGCTTGTTCTTTTGCATGACCACCGGGAGCGCCGGCGCGTTGAGATTGGTGCCGTACGGCCCCATGACAATGTCGACTTTGTCGATGTCGAGGAGCTTGGTGTAGATCCCCGGCACGTTCGTTGGATTGGACTGGTCGTCGTAGTGGATGAGCTCCACTTTGCGGCCGAGGAGCCCGCCCTTGGCGTTGACTTCCTCCGCCCAGATCTCGGCGCCGAGCAGCGACTGCTTGCCGTTGGGCGCAAGCGGACCGGTCAGCGCCATGGAAAAGCCGAGCTTGATCGGCTCGCCGCTCTGCGCCGATGCCGGCGTTGCCGCCGCGGCCAAGCCGCCTGCAACCAGCAGCGCGGCGCCAAAACCTGCCATGCCGCGGCGCGTCACGTGATACCTCATGGTGTTCCTCCTCAAAGACTGTTTTTTCCGAGCCGGGCGCGCCAAGACAGCCGCCCCTCGCGTCTGGCGCGCGTTCCGTGCGCCACCATGCCCTGCCCGCGGGGTGATGGAAAGGTGGCCAAAAGGCGGAGTGGCAATGTGCCCTAGTGTGGCGGTTCAGAAGTCCGCATCATTTTTGCCGGCACCTTGCCGTGCGGACTTCTGAACCAAAGCCACACTAGATTATTACGTTTGCCAGTGTCCCTTTGATTCCGAAGTTCGCACATGGGGTTGCCGCCTGGTCATGCGAACTTCGGAATCGGGACACTGGGGGCATCTTTGGGGGCGCTTGCCCATCGGCTTACACGAGGACGTGACGGCAAAAGCGTCCGAAAATCCTTGCCGATACCGGGGGTAGCGAATTAACCTAGTGGGCCTGAGGTTGCGCGAGCCGGTTCGGTAGCGTCCTCATGTGCGTTAGGCAACGACCTTAAAGGGAACGACCATGGCCTGGACCACTCCGACCCTCGTAGAAATCTGCATCGGCCTCGAAATCAACGGCTATCTGCCGGCCGAGCTGTAATTCCTTTCTTTAGCTGCTGCGATCCCCAGTGAATGGGGCGGCTAACCGCGATCGTCCTCGGTTCTGCGGGCGGTGGTGGCTATCCGCAATGGAACTGCCTATGCGCGGCGTGCCGCTTGGCCTGGGGCGGCGATAAGCGCGCGAAGCCGCGCTCCCAAGCAAGCCTCGCCGTCTCCGCCGATAGCGAGAATTGGACCCTCATCAACGCCTCGCCCGACTTGCGGGCCCAGCTGATGGCCACGCCACCATTGCGGCCGCGCGGGGCAGCGCGCGGAAGTCCGATCGCGGCCGTCGTTCTTACGGGCGCCGAGATCGACCAGATCGCGGGCCTCCTGACCTTGCGCGAGCGGGCGCCTTTCGCGCTTTTTGCCACGGCGCAAACTCATGCGACGCTCGACGCCAATCCGATCTTCGGCGTCTTGGCGCCCGATGTCGTGACCCGCAACGTGGTCGCGTTGGAGGAGCATTTCACCTTACCTGGGGGCCTCTCGGCCGAATTGTTCGCCGTTCCCGGCAAGGTGCCGCTCTATCTCGAAGACGGCGACGCGCCGCCGGCGGCCGAAGATGGCGGCAATGTCGGCGTTGAACTTAAGTTCGACTCGCGTCGGCTCGCCTACGTGCCCGGCGCCGCCGCCATGACGCCTTCATTGCAGCAACGCCTCGGCAACGCCGATGTGGTGTTGTTCGACGGCACGCTGTTTATCGATGACGAGATGATCGCCGCGGGCGTCGGCGAAAAAACCGGCCGCCGCATGGGGCATATGCCGCTTACCGGTGAAGGCGGCTCGCTCGCGGCGCTCGCCAAGCTTCGCGGCCGCCGCATTCTCACCCACATCAACAACACCAACCCGATTTTGATCGAAGGCTCGCCGGAACGGCGTAAAGTCGAAGCCGAAGGCTTTGAGGTCGCCGAAGACGGGATGGAGATCGTGTTGTGACGGCGCTTCGCCCGGAAGAGCTCGAAGCGCGGCTGCGCGACATCGGCGCGCGGCGTTATCACCGCCTGCACTCGTTTCATAAACTCCTGCACGGCGGAGCCTGCAGCAAAGGCCAGGTGCAGGCCTGGGCGCTCAATCGCTACTATTATCAGGCCATGATCCCGGTGAAGGATGCGAGCCTGATCGCACGCTGCGACGATTCCGCCATCCGCCGCGAGTGGCGAAGCCGCCTGGTCGATCACGACGGCGTTGCCGACGGCGACGGCGGCATCGCGCGCTGGCTCAAACTCACCGACGGCTTGAGCCTTCCCCGCGACTATGTCACCTCGTTGCGCGGGCTATTGCCGGCGACGCGATTTGCGGTCGACGCCTACGTGCATTTCGTGCGCGAAAAGACTTTGCTGGAAGCGATCGCTTCCTCGCTCACCGAATTGTTCTCGCCGGTCATTATCAGCGAGCGCATGGAGGGCATGCTCAAAAGCTACGATTTCGTCACCGCGCAAACGCTGGCGTATTTCTCGGAGCGGCCGCCGCAAGCCGAGCGCGACTCGCGCTTTGCGCTCGATTACGTCAAGGCGCACGCACGCACCGAGGCAACGCAGCGCAGCGTGCTGGCGGCCCTCGAGTTCAAATGCGATGTCTTGTGGGCGATGCTGGACGCGCTTTATTCGGCTTATGTCGCGCCCAGGCACATTCCGCCCGGCGCTTTCGTGCCGCAGGATCAGGGGCAGGATTAGGTGCAGGATTAGGTGAATGTCGTGAAGGATCCGGCTACCGCGCTCGATCCGGATTGCCGCCCGCGGCTGCCGCGCGGCGTTCGCCTCGTGCACAGCGAGGCGCAAGGCGGCTGGGTGCTGCTCGCGCCCGAGCGGGTCTTCAAGGCCGACACCATCGCGGTGGAGATTGTCAAACGCTGCACCGGCGAGGCGACGCTCGGAGCCATCGTCGACGATCTGGCAAAAACTTTTGCGGCGCCGCGCGAACGTATCCTCGCCGACGTTACGACTTTGCTGCGGGGGCTGGCGGAGAAACGATTGCTTGAATTTTGATCGGCGAGCGCGTCCCTTGTGAAGAGGGGCGCCGTGGCATACCTCGCAGATCAAGACGGCAAGACAGCGATCATAGGCGGGAAGCGTGAACCAAGAAGCGCAAGCCGGCGATTTGGCGGAGACCCGCGCCGCGAAGAACGGCAGCGCGTTGACCAAGCCGCTTGGGCTACTGGCCGAGCTCACTCACGTTTGCCCGCTCGGCTGTCCGTATTGCTCCAATCCGCTGGCGCTTGACGCGCGGCACGACGAGCTCGACGCACCGACCTGGGCGCGGGTGTTCGGCGAAGCCGCCGCGCTCGGTGTCCTGCAGGTGCACCTCTCCGGCGGTGAACCGGGCGCGCGGCGCGATCTCGTCGCCATCACGGCATCGGCGCATGACGCGGGCCTCTATACCAATCTCATTACGTCCGCCGTGGGCATCACCGCGGCCACTTTGGGCAAGCTCGCCGCCGCCGGCCTCGATCACGTCCAGATCTCCATTCAAGACAGCGACGCGGCAAGCGCCGACCACATCGCCGGTTATCGGGGCGCCTTCGCCCGCAAACGCGCACTTGCCGAAGAAGTCGTGCGCTTGAAGATTCCGCTCACGGTCAACGCCGTCATCCATCGGGCCAACATCGACCGGCTGGAAGACATGGTCGCGCTGGCGCTGACGCTCGGCGCGAGCCGCGTCGAAATCGCGCACGCGCAATATTACGGCTGGGCGCTAAAGAACCGCGCCGCGCTGATGCCGAGCGCCGAACAGGTCCATCGCGCCGCCGCCAAGGTCGAGGCGTTGCGGGCACGGCATCGCGGCGAGATCGTCATCGACGCCGTCGTGCCCGATTATTACGCGCGGCTGCCGAAGCCGTGCGTCGGCGGCTGGGGCCGGCGCTCGCTCAATGTCACGCCGGCCGGCAAAGTCTTGCCCTGCCACGCCGCCGAATCGATCCCGGGCCTGGAATTCTGGTCGGTGCGCGAGCATTCGCTCGCCGACATTTGGGCGAACTCGCCCGCCTTCAATGCCTTCCGCGGCACTGCCTGGATGGCTGAGCCGTGCCAATCCTGCGCGCGGCGCGACATCGATTTCGGCGGCTGCCGCTGCCAGGCCTTCGCCTTGACCGGAAACGCGCGCGCGACCGATCCGGTCTGTCATCTGGCGCCGGGGCATGACCGCGTCGCCGCGCTCGCCGCAATTCAGGACGACGTAGCCTACGAATATCGGCGGATGTAGCTCGCAAAGATCTGCCGTTGTCCGCCATTTGCATTGCCGAATCGCGGATTTGTAATTTCGCTTTGGCGTCGCATCGCGGTAAGGTGGTTGCGCCGGAAGTGGATAAAGAGCGGGAATGTGGCGCGCATTTCGGTCAACGGAAAATCCTATGAAGTCGATGTCGAGCCCGACACGCCGTTGCTCTGGGTGTTGCGCGACACGATCGGGCTGACCGGCACGAAATACGGCTGCGGCATCGCGCAATGCGGCGCCTGCACGGTGCACATCGACGGCGTGGCGACCCGTTCATGCCAGGTCGAAGTCGGCACCGTCGGCACTGCCGAAATCACCACCATCGAAGCCTTGGTGCAGAACGGCAAGCTCCATCCGGTGCAGAAAGCCTGGGTCGATTTCGACGTTCCGCAATGCGGCTATTGCCAAAGCGGAATGATCATGGCGGTCGTGGCCTTGCTGGCGCAAAAGCCGAGGCCGACCGACGCGGAAATCGACGCGGCCATCACCAATATCTGCCGATGCGGCACCTATCAGCGGGTTCGCACCGCGATCCATGCCTTGGCCAATGCGTGAGCGGATGAAATGACGGCCTTGCGCCAAGGGAAAGCTCTGATCGTTTTGATTTTTGCCGCGGTCGCGGCGTTTCCCGCCGCCGCTGCGGCGGCCGAGAAAGTCGATCTGCTGCTGGTGCTTGCCGCCGATGTCTCGCGCAGCGTCGACTCCGGCAAATTCCAGTTGCAGCGCGATGGCTATGCCGCCGCCATCTCCGATCCGCGCGTGCTCGAAGCTATTAGTTCCGGCCGCAATGGCCGCATCGGATTGAGCTTCATCGAATGGTCGGGGTCAGGCTCGCAGCGCGTCCTGATCGACTGGACCGGCATCGGCAACGCCGAAGAAGCGAAAGGCTTCGGCGATCATTTGTTGGAGGCGCCGCGCTCGTTTGCCGACCGGACCTCGATCTCGGGCGCCATCGATTTCTCGATGGGCCAGCTCGCCAAGGCGCCGTTCGAGTCCGAGCACCGCACCATCGATATCTCCGGCGACGGCACCAACAACGCCGGTCGCGATGTGACCCTGGCGCGCGACGAAGCGCTGGCGCAGGGCGTCACCATCAACGGCCTGGTGATCTTGAGCGAGACGCCGCTGGCGTGGAATCCCGACCACACCAATCCGCAGGGGGGCCTCGATAATTACTACCGCAGCCACGTCGTTGGAGGCACCGGCGCGTTTGTCATCGTGGCGGAAAACTTCGCGTCGTTCGGCCAAGCCATTATCAAGAAGCTGATCGCCGAGATCGCGCAGTCGCGCCCGGGAAAAGCCCGCCAAGCGTCAGCCCGTTAGCGCCGCATCGCCTGTCGCCGCTGGAACGTGGGCGCGGCCATCGCGCGGGCAAAGCGATTGCGCGCCGAAGAAAAACTCCATAATTTCGTTTTCAAAACGAGGAGGACGACACTCATGCTGCTGGCGATAAAAATCCTGCTCACCATTGCGACGCTCGGTTACAGCGCCATCCCCGGCATTTTCGATTCCAACAATACGCACGCGACCAATCCATCATGGACCGGTCACGCGCGCTATCACGTCGTTTGGCAGGTGAGCTCCTACGTGTATGTCGCCCTCCTCATGCTCTGCCTGATCTGGATCGCCGGCGCTGACACCAAGCTCCTCTGGATCGTCGCTATCACCGCCGCGTGCATGTATGCCGGCTTCTGGACCGCGTATGCGTCGCGCCCGGCCTATGGCGGATGGCTGGTCGACAAGGTCAACGGCGTCCCGGATTTCAAATGGAATCTCATGGGCCGTAGATTCACCACCGACGCCAATGTCTCGCTGTTCACGCCGGCCGTTATTGTACTGGTCGCGGCGGCAATTCTGCTCGTCCGATTGTGATCTAGACCATCAACCGCGATCGGCCGGAAAAAAGAAAAGCGAGCATGTCAGGCGCGCCGGTGCGGCTTACCGCTCTTGCACGACTTCCATTTTCACTTTAGCGACGCCTCGCTCGGTCATGCCGAGCTCCTTCGCGGCGGAATAGGACACATCGACCGCGCGCCCTTTAATGAACGGGCCCCGATCATTCACGCGCACGACGACGGATCGCCCGCTGGCGACGCTGGTGATCCGCAAGCGCGTGCCAAACGGCAACGACGGATGCGCCGCGGTCAGCGCATTGGGATTAAGTCTCTCGCCGCTCGCGGTGCGCACCCCCTCAGTATAAAAGCTGGCAACGCCCACGGCGGCACCGTGCGGCAGAGAGCCGGTTATGATCGGATCGGTGTGGTGTCTCCTCTCGACGGTCGGCGTCCAAGTCTCACCTACCGATGCGCCGCGCGGTACGGATTCAGTTCTGGCGAATACGCCGCGGTGTCTTTTCTCAGCAGTCGGAAGCCAAGCCTGCCGGCTGGGTGCGGCCTGATAAGATCTGCTGCTGGTACGAACCGGCGATTGCGCGCAACTGGCGAGCGCCGCGGCGGTCACAGCGACCGCTCCTAATAGGGCGATCTGGCGAAGGCCGAACCAGGATACATCGCGGCGATCAGAAAATTTCACTCCGGCTCGATTGAAGTGCCGGAGTACGGCGCGTTTCCCCAAAAACATATGCAACCCCCGCATTAACCATGAGGGCAGCGGCCAATGCGGGCGGAAGCGTGGCGTTTAGTTGTGGGTTACGCCCAGGTTTTGGTTTTTCTGCTTTCCTGTTGTTTTTTTATCACACTAAAAGTGCCGAATCGCTACGAAGTACGCGATTTTCAGCTGAAATCTCGCGGAATTGGCCACGGCGGCGGCGTTCGTTGCGACCTCAAACTGCCGGGGAGATTCGACTTGGGACAACCATGCGCGAGGTGATTCGCCGGCTTACGCCGCCGGCCGCCAATTGCCGTGAAAGCCGAACGGAACGCGGGTGGAGAGTTCCGCGCAGGCGAGCGGCCCATGCTCCAAGCCGGCGGCATCGAACACGGCGAGATCGCTGCGGTGCTCGGCGCCCCGATAAACGGTCGCGAGCAGATAACCATCGCCCTCAGGCGCACCCTCCCCGCGCGGCACGAAGATCGGCTCGGAGACGGCGTCACCCGCTGGAAGCTGATAGACCGAGCGCTTGCCCGTTTTGAGATCGATATGGGCGAGCATGTCGAAACGATCGAGCACCTTGCGCTCGCTGCTCGCGGCAAAAAAACCGTGGCGATAGTCGAGCCCGGCGAAGCGCTCGTCGAGTCGCGGAAACTCGGCGGAGAGATCGTCAATCGTCTCGCGCTTGAAGCTGTCGGTGTTGGCGGCAAGGTCGAACGTCCAGCGAGTGAGTTGCGCTACCGCCTTGGCCGGATCGCCGGGCCGGCCATCGGGATCGGTAAACAACGGCGCCGCCTCATACTGCATCACGTCGCCGACGATTTTGTCGCCGTCCTGGTAAGCGTTCATGGGATGAAAGACGTAGCAGGGATCGCACTCGAACCAGCGCACCGAGGCAACGCTGGCGTCGCGTCGCATCACTCCGACATAGGAGCGCTTGTCGGCTTCCCAGGCGTAGGCGGGCTTGCCCGCCATGGCGCGCGGCATGCTGCCGGTGAGCGGCAGCACCGGGAACAGCACGTAATCGCGCGTCACCATGAAGTCGTGGACCATGCTCGCGTAGGGCGCGTCGAATTGATCGTAGCGCACGAGCTTGCCGGTTTTGTCGATGACGCCGTAGCCGAGCGCCGGTGAAAAACGCCCCGCTGCGGAATAGGCGAAAAAGATCATTTCGCCTGTTTCCGGATCGATCTTGGGGTGCGCGGTGAACCGCGCGCCCTTGAAGGCGCCGGCGAAATCCCAATAGCCGAGTGCGGCGAGGCTATCGGGGTCGAGCGCGAAAGGCCGGTGGCCTTCCTCGAGCGCGAAGAGCCAGCCGGCGTGCCAAACGATGTTGGTGTTGGCGACGCCGCCATCCTTCCCGGCGACGGACGGATCGGTGGTCGCCGGATTGCCCCAACTGCCGAACAGCGCCTTGTGCGCAGCATGCTCGGCTTCCCACTTCGGCGTGCGTATCCAGCGATTGCGATAAGAGACGCGTCCGTCAGCGACGTGAAAGGCGTGGATCATGCCGTCGCCTATGAACCAATGATGATGCGCATCGCGCGGCGCGAATTGCGGATTGGGGCCGTTGCGATAGAGCGTGCCGGCAAGCTCTTTCGGCAATTCGCCGCGCAGCGGCAAGTCGGGCGCATCGGCCTCGAACGTCACCGGCGCAAAATTTCCGGAGAAGAACGGTTGTTCAGGAAACGGAATGCTCATGACGCCTTCCCGTTTGTTAGCTCGGCTTTGCCGCGGAAGTCACACACAAATCGCGTCAGGCGCGAAGGCCTGCACGACCCGCTGGGCGACTTTGCCCGGCTTAAATAACTTTCGCAACCGCGCGGCTTGTTTGGGTCACTGCTCCGTTTCGTTTTTATCACGCATTGCGTCTTGTCATCGGGCGCCGGCGCCAGCCCGAGGCATGGGCCGCTGCGCGGCGGCCTTGTTCCGAGACCGACGTTGAACCGCCGGCTCACCCCCGTATTCTCATTCGTACTCTTTTGAGTCGGGAACCGAACCTAACAGCAGATATACCGTTGACCTATTGTCGGTGAGGGCGGAGTGGTCCTCATGGGCGATGCGGATCGACTACGCGATCGCGCGGCGAAGCTTTTCGCTCTGGCGATCAAGCTGCGAGAGAGTCGCGGCGCTTCAGTGACTGCTAACGATCTGGAGCAGATGGCGCACGAGTCGCTGGCGCAGGCCGAAGCGATTGAGCGTGGCGCGTCCCGCGGCGAACAGGTCTAATCCTGCGGCACACCCTTCGGCGCCCGCTCGATGCCTTGTTATTGGAAACTGACAGCTTCCTCCTTATTGGAAACTAACAGCTGCGAGCGCCCGGTCGACCTTTGCCGGCGGCCAGAGAGTGACCGGCCCGGGCGCGGCGCCCGGCCCTGCAATGTTGGTGCCCTGCCCCGGCCGGTTCAGGATCCGCTGGCCGGCCGCGTTCGATATGCTCACGGCGCCTTCGATAAGGAACACGCCCAGGGCCTGATCATCGATCGGTCCGGCAAAAAAGTCCGTTCCGCGAATGCCGATATTCGCGACGGGCGTGGTCAGGCTGACGCGAGACGCAACCAACTTCGATAATTTGCCGGAAACAAAGCGGAGTGCGCCGATTAGCGCGAACCTGATGGTCCTGCGGCCCGCGGCAGGATTGAACACGTAAGTACCGAGTGTCAGCTTCGCCTTTTCTCCGAGCGTGAGACGCGTGCTGTCGGTGAGCGTGACTTCAAGCCGCGCCGCTTCGCCGGTCGAGAGGATTTCGTCGAGAAAGACCGACCCATTTGGGCTGAGCGGGAGTGTCGTGCCGCCGAGTATTCCGCTCGCCTCTCCCTGTATGCGGCTGACGGTGCCGATCGCCTCCTGAGCCGTGGCTTCACCGCACGGCACCGCAAGCAGGACTGCAATTCCGATCAGCCGGATAAACATGGGCTTACCCTCGAAATAAATATTAGCGCCTTTGCCGACAAAATTCGCCCCGCGCCGCGGCGCCGGAAAACTGCGGCACCGCCCGCGGGAATCCGGGCAAAGGCCTCATCCAAGCTAGACTGCCAGCGGTGGACAATTTAGCCAACAGCAGCAAGCATTTGGGCCGGAAGTGGGGAGCACCGGCCACGAAAGCGACACAGATGTCTGGCAAGTGTGCAGCTTGCCTGCCAAACAGTTACTGTCCGCTGTGCTGAAGCGAAGCCGGGAACGCCTGTTGTGACCGCAGCCGCTGGGTTGAAACGCCTTGTCATTATCATCGCCGCTGCGGCTGCCGCGGCAGTCCTCGCATTGGTCACGCTTTCCTTCGCCATTCCGGCGAGTGCCGTGCGGGACGCGGTCGCCCGCGAGATCCACACCGTCACCGGGCTCGATCCCACCTTGAGCGGAGACGTGGCGGTATCGCTGTTTCCCTCCGGCAGGGTTACTTTCCACAACGTCCTCCTCAGCAGCGATCGCAGCGGCGACCCTGGACTGGTGGCCGATGAGTTGACCGCGCACCTGCGCTATTTTCCACTACTTTCCGGCCACATCGAAATCTCGGACGTGACGTTGGTCCGGCCGACCATCACCGTGACCGTTGGACCCGACGGTGGATCGAACTGGTCGGGCCTGATTTCCTCGCTGGCGCGCGCGCTCGAGCCCGACCCCAACCGGACGGCATCATTCTCCGAAATCGGCATTCACGAAGGCGTGGTGGTGGTACGCAGCAACTACGGCGGCGCCGTCGTCACCGATCGGCTCGATGAAGTCGACTTCCAGCTAGCGTGGCCTTCGATCTCACGCAGCTTCGGCGCCACAGGCCGGTTCGTTTGGCATGACCAACCCGTGGAAACGAGTTTTGCGCTGAGCGATTTCCTTGCGGCGCTCACCGGCGAGAAGAGCGGCGTCAAAATGCGGCTCTCCAGCGCGCCGTTGAAAGTAACATTTGATGGCGGCGCCAGCGATCAACCGTCGCTGAAGCTCGACGGCATGCTCAGCGTCGAATCGCCGTCGCTGCGCGAGGCGCTGCGCTGGGCCGACGCGCGCCAGCTGCCGTTCGGCGGGTTTGGCAGGTTTGCGCTGCGGGCGCAAAGCAGCATGGCCGACGGCATTGTGTCGATGTCGGGGGTCAACGTCGAACTCGACGGCAATGTCGCCGAGGGCGCTATCACGCTTTCTACCGACCGTCACACCGTCCAGGGCACGCTTGCGGCCGACGCGCTCGATCTCACGCCTTACGTGTCCGGAATCCATCTGTTGGCGGAGAACGACCGCAATTGGGATCAGTTGCCGCTGGGAGTAGACGGCTTCGACAACGTGAATCTCGATCTTCGGCTTTCGGCCGCCAACGTAAAAATAGGCAACGCGCAACTCGGCCGCACCGCGGTCGCCGCCAATATGCGTAACGGCAAGCTCGACGTGACCATCGGTGAATCGCAAGCCTTCGGCGGCGTCGCTAAAGGCTCATTCGGTCTTTCCCGCGACGACGCCGGAGTAACGGTGGTCTCGCACGTCCAATTCGTCGAAGTGGATCTGGAAAAATGCCTTTCTC
>Ga0302325_10016931_pt1 | contig 15428 bp, 18 predicted proteins | sample Palsa_T0_2_FD_201948 | JGI IMG/M metagenome (GOLD analysis project Ga0302325, IMG submission 201948) | Peat permafrost microbial communities from Stordalen Mire near Abisko, Sweden - Palsa_T0_2 | ecosystem: Environmental > Terrestrial > Soil > Palsa > Peat permafrost | place: Sweden: Abisko...
CGCCATGCGTGGCAGCGACGATAACACCGAGGAGGACTTCCGGCGCGGCGTGGCGCTCTGCCGTGCGGGGGAGTACTTCGCCTCCCACGAGGCCTTCGAGGCCGCCTGGCGGCGCGCCGAGCCCGGCGAGCGCGACTTCTTCCAGGGCCTCGTACACGCGGTCGTGTTCGCTTACCAGAGCGGCCGCGGACGCCACGTGGGCGCCGAGCGTCAGCGCGAGAAGGCACGCGCCCGTCTCGCGCGCTACCTGCCGACCCACCGCGGTCTCGACCTCGAGGCCCTCCTCGCGGCGCTATGCGCTCGCGAGGCCGACCTTCGAGAGCACCTGGTCGAGCGCGATCCGCAGCCACCAGTCGCGGTTGAAGAAGAGCAGTAGCCCGAGGACGACGAGCGTTGAGCCCGAGACGATCTGTACTGCCTGGTAGTGGCTCCGCACCCAGCGGAACGCTCGCATCGCGTGCGCGAAGGCGATCCCCGCGGCGACGAAGGCAGCACCGAGGCCGAGCGAGTAGGCCAGCAGGAGGATGACGGCGCGGATGACGCCGCCGCTCGAGCTCGCGAGCACGAGGATCGAGGCGAGGACGGTCCCGATGCACGGGGCCGCGCAGACGGCGAATGCGCCTCCGAGCAGGGCCGAGGAGCCGCGGCGCCGCGCGCGCCCGAGCAGCCCCGGTGCGACCGTCCGCTCCGGGACTGGAAGCAGGCCGACGAACGCGAGCCCGATCACGATCAGCGCGAAGCCGGCGATCTGGGTCTGGGTCGTCTTCGCGACCACGCTCGCGATCGCGGCGGCCCCTGCGCCGAGGACGACGAACACGAGGCTGAACCCGGCGATGAAGGGAAGGCTCGCGGCGAGGATCCTCCTGCCGGTCCCGCGCTCGCCGAGCCGCTCCACCTCGACCGACGAGACGGCCGAGAGGTAGCCAGGCACGAGCGGCAGGACACACGGGGTGATGACCGACAGGAGGCCGGCGAGAAACGCGACCGGCAGCTTCTCGATCATCGACTAGGAATCGAACCGGGCGAGCTCTTGGTCGACCCGCAGGTCGAGGGCGGCCCCGAGCGGCGATCCGACCGCGATCAGTCCCGTCCCGCCCCCGTCGCCGTCGCGATTTCGCGACCACACCCAGGCTGCGGTCCCCACCGCGATCACCCCGCCGCCGATCACCGCGAAGGGGATCACCCAGGCAAAGAGGTTGAAGCCGTGGGTCGGCGGGTCGGCAAGGACCTGGTTTCCGAGCCGGGCGACGAAGTAGTCCTCGATCTGCTTGGTCGTCCAGCCCGCCGCGACGAACTTGCGGATGTACCGCTTCATCTGCTCGGCGAGCGGCGAGGTCGACATGTTGAGCGTCTCGTGGCAGGTCACGCAGACGAGCTCGCTCTCGAGCGCGAGCACCGAGGGGTGCTCGTTGCTCGCCAGCGCGGCTCCGGGCGCCGCGAAGGCGAGCGCGCAGACGGCGAGCAGGGCGCCGAGGCGCCTCATTGCGCCAGTGCGCTTCGGATGCCCGCGTCGAGCGTCGTGGGCGTCGCAGCCCCGATGATGTGACCGACCTGCACACAGTCGCACTCGTTGTCCTCGGTCGGCGGCATCGGGACCACCACGCCGCGCCTGTCGATGAAGAAGGTCTCGGGATAGCCCGTGACGCCGTAGTGGCCGATGAGCGGACCGTCGTCGCTGATCACCGGGTAGGTGATGTGGAAGCGGCGCATGAACGCGGTCGCCGGCCCGGGAAGATCCTGCTCGTCGACGCCGATGAAGACGACGCCCTTCCCGGCCCACTGCTTGGCCAGCGCCGAGACGACGGGGGCCTCGTGGGTGCAGGGCGGGCAGTAGGACTGCCAGAAGTTGAGCACGACGACCCGGCCGCGCTGCGCGTCGAGGCTGACCGAACCGCTCCTCCCGACCAGCGGGCGCGTGAAGGGGTAGGCGGCGACGGCGTGCTGGCTGTCGACCTCGCTCGCGATCCTGCCGGTGCCCGAGTGCGAGACGTCGTAGACGAGGAGGCCGAGCAGGCCGAGCACGAGCGAGACGGAAAGAACCTGGGCTGCGCGCCAGAGAAGGCGCCCACCCGCGACGTTCCCGTCCGGAGCTTCTTTCGGGCCCTGGGTCACGGCCCCCCCAGTGTAGCCAGCGCGGCCAGCGCCATCCGCGGGTCGTCGCTCACGATCGCGTCGACCCCCAACTCCGCCAGGGAGACGACGACTGCGGGCTCGTTGACGGTCCAGGCGATCAGCGCCGCGCCGCGGGCGTGGGTCACGGCGATCACCCCGGGCGAGACGAGCGCGTGGTGGAGCGCGATTGCCGCGGGCGCCCCCCGGGAGAGCAGGCGCCGGGCGCGCAGGGGCATGAGCGCGCGCAGCGCCGCCGCCGAGCCGCGACTGACAGACGGCGGCCAGGCGAGGTTGGCCGCGCCGAGCCGGTCGCGCGGATAGCCGATCACGCGCGTCAGTGCCGGGGCGCCGCGCTCGAGGCGCCCCAGCGAGCGCCCCCAGGTCGAGGAGACGATGACGCGTTCGCCCAGGCCGCTCGCCTCGACCGCGCGGCCCACCTCGAGCTCGATTCCCGGGCGCTTCAGGTCGATCTGGATCCCGATCGGATGCGGAGCGAGGTAGGCGAGCGCCCCCGCGAGCGAGATGGGTGGGTCCGGAACCTCCTCGCCCGGGTGTCCGAGCAACAGCCCGAGGCCGACGTCGAACTCGACGATGTCGGCGCCGGCGGCCAGCGCGGCCGCGAGCCCCTCGAGGCTGTTGCCTGGTGCGTCAACAGGTGCGCCGCGATGGCCGATCACGAGCGGTCGCGTCTTGCGCTGCAGATCCATCCAACCAGAGTAAACTTCCGGCATGGTTGAGCCCGCCAGCCGCCCAGCGCCGCTGGAGGAGGAAGCGCCCTCTCTCGATCCCTCCGCGATCGAGCGCGCCTACCGTCGCGAGCGCAGCCGCCGCCATGTCCGCAGCGTGCGCCACGAGGACGCTCGCAGCTCGAACGCGCGCTTCTTTGTCGTGCTCGCGGTCCTGCTCTTTCTCACCGTCGTCATCGCCCTCAGCGCGCTGCGCGTGATCCAGGAGACCTTCGGGATCTGAGCGCGCGCCCGGCGTGCGGCACCGGTTGACGGGATGCCCGCCGCCGCATCACCCATACTTATCACCACGCGTGCAAGGGCCCGACCTCTTCCTCGATCCCGACCCGCCGCCCGCCTCGCCCGGCGGCGGCCATGCGCGCCCGCGCCCCGAGGGGATCTGGGCAGCCGGAGATCGGCTCGCCTGGCTCTCCGGGCTGATCCTCGCGCTCTCGAGCTTCATGGACTGGTACGCGGGCTCGGGGGTCGGGGTCAAGCTCGCGGTGATCGGCTGGCACACCGGCCTCTACGGCAAGATCATCTTCTTCATCGGCCTGGCCGTCGTCGCGATCGTCGTGCTGCGCGAGTCGGGGATCGACCTCCCGCCCTCCGCCCCCGAGAGCCTCGTCATCCTCGGACTCGGCGTCATCGCGACCGTGTTCGTGCTCATCCGCGTCATCTCGATCCCCGAGGCGGTGCTTCCCGCCGACGGGCGCGGGATCGGCCTCTGGATCAGCCTGCTCGCCGCGCTGGGCGTGATCGCCGGCGGCCTCCTCAGAGCCGCAGAGGATCTCTGAGCGCGACGACGCGGGGCGCGCTTCCGTGCGAGCGCCGGATCGGCATGGGACCACCGCCGCGAGGAGCCGGCGGGCGTGCGGCGGCGCCGCACATCGGGCCTCTCAAACCGGGACGAGCTTCCTCGCCTGGGCGAGGAGATCGTCGGGATCGAACGGCTTGCCGACGAAACCCTGCGCGCCGCGCTCGGCCGCCTCGAGGGCTCCCTGCTGGGCGAGCGTGCCGCTGAACATGATCACCGGGATCGACCCGTGGCGCTCCTGCAGCCGGCGCAGGAGCTGCCAGCCGTCCACCCCGGGCATCACGAGGTCGAGCAGGACGAGGTCGGGCGAGCGGTCGGCGATCGCCGCGAGCGCCTGCTCGCCGCTGTCCGCCTCGACCACGGCGTAGCCGCCGAGCTCGAGGCTCGCACGCAGGAACCCGCGCAGCTGCGCGTCGTCGTCGACGACCAGCACGAGCGGGCCGTCGCGCCTCCCGCCCTGGGCGGAGCGCTCGACGAAGGACTCGAGCTGGAGCCGCCTGAAGCGGCGATGGCCGCCCGGGGTGTAGAAGGCGGGAAGGCGCCCCTGATCCGACCACCTCCGTATGGTCGACTGCGCGACGCCGAGAAAGCGTGCGGCCTGACCGAGGGTGAGCCACTCCTCCTCGTCTGTCGGCGCCGGTCCGGCTGCCGATTGCTGCGCGGTCATCGCCCGTGAAATCTACCCAAAGCTACGCCTTCCTGCCGGGTGAGCTCAGGGCGCGGGGGCAACGGTGGTGACGGTGACGGTGCTCTGGACGATCGGGGCGAGCGAGAGCGGCCGCAGCGTGCGGACGAGCGTCTGCGCCCCGGTCTTCGGGGAGTCGTGGAGCGCCTCGCCGAGAGCGATCCCCACCAGGAAGACCGCGGCGATCCCGGCCGCGCCCAGGAGTCGCGCCAGCCGTCTGCGCCGGCGCCGCCGCGGAGACGGCCGACGGGGCCGGGGCGAGCTCACGGGGCGTAGTCCGAGGCGCGGCGGGCGTAGAGGTCGAAGGCGGCGTCGGCGACGGCGGAGGCCTGCGAGGGGACCTCGGCGAGAGTGTCGTTGATCAACCCGGCAGCCCAGCGGTCTGCGCCGCCGTAGAGGTCCACGAGCTCGGCGAGCGTGAACACCTGTCCGATGCGCCGGGCGATCTCGGCGCTCACGACCTCGAGCTGCCGGGCAAGGCGTCCCGCGGACGCCGGATCCGAGCCTGCCCGCTCGAGCGCCCGCCGGCCCTCGGCCCACTGGTGGCGCGCGAGCTCGATCTCGACCGGCCCCTCGATCATCGCGTCATGCAGCAGCCCGCGGCGGGCCACAGCGGCGTGACCTCCGCGAGAATCCGCTCGCCGAGCTCGTACCCCGGTCGGGCGAGCGCGAACGCCGCGTGGGCGTGCAGGCACTTGAGGCTCCCGGGCCTGACCGACCCGCCGATCCCGCCGGGGAGCTCGAGGCGCAGCGCACGCTGGTCGGCGTGCGCGCGGGCGAGGCTCAGCGCGAGCCGCGCGTCGTCCCTGGCCGCGCGCGTCCACCGCCCGACCCCGCCGAGGGCCTCGATGCGGGCGAGCGCGGCCGTGAGGTGGCGGCAGCTGAGCCAGTACTGGGTCGGAAACGCGGCGCCCTCGCTGTCGAACGGCTCCTGCTCGACCACCGCCGGCGCGCCGAATGGGCAGCGCACGGCGACGCGCCGGAACGCGCGCGGCGGGCGTCCGAGCTGGCGCTCGAGCAGGGCGAGGTCGCTCATCGGCTCGAGGGTAGCGCTCATTGCCGGCGGAGGAGGCTCGACGTCGACCGGGGGCTCAGTGCTTGCGGCGCCAGGCCGCGATGCCGCGCACGATGAAGAGCTGCTCGCCCGGCTTGACGAAGCCGAGCCGGCGCGCCTCGCGAACGAGGCCCGCCCCCGATCCGACCGCGGTGATTCTCGCCTCGAGCGTGCGTGACTCGGCCGAGAGCGCACTCACCTGCGCCTCGCGGCCGCGAAGCGCCGAGGAGGCGTGCTCGTAGTCGCGAAGCGGGCTCCAGTAGAGGAGGCCGATCGCGACGAGGCTTGCGAGCGCGAGCAGGCGAGTGGGACGGAGCACAGGGGCGATTTCGCGCCCGGCGATGCAGGTCCTCCCCGCGAGCGGAATCGCTCAGGCGACGTCGACCTTGATGACGTTCGTCGAGCCGGTGCGGTTGACGGCCGTTCCGGCGATCATGACGACGAGGTCGCCGGACTCGACGATTCCCGCGCCGCGCGCGGTCTCGATCGTCCGCACCCAGAGATCCTCGACATCGGCGGTCGAAGACATCAGCAGCGGAAGAACCCCCCACTCGAGCGCCATCAGCTGCACCGCGGCCTGGTGGTGGGAGAGGCCGACCATCGGCCGCCGCGGCCGCAGCCGCGCGACCGCCGAGGCGGTGGCCCCGGTCTCGGTTGCGACGAGGATCGCGGTGGCGTCGAGCGTCTCTGCGAGGTCGGCCGCCGCGGCCGCCATCGCGCGGCGCACGTCACCCCCCCGGGCAGGCTCGGGGGCCTGGTGGCGGTAGCGCATCCAGGGCTCGACCGCGCGGGCGATACTGTCCATCGTTCGCACTGCCTCGACCGGATAGGAACCGATCGCCGTCTCCGCGGACATCATCACCGCCGAGGTTCCGTCGAGGATCGCGTTTGCGACGTCGCTCGCCTCGGCGCGCGTCGGCTCGGCATGCTCGACCATCGACTCGAGCATCTGGGTCGCCGTGATCACGGGCTTGCCGGCCTCGAGCGCGCGCAGGATGATCTCCTTCTGCAGCATCGGCACCGTCGCCACCCCCATCTCCACACCGAGGTCGCCGCGGGCGACCATCAGGCAGTCGGCCTCGGCGACGAGCTCGTCGAGCGCCTCGATCGCCTCGGCCTTCTCGATCTTCGCGATCACCCGTGCGCTCGCGCCGCGCTCACGGATGATCTCCTTGAGCTCCTGGACATCGGAGGCGGAGCGGACGAAGGAGAGCGCCACGTAGTCGACCTCGAGCTGGAGCGCGAAGTCGAGGTCGACGAGATCCTTGTCGGTGAGCGACGGCACCGTGAGCCGCAGACCGCTCGGGAGGTTGACGCCCTTCCGCGACCTGACCTCGCCGCCGACGAAAACCCGGCAGCGCACGCGCCCCTCGGCGACCTCCTCCACGTCCAGGCGGATGCGCCCGTCGTCGATCAGAACGTCGTTGCCGGGCGCGAGCGCGTCGGCGATCGCCGCCGGAGAGACGATCAGGTCGCCCTCCTGCGCACGCTCCCGCCCCGCGAGGTAGACGATCTCGTCCTCGGCGAGCAGCCGCGGCATCGGCAGATCGCCGATGCGGAGCTTGGGGCCCTGCAGGTCGGCGATCAGCGCGAGCGGGCGGCCGAGCTCCGCCTGGACCGCGCGCGCGATCCCGGCCCACTCGGCGTGCTCCTCGAGCGTCCCGTGCGAGAAGTTGAGCCGGACGGCGTCCATGCCGGCCTCCGCGAGCGCGCGCACCATCTCGTGCGAGCCCGAGCCGGGGCCGATCGTCGCGACGATCTTGGTCTTCCTGACCGCTCCTCCACCCGAGGCGACCGACGCACGCCGGCTGCGGGCAGGAGGGCCCCCGGGAGCCTCGGTACTAGCGGCCATAGCGCGGGAAGGCCGCCCAGCCCGGATAGATCGCGCGCTCGCCGAGCTCCTCCTCGATCCGCAGCAGCTGGTTGTACTTCGCGACCCTCTCCGAACGGGCGGGTGCGCCTGTCTTGATCTGGCCGGCGTTCGTCGCGACGGCGAGATCGGCGATCGTCGCGTCCTCGGTCTCCCCCGAGCGGTGGGAGATGACAGTGCCGTAGCCCGCCTCGCGGGCGATCGCGATCGCCTCGAGCGCCTCGCTCAGCGTCCCGACCTGGTTCACCTTGACGAGGATCGCGTTCGCGACTCCCTCCTCGATCCCGCGCCGCAGGCGTGCGGGACTGGTCACAAACAGGTCGTCGCCGACGAGCTGGAGGCCGCCGCCGAGCTCGCGGGTCTGGGACGCCCACGCGGGCCAGTCGTCCTCGGCGGCCCCGTCCTCGAGCGAGACGAGCGGGTAGCGCGCGGCGAGCTCTGACCAGAAGCCGGCGAGCCCCGCCCCGTCGAGCTCGCGTCCCTCAAAGCGGTAGCAGCCCTCGGAGTACAGCTCGCTCGTCGCCGGGTCGAGCGCGATGGCGACCGCGTCTAGGTGACCGGCGCGCTCGGCGCCCTCGAGGATCGCCTCGATGGCCGCGCCGCTCCCGGGCAGGTCGGGGGCGAAGCCGCCCTCGTCGCCGACGGCCGTCGAAAGCCCCCGCTCGTGCAGCACGGCGCGGAGGGAGTGGTAGACCTCGCAGCCGATCCGCAACGCCTCGGCGAACGAGGGGGCGCCCGCGGGCACGAGCATGAACTCCTGGAGATCGATCGAGTTCGCGGCGTGCGCGCCGCCGTTGATCACGTTCATCATCGGCACCGGCAGGACGCACGCCTCCTCGCCGCCGAGGTGGCGGTAGAGCGAGACCCCCGCCTCGGCGGCCTGCGCCTTGGCCGCTGCGAGCGAGACGCCGAGGATCGCATTGGCACCGAGCCGACCCTTGTTGGGCGTTCCGTCGCACTCGATGAGCGCGGCGTCCAGGCCGGCCTGATCGGACGCGTCGCGCCCGATGACAGCACCGCGCAGGGCGCCGTTGACGTTGGCGACGGCCGCGGCGACCCCCTTGCCGCCGTACCCGGCCCCGCCGTCCCGAAGCTCGACCGCCTCGTGGACGCCGGTCGAGGCGCCCGAGGGCACAGCGGCGCGGCCCAGGGCGCCCGTGGCGAGCCTGACGTCGACCTCGACGGTCGGGTTTCCGCGCGAGTCGAGCACGAGCCGTCCGCGCACAGCGGCGATCGCGCTCAGAGCATCTCCTTCGCAGCGTCGAAGTAGCGGTCCTGGTCGCCGAGGGGCAGCTCCGTCCAGAGCTTCCCCTCGGCCCGGGCGAGGCCCTCTGCCTCCTCGACGCGGGAGCGGAAGCGCCGGCACGCGGCGCGAAGCTCGAGCTCGGGATCGACGTTGAGCCGCCGCGCGAGGTTGACGCAGGCGAAGAGCACGTCGCCGAGCTCGGCCGCGACCTGCGGCTCCGGCGCGTGCTCGGAGGCGGGCTCGGGTTCGGCACCGCCGGGGAGCTCGTCGGGCAGCTCGGCCCGCAGCTCGCCGAGCTCCTCGTCGAGGTCGGCGAGCGCCCCGGCGAGGCTCGGGTAGTCGAAGCCGACCGCGGCGGCCCGGCGCTGGAGCTTGCGCGCGAGCAGCAGCGCCGGCAGCGTCTCGGGCACGTCGTGGAAGACGCCCTCGCGCTCCTCCTGAACGACCTTGAGGCGCTCCCAGCTGGCGCGGACACCGGCGGCAGTGCTCACCTGCGCATCCGCGAAGACGTGCGGGTGGCGCGCGATCAGCTTCTCGGTGACGTTGCGCGCGACCGCCTCGAGATCGCCCGCGCCGCGCTCCGAGAGGAGAAGTGCGAGAAAGTAGGCCTGGAAGAGCAGGTCGCCGAGCTCGTCGAGCAGCTTCGCGTCGTCGCCCTCGAGGGCCGCGTCGGCCACCTCGTAGGCCTCCTCGACGGTGTGGGGCACGATCGTGCGCTCGGTCTGGACACGATCCCAGGGACAGTCCCGGCGCAGCCGGACCGTCAGCTGCTGGAGCTCGACCAGCGCGTCGGCGAGCGCCATGTCTCAGGTAGTGGTCGGGTTCTGCGCGGTGATCGAGGCGCACGGATCCGGCGACGGCGTGTACCCGACCTGGTACTTGATCTTGCCTCCGGTGCAGTAGCTCTTGGAGACCTTCGTGACCCAGGCGCTGAGCGCCGTCTGGTCCTTCGTTCCGTTGAGCGTCTTGCGGATCGCCGGCGCGGCCTTGGCCTCCGACGTCGTCTTGCCCGGCACGATCGGGCCCAGCGGCTCGATGACAAACCAGCCGTACTGGGCGGTCTTCACCGGCTTGAGGAGCACACCCGTCTTGGCTGCCGGGGCGAAGACGGCGGCGTCGAACTCCGGCACGTCACTCCCCTGGGTGGCGGTGAACAGGCCACCGGAGTTCTTCGAGCCCGGATCCTGCGAGTACTTCTTTGCGAGCGCGGCGAAGCTCTGCGAGCCCGCCTTCAGCTCGGTGTAGATCGTCTGTGCGAGCTTCTGCTTGTTCTTGCCCGCGAGGATCTCCTCGACCTTCCGCGTGGCCGGCTTCGAGTACTGGCTGATGTTCTCCTCGTAGTAAATGGCGATCTCCGCGGGCGTCGAGTTCACGCCCTTGGTGACCGAGTCGAAGATCTTCTGCTGGAGCAGCTGCTCCTTGAGGCTCGATTCGACCTCGGCGTTGGTGAAGCCCTGCTGCTTGAGACCCGCCTGGTACTTCGCCTCGCTGCCGCCGAAGTACTTCTTCTTGAGCTTGGTGAGCTGAGCCTGAACCGCCGCGGGCGTGACGACGAGACCCAGCTTCTGCGCCTCGATCGCGAACTCGGCATCCTGGACGAGCGCGTTGATGATGCTCGTCTGCATCGACTCGTACTCGGTGGAACCGGCCTTCGGGAAGGCCTCCCCGGACTGCTTGAGGCTCGCCCGCTCCTCGGCGATCGCCTGGTTGTAGGCGCTCACGGTGACCTGCTGGCTACCGACGACCGCGATATCGCTGCTCTCGAGCTTGGCCGTGCCGCCGCTGCTGCCCCCGCAGCCAGCGATGAGCACCGCGACCAGGAGTATCGGTGACAGGAGACGAAACTTCATAGGAAGCGCTGATATCAGCCAGTCTTGCGCGCTTCGATCATAGCATCGACAAGGCGGAGTGCTCCCGCGAGCTCCTCGGTGCGCAGGGTGACCTCGCCGTTTCCGCTCGAGTAGACCGCGGTCTCGATCCGTCGGCGGAGCTCGCGCAGCTCGCCCGACCCCAGGACGACCGATCCCACGCTGGCCCGACCGCCGCGGAAGACGAGGTAGTCGGCGCCGAGCAGCGCCAGCTTGAGCTTCGCGAGCTGGATCTCGAAAAGGTGGGCGACGGGCTCGGGAAGCGGCCCGTAGCGGTCCTCGGTCGCCAGCCGGAGCTCGCCGAGCTCGTCCTCGTCCTCGACGAGGGCGAGGCGACGGTGGAGATCGATCTTGAGCGCCTCGGAGGCGATGTAGGTCGCGGGCACGTAGGCGTCGACGCGCGCCTCGACCCGAACCGGCCGGGTGGCGAGGCGACGCTCGCCGGCGAGCTCGGCCACGACCTCGTGCAACATCTCGACGTAGAGCTCGAACCCGAGCGCGGCGACATGCCCGGACTGCTCGGCCCCGAGCAGGTCGCCGGCGCCGCGAATCTCGAGGTCGCGCATCGCGATCGCGAACCCCGCGCCGAGCTCGGTGTGGTCGGCGAGCGTCGCGAGCCGCGCGCGCGCCTCGGGGGTGAGCTCGGCCGCCGCGGGATAGAACAGGTAGGCGTGGGCGGGCACATCACGCCGCCCGACGCGGCCGCGGATCTGGTAGAGCTGCGCGAGGCCGAGCGTGTCGGCACGTTCGACGATCAGCGTGTTGGCCTCGGGGATGTCCAGCCCTGACTCGATTATCGTCGTGGAGACGAGCACGTCGGCCTCGCCGGCGAGGAAGGCGAGCATCGTCGTCTCGAGCTCGCGCTCGGCCATCTGCCCGTGAGCGACGAGGATGCGCGCGGAGGGGCAGAGCTGGCGCAGCTTCTCGGCGCTCTCCTCGATCGTCTCCACCCGGTTGTGGAGGAAGAAGGCCTGGCCGCCCCGTGCCAGCTCGCGGTCGAGCGCCTGGACGACGAGCTCCGCGTCGTACTCTCCGACGTGGGTCCGAATCGGACGGCGTCCCTCGGGCGGTGTCTCGATCACCGAGATGTCGCGCAGCCCGGCGAGCGACATATGCAGGCTGCGCGGGATCGGGGTGGCCGACAGGGCGAGAACGTCGACCTCGAGTCGGAGCTGGCGCAGGAGCTCCTTCTGCGCGACGCCGAAGCGTTGCTCCTCGTCGATGATCACGAGGCCGAGGTCGGTCGGAATCACGTCGCGGGAGAGGATCCGGTGGGTCCCGATCAGGATGTCTACCTTCCCCTCGCGGAACTCCGCGAGAACCCGCTTCACCTCGGCCGGCCGACGGAAGCGCGACACCATCTCGACCCGGATCGGGAAGTCGCGGCAGCGCTCCCGGAACGTGTTCCAGTGCTGCTGGGCGAGGATCGTGGTGGGAACGAGCATCAGCACCTGCCTCGCCGAGGCCGCGACGGTGAAGGCGCCGCGGAGGGCAACCTCGGTCTTCCCGAAGCCCACGTCGCCGCAGACGAGCCGGTCCATCGGGTGGGGCGCCTCGAGATCCTCCTTGACCGCCTCGATCGCGCGCGCCTGATCCTCGGTCTCTCGGTAGGGGAAGTCGGCCTCGAGACGCTGGAGCCACTCGATCTCGACGTCGTAGGCGATCCCGGGGCGGGTCTGGCGCTGCGCGTAGAGGGCCAGGAGCTCTCCCGCCATCTCGTGCAGGTGGGCGCGGGCGCGGTTCTTGAGGTTGTCCCAGGCGCTGCCGCCGAGCTTGGAGAGCGTCGGGGGGTTCGACTCGGCGCCGATGTAGCGCGAGACCTTGCCGATCTGCTCGTGGGGGACATACACGCGGTCATCGCCGCGGAAGCCGAGCAGGAGGTAGTCACGGGTGACCCCTGCGACCTCTCTGGTCTCGAAGCCGATGAGCCGGGCGACGCCGTGGTCCTCGTGGACCACGTAGTCGCCGCTGCGCAGGTCGGAGAAGCTCGCGAGTGCACGGCCGATCGGCGCCGTCGCCCGCGGCCGGCGACGCCGGAAGACCTGCGTGTCGGGGAGAAGGGCGAGCCCGAGCTCGCGCCAGACAAAGCCCCGGCGGGCGGGACTGACCACGAACGAGACGCCCTCGAGCGACTCGCCGGGGGCCAGGATCGAGGCCTCGACGCGACGCAGGAGGTGGCGCTGACGCTCGGCCTCGCCGCGGTGGGCGAAGGCGACGACGACGTCGAGCCCCTGGCGGCGCAGCCCGAGGAGCTCGTTCTCGGCCTCGGTGAGGCCGCGCGCCGCGAGTGCCGGACGCTGCGCGTCGAACGAGAACGGCTGTCCCTGCGGGAACGGGTCGAGCTCGGTGGCGCCGGCCAGCGCGAGCGCGTCGAGCCCCTCGTCGCTCCAGACTGCGCGTACCTCGTCGGGCTGCCAGACGAGGTCGACCGACCCCTCGAGCACCGCGACGAGACCACCCGCGCTCTCGATCGTCGCGAGCTCGTCGTCCTCGAGCGAGAGCTCGACCCTGTCTGCGCGCCACTCGGCGGCCGGGTAGATCGTCGCCTCCTCGACCTCGCCCAGGGTGCGCTGGGTGTAGGGGGAGAAGGCCCGGATCGCCTCGATCTCCTCGCCGAAGAGGTCGATGCGCAGCGGCTCGCGCCCGGTGCTCGGAAACACGTCGACGAGGCCGCCCCGGACCGCGAACTGGCCGCGCTCATCGACGCGTTCGACCCGCTCGTAGCCGGCGTAGGCGAGCAGCTCGGCGAGCCCGTCGATACCCGGCTCGGCGCCCCGGGAGAGCCGAACCGTCGCCGATCGGGCGGCGGGCGGCGGCATCGCCTCGGTGAGCGCGATCGCCGATGCGCAGACGATCCCGCCGCCCGCGAGCACCTCGAGCGCACGCGCCCGCTCCCCGACCAGGTGGGGCGGAGGCTGGAGACCCGATCCCACCCCGACGCCGCGCGAGGGCAGGAGCCCGACCTGATCGTCGCCGGCAAACCAGGCGATCGCCTCGGCGAGGTCGCGCGCGTCGGTGTCCTCGGGAACGAGTACGCTCAGCCCGCGGCCGAGTTCGGCATGCAGCGCGGCCAGAACGAGCGCCAGCACCGGCTCTGCGACGCGGACGCGCGTCGGGAGCGAGCTGGCGAGCGCCGGCAGGCGCTCGTCGGCGCGGAGGCGGTCGAGGAGAGGAGAGAGCGTCGGGCGGTCCAAGGCAAAGGCCCGGAACGGCCGTTCGGGGCAGGGCGCCATTCTAGCCGCCTCGGCGCGCAACGCTCACCCGCCCTTGCCTGCGGGAGCGGGCGCGCAGGGCGCGGGCCGAGGCGGGGAGCGGAGGCGGCTCCTGACCCCGGCGTCAACCCGCGCGGTGGGGCCCCGGGGTTTCGTCGGCTCGAGCGCCCGCGAAGGGAGCGGACACCCGGCCGCGGCAGCACGGGAACGCGGGTGACGGGGCGAGGCTCGCAGACCGGCCTCGTTCGCCTCGAGGGTGGCCCCGAAGCGGGAGCGTCCCCCGGAGGTCAGTTGAACCGGCGCTGGGCCGCGTCGAGGCCCTCGGTATCGAGCGTCTCGACGGCCTCGGCGGCGCGGCCGACGAGCCCGTCAACGTCCTCATCCGGCTCGAAGTCGGAGAGGACGTAGTCGGAGAGGGTTCGCCGGTCGCCGCGGCCGGGCCGGCCCACTCCCACCCGGAGGCGCAAAAACTCCGGGCTCGCGAGGCGCTGCGCGATCGAGCGGAGCCCGTTGTGCCCGGCGAGGCCGCCGCCCCGCCTCACCTGGAGGCGCCCGAGCGGGAGGTCGCCGTCGTCGTGCACCACGAGGATCGCATCCGGCTCGAGCTTGAAGAACGCCGCGGCGGCCTGCACCGAGCGCCCCGATTCGTTCATGAAGGTCTCGGGCTTGAGCAGGGCGACGCGATGATCGTCGATCCGAACCTCGGCGAGGCTGCCGGAGAACTTCCCCCGCCAGCCGGCACCCGCGCGTCGCGCGAGCTCGTCGAGCACCATGAAGCCGGCGTTGTGCCGGTTACGTGCGTAGGCGTGGCCCGGGTTGCCGAGGCCGACCACGAGCAGATCGAGCGACGAGGCGCGTTCCCCCCGCCGCCAGGGCAGGTGCATCCGCCGGGCTAGCCCTCCGACGCCGGTTCGCCGCCGGCCTCGGATTCCTCGGCCTCCTCGCCTGCCGAGCCGGCCTCGGACGACTCGGCGGAGGGCTCGTCCTCCCGCGTCTGATGGCTCACGGTGGCGAGGATCGATTCGGGGTCATCGACCAGCGTGACACCCTCCGGGATCGCGACATCGCCGAGCCGCAGGGAGTCGCCGATCCCGAGCCCGGAGATGTCGGCCTCCAGGTGCTGGGGGACATCGAGCGGCAGCGCCTCCACGTTGACCTCGTTTGCGACCTGCGTGAGGATGCCGCCCTCCTTGACGCCCGTGGGCTCACCGACAAGCGTCACCGAGACGGTCGTCTGGATCGGCTGATCGAGGCGGACCTCCTGGAGGTCGATGTGGATGATCTGCCCGCGGATCTTGTCGCGCTGAAAATCCTTGAGGATGACCGAGTGAGAGCGTCCGCCGTCGATCGCGACGTCGAGAACGGCGTGCGAACCGGCCGGACTCGTGAGCGCAGCCCGAAGCTCGCGCTCGCCCACGCTGATCGCGAACGGCTCCGAACGGCCGTAGACGACGCCCGGGATCAGGCCCTGGCGGCGCAGCCGCCTCGACTCGGCCGAACCCAGGGTGGTCCGCTCCGAAACAACGAGCTTGATCCGCTCTCCAGCCACAGTCCGCGATTGTAGCGGGCCGCCGATTTGCGCCGCCGGGCCGGCCGCCCCGCGGCGGCACGAGGCGAGGGGGAAGCCCCGGAGCCGAGCTTTCGGCTGCACCCTCTCGCGAGAACCGGCGAGATCCGCGGTCCGCGCCAGGCTCGGGACCCGACCCTCGGCTCGGCGCCTCCTCCGGCCCGGCGGCTGGCGGTTCGCCTCGGCGCCCGAGACGCGATAGCTCGGCGCCCGCCAACCCGCCGGCATATCCGGGGGCTCTCAGAGAGTCCGGGCTCGTCCGAGTCGGGCCT
>Ga0302325_10016932_pt1 | contig 15427 bp, 18 predicted proteins | sample Palsa_T0_2_FD_201948 | JGI IMG/M metagenome (GOLD analysis project Ga0302325, IMG submission 201948) | Peat permafrost microbial communities from Stordalen Mire near Abisko, Sweden - Palsa_T0_2 | ecosystem: Environmental > Terrestrial > Soil > Palsa > Peat permafrost | place: Sweden: Abisko...
GTACGCTCCGTGCGCGGCTCAGCGGACTTTACCTGCGGCCGCGACGCGGGCCTGGGCCCGGGCGAACGTCCGTCTCCGACACTTCCTCGCCGTACAATCCGCGATAAATCCACACCTTCACGCCGATGGTTCCAAACGTCGTGAACGCGATGGCGTAGCCATATCCGATGTCTGCCTGCAAGGTCGTCAGCGGGACTGAGCCGGTCACCTGCTTTTCGGTGCGGGCGATTTCCGCCCCGCCGAGCCGGCCGCTGACGGAAATGCGAATTCCCTTCGCCCCCGCCTGCATGGTCGCTTCCATCCGCTGCTTCAGCACGCGGCGAAAGCTGGCCCGCTTCTTGAGCTGCTCGGCGATCAACTCCGCGACGAGCTGGGCGTTGAGATCGGGGTTCTTGATCTCGATGACCTTGATCGGAGCGACCTTGCGCTTGATCAGGTCTTCCAACAACTCGCGCAGCGAATCGACTTCCGCTCCTTTGGAGCCGATCACCAGGCCCGGCCGGGCGGTGCGCAGGGTGATGGTCACCTCCTCGCGCGTCCGCTCGATGAGGATGTCCGCGACGGCCGCCGCCTGCTGGCGGTTGAGCTTCCGGTCGATGAGTCGGCGAAGCCGATAGTCCTCGACCAGAAAGTCCCCGTACGCCGCCTTGGGGGCATACCACTTGGACTTCCAGTCCTCGGTGATGCCCACGCGGAAGCCGGTTGGATTGACCTTCTGACCCATTGCAGTTCCTTGTTACGCTTTTTCCCGTTCGTCGAGCGTCACGACCAGATGGCTGGTGCGCTTCTTGATCTCGTACGCCTTGCCGCGGTCCTTAGGCTGAAACCGCTTGATGATCGGCCCCGGATCGACCCACGCCTTGGCGACATACAACGTGTTGCGCGGCGGAGTGTCGGTCTCGTTGGCGTTGGCCACCGCCGAGCGAACCACCTTCTCGATCATTCCGCTGGAGCGCTGCTTGGCAAAGCGCAGCTGCGTGATGGCATCATCCACGTCCCGTCCGCGGATCAAATTCATGAGCAACCGCGCCTTCCGCGGGGCGATGCGGGCATAGCGATGTTTAGCCTGGTATGGCATCGTTATCCTCTTCGTTATGCCGGCGCCGCCGCTCCGGGTGTCGTCGGTTTGCGTCCACTGTGACCGCGGAACGTCCGCGTCGGGGAAAACTCGCCCAGCTTGTGTCCGACCATGTCTTCCTGCACGAAGACTTTCAAAAACTTGTTGCCGTTGTGCACTTCAAACGTATGTCCGACGAATTCGGGAATGATCGTGCAGGACCGCGCCCAGGTTTTCACCGGCTGCTTGGCGCGGTTTTCGTTGAGCTTGGCCACCTTGCGGTAAAGCTTCTCATCGACGTAGGGACCTTTTTTAGCGCTTCTGCTCATGGCTTACCTGCTGTCTGAAAAACTCCCTACACGTTGACCGTCTGCGGCCGCTGCTGGTGCTTGCCGAACTTGCGGCGGCGGAGGATCAGCTTCTCGCTGTTCTTTCGCGGGCTGCGGGTGATGCCGCCCTTGGACGGAACGCCCGTCTTGGAGACCGGATGACGCCCGCCATTGCTGCGGCCTTCGCCGCCGCCCAGGGGATGGTCGATCGGGTTCATGGCCTTGGCCCGCGTGTGCGGTCGAATGCCCATGTGCCGCGATCGCCCGGCTTTGCCGATGCTCACGTTGATCCAATCGAGATTGCCGAGTTGTCCGATCGTCGCACGGCAGGCGCTGCGGACCCGCCGCATTTCACCGGACGGCAAGATCACCACCGCCCATTCGCCCTCCCGCGATCCCAGCCGCCCGACGCCCCCCGCCGAGCGCACCAGCTTGCCGCCCTGCCCGGGGTTCATTTCGATGTTGTGAATCTCCAGGCCCGTCGGAATGTTGGCCAGCGGCATGGCATTACCCAGATCGGGCGAGGAGTTTGGGCCACTGACGATGGTGGCGCCGACGCTCAAGCCGTTGGGGGCGAGGATGTAATTCTTCTCGCCGTCCTCGTACTGAATCAGGGCGATGAAAACCGAGCGATTGGGATCGTATTCGATGGCGATGACCTTGGCCGGCACGTCATCCTTGCGGCGCTTGAAGTCGATGATGCGATAGAGCTTCTTGTTTCCGCCGCCGCGATGCTTGGCGGTGATCACCCCGTGATGATTGCGGCCGTTGGCGCGGATGCGCCCCTTCACCAGCGAGCGCTCCGGCTCATGCTTGGTGATGATCGACTTGTAATCGATCACGCTGCCGGCTCGTCGGCCAGCGGAGGTCGGATTGTAAAATTTGATCGCCATGGTTGACCTCTAGAACAACTCGATCCGTGAATTCTCCTCCAACACCACCACCGCGCGTTTCCAATCGCTGGTCGTATCCATCTTGAACCGCGAGCGACGCGGCTTGCCCTTGCGATTCATCGTTCGCACTTCCAGCACCTTCACGTCATACAGTTTCTCCACCGCCTGGCGAATCTGCGGCTTGCTGGCCGTGCGGCGCACCTCAAACGCATATGCGTTCCGCGTGGTCTGCTGGTGCGTGGTCTTCTCCGTGATCAACGGCTTGATGATGACGTCAGTTCTGTCCATCGTTCTCAGGGTTCAGGGTTCGGAGTTCAGGGTTCAGGAAGAAAAAGGCGGTCGTATTTTTCTTTCCTGAACCCTGAACCCTGACCCCTGAACACTCCTTATTTCAGAATCTTCTCCAGCCCCTGGCGCGTGACCAGCAGCGTGCGGTTCTGCAGAATGTCCCAGGCGTTGAGCTGATCCACCGTGGTCAGCGTCGTGCGATCCAAATTGCGGGCCGAGCGCTCCAGCACCTCGTCATGGCCCGGCAGCGCGAACAGACAACTGCGATCGATGCTCAGGGCCTTGAACATCTGGGCCACCAATTTCGTTTTGGGCTGCTCGAAGGCAATCTGATCGACCACCAGAAGATCGTCGCTCTGCACCTTGGCCAGGATCGCGCTGTTGCGGGCCAGTCGGCGGGCCTTTTTCGGCATCGACTGCCGCCAGTCCTTGGGCCGCTTCTGCTTGGCGTGGCCGCCGCCTTTTTTGATCGGGTTGCGGATGCCGCCGGTGCGGGCGTTGCCGGTCCCCTTCTGGCGGAACATTTTCCGCGTTGAGCCGGCCACTTCACCGCGGGCCTGCGTGCGGACCGTGCCCTGCCGCTGGTTGGCGTGATACATCACCAGGGCTTGCTTGAGCAGATGCTCGCGCACCGACCCGCCGAGCTTTTTCTCGTCGAGCTGGAAGGTTTCAATCTTCTCGCCCTTCTGGTTGTAAATCGGCACTTCAATCATGGCGTTCCCACAGGCCTTTTAACTGGCCGCTTTGGCGATGCGATTGGTGTAGCTCTGCCTAACGAAAAGAAGCCCGCCGTTTGGTCCGGGCAGGGCTCCTTTGATCAGCAGCAGGTTGTTTTGCGAATCGATCTTGACGAGCGGGTGATGAAGGCTGGTGACCTGGTCCATTCCCATGTGGCCGCCCATGCGTACGCCCTTCTTGGGCTTGCCGCACTGCCCGCGCCACGTGGCCCGCGAGGCGATTGAGCCGGGCGAGCGGTGCTTGCGTTCGGTGCCGTGCGAGGCGCACTGCCCGCCGAAATGGTGCCGCTTCATCACGCCCGCGAATCCCTTGCCCTTGCTGGTGCCGATCACGTCAACGAATTTCACTTCGTTGAACGACTCGACATTGACCGTCGCTCCTGCGGCGATTTCAGTCGGGAGTTTCAGGCGAATCTCGCGGAAATGCCGGCGGGCCGTGATGCCGCTCTTGGCACAGTGGCCGATCAGCGGCATCGTCCCGTACTTGGGCTTGATCTCCTCGAAGCCGATCTGCACCGCGTTATACCCGTCGCTCTCGACGCTCTTCACCTGCGTGACCGCGCACGGCCCGGCCTGGACGACGGTCACCGGGATGACGGTGCCCTTGTCGTCGTAGATGCGGGTCATGCCCACTTTCTTGCCCAGCAGTGCGGGTGTCATAATCAATCCGTTCCTCGTCTGCCGTTCCCGGCAAACGACAACATCTCACTTGGATCCGCGGCCCTCTGGGGCTGGGGGTTCTTGGCTGAACCCGCGGTCCAAAAAAATCGCCCCTTGCAGCAGGGGCCTATGTCTGGCGAAAAGTTATGCCTTGATCTTGACGAACACTCCAGCCGGCACGACCAGGCGATTGAGCGCTTCCACCGTCCGCGCCGTCGGCTCGAAAATGTCGATCACGCGCTTGTGCGTGCGCATCTCGAACTGCTCGCGCGACTTCTTGTCAATGTGCGGACTGCGCAGAACCGTATAACGCTCGATGCGGGTCGGCATCGGGATCGGGCCGCAAACCCGGGCATTGGTTCGCTTGGCGTGATCGACGATTTCCTTCGCCGACGCATCAAGCGACCGATGGTCATACGCTTCCATTCGAATCCGAATCCGGCCGTCCATCGTTTCCTCAGATCCTCTATCGTCCTCGCCGCCAACGGCGCATCAGCGCCAGTGCCGAAACGGGAGGGAGAACTTTAGCCAAAGCCCCACTGCTGTCAAGCGCCGTAAAGCCGGAATTCGTCGTCACGTCGTCATTTTTAGCGGCGTGGGGGGGGGGGGGGGGGGGTTGGGGGGTTTGGGGGGGGGGGGGGGGGCCCAACGGTGTCGGGCAACGTTTACGCCGCGGCGTGGCGCCTGTCTTCTCTTGAAGATCATGCTCAGTTGATTCCCTTGATCCCGGGTAGTTTCCACTTGCGGTTTGGCGACGGGCTCGGATATCGGATGCCCGTCGCCAAACCGCAAGTACCGCGACCACGGCCGTTGACTCGCCGTGGCGTTGGTCGCGTCCGCCAAGCTCACAAGGACTCGCTGGACCGGCAGGACGAGACCCGCCATTCGCATCGACGGAACTGGTCGCGGTATCGCTCCGTGACCCGGGGAGCCCAACGGAGCCGAATCGAACCCAAGAGAGGTAATCAGCGAGCATGGCTAAGCGCGATAACGGACAGATATGGAGACCTGGAGAGGTGCGCAGGACGGCCGGCGCGCTCGGACAGGCCGGGCCGGCGCTCGGATATGGGCGAACTCGATCGTGCGGGCACCGCACATCGCGGCCTGATCCGGGGCGACCGAAAGTCGCCGATGCAATGGCGCGCTCTGAGGACGCCCAAAGGGCGAAAGCGATCGCCAAAGAGATGAGCGGTTTCCGCGCGATTCAGGTCTGCTTCGGGCCGGTAGCTGAGCCGTCAGCGTTGGTGAAGGCAGGTCTGGGGGCAGGTCAGGCACTGAGGGCTAGCTTGCCGCCGACCGCCCGGGATGTGCGTCTAGGGCGTTTCGGTGATCCGGTAGCCGACGCCGGGGGTGTTGTGGATGATCTCGGGCTGACCGAGTCTGCGTCTTAGCCGGGCGATCGTGACCTTGACGGCGTTGGTGAATGGATCGGCGTTCTCGTCCCAGGCCTGCTCGAGCAGCCGCTCTGCGCTGAGTGCGCCCGGGCTGGCTTGGAGCAGGGCTTCGAGCACGGCACGCTCCTTCTTGGAGAGTTCGATCGTCCGTCCGTCGCGGGTGACGGTGCCGGTGAGCGGGTCGAGCTCAATGCCGGCTGCTTGAAGGGTGCGGCTGCGGGCGGTGGGTCTGCGGCGGGCGAGCGCGCGGATGCGTAGGACGAGTTCGGGGAAGTGGAACGGTTTGGGGAGGTAGTCGTCGGCGCCGAGCGCGAGCCCTTTGACGCGGTCGGCGGGGCCGCCGGCGGCGGTGAGCATCAGGATCATCGGCGGGTCGTCGCGATGGGTGATGATCTGGCAGAGCTGGTCGCCGTGGATGCCGGGGAGGTCGCGGTCGAGGAGGATGACCTCGTAGGGGTTGACGTTGACCTTTGTGATCGCTTCGTGGCCGTCGTAGGCGACGTCGACGGCGATCCCTTGGTCGCGCAGTCCTTCCGCGATCCGGTTGGCGTGCCGGGGTATGTCCTCGACGACGAGGACCCTCATTGGGTGGCCTGCGCGAGCTGCGGGAGGGAGACGGCGGGCAGGGTGATGTTGACCTGGAGTCCGCCCTCCGCGGGGGCGTGTAGATCGAGCTGGCCGCCGTGCGCTGCGGCGACGGCGGCGACGATCGAGAGTCCCAGCCCGTGTCCGTCCTGGGATCTGGTCCGGTCCTGGCTGAGGCGTTTGAATGGCTGGGCGAGCTGCGCTACCGCTCCGGGGTCGAGCAAGCGGCCGCTGCTGGCGATGACCACTCGCGCCTGCCGATCGTCAGATGATGCGAGCGCGATCTCGACCAAGCCGCCCGGCTTGGTGTGGCGCACAGCGTTCTCAATCACGTTCTCGATCATCCGCCCGAGCAACGTGGGGCTGCCGGCGACCTCGACAGCGTCGAGATCTGTCTCGATCGTCAGATCCTTGGCGGCGATCTGGTCGGCGCGGTCGCTGAGCGCGGAGCTGATCAGAGGCTCGAGCGCGACGCGGTTGCGCTCGTCGAGCTGGCCGTTTTGGGCGCGGGCAAGGGTGAGGAAGCTCTCGAGCAGCTGGTCGGCGTGGTCGAGATCCACGCGCAGCTCGGCGTCCAACTCGCGGGTCTGGGCCGGCACGCCGCCGGGCTTGGCGATCGCCACGTCGAGGGTGGTGCGCATCATCGCAAGGGGCGTGCGCAGCTCATGTGACGCGTTTGCGACGAACCGTCGCTGCGCGTCAAAGGCAGCCTCCAGGCGTGCAAGCAGCCGGTCGATCGTGTCGGCGAGCAGGCGCAGCTCATCGCGCGGGCCGGACATCCCGAGACGTTCGTGAAGATTCGTGTCTGAGATCCGGTCGGCGGTGGCGGTGATCGTCCGCAGCGGCGCGAGCACCCGCCCGGCCAACAGCCATCCAAGCACGATCGAGACGATCGTCATGATCGCCAACGCGATCCCCGAGTACAGCTGCAGGCGGTGCAGCCCGTTGGAACGCACGCTGGACATCGCCATCTCGACCTGCACCATGGTCGGATTGCCCGGCTCCTTGGGCGGGGAAATCGCGAAGTTGGCGAACAGCCCGTACGTGATCGCCAAGAGCGCTGTGCCGCAGATCAGGAATAGGAGGCTGTAGAGCAGCGTCAACCGCCACCGGACCGTAGGGCGGGGAAGGAGCATGCGCAGCCTGAGCTGGTTTGTGTTTCGGCCGGTCTTCACGGTCCTGAGGATGGCGTCGGGCGCGTTACAGCGAGATAACACGGTAACCGGCCTGTAACCGGCCGTGGCGCAGGCTGACCGCCGTCCGTCGCAACTCTCAAAGGAAGCCGCCGATGAACCCAGTCCGCAGGACAATCAGCCCGCGCTGGCGCCTAGCGTTCGCGTCCGCCGCCCTGACCGCCACACTCACGCTCGCAGCGTGCGGTTCCTCGGGCCCGGCGAACACAACGGGCCAGCATCTACCGAGCCCAGCGCAGAACGCTTCGGTTCTGCGATTCACCGGGTGCGTCCGCTCGCACGGAGTCCCGAACATCCCCGATCCCGGTACACGGGGATGGAAAGAAGCACTGGGCAGTCAGGCGCCTGCGGTGCTCACCGCGGAGCGGACCTGCGCGCGTCTGGTGCCTGGCGCCATGCCGTCAAACCAGAACCAGAGCCAGACGCAGACCCCAAGGCAGATCGCGGACGAGCTGGCATTCGCCAGCTGCATGCGCGCCCACGGGTTCCGGAGCTTCCCCGATCCCAGCAGCAGCGGCCAGATAACTCACGAGATGCTCGCCGCCGCCGGGATCGACGTGCAACAGCCGGCTGCTCTGCAAGCCGCCGACGCGTGCGTCACCGTCAGCCACGGAGTCATCACCAAGACCGACGTTGCCAAGTTCATCGCCGGACAATGACTGACGGCCTCAGACCGAATGACACCACCTGGCATCGGCAGGGAGAACAGAGTAGCCAGGAGTGAGGCCGGAATCCGTGAGCTCAGGCGGGAGGCACGCACCGACTACCTCACGCTCTGACCATTCCCTTTACTCCCGACGGTGGATGCGGCTCGCGATTGCATCGGCGACCAGGCGCACGATCCACCATCGGGGATGGCTTCGCCGCCGAGTCTGCTGGCGCACGATGGCGCGGTTCGCGGGAGCAAGCGGCCCGTAGGCCGATTAGTTCTTAGGGTTGACGCCGCTGTCCGGCGGGAGGAGGTCCGCGTGAGACTCCCCGATGATCCCCCTAGTGAACGAGGGGTGGCGGCGGCGAGCCGTAGGACTGCGATGTCGGCGGAAGTCGCTGTCCCTCGCAGCGATCTTTGCGATTGCGGCCCGGGCCCCTTCAAGAGCCTCGACGGTGAACTGAGCGAACAGGATGTCGGCGTCCGTCATGGCAGCGCGCTTTCGGTCGATCGCGTGGCTGCGTCGAAGTCCGAGCTCCCTGAACGCGCCAAGACCGTGACCGAGCGCTGACCAGCGATCCCAGTCGAGACGCGAAGCGACGAGCGCCAGCTCGTCAGGCGACGGGTCAGGGCGCATGGGGTTCCCGGGCCACCACGAGTGGTTCGACAGGCACCAATCAGATATCGCGGTCTGTGCTCTGTAGATGTCGTCTCCGAGCAAGCGCGCTACCGCCTTGGCGGCCGCTTCGTCGCGTTCGCGCTCGCGTCGCTCGCGGGCACGATCCAGCCGGACCTGTGTGACGTAGGTCGTTGCGCCGCCGACCAGAACACCGGCAAGTCCCACGAGGCTCGTTCCAACGGCCGACATCGCTGGGAGGCTAACGGGCGCCGGTCGGACCACGACGGCGACGTTCCTTCCGCTGGCGACAGCAGGGCGTGCGCAGTGGCTCCCGAGCGGGCGACTGGTTTCGTCTTGCGACGGTGGCCGACACGCGCGACTGCTCTGGCGACATAAGGATTCGGCGCGTCGCCCGAGGTTCCGCAGCGTCGTCTGCGACCAGCGGTACCGTCCGAACTGTGACGGAACGGTGCCAAACGGCCGCGCAGCACGGCCGCTCGATCGGGGTCATGGATCGCGAACTCGAACGCCGCCTCAAGATCGTCGAGGAGCCCATCCAGTGCCGAAGCCCGACTGATAGACGAACTCGAGCGCGAATGCGACGATGTCGATGACGAGCAGGTCCGCCGTCGGCTCATGAAGGTCCTGGGCTGCTACGACGACGTGCGCGTCGACCTCACTGACGGGGTCGTTCTTACGTATGACCTGTTCGACCCGCTCCGGGTCTTGTCCGCGGACCTCAAGCACGACCTTTGAAGCCGATGCCGCGCGCGAACAGCGCCATCGGCGACGGTGGTGAGCGCCGGCCGCAGACAGTGAACGCGCTCCGCGCGCGGTTCGTGGATTATGAGTACAGAGACGAGATCCCCGCTGGCGATCAGGCCGGGCTCCTGATTCGTTTGCTGGATCTCTACGAGTCCAAATCGGATGAGGGCAAGGGGCTGCTTCCAGGCGGCCGGCCGAAAGCGCTGTGCAACGTATGCCCGAACGCGGATGAATGCTGGGCGGGTGCCAAGCGCGCAGCTTGTCGGGAGCCTCGATCGCGAGCCGGTGGCGAAGACGACGAGAATGGCGCGATCTGCCTCCCGTGGGTGGGGCCGAAGTACGAGGTCGGGGGCGTCGTCGTTGTCGGGATCAATCCGAACGTCAGCCCCGACGACTACACGGACCTCCTGACCGAGCACGGAATCAGCTGGGACTACGTTTCGCAGTTCCGTCTCGCACGTCGCGCCCGGGGCGGCTCGCGGTTCGGATTCGGGGCGATGCGCAGCGCGGCAGCACTCCTCGATGTGCTCGACGGTCAGCGACCGCGGGACCGGCAAAATCCGATCGAACTTGTTCCCGCGGTGCTGCGCACGGCGCGACTGCAGGCTGTCAAATGCGTTCCCGTTCAACCGCGCAGCCGGCCGTACGCGGCGATGTGGAAGCACTGTCCCCCGTTCGTGCTCGGTGATGAGCTCGATGTGCTGAGGCCCGGAACGTTGCTCGGGCTTGGTGACAAGACCCACGGAGCGATCACGCAGGTCGGCGATTTCGAGAAGTTCTCCGGCCGCGTGAAGAACGTCACCTCTGGTCTGCTGCGGCGGCCTGGCTGGGACGCCCCGGCATTGGTCTACATGCTTCCGCACCCCCAAGACGGAAGCGTCGCGGTCGAAGCCGAAGCGGCTCTGGTACGGCTACTCCAACGCCAGCAGAAGAATCCACGCAGCTCGTAGTCGGCAGCGACGGATCACCGCGTTCTTGCCTCCGTTGGGGGGCTGAGTTGAGGCGGGTCGGGATCGCCCGCGCGATCGTCTTGCTGACTAGAGCCCGATGACGCGCACGATTCAATTGGCGACAGGGCGCGGCGATTCTGTCGGCGCGAAAGAGCGTCCAACACGCGCCCCGGCTCAGTTTGTCTCAGCGCTGGTCCGCCGCTTCAGCCCACTCGGGCGGTGCGTTCCGGGCGTCATCCAGGCGCCGCGCGAGGAAGCTCAAGACGGTCAGCTGCTCCCGGGCCTGATCGACGTCAGGGTGAAAGCTGCTATGGGCCGCGGGGTTGCGGATCGCGGCGTTTGCTCCCATCGCGATGAAGTGAGTGCCGCGTTGGATGTTCTGGCCGTTCTTGGTGCGGAGGTCTGCGACGATGATCTGCGGATCCTCAGGCCGGAACGCCTGGCTCATCAGGGGCTCTGTATCCAAATCGGCCAGCCCTGACGCTTCGCGGACAGCGTCAAGCAGCACAACCGCGGCCCGACTGATCGCCTCGCGGCGATGCCCTGCCTCCCAGAGCTCGCCGCAGGAATCGACGATCAGGGGATGTAAGCCGGCGAGAGGGTGCGCGTCGGGGACCGGCTCCGCGCGAGTCCGGGTCGGTGTTCGGATCCGTTCTCCGACTACTAGCGTGTCGCCCTCCGGGTTCCATCCGGCTTTCGCAAGTGCTGCCCGCAGGTCGTCTTCCTCGTCCAGTTCGAGCACGACGTCCAGAGCGCCGTTCAGGAGGTCCGCCATGAACCGGCGGATCAGTCGCCTGCTCTCCGCGCTGTCGATCGCGAGGATCCCGAAGAGATCGACCGCGTACTTCTCCTTGTCAACATCGTCAGGCGGAATGTCGAAAGGCCCCTGCGGTAGACCGGAGTCGTAAAAGAACTTCGGCATCTGCGCCAGCGAGTACCAGCGACCGATAATCGCCGCCATCTTCTCAAGCACGAGGAACGGGATCGTCCTCCCGTCGTCCTCATCAGGCTCCGGGAATCCGACCAGAACCACGCGCGCGCGTGCGCGATCGCGGCCGCTGTCCGTGAGCTGGAAATGCCAAAGCGACCGCAGGTACTCGTGCTCTTGCGGCTGCGGGAGGCGAGCGTTCCCGTACGTCATCTGCTCGAAGTGCAGGCGCGATGGCGTGCAAGCGGCCAGCTGGTGCAGGACGCGAGCGAACGTCACTCGATCCGGGTCCTCGCAGGCGTCCGCGATCCTCATGTCCTGCGCGACCGCGTTCATCAGGTCCTCACCGTTCTCGTTATAGGCACGGTTCAGCCCCTCCAACCGATCAAGCGTCCTCACCACGTACAGGTCATCCCAATGAATCGGCACACCTGCAGCGTAAGCCCGACCGCTGTCGTCGCGGACGGATTACGCTTTTCGAGCCCATCGCAAAACGATGTCGTGGACGATTGCTCTAATCAGCCCACCGCTCGCGGACCCCACGATCGAATTGGCGAGAGGCTGTCGCGTAAAGGGTTTGGTCGGTGCGGGCGACGGTTCGTGTTGTGAGTGGTGTTGGTGACGGGACTTGGCGGATCTGACCGCCTAAGGGCCTTTTCAGGCCCCTGTGGTGGCGAGGTGATGTCGGTGGAGCTTGGCCAGGTTGTGGGTCATCATCAGTAATCGCCATTCGGTGCGAACGGCGCCGCGGCCGCGTCTGTGGAACTGGGTGAATTTGCGGTTGTGCTTGGTCTGGCCGAACACCGGCTCGATAGTGATCCGACGTTTTCGATAAAGCTCGCCGCCGATGTCGGTCTCGAGGATCTGGCGCATCCAGCTGAAGCGCCCGCCGGTCCATCCGGGCCGTTCGTCTTTGCGGTTCCCTGCGTCAGGCGGGATCAGAACAGTGACGCCGTCTGCGGCCAGAGCGTCCATGTGTTCCTCGTTCCAATACCCGGCGTCCGCGAGCGCGATCTCTGGACTCTCGGTGATCGCCGCGTGATTGAGCTCTTGGCGGGCGGCGGTGAGCATCGGTCCTAGGTGGGAGAAATCACCGGGCCGGTTCGAGATCTCCGCGGCGAGAACGATCTGGTCTTCGGTGACGACAGCTTGGGCGTTGTAGCCCTGGATGAACTGTTTGTGGCCCATCATCATCTTGGTGTCCGGATCGCTCAGGTTCACCGTCCCGTCCGGAGTGTCCGGCGGTTGTTTGAGTGTGCGTTTCGCCAGGCGCCGGCCGTGGCTGTCAGTCGCGGTCGCGCGCCAGTGTTCCCAGGCTTTCTGGCCGGCACGGATCGCTTCAAGGTCTTCGTTGAGGCGCTCAGCGGCGTTCCAGAGCCGCTGCTCGCGTGAGCGCGGAACGGGACTCGGTTCGCGGGCGCGCTCGTGATCGAGGCGGCGTTGAGCTTCGCGAATCCACCCGTCCCGGCCCTGGCGGCGGGAGATGATCAACTCCGGATCAAACGGCTCCTCCGACACCGGCTGATCAGAGTCCTCTGCTTCGGCTCGCGCCGCGAGTTCCCGTGTGAGCCAAGCGCGGCGGCCCTCATCAGTTGACAGCTCCTCAGGCAGCTCGTCCCCGCGTGCCTCACCGTGCTCGGCATCCTCGCTCTCGTCGGTCGCGATCGCTCGCCTGACGAGCTTCCGGGCGATCTGACCGTAATCGAGGTTCCGGTCGCGGTGAGCGCTGCCCGACAGCTTCGTGCCATCAAAAACAACAATCTGGGCGCGAACCAGTCCGGCCTTGCCACACAACTCCAGCACCGCGGTGAACAGGCCAGCCAGCGCATCCTCATGACGCTGCACAAACCGAGCGATCGTCGCGTGATCTGGCACCTCATTGGCGGTGATCACCCGATAGGCGATGTCCTGGCGACAGTGCCGCTCAATCCCACGCGATGAGAACTCCCCGGTCGCGTAGGCGTAGCTCAAGAGGCCCACCATCACGGCCGGGTCATAGGCCGGGCGGCCGCGACCGTCCAAGCGATAGGCCTCATAGAACTCGCTCAGATCCAGCTGCTCGACCGTCGCGATCACAAACCACGCGAGATGGTCCTCCGGCAACCAATCTCGCAACGATGGCGGCAACAGAAACGCCTGCTCACGATCACAATCCCGAAAGTTCTGACTCATCCAGGCATTAAATTAAATCCGCCGGACGACCCCGATTTACGCGACAGCCTCTCGCCAACTCGATCGTCAGCTCAGCGACGCAGCGGCGGGTCAAAGCAGTCGTGCACGTCGCGGCCAACCGATGACTGGCGGGAGCTCGCCTCGTGGTTGGGGATCGTCCCCTCGGAATACTCCTCCGGAGATCAGCAGCACCGCGGGCACATCACCCTCTCCGGGAACAAGCATGCCCGCCGACTGCTGATCGAGGCCGCCTGGCACTACCGTCACGCTCCGCGACGCCCCACGAGCGGCCCGCCACCGGACGAGCGCGCCTGGCAGGCCCAGGTCCGCCTGCATCATCGCCACCGCCACCTCGCCGAGAGCGGAAAACGCTCGACAGTCGCAAACGTCGCTGTCGCCCGCGAGCTCGCCGGGTTCCTCTGGGCCGCGATGACCAACCAGCCGCTGCGTGCCACCCAGAACCCGTCCACCGTCAACCACAGCCCCCAGGAGGCCAGCGCCTAACTTTCGCTCTCCCCGCTGTGCTGGGGCCGGGCGGCGCGTGCGACCCGCCCGGAGGATCCTCGTTGAGATCTATGCGATACCGACTCGCGACGCTAGTACGAGGCAGCTCACGACCGGACACTGTCCTGCGGTCCCGACCCGCGCATCTCAGAGTGACAGTCGTCGTTGCGCTCGCACCCGCCGCCCGGCCCCACCAACCACCACCATGACATGACCACCAACAACCTCAACAGCAAGAAATCCCGGCGCCCCCTTGACACGCGCGTCCATCTCAGATCTAAGTTCAGGGCCCTGTTACGCGCCGCTGCTGAGGAGGCGGGCCTTCGCTTGGGCGAATTCTTCGTCGGTGAGCGTGCCATCGGCATGCATGCGCGCGAGCTTCGCAAGTTGATCTGCGACGTCGGAACTGTCTGCAGCCGTCAACGGAGGCGACGTGACCTCCGGCGCAGAGCCCGCGGGCGGCTGCTCGCCCCCGAACGCCTGCCGGGCCAACTCCTGCGAGACGCCGAGCGGAATCGTGTTGCGCTTCTCGGGGTGCCGCCCGTAGCCGACCTGCCCGAACTCCCGCTCGAGCCGCTCGCGGTCGATTTCGCACTGCTCGGGGTGTGCCGGGTCAAACCGAACGTACGTTAGATGGCGTGCGTCGAGGTGCTCTTGGTCGCCGTCCCGGACCGTCGCGTCGGACTCGAACTCGGCCCCGCCGCTGTCGGGCTTGACCCGCAGATGGAGCTTGGCGTGGCTGAACGGGAGATCGACGCCCTGTTTTATCTTCACCGCCCCCTGGTCATAACTCGATGTCCACTCGAGCCCTGGTCGGTCCGTTTCCTGAAGGATCCTGGCGAGGCCGGTCGCGTTCAGCTCGTCGTCGTGTTTACGGCCTCGGAATCCCACGACGGCCGCTCAACTACCTTCGGCGATGTGTTGCGGTTGGAGCTGGCCGCCGGCCCTGACACGCCGCCGCCAGCGCCGTCCCGACTTGACGTGGGTCCTGCTCGGCTTTGCGCGCATCGACATCGCCAGCTCGCGTTCGTCCGATCCGAGCTCGGTCGTCTCCAACTCACTGGCAGTGACGAAGCTGAACGAGGCACCCCGGGCGGCGTTCACCCACCGCAATCTACTTCCTCGCGGCTCCCGACGCTAGTGAGATGGTTCCTCCTCCACGACCATCGCGGCTGGCTTTCAAACTCCCTGTCGACCGGTCGGCTCGCATTGCCGGTTCGTAGCGGCCGCGGAGCGACGGACCGGGCGTGTGAATCTGGGGAGGCTTGCTTCGTTCAGGGCGCTGTCTCGTTCTGAAGTCGGTATGCCCGGCGATCACACTGGCCGCGACCAGCGCCGGTGAGTCGATCTCCTCGTTGAAGGACCGCGCCGGCCGCGCGGCGTGCGCGGCGCGGCCAATGACGAAAGCGACCATCTCTCGCCGCCCGTGCCCGTGGCTGGTGTCGCCATGGAGCAGCCGTCCGTGACCGTCGGCGCGCACGACTGCTTTTGTCGCCGACGCCTCGCTGACCTCACGATCGAGTTGGCGACGCCGAGATAGCGGCGGTAGAGAACTTGCCCGGCGAGGACGGCCCGGAGCCCACACGACTCGCGCGGAAGGTCACGCCACGAGGTGGGTCTCGTAGATCACGCCGCCCGGCTGCCGGCCGGCAACGCTGACGAAAACACCCTTGTTGAGCCAGTCGAGATCCCGGGAGGCCGTCG
>Ga0302325_10016933_pt1 | contig 15427 bp, 19 predicted proteins | sample Palsa_T0_2_FD_201948 | JGI IMG/M metagenome (GOLD analysis project Ga0302325, IMG submission 201948) | Peat permafrost microbial communities from Stordalen Mire near Abisko, Sweden - Palsa_T0_2 | ecosystem: Environmental > Terrestrial > Soil > Palsa > Peat permafrost | place: Sweden: Abisko...
TGATGATGTTCGACGACGGGAGCATCAAAAGGAACTGCATGCCAAGAAACAGGAAGAAGGTCTAGCCAGATTCAAGGATGGAGAATCCGAGGCAAATGGGTCTAATGGGCCCCAAATCAAGAAATTTGAATCCTATAAACGACCGAGTCAATTACCGTCAAAAATCGATGAGCTTCGAATCGTCGTGGACGTACGAAATCAATCGATCATTGTACCGATTTATGGAATCCCTGTGCCATTCCACATTTCTACCTTGAGAAACGCAAGTAAAAACGACGAGGGGGACTATATCTATCTCCGTCTGAACTTCCTGACACCTGGTCAAGGAATCGGCAAACAAGACACTTTGGTAGAGCCTTCCCTGTCCTTCTCTGACATTAGCCATTTGACGATCCCAATGCGAATTTTGTGCGAAGCTTGACATTCCGCAGTGCCGACGCAGCACGAATGTCGGAAGTTTTCCGCAACATCCAGGACTTGAAGAAAAACGCCGTAAAACGAGAGGCGGAAAAGAAAGAAATGGAAGACGTAGTAGAACAAGAAAACCTGCGTGAAATCCGCCACAAGCGTCCCCAACGTCTAATGGACGTGTACGCTCGTCCCAACGCTGACAACAAGCGCGTCCCGGGAGAACTCGAGATTCATGAAAACGGTCTACGCTATCAGACTGCCGTGCGAAGTGATTCGAGGATTGATCTTCTGTTCAATAATATCCGACATGTGTTTTTTCAGCCGAACGATTCGGAATTGGTCACTCTTATACATGTGCATCTCAAGAATCCGATTATGGTGGGGAAAAAGAAGACGAAGGATGTGCAGTTTTATCGAGAGGTTGCGGATGCGCAGGTTGATGAGACGGGGAATCGGAAACGGAAGTATCGGTATGGGGATGATGATGAGCACGAACAGGAGGCGGAAGAAAGGAGACGTCGCGCGGCTATGAATAAAGAATTCAAGGAGTTTGCTCAGAAAATCGCCGACGCGGTATGCCCCTAAGCAAGACATGGGACTAATTACAGAGCAACGGAGAAATCCAGGTCGATATTCCTTTCCGAAATCTTGGATTCAGCGGTGTGCCTTTCCGCTCGAATGTACTATTGCAACCTTCAACGGATTGTCTGGTTTGCTTGACAGAGACGCCATTCCTGGTCGTGACTCTTTCAGACATCGAAATCGCTCACCTTGAACGTGTCCAGGTATATCCAATTCGAGTTAAAGCCTAATGCCAGTTTGGATTGAAAAACTTTGATCTGGTTTTCGTATTCAAGGATTTCCATCGCGCGCCAGTACATATCAACTCCATCCCCATGGAACATCTAGATAACGTCAAGAGCTGGCTAGAGTATCTGCCCACTGAAGAAACGACTAATCCTAGTTCCTGCGATATTGCTTTCTCAGAGGGTCCACTGAATCTCAACTGGACCACAATCATGAAGACTGTCAACGAAGACACGGCCCAATTCTTCAAGGACGGAGGCTGGAAATTCCTTGAAACGGAATCAGACGATGAATCAGATGACAGTGAATCGGTCTCTGAATTCGAAATGAGTGAGGAGGATTTCGAAGAGGAGGAAAGTGAAGATGATGAAAGTGCGTTTGATGAAGATGCGTCGGCGGATGAGGGGAGTGAAATGGATGACGATGACAGTGGCGAGGAATGGTCCGAGCTCGAAGAAGAAGGTATTGCCCTTGTCTAACTTTGTAGTTAATGGGTAGCGGCCAGATCGGATAAGCGGAAGGCAAATGGATCCGATGATAAACCCGCGAAGAGAAGAAAATAGGGATAACACCAATGGTTCTGCTATATAGTTGAATGTGAACATTATATCTGTTTCCTTGCCTCTTGGTTCCCGCTATTTACAATCATGCATCTGCAAAGGCGTAATTCGCCAGGGTATCCAGATCAACCTCCTTCGTTGGTATCACTTGTAATCGCTCACCTATAACCACCGCAAGTAAATGTTTACATATCGCCAATAGGTCTCCCTGCATTTCACCTCCCCACTGATCCATTCCCGTCTCATCGTCTCCTGTATATTCAAATGGATTGAACTCTTGGCGTGAAGAGAATGCAGAAAAGATGAAGGCAGGACAAGTGCAATGCCATGCTCGCGGACGGACTTCGTAGACTGGCCGTGAAGTGGTGGAGGGAACGAATCGCGATGGCCGTGTCTGAGACGAGCGAACATAATATATGGGGGCAGTGATGTCCAAAGGAGTGTGGACGTCTCGTGCGAGAGTATAGCGCGTAACCAAGCTGTTGTCTAGGAGGTCAAGACTCGAGAGAAGTAGTTGCGGGAAAAGTTGATGCAGGGCCACTAGGGCTTTCTCCGTGTTGGAAGGTAGAGAGTTGATGGTCAACGCTGACGTTTGGCCTGTTGAGCCCGTCGTCTGTGGCAAATCGTTTGATGCAGAGCTTCTACTGTCATCGATGTCGGTGAGCAAGTCTGTTAGAACTTGTCGCAGGGATGGCAATTCCATGCATTCATGTTCACACAGATTGCCGGTTCGCCGATCAATCAATCAACGCAATTGATCTAGATTCTGGCGAATCATACAAGTGAGATGGTTGTGACCAGATGAGATACAGATTGAGAAATAATATGGGAAATATTCTACAAAAGGCCTTCGCATCGATTCTACGGTAATTGCTTCCCCTCTTCTATGAGGATGAAAGTCGGCGCGCTTGCCAGAGCCCCACACGTTAAACTAGTGAAACGCATGCACTGCCATATCTCACTTGCCAGAAGATTAGAATAATAAATATGCTTTCTTGAATTTCCACTAGCTGCCTTTCTTGCTTTTACTCTTTGCCTGGAATTCTCTTCTCATTCCTGTCAATGGAGGCTTGAAATAATACACACCTAAACTCCTCGCAATGAATCCTTCCCAGACCGCTTACAACAAATCCTTATTCTTCGGCTCCAACCACCAAGTATTATTCCTCCCATCCTGATACTTGACCGGAAACCCCGCCAACTCCTCATCCGACACCCCATCCAAGCAAACAACACTGATACTGACGATCTCGCCGCCAAGCTGCGGTTTATTCAACCGATGAAACGCATGCACCCCACACGTTTTACAAAACAACTGGTGATGCGCCTCACTCGCAAGCACAAAATCCGTCAAATTGTCCTCGCCGGAGAGTAATTTGAAGTTTTCGGGTTTCGCGCGGACGTACCATAGGCGCAGTTTCCAGCAGGTGGTGCAGTTGCATTTGCCGGTTTCGGAAAAGTCGGGCGAGACTTGGAATTTGACGGCGCCGCAGAGACAGCTTCCTTTGTATTGTTTGAGGGACATTGTCTGTGTAGAGCTGGAACTGGTTTGGTGAGGAAGGGTTCTTGAGGGAGTTCGCGATGGGCTTTTGAGGAAGATTCGGACGGTCTTTTATATTAAGGCGAAAGGGGAGTTAAGCGCTTGTTGCCGAGTGGGTCACAGCGCATTTGCACCTGAATCTGGGGAGATAAGCGCTTGTTTCCGAGTGGGCCATAGCGCGTTTCAACTGCACCTGAACGAAATACTGACGAACCTGTGACATTTGCAGTTTGCAGTTTCCGCACGACAGAACCTCAAATTGCAAGGAGAATGAAACATCAAAAAGACTTTCTTTGCAGCATAGGCGAACACACAGGGTTTTAACGAAACTCTGTTAGGAAGCAAGGGGACCCAGTATTCTAGCGAGATGAGCATGAATATCCGCCGAAGTTGACCGAGGAGAATACGAATTGACAAGATTGCAAATGGAATTATCCATTATCCATTATTTCTACTCCCTAGATCAACTCCTTTCCAAATAACTCCCAACAATACCATCATACCATTCCCGATAACAAGCCCAATTAACCCTGCCGACCTTCCCAACCGCCCCCAAAACCTCCCTAACCTCCCCCTCCATTTCCCCAAACCCCATCCCAGCAACGGCGACCTCCCCGCCCGCCAGCGCATTAATAATAAGACTCTTCATGCGTCGCTGTAATAACACCACACAAGGATCATTGCCCGTTTTAATGCGTCGGATGACGGACACGAGGGTCTCGCGCTTAAGCTGTGGCGAGGAAATAAACTGGTCGATTTCCGCGACGATGTTCTCTGCCGACTCGGATTGGAGGACTTTGAGACGCGAGGAGAGGGTCGTCCAGGTGATTTGCCGGGCTGTGCTTCCTGCGCTGAAAGTCTTGGAGACGAGAAGGATTGCTGCTAGCAGGATGATATCGTTGAGTTGACTACGGAGACGTTGGATTCGATCGATGTCCAGGGAGAAGGTCTCTGGAATATCTGTGTCCGAGAATAATAGATCAGTATATGCATGTCGCCAGATATCAATGCTTGAGGGCGGAGGAGTATTCGAGCTAGCACGCTCCTCACGTAACTTCCCAGCGGGTTCCTCGAGCCATTGCGTCGTCCGAGTCAACGTCCCTGTACCCCTCTTAATGTCCTCCGCAAACTTGGTCCGTTCGTACTGTTGCGCCTGCTCCAACAACGCCGGTCTCGCAACGCGTAAATGAAAATTCGCCGAATCCAACGCCATCAAAGCCAACACCTCCGCAACCTTTTTAATCCGCATTACAAACGTGTCGAGATCATCTACGCCATTGATCGTGGAAATAGAAGCCACGTCGCCGTCTCGAATCGGAGCACATAACTGTCTCATGGCATGGAGGATATAGTTCAAGAATTTTTGGATATCGAAGAGTCCGCGTTGACATTCTTGTTGTACGATCGTTTCGTCGAGATGCTCGGAGAAGGTCGTGTAGGAGGGACTGGAGGGTTGTAAGAGAGATAGGATACGGGATTTGATGTCTTTGACTAGGGTTGGAAGGAGGGATTGATCGCCCTCGCGGAGGGATAATAATAAAGAGGCATAGAATGTGTTCTTGAAGAGTTCTTCTCGGGAACGTTGGTCGTCCGATTTGATTGGAGGGACAAGTTCGTATTCGGGATTTAAAGCCAATTCATGCATGATCTGTCGATTCGATAATCCCTGTCCACCGAAACTCGGCGGTTCCACTATTTCCATTTGAACGTGTTCCTCTGGGGCAGGATCGTTTGTGATCGGGAGGGTCTGAGCTCTTTGAGCGAGGGCGTGTCTCCTTCGACCGGCTTGCACGGCAATTCGCACCACATTCCTTGTTTCGTTGCCAACGAGTCGTCGTATTTTTGACAGAAGGAGCATTTGTCCCGACTTGATTCCCTGGGTGTATTCCTCCACCACGGCATGCATTGTCGGTGATTTCTGGATATCAAGCAACATCAGATCCAAATCGACGAATTTGCCGACCAACATTTCGACGAGAACGGACGCATCGTGGACTTTCCACGCTTGAAATGCAGTGAGATAGGTTGTCCATAATTCAGACAATTCAACAGCTGAGGTAAAAGTGCGGTTATGATGTTCTAGTGCAGTGACAAATCCCCTTGCTTTCGCAATCAAGTCCTGGAAAATGTTAGATCCCCTTCGGTAGTTGGGTACCATCTCTAAAGACTGGTCATGAGAATGTAGAACCTCGGTGGTATGTCCAAGGATCATAAACGCGGACAGAAATGTCCGTACAAGGCCATCGACTTCTTTCTGTCCAATCTCGGGATCGACGAGTCCCAAAACAATCAACAGTCGAGTCGCGGCACGGATCGTAGCAGGGACCTTGAATTTCCCTACGACCTGCTCGAAAGCGTATTTCGAGACGCTCTCCAGCGAGATTCGTTGAGACTGGAATTCATTGACAGCTTTTTGAAGACGTTGTTTCCTCCATATACGTTGGATCCTTATCGCCGCCTCGGTACGTGAAATCCGACTTGGACTGCGTCTGCCTCTTGCAGAGAGTAACTCCTCTCTCCTCCTCTCTGCACTTTCCAACCTCTCCAAAATATCAAGACTAGCAAGTCTGGCAACCTCATCCCGTTCCTTCTTGACCTTTCTAGCCCGAATCTTGGCCTCCTCGACTCTGCGCCCGCAGTTCTCGGCGGTCAATTTCAACAGTCGATCACGATTCACGTCCGCGCGGGCCATCCTGTCAAGGAGACTCTCGAGACGACTTTGCGGAGTCCTGTCGAGTTTGTACTGAGTGAGGGCGTGGTGGATGTTGGCGTGATGGAGAGCGAGTCGGGCGCGCTTGGCTTCGATGTAGTGCGTGCGACGGGTGGTTGCCTTCTCGAGGTGCAGTTGTTCTGGGGATGAGTGTGCTGAGACGTTGGAAGGGCGATGATGGTGGAGACGGCGTCGGATCGGGGTTGTGTAGTCGAAGAGATAGAAGAAGGCTCTATCAGGAGACGGAGTTGATGGCTCCATCGCTCAATGCAACAGGCTGTAGCTGGGACTGATACGATTACTAATGGACAGGTAGACGGGATGCTGAGGCAATGAGCGAATGCCGCACAGGATGCGGATAGAGAGACGACGGAGGATGGGTGCGGTATCCCGGGGACGATGTTGTGGTGTGCTGGATGATGGTGAGGGAGTGGACGGTGGAGGGGGGCTGGCGTGATCTATATCTATTATTGCCCGATGCAGAGTGACACTAAACTTGGCCCGGCTCCCCACGAACAAGCTAGCGGATTCTATCTGGTCGCAATCGTAATCAGCTGCTCAGGGGATCTCGCCAATGATTGGCCACACCTCGTAGCCCGCGTGTATTTCCTTGAAAACGAGAGTTAAGCGGGAATTGACCATGGGAGATATTTAGGTCCTCCCGCTCCCACAGAAAAGTTGATCGAAACAGTGTCCGAGCAGTGAATCGGTGCGATCAACTCCGACAACAGTTGACCCATGTCGTCTCAACCACCACCACCACCACCACCACCGCCTCCAACCGGTCCATCTCATTCAAGAATGGGCCCACCATCTTCAGCACTTCCTCCTCCACCACCGCCACCACCGCCTCCTCCTCCACCGTCCGATCCCATCCCAAGCTCATCAAACGGCATGCCACCACCACCTCCCCCATCGAGTCGCACACCACTCAGTATCGAGAAGCTCCTTGAAAAGAGAAAACAAGAGGAACAAGCCAAGTCAAAGGTACTTCATCTCGTGCTAAACTCTACTAACTTGATGCAGCCGAAGTTTCTTTCAAAGGAAGAACGCGCGCGAATAGCGATGGAGAAACGGGCTGCGGAAGTCGCTGCTAAAAAAGCTGGAGCACAAGCTAAAGTCGACGCAGTACGTTCTTCCCTCGCACGCGAAAATCCCTCTACAACACAACGCAACGGACATATCCCGACTGGGCCCCGCGCTATGAGCAATGGTCGCTCAGACTACATCTACGACCACGATGACCGCAGGAACGGCGTATCGCCTTTACCACCCGTACCTCGTAACGGAAAGGACGATATGAATGGGAAGCGTGATTCTCGTGATCCCTCTACCGAAAGAAACGGCGATGGATCTGCTACTCTTGACGACAACGAAGTCGCCTCGATAAAGGCAAAGTATATGGGCTTGACACAGCCAAAGACCAAGAAACGACGTCTGAATGATCGCAAATTCGTGTTTGATTGGTCGACTGATACGGACACGTCTACTTCTGCACAGGACGTTGCAAAGACTGTGAATGTTGGATTTGGAAGGGGACATATGGGGGGTTTTGATCATCCTGGGAACCCGAGGGGGGGACTCGATCGACACTGGACGGAGAAGGAGTTGATTGAGATGACTGAGCGAGATTGGCGGATATTCCGTGAGGATTTCAATATCAGTACTAAAGGTATTTTCTTCCTCTGTTCTTCAGTAGCTAATGTGTGTAGGAGGCAGTGTTCCTCCGCCTTTGAGAAACTGGGAGGAGGCGGAATTGCCACCCGTGTTACTGAAAATCATACGTGAGATTGGATACAAGGAACCTACTCCCATTCAAAGACAGGCCATCCCCATCGGTCTCAAATGCCGCGACATCATCGGTATCGCTGAAACCGGATCCGGTAAAACAGCGGCATTCGTCATCCCCATCCTCGTCTACATCAAATCTCTCCCCCCCATCAACGATTTCAGCCGAAACGACGGCCCCTACGCCATAGTTCTTGCCCCGACCCGAGAATTAGCCCAACAAATCGAGCACGAAGCCCAAAGGTTCGCCAAACCAATGGGATTCAATGTCGTGAGTATTGTCGGTGGCCACGCCATCGAAGAACAAGTCCACAATCTACGAAACGGTGCAGAAATCGTGATCGCAACACCAGGTCGTCTGGTCGATTGTCTGGAGAAACATGTCCTTGTGCTGAGTCAGTGTAACTACGTGGTGATGGATGAGGCGGATCGGATGATTGATATGGGGTTTGAGGAGGACGTGCAGAGGGTGTTGGATGCGTTGCCATTGTCGAATGTGAAGCCTGATACGGATGAGGCGGAGAATCCCGAGTTGATGAGCAGAATTGTCAGGTTGGGGAGGAAGGATTTGAGGTATCGTCAGACAGTTATGTTTAGTGCTACGATGCCTCCTGCCTTGGAGAGGATTGCAAAGAAGTACATGCGACGACCTGCTACTGTCGTCATTGGCAATGCAGGTCAAGCGGTCGATACCGTGGAACAGAAAGTGATCATGGTGAGCTCAGATGAGACCAAGAGGAAGAAAAAGTTGGAGGAGATCCTGAATTCCGATCAGGAGGGTCCTGTGATTGTATTTGTCAAGGAGAAGAGGATGTGTGAGTCTCTGGCTAGGGATCTGTCTCGATGGGGCGTATGTACCCTTTTCATGCTGTGCTAACGATGTTAGTGGAAAGCTGTTACTCTGTATGGTAGTAAATCCCAGGATCAGCGAGAAGAGGCGCTGAACGCACTACGGGAAAAGAGAGCAGACGCGTTAGTTGCAACCGATTTGGCTGGACGTGGTATCGATGTCCCAGACGTCAAATTAGTCATAAACTACAATATGGCAAAGACGATCGAAGGTATCCTGCCCAACAATACTCAGCTAACTTTAGATTACGTTCATCGTATCGGTCGAACGGGTCGTGCTGGAAAGAGAGGCGTTGCAATCACTTTCCTTGGTCCAGAAGATACCGATGTGTACTACGACCTAAAACAAGCTCTCTCCAAATCAGCGATATCTACCGTCCCCGAGGAACTCAGACGTCATGAGGTACGTCCTGTATGTTTATCCGGATCGTGCTAACTTATAGGCTGCGCAACGAAGACCAGATGCTACAAAGTCTGCGTCAACGGGAGAGAGCAAGATTTCGAGCTTACTTGGAGGGACAGCTCTTCCTCCTGGGTTCGAGTCACTGGGTGTAGCAACCCAGAGTGCAACTTCGCGGTACACCCCGTCGCCGTTGGTTCTCCCAAGGGGTTACCGATAAGGTTATATGTATGGAGTTTCGGGATAAAGAAGGTTGTTGATACATGGTTATACTATTCCCGCGAGTTTTGTGCAACATATGAAAAGGCAATATTCTACAGAACAATGGCGTTGAATCAATTCTCTCGCGTGATGCAGTTGTTTCAAAAACGAACCACGGTTTCAAAATAATGAAGAATACATCGCTACAAGTGTCCTACAGTACAAGATAGTGCTGTTCTCGTTCCCCATGTATCGGGTTTGTGTCCAACAATTGACACGTTCATATTCCGTGCTGAAAATCTTCAATCCACTGCCTTGGTCCATATTGGCTTGATCCGAATATGGTACACTGGCCATGAATCCTCGGGACAGTCATCTTCCGTCATAGCGAAGCAATCATGTTACTGTGATCTCGGACCGGAGAGGCTGAGATTTAACATCGCATAGACAGCCAATCAACGAACCAAGGTCGTGGGTTAATTTCGCGTTGCTGTGGCAATTGCGCATGGGCATTCCTGATCAGGGGACGATCGCTCTTTGTAGCCTTTCCAAGTTCCCGCTCCACGTTTAAGCTTCCGCCCAGCCTGCAGGCAGTCGGCGTGCTCACACGCTGTTAATAAATCAGCCGGAGAGTCTCCTTTTCTCGCATCCCACTTTTGCTTCGCACTTCAGGCCTACCAACACAAGACGCTTTATACGAAGAAGAGAAAGAATCAACGTATGTCCTACTGTTCCGGTGCTGTGAATATTGAGAGACTGATTTTGGTTGCAGGATCAAGAATGGCGCTGAATTATAATACCTTCACTACTAGCTATACAGCTTTCTACCCTTGTCTTCCTCAGAACGGTGCTGTCCTCGCCACTTGCAACGTTACCTCCCCGCAAGGAACCCAGGGTCACTCCTATTGCACTACGCCGCTCGCCGGGACTCAGTGGTATCCCTAACGCGGTATCGCCCCACACCCCACGCTGTCTCACCAGTAGCCTTTCAGGCCAAGTCCCCCGTCCTACGGGACAGGGGCATCCTCACTCCCCGCTCTGGAAGGTGACAGATTCCAGAGAAGCGTTCTCTACGGCAAGGGGGAAGGGATCATGGATTTCACGGGTGTGTTGCAGAGTGTGGTGATATGTCTCGCAGAGGTTGAATGGACGGGGTGGGTGTTTGAGGATTATGGGACTAGGAGTTTGTTTCTTCAGGGTAATCATTGGGGGCATGTCGATTTACGAAAGGGGTAGTTTCCCGTCTAGTAAGGGTGTAGACTGATTTGGGTAGGTTGGTTGCTATTTTGGATCTTGCGTCGGATTGTTTGGGGTGTTCGCAGTTGATTGTTCGGCTGGATAATAGTTTGGAAGATACTTGTATACTCCAAGCTGGGTTGCGTGACTAATCTTAGTAACTTTACTGAGAGCGTTAATGCCCCTGGGTTTTCAGCTTATTCAACCGAACTATCATCAATCCACCGGAACACTGATAGGAATGACGATATAGTATATAACAGACAGTATATAGTTTCAATTTAATGGGTCTCTGGTGTTACGTTCGCATCTCAAGCCGCAGTCCTATTCAGATCGTCAGTCGGCTATATTTTCTTCGATCATGTTTCTAAAGACTGCGTTTTTAATGCTGCAAGCCATAAAACTTCTACATTCTAGCTTTCTCACTGTGTACTTTTCTCTTGGGATAGTTAACAAGAGTTCCGTTCCTCCAACCGAAACTCGGGCAGATGTCGAAACGCAGATCTCATTTGCCGGGGCTTTTCTGAACTTCCAATCACAACCCGCCTGTCACCTCCAGGAGGGCGAGAAAATTTCCAACCACCACCTTCATCACCACCCATCACCACCACCCAGACCCCCACCAACAATGGGTAACTTCAAGAAAGAACGTAACCGCCGGGGCCGCGAGTCCGAGTCCAAGCCAGACGCCATGTCACACATCAAAGTCAAGGGCGAGAACTTTTACCGGGACGCCAAAAAGGTGAAAAAAGTAAACATGTACAAGGAGGGAAAACCGGTGCGGAATGCCGCTGGAGACATTATCAAGGCGGCTGCGTATCAGAGTAAAGAAGTGCCGAAGGCGAGGGTCGAGCCTAATAGGCGGTGGTTTGGGAATACGAGGGTTATTGCGCAGGATGCGTTAGCGGAGTTTCGGCAGAGGATTGGGGCGAAGATTTGTACTCTCCCCTTCCCCCTTGGGTGTCCCTTGTTCTCTGGTTGCTGCTTTTTGTTTGTGATCGTGGATTGTTTGCGCACTGGGCTTATGAGTAGCGGATCCTTATCAGTTTTTGATGAGACGGAATAAATTGCCTTTGAGTCTCTTGCAGGAGTCTACGACGGTATATTCCTTCTCTGAAATGAAGACTGATTGAAAGCAACCCAAGGTCCAGATCGTTGAGACTGAGTCGTTTAACAGCACATTTGGTCCCAAAGCAACGAGAAAACGACCGAGATTGAATGGTGCGGCATCGTTAACAGATCTCGTTGGCGCAGCAGCCACCAAGGACGAAACCTTTGAAGAAAAGAAACAAGAGGAGACAAATGGAGAGGGAATAGATTGGATTCAAGCTGCTAGAGAGGCTGTGTTCTCGAAAGGCCAAAGTAAACGGATATGGAATGAATTGTACAAGGTACCTTTTTCTTTTCTTTTTCTCTGTAGGGATTGGAATTAACATCAGGTCATCGATTCCTCCGATATCGTTATCAATGTCCTTGATGCTCGAGATCCAATGGGAACACGCTGCCGCGCCGTCGAACAATTTCTCAAAAAAGAAGCACCCCACAAACACCTCGTCTTCGTCCTAAACAAATGCGACCTCGTGCCGACCTGGGTAGCTGTACTTCCCCTTCCCCTTTTGTCCATTGTCTTCCCACGCGCCCCATGTTATACTTGAATGTTTTGCACTCCAAATGTTCAGTCAAGGTCCCTTTGTTCTCTGTCAAAGAAGATCTGTTACGACTTTGGAACATCAACCGCTTGTCGCTTAGGTATACCTCGTTTTGAGGGATTTACCGCTAGACTTGGGGGTCTTTCTCAAGAGTAGAGTAGCAGTAGTCACCATTTTGGTGGTTATCACACTGCGACTCTTAGTGTTGAACGATACATACCCGCATCTTATTTCGCAGTCTTTGCTTAGCCTTTGTTTGTGAATTATGGATGGGGATTGATTTGTAGGCGAAATGGGTGAAACAACTTTCTACGGAGTATCCGACGTTGGCATTTCATGCCTCTCTTACGAATTCCTTCGGAAAGGGCACTTTAATCACTTTACTGCGACAATTCTCGTCGTTGCATTCGAATCGGAAACAAATCTCCGTTGGATTCATCGGGTACCCCAACACCGGCAAATCATCCATCATAAACACGCTACGGAAGAAGAAAGTGTGTAAAACCGCGCCCATCGCAGGGGAAACAAAAGTTTGGCAATACATCACGCTTATGAAACGCATCTATCTCATTGATTGTCCCGGGATTACTATGCCTGAGGGCGACGAGACTGATATCGTTCTAAGAGGTGTGGTCAGAGTTGAGAATATCGAGAGTCCACAGCAGTATATTCCGCGCTTATTGGAGCGTGTGCGGAAAATTGCATTGGAAAGGACCTATGAGATCAGTGGATGGGAAGACTCCTCGGAATTTCTGGCCTTGTTAGGAAGAAAGGGCGGACGATTGATGAAGGGTGGAGAAGTCGATGAAGCGGCTGGTATGTTCCATATATGACGGGTTGTGCTTATGAATAGTTGCCAAGATGGTTATCAATGATTTCTTGAGAGGCAAGATTCCTTGGTATATCCCTGATCCGGCTTGGCCCGAGAGAAGTGGCAAGGAGCCGAAGGAGGAATTTGAAGGGAGGAAAGGGAAGTTGGGAGAGATGCCCGATAAGTCTGAAGATGGTGTAGTGAATGAGGTAGAAGAAGTCACCGAGGGGCAGGATAATGATGATGATGTGGATGAGGATGAGGATGATGAGGATGAGGATGAAGAGGATTCGGAAGGTGATACTTGGGACGGACTAGATGTGGAAACGGATTCTGATGCCAGCGATGTTGGTGATGATGAGATCTCAGATGATGAGGAGGACGAGGAAGAAGAGGAAAGGTTAAAGGACCCAAGACCATCAAAGAGAGTGCGTGTGTAGGATACCCTGAGCATAGGTTTAATATAAATTCATAGAGTCTAATACTAACAACTGACATCCTATACATATGCTGTTCAGTTGAGAAGTGAATATCTAGATATTTTGATCTCCAAAGGCTCCTAGTGCGTGCATTGATTCTCAATCGATACCACCTTGCGGACTGCATCAGGGGATATCGGACAACGTTGTAAACCCTCGGCCTGAAGTCCTTTCCATTCCCGCCGCTTTACAGACTCCCATACCTAGTAAAATATAGATCTAAATCCCCTGGATATCACCTCAATCAACCTCAATAGTCTCCCCGTCCTCATGCTTAACCCTCTGTTTCTCTTCCGTAACTCCTCCCGTATTTTCTATAACCTCATCAACATACTCCTCCAGCTCAGGAAACTCCTTCCGTATCTCCTCAGCAAGCACATCTCTGAAATCCTGCTGTCAACTCTGCTGCCCACCAAAGGAACGAACCTTCACAGCATCAATCTTCCCGTTGACAAACTGATTGTCCTTCATGAGCATATTGACAAATCTCCTCGTATACTTGTCAGGATTCAGCCCGTCTTCAACATATCTACTCTTAGACTCCTAAACCCCCAAGGAATATACGCAAGAACATCCTCTGGAATCGTCTCGGTGACATTCCCTGCAGACCGCTGCAGTTCCTGTAAATAAACCGTAAACTCATCACTACAATAAACACTCGCCGTTTATCCTAGAGTACATTTTCTGGAATAACAGGTCGCCGCTGCCGTCCTCGAGATCGTGCACCATTATGGCCGTCTCGAGAAGACTCTGGATCAGTTGCCGCAGACTTTGTTCCAGCGCCATCAACTGTGGGCTGGAGTCCTGTGGAAGACGCGCCGGCGGGAGCGAGTTTGTCGACGCCTGCGAGGGCAGACGGAGGCGGATTAGGCCTGGAGACGTTGATGGTGGGACGGCCATCGCATTGGGGTTCGTCATGATGCCTGCTGCTGGTGATTGCACACAGGACCGGGACCGGGCGCGAGAGCGTCTGTTGATTTGATCGGCTCAATCGATCATCAGCGGAATTTTACGCAACTGATTATTTATCCCTCCGAAAAACGTCGACTGATATACACCGGAGACCGGCATGGCGCGACTATATCTATCGATGCCGAGGGCATTGAAGAATCTGGAGGAAGTAAAGCTTGTGTTCTCACATTTCGAACAATATGGCCGATTACAACAATTCGTAGTACACAAAGTACACTATCCCTGCGTTCACCAAGTTTTAACATTTTGTAGGACTTTTTCTCAAAAGACCGGGAGACGAAGATATTAATAGCCTACGCAGACGAAGCAGTTACCGAACAAGTCCTCCAAAAGGGTACCGGGAAAGTCTACTTCCCGATCTCGCAACCGCCGTCCGGCTCAGCAAGTACCTCGCCCGCGACGAAGACAGGAGACGCCGCCAACGGGAAGACGGAGGAATTCCTGATCAAGATTAATCCGTCGCGGGGGACGTTGGCGGAGGCAATCCAACGGCGCACAAGGAAAATCTTAAAGACAAGTGATGTTACGCAGAGTAAAATAAATCAACACACGTTGGAGGGGTTTGAAGGGTATCATGGAGAGTTGAGGGCGTTGTGGGATCGAGTGGCGAAGAATTCGAGGGAGTTGTCGGTGCGGATGATGGCGAACGATAGATTATGGGAGGATCGAAATAAAAGGGAGGGGGCAAGGGAGAAGTGGAAGGGATACAAGATGGTTGGAGAGCCTAGAGGAGAGAATGCGTTGGAGAGTGGAGAGATGACGGCGGAGATTATTGAGGAAGAGGCGAATGCGTTCGTGGAGGCTGCTGAAGCTAAGGATCGAAGTAGATCGGAGCAGAGTGAAGAAGGATTGGAAATGATGAAACACGCGTTGTTGGATACAAAGCCGGAGTTGGACGGTGATGGGGTCGAGAAGACGGCGGAGGGGAAAGAGCAGGAGCAAGAGCGGTGAGTCGTTTAGTCCCCCAAATGGGCTAGGACAAGAAAGCGCCATGGAGTTTATGGAGGCCGAGAC
>Ga0302325_10016937_pt1 | contig 15424 bp, 16 predicted proteins | sample Palsa_T0_2_FD_201948 | JGI IMG/M metagenome (GOLD analysis project Ga0302325, IMG submission 201948) | Peat permafrost microbial communities from Stordalen Mire near Abisko, Sweden - Palsa_T0_2 | ecosystem: Environmental > Terrestrial > Soil > Palsa > Peat permafrost | place: Sweden: Abisko...
TGCGCCACCTCGTGCGCGGCCGATGCCTTGCAGAACGCCGCGCCCTCGCGGTGTGCGCGCAGGTAGTCGCCACAGAAGAACCCGGTGATGCGGCGGCGGCGATCGAGCGTGACGTTGACGAGGAAGTGGGGCGGCGCCATCGCGACGACCTCGCGCGACATCTCCGCCGTGGGGTTACGTTCGAGGTTCAGCCACGTCGAGCCCGGGTCGCCGACGTTGCGCGCGTTATGGAAGAACTGGACGGTCTCGATGCCGGCGATTCCCGGCATCACGCCCTTCGATCCGCCGGAGAAGCCGGCGTAGATGTGCGGCTCGATGAAACCGACGACGATGCGCTTGTCCGCTTCGAGATACGTGCGGTTCAGGAATGCGCGTGCGCCGCGGGACGTCGTGCCGACGTACTCCGATTGCTCGGGGTCGTGCGCGTCGTGGTCGATGACGCGCACGCGTTCGAGCACGGCGCGTCCGAACATCTGCTCCATCTCCGCGGGCGTCGTCGCCCGGTGCGAACCCGTACCGACGATCACCGTGACCTGCGCGGTCGGGACGTGCGCGAGCTCGTCGAGGATCCACGGGATCAACCGCTCGTTGGGCGTCGCGCGCGTGATGTCGGACGTCACGATTGCGACCGTGTCGCCCGCTCCGACCGTTTCGCGAAGCGGAGCCGCACCGATCGGCCGGCGCACCGAAGAAGCGAACGCCGACCGCTCGTCGGCGAGCGGTTCCGGGTCGCGTGGCTCGATCAGGAGCGCGTCGTCGGGGAGCTCCACTGGAATGCCGGTCCGTCCATACGCCGCAGTCGTTCGCATGGCGACGAGTTCCATGCCAGGCGGGAGGAACCCGGCTCGTGGTCGGAACGTCATCCCTTCAACATCCCGCCATCCTAGGGAAGGGTCCCGTGGCAGAACGCGATCAACTCGAAGTCGACGTCCTCGTGGTTGGAGCCGGGCCGGCCGGCCTCGCATCCGCGATCCGTTTGCGCCAGCTGGCGAAGGAGCGAGGGACCGACATCTCGGTCATGGTGATCGAAAAGGCCGGCGACATCGGCAACCACGGGATCTCCGGCGCCGTCCTGGACCCGCGCAGCCTGAGCGAGCTGCTGCCGGACTGGCAGGCGACCGCCCCGCTCGAATCGCCGGTGAGCGGCGACGCGATGTGGTTCCTGACCAACACCGGGAAGATCGGCGTGCCGTTCATCCCGCCGCCGCTCCAGAACACGGGAAAATTCGTCGCGTCCCTGCAGAAGCTCACGAAGTGGCTCGGCGGGGTCGCCGAGGAGCACGGCGCCGACGTCTTCCCGGCATTTCCGGGCCAGGAATTGCTCTGGGGGCCGGCCGAGTCGGGATCGGGAGGCGACCGCGTCATCGGCGTGCGCATCGGTGACAAGGGCGTGGATCACGACGGGAAGCCGAAGCCGAACTTCGAGCCCGGCCCCGATCTGCTCGCAAAGGTCGTGATCCTCAGCGAAGGGCCGCGCGGGACGCTCGCAAAGCAGGCGGTCGAGAAGCTCGGACTCGACCGCGACCGCGACCCGCAAGTCTACGCCGTCGGCATCAAAGAGCTGTGGCAGTGCGCGCCGGGCAGCGTTCAGGCCGGCAACGTCATCCACACGCTCGGCTATCCGAACCCGCCCGAACTCTTTGGCGGCGGCTTCATCTACGGGATGGCGAACGACGTGCTCGACGTCGGGTGGGTCGTCGGCCTCGACTACAAGGACCCATCGACGGATCCGCACGACCTCTTCCAGCGCTACAAGCTGCACCCGGCGGTCAAGCCGATGCTGGAGGGCGCGAAGCTCCTGCGCTACGGCGCGAAAGCGATCCCGGAAGGCGGCCTGTTCGCGATGCCGCGGAACTACGCGGACGGCCTGCTCATCACGGGCGATTCGGCCGGCTTCCTCAACGGGATGCGCTTGAAGGGCATCCACCTCGCGATGAAGTCGGGCATGCTCGCGGCGGAGGCGGCGTTCGACGCGCTTGCGGCGGGCAAGACCGACGCGGCGACGCTGGCGTCGGTGGAGGAGCGCTTTCGCGCGTCGTGGGCGTACGACGAACTGCGCACCGCGCGCAACTTCCACGCGGGCTTCAAAGGCGGTCTCTTCGCGGGGATGATGAACGCCGGCCTCAGCATGTACACGGGCGGTCGAGGCTTCGGCGTGAACGATCACCTCGTGAACGAGCCCGGATACGCGCAGATGCGCAAGATCACGGAGCGCCCCGCGGTTGCGCGCGAGCGGCGGGTGAAGCCCGACAACGTGCTCACGTTCGACAAGCTCACCGACGTCTTCAACAGCGGGACGATGCACGACGAGAATCAGCCCGCACACCTGCACGTTGCCGACACCACCATCTGCGCGACCCGCTGCACGGTCGAGTACGGAAATCCGTGCCAGTACTTCTGTCCGGCCCAGGTCTACGAACCGCTCTTCGAAAGCAAGGACGGCCAGCCGGCCGAGGGGCGCCTGCAGCTGAACTTCACGAACTGCGTGCACTGCAAGACGTGCGATATCATGGATCCCTATCAGATCATTACTTGGGTCCCGCCGCAGGGCGGTGAAGGCCCCGTATACACGGGAATGTGATCGGCCGGGGCAGGGCGAGCGGCGCCGGCGGATGATCGTCGTCATCGGCGCGGGCTTGATCGGGCTCTCCATCGCGTACGAGCTCGTGCGACGGGGAGCGACCGTGCGCGTCTTCGATGCGGCCGAACCTGCGCGCGCAGCGTCGTGGGCCGGAGCCGGCATGCTCGCGCCAGACACGGAGGAGATCCGCTCCGCACCCATGCACGCACTCTGCGCGCACTCGCTCGCCCTCTTCCCGGCGTACGTCGCACAACTGCATCGCGATTCGGGCGTCGATGCACGGTTGCGCCTCGACGGCATCCTCCGGCTCGCGATGACGACCGCGGAGGCCGAGTCATTGCGCGCCCACGTCGTCGCCCTGTGCGCCGAGGGCGTTGCGGCACGCTTTCTGAGCCGAGGGGAGGCGATCGCGCTCGAACCGGCGAGCGCGGGCTCGCTGGCGGGAGCTGCGTTCGTCGAGCACGAGGGGCACGTGGACAACCGACGCCTCGGGCGCGCCCTGCGCGCCGCGTGCGAGCGCTCCGGCGTGTCGATCGTTCCACGCTGCGGAGCGATCGCCGTCGAGGCGGACGGCCGCCGCGTTCGCGGCGTGCGGACCCGCGAGGGATTTCTTGCGGCCTCCGTCGTGGTGAACGCCACCGGAGCCTCGGCAGCCGTCCTGCCGGGCGTTCCCGATTGGGCGCGCGTCGCCGTCCACCCGGTCAAGGGCCAGATGCTCGCCCTTGCAATCCCGCGCGGGCTCGTTCGCCGCGTCATCTGGTACACGGGCGGGTACGCCGTCCCGCGCGACGACGGTCGGCTCCTCATCGGTGCGACGGTGGAAGACGCCGGTTTCGACACGCGCGTCACCGCGGCGGGCGTCCGCAAGCTCCTGGGCGATGCACTGACCGCAATGCCCGCTCTCCGCGACGTCGCGGTCAGCGAGACCTGGGCAGGCTTGCGCCCCGGCTCGAGCGACGGCTTGCCGTTCATCGGCTTCGGTGCGCTCGAGGGCTACGCCGTCGCCAGCGGCCACTACCGCAACGGGATCCTCCTCGCCCCGGCGACCGCGCAGGTCCTCGCCGATCTGATCGAAGGGCGCGCGCCCGCCATCGAGGCGTCGGCGTTCTCCCCGCTACGCGCGGACGCCAAGGCGGCGGCGGCGAACCGGACCGCATGAGGGCTCGAGTCAACGGCGTGGAGCGCGAACTCCCGGACGGCACGACCGTCGCCGAACTGCTGCGCGAACTCGGGGCGACGCAAGACGGACTGGCCGTCGCGCTCAACGAGCACGTCGTCCGCAAGAGCCTGCACGGCTCGACGCCGATCGCCCAGGGCGACGCCGTCGAAATCATCCGCGCCGTCGCGGGCGGATAGAAGGGAGTCTCCGCCGATGTTCTCCGACGAGCCGCTCCGAATCGGCAAGCACGAATTCCGCTCGCGCTTGATCGTCGGAACGGGGAAGTATCCGTCGATGGACGTGATGCAGCGCGCGCACGACGCGAGCGGCGCGGACCTCGTGACGGTAGCGATCCGGCGCATCCATATCGACGATCCGAGCGGCAAGACGATGCTCGACTACATCGATCGCACGCGCTACCGTATTCTGCCGAACACGGCAGGCTGCACGACGGCGAAGGACGCGATACTGACCGCGCACCTGGCGCGTGAGGCGCTCGGCACGGACCTCATCAAGCTCGAGGTGATCGGCGATACCCACACGCTGTATCCCGATACCGCCGGCACGATCGAGGCTGCCCGCGAGCTCGTCCGCGACGGATTCACCGTGCTCCCGTACATCACGGACGACCCGATCGCGTGCAAGCGGCTCGAGGATGTGGGGTGCGCGGCCGTCATGCCGCTCGCGGCGCCCATCGGGAGCGGCTTGGGCGTCTGCAATCCGTACGTCATCGCGATCATCGAGGAGCGGGCAACGGTGCCCGTCATCGTCGACGCCGGCGTCGGGACCGCCTCGGACGCGGCGCTCGCGATGGAACTCGGCGTCGACGCGCTCCTGATGAATACGGGCATCGCCGCGGCGCGCGACCCCGTGCTGATGGCGGGTGCGATGCGCCGCGCCGTCGAGGCCGGCAGGATGGCGTTCCATGCCGGGCGGATGGAGAAGCGCCTGTACGCAAACGCATCGAGCCCGATGCACGATCTGATCGCGCCGCGGGCGGGTGCCACGGCATGAGCGACGAGATCTCGGTCCACGCACTCGCGCAGCGCCTCATGGGCGAAGGCGGCGTCCTCGTGCTCGACGTGCGCGAACCCGACGAGCACGCGACCGCGTCCCTGCCGGACGCCATGCATATTCCGATGCAGGACGTTCCACAACGCCTTGCCGAGCTTCCCATCGACCGCGACATCGCAGTTCTCTGCCATTCCGGCAGGCGCAGCGGCATCATCGTGCGATTCCTGCGAGCGAACGGCTTTCCGCGAGCGATCAACGTCGCCGGCGGCATCGACGCGTGGTCGCTGCACGTCGACCCCAGCGTCCCCCGCTACTAGCGCGGCGCCCGGAAACGCGCCTAGTGATCATGCCGCCGCACTGCCGGCCGATTCTCGCGCGTGTGCTCGCGTTTGCGGCCGTCGCGGCTCTGAGCGCGTGCGGGCGAAGCGAGCGCGTGTATAGCGCGACCGTCCAGACGGAATCGGTCGCGATCGGTAGCCAGGTGGGTGGGCGCGTCATCGAGGTCGACGTCGCGGCGGGGGCGCGCGTCGCGCGGGGCGCCGTCGTCCTGCGTCTCGACCCCGCGATGCTAGGCGCCCAGGTCGATCAGGCAGGCGCACAAACGCGCGAGGCGGCCGAGCGCGTTGCCGAGCTCGAACATGGGAACATCCCGAGCGACGTCGCGCGTGCGCGCGAGCAGAGCGCGCAGGCGGCGGCGCAGTACCGGCAGACGATCGCGCAGGTCGCTCCGCAGACCGCCGCACAGCTGGCCGCAGTGCGGGATGCGGAGGCCGGAGTTCGGGACGCGCGGAGCGCGCTGCGCCTCGCGAGCGTCACGTACGAGCGTCAGCGCAGCCTGGCGGCGACGGGCGACGTCTCGCGCCAAACGCTCGACCAAGCGCGGGCAGATTATGTTGCAGCGCGCGCACGCGTCGCCCAGGCCGCTGCGCGGGTCGATCAGGCGCGCGAGGGCTACGACAACCTCGCCGTGGCGCAGCTCCCGGGCGAGGAGGCGGCTGCCCGGGCGAACGCGGCAGCGCAGTCGGCCAATTACGCGACCGTGCGGAGCGGCACGCGCGAGGAGCAGATCGCCCAAGCTCGTGCGCAACTCCGTGCGGCTCAGGCGGCGGAGGCGTACGCGCGCACGCGACTCGACGAGGGCATCGTGCGCTCCCCCTCCGCCGGCGTCGTCGAGAGCTTCGACCTGCACGTCGGCGATTTGCTGGGTCCGAATCAGACGGCCGCGATCGTGGACGAGTTCGTCGATCCCTACGTCTATATCTACGCATCACAGCAGGATCTCGGCGCGCTCGTCGCCGGCCGGCACTTGAACGTCCGGTCCGACGCGGGTGCCGGCGACTTCGACGGCGTCGTCGAAACGCACGACCGGACCGCGCAGTTCACCCCGCAGAATACCGAGACGGCCGACCAGCGCGCCGAGCTCGTCTACGGTGTGAAGCTGCGCATCCACGATCCGCAGCACGCGCTCCTCGACGGGACCACGGTCACCGTCCGGGCGCCATGAGTGCGGCCATCGTGGTCGATCGGCTCGTCAAACGCTATGGGGAGCGCACGGTCGTCGATGCGATCTCGCTGACGGTGGGAGCCGGCAGCATCTTCGGGTTCCTGGGACCGAACGGCAGCGGGAAGTCGACGACGATCAAGATGCTGTGCGGCCTCGTTCGGCCCAGCGGCGGACGCGCCGAAGTTGCCGGGCACGACGTGGCGACGGAGGGCGACGCGGTGCGTCGCTCGATCGGCTATATGGCGCAGGCCTTCGCGCTGTACGGAGATCTCACGGTCGACGAGAACCTCGAGTTTTATGCGCGCGCCTACGGCCTCGGGAAACGTGGGCCGCAGCGCAAGCGCGATGTCATCGACATCGTCGGCATCGGGCCATACCGCCACTATCTCGGATCGCGCTTGTCCGGCGGGTGGCAGCGCCGGCTCGCCCTGGCGACGGCGCTCATCCACGACCCTCCGGTCGTGTTCTTGGACGAACCGACCGCCGGGATCGACCCGGTCGCGCGGCGCGACCTGTGGGACCTTCTCTTTCGGCTGACGTCCGATGGGAAGACGTTCTTCGTCACGACCCACTACATGGACGAGGCTGAGCGATGCTCGGCGCTCGCGTACATCTACGAGGGCAAGCTGATCGCGAGCGGCACGCCGAGCGAGATCAGCGCGCTGCGCAGCGTGACTCCGGCCGGGACCGTCCGCTATGCGATCGCGACCGATGACGTGATGTCCGTGTTCCGGCGCGTCGACGCCACCGCGGGCGTGCGCGAGGCGACCATCTTCGGGCGGGACATCCATGTCGTCGTCGACGCCGCCACCTCGGCAGCCCAGCTCGCGAGCGAACTCGGCGTCGAGCCGAGCACGATCGCACCCATCGCGCCGTCGCTCGAGGACGCCTTCGTCGCCTTGACGCGAGAACAAGAGCAGTGAATTCGGCCTGGAGCCTGCGCGGCTTCGACGCCGTCGTGTACAAAGAGTTGCGGCAGGTGGCTCGCAGCCCGGCGACGCTCGTGCTTGCGATCCTGATCCCGACCCTGCAGATGATTCTGCTCGGCTATGCGATCAATACGACGGTCGAGCACGTCCCCGCGGCCGTGTACGAGGGCGACCGCGGCCGCGCGGCGCAGGCCTTCCTCGATGCGATTGGCGGCTCGCGTTCGTTCGACGTCGTCCTCGAGGTTCCAAGCCGAGCTGCGCTGCGCAGCGCGATCGTCGCGGGTCGCGTGCGCGTCGGATTCGACATCCCCGAAAACTTCACGGCCGATCTGATTGCGGGGCGACGGCCGGCGATCGGCGTGCTGGTCGACGGGTCGGACTCCGCGATCGCGCAGGTCGCGTACGGATCGGCGGGAGCCTTTGCCGGTATTCCCCTCCGTGGCGTGACCACGCCGGCCCAGCCGGCCTTCGAAGTGCGCCCGCTCGTGCTCTTCAACCCCGCGATGCGCAGCGCGGACTTCTTCGTCCCCGGACTCATCGGCCTCGTGATGCAAAACATCACCGTCCTGTTGACGGCACTGGCGATCGTCGGCGAGCGCGAGCGCGGGACGCTCGATCAACTCCTCGTGACGCCGATCGGCTCGGCCGGCCTCATGCTTGGCAAGCTCCTCCCATACGCGCTGATCGCGGCTGCAGATTTTGCCGCGCTCGTGCTGACCATGCGGTTCGTGTTCGGCGTGCCGATTGCGGGGAATTTTGCGCTGCTGTCGGTGCTGTCGGTCGGCTTCCTCGTGACCGCGCTCGGCCTGGGATTGTTCATCTCGACGATCGCGCAGAGCCAGCTGCAGGCGATGCTGATGGCGGTGTTCCTCCTCCTACCCTCGGTACTGCTCTCGGGAACGATCTTCGAGCGTGCGCTCATGCCCGCTCCGATGCAAGCGGTCGCTTACGCGCTCCCACTGACGTACTACATCGACATCCTCCGTGGCATCATTCTGCGGGGCGCCGGCCTGCGCGACCTGTGGCCGTCCGTCGCCGCGCTATTCGGATATGGCGTGCTGGTCTTCGCGTTCGCGAGCATCCGCTTCGCGCGGACGACGCGGTGACGCGGGCGGCAAGCGGCCGCTGCTCTTCACCGCGCCTTCACACCGGCGGACTACGCTCATGCTCTCGCGGTGGCCGTCGCCACCACTCCGCACCCGCGGGAAGAAGAGGTTGTGGTTCGCAGCATCGTCGAGCGCCAAGAGTTCTCGTGCCCAGCGGGGGCCGCCCATGTCTTCTTGGAGCGCGACTTCGAATTGCGGCACGGTGAGGAGCGGCGCGTCGCGCTACACGTCCGCGTCCCGGTCTTCGGAATGCTCTACCTCGACAAGGACGTCGACGTTGTGATGTCGCCGTCGGCGGCCGGGGGCGACCGCGACGCGTACGAGATGGACGTCTCGTGGGAGGCCGCCGGAGGGCCATTCCCACGGTTCAGCGGCCTCCTGCGCATCGAGCCCGTCGGCGACGGTGCGTGCGTCCTCGAACTGGCGGGCCGATACGAGCCACCCGGCGGCGTGGCCGGCGCCGCGTTCGACGCCCTCCTCGGCAATCGCGTCGCGCAGGCGAGCCTGCGCGAACTGGTGACCCGGATCGGGCGTTCGGTGAGCGCGGAGTATGACCGCCGCGTCCGAAGCGCGGTCGTCTAGGTCCGGCAGACGGCAAGCGGCCGGCCTGCGGACTCGCCGGATCGACGTCCTTCACACGCGCTTCTCAGGACCGGCGTATACTGCAGGCATGGACTCAACGCGCACGCTTCTCGTTCCGATCGACGGCTCCGACTTCTCGGCGTACTCCGTCGACTTCGCTCTGCGCCTCGCGAAGCGCAGCGAGGCGGCGGTCCTCTTCTGCCACTCCGTCGACCTGACCGGCGCGATTGCGTCGTGTTCGAACCCGTATGGGTCGACGGATGTGGCGCCGATCTTGGCGGCCCTCGAGGACGACTGCAAAGCGTTGCTCTCGGAGGCGCTCGCGCGCGCGAGCGGACTCGCGATCGCGGCGACGGCGGTCGAACTGTCCGGTTCGCCGGTCGGCGCGATCCTCGATGCACTTCGTGCGCGGCGCGTGGATGCGATCGTCCTCGGAACGCACGGCCGAAGCGGCGTCAGCCGATTCTTCCTCGGAAGCACGGCCGAAGGCGTCCTGCGCCGATCGGACGTCCCCGTGTTCGTCGTCTCGCAGCGGTCGGCTGTCGACGCAGCCTCGGGCGCCGCCTTCTCGCGGATCGTCGTGGCCGTGGATGATTCGGACCCATCGGACGCGGCGCTGGATGCTGCGATGGATCTCGCCGATCCCGGCACGACGACCATGGTCCTCGTGCACGTGGTGAACGTCCGCGAGACATATGCCCTGGCCGCCTCGCAGCGCTACGCGGCCACGGCCGCAATCGAAGAAGAGCGCCAGGCAGCGGAGGCGCTGCTCGCCACGGCGGCGGAGCGCGTTCGGGCACGCGGCATCACCGCGGTCACGACCGTGCTCGAAGGAGAGCCGGCCGAGAGCCTGCTCGATGTCGCGCGTGCGCAGCAGGCCGACCTGGTCGCGATCGGTACGCACGGGCGTCGCGGCATTCGCCGGCTGCTGATCGGCAGCGTCGCGGAGGGCGTGGTCCGCGCGTGTCCCGTTCCCACGCTGGTCGTCCGCCGGCGCGTGCAGGCCGTGGCAACGAATCCGCCCGGCGTCGGCGCTCCGCTCGAATCCGCCACTCGTGCACCGCACGCGGATGCCCCGCGCGAGACCGTCTTGTCCTGACGGCGTCAGGGGCGAGGCGAAGCCCGCTCGCCGTTTGACGGCGCGTTCCGGACCGTAGCATCGAAAGTGCTGCCGTCCGACGAGGCGCAGTACGATCGTCTCGCATGAGCGAAAGCGCGGGCATGAACGTGATCGACGCGATTCGCGCGCGGCGCAGCATCGGCAAGTTGGAGGGCGACGTTTCGCCGCAAGCGATTCGAGAGCTGGTCGAACTCGCGACGTGGGCTCCCAATCACCGGCTCACCGAGCCGTGGCGCTTTACGGTGGTGACGGGCGATGTGCGCGAGCGTCTCGGCCAGGCCTGGGGAGAGATCGCTGCGGATGCGCAAGGCTTGCGCGGTGAGGAGCGCGCGGAGTCGATTCGCCGCGACGTCGTCAAACTGATGCGCGCGCCGGTGCTGATCGTCGTCAGCACGCGAACGGACCACGACGCCGTCGTCGCAGAAGAAGACTTCGCTGCGACGGCTGCAGCCGTACAGAACCTCTTACTCGCCGCGTACGACCGTGGCTTGGGAGCGATGTGGCGAACCGGACGCATCGTGCGCGAGCCGGGCGTCAAGGCGTTCCTCGGGCTCGAGGTGTCCGACCGCATCGTCGCCATCGTGTATATCGGGCAGCCGGCAATGGAGGCGCCGCTCGCACGCCCGCGCGACGTCGACGGCGTGATCCGCTGGCGAACAACCTGATACGGCGATGTACGCCCCATGCGGAGGCGCTCGCCGGCGACCGAGGGGCGGGCGTGGCCGGTCCCGAAATCTTCGACCCCGCGCTTCACGTGTAGCGCCGGCTGCCTGGTTGATCGCTCCATCGTTCCGCCCAGACTAGCGCAGCGGGCTCGGCGGATGTGAAGGCCCCGTGAAGGCCGGCTTGCCGAGGCCTTCATGCAACCGTCGCCGCTGCGGGATAGGGTGACCGCATGAGCACGCCGCGACCTGATACATCGCAGGACGAGCCGCTGCCCGCGACCGCCGCATTTCTCCTCGCGCTCGGAGGATTGCTGCTCGTGGGCTGGCTTGCGATGTTCTTCCTCTTGATCCACAGGTGGAGCTGACATGAACGGGCTCCACGTCCATCGCGTCGAGCGCCTCTGGCTCACGGCGGGCATCGGCCTCCTGGTGCTCTTTCTCGCGATCATCACGACTGCGGCAGTCGTCGACGGCCTTGTCCCGCCGAGCCACGTCCAGAGCATCGACCCCACCAAAGTCGGACAGACGCCGCCGTTCGACAAGCCCGGCCTTCGCAAGATCGCGGGTGGCGAGTACGAGGCCTACTACGTCGCCCACATCTTCTCGTTCAGCCCGCAGCACCTGGTCGTTCCACTCGGCGCGCACGTGACGTTCTATGTGACGAGCTCCGATGTCGAGCATGGCTTCAGCATCCCCGAGACGAGCATTAACACGATGGTCACGCCGGGCTGGGTGAGCACGGTGGGCTACACTTTCCGAACGCCGGGCAAGTTCTTACTGGTCTGCAACGAGTACTGCGGTGCCGGTCATCAGTTGATGGCCGCCGACGTGGAGGTGCGCTAGATGGCAACGACGGTTTCCGTCACCACCGACGAGCGCGCGCTCGCCGTTTCTCGCGCGAACGGCGACCTACTCGTTCTCACGCACATCTATACGGCGACGCTCGTCGTCGGGCTCGGTGGGTTCTTCGGCCTGCTGCAGGGCTTCTCTCGCGCGAATTTCATCGTCATGCCGGCATGGTTCGACTACTACCGCGTTCTGACGGTGCATGGCGTGCTGATGGCGCTCGTCTTTACCACGTTCTTCATCACCGGGCTCATGACGTTCGCGACCTACCGTTCGATCCCGCGCGTGCGTCGGGTGACGCTCGGCTGGTTCAGCTACTGCCTGATGCTCGTCGGGACGGCCATGACGGCCATTACGATCCTAGCCGGCAATGCCTCCGTCCTGTACACGTTCTACGCGCCGCTCAAGGCGCATCCGGCCTTCTACTTCGGCGCGACGCTGCTCGTGCTCGGCACGTGGGGCGTGGCCCTCGACATCTTCCTCAACGTACTGTGGTATCGGCACATGAACCCCGGCAAGCCGCTGCCGCTTCCCGCCCACCTCTCGATCGTGACGTTCGCAATGTGGATCATTGCGACGCTGGGCGTGGTCGCGGAGATGGTCCTGCTGATTCCGTGGTCGCTCGGCTGGACGTCGGGCATCGACGTCGAGTTGACGCGAATGCTGTTTTGGTACTTCGGCCATCCGCTCGTCTACTTCTGGATCATGGGCGCGTACCTGATCTGGTACCTGGTCGTGCCGACGACGTATGGCGGGAAGGTGTACAGCGACGGCCTGACGCGCCTGTCGTTCCTCATCCTCTTGGTTCTCTCGACGCCGGTCGGGCTGCACCATCAGTTCCTCGATCCCGGCGTGCAGTCGGGCTGGAAGTGGGTGCACATGGTGCTGACGTTCGGCGTGGTGATCCCCGCGCTGATGACGGCGTTCGCGCTCTTCGCCTCGTTCGAAATGGCGGCGCGCCGCGCCGGCAAGCGCGGTTTCGTGCAGACCGTGCGGTGGCTGCCCTGGAACGACCCGACGTTCAGCGGCGCGGCACTCGGGATGATCCTGTTCATCTTCGGCGGGTTGGGCGGCATCGTCAATGCCTCGTACAGCATGGACGTTCTCGTGCACAACACGATGTGGATCGTCGGTCATTTCCACATCACGGTCGGAGGACCGGTTGCGCTTACGTTCCTGGCCGCATCCTATCGCCTCGTTCCAGCCCTGACCGGCCGGAAGCTCTTCGCGCCGAAGGTCGCCCTCTGGCAAACGTACATCTACTTCGTCGGCATGGTCATCATGTCGTTGGGCATGCACTACGCCGGGCTCCTGGGCGCGCCGCGACGCACGTCGGACGTGACGTACTTCGGCGCGGCCGGCGCGGCGTCGTGGCACCCGGAGATGGTCCTGGCGGCCATCGGCGGCACGCTCGTGTTCATCAGCATCCTGATGTTCGTGACGGTCGCAACGGGTACGTATTTCGCGAATCGGAAATCCGAGGAGGCCACGCAGTTTCCGTTTGCAGACGCGGAGGAAGCAGCGCTGCCGACCCCGCCGATGCTCGACCACGTCGGCCGCTGGTCGACGGTCGCCCTCGTGTTGGCAGTCGCCGCGTACATCGGACCGGTCGTCAACCAGCTCCAGGCGCACGCGTACCTTGCGCCGGGCATGCGTACGTGGTGAGCGAGGGACTCCATTCGGCGTGCGTCGTACAGCGTTCCACGAGGTGGAGACCGCAAATCTGCGCGTCCTGGTCGTCGACGACGAACCGGCGATCGTCGAGATCATCGCTCGGTACCTGAGCGACGAAGGTTTTGCGGTGTCCGACGCGGCGGACGGCAACGTCGCCGTCGCGCGGGCACTCGACGAGCGTCCCGATTTGATCCTCCTCGATCTCAACCTTCCCGGACTCCACGGCAGCGAGGTCCTGCGCCGTGTTCGGGCCGTCTACGACGTGCCGATCATCATGCTGACCTCGCGCGTCGACGAGGTGGATCGGGTCGTCGGCCTCGAGATTGGCGCGGACGACTACATCGCCAAACCCTTCAGCCCGCGCGAGGTCGTTGCGCGAGTGAAGAGCGTGCTGCGCCGAAGCAGTGGAGGAAGAGCGGCGGTTGCTCCCGGTGAATCGGGCGCGCGACCCGCATCCGAGGCGGAGCGCACCGTGCTGCGCGTTGGCGCGCTCGAGATCGACGGCGCTGCGCACGAGGTCCGCCTGAGTGGGACGGTCGTCCCGCTTACGCCGACCGAGTATCGCCTGCTCGACGCGCTGGCGACAAACGCCGGCTGGGCCATGACGCGCGAGCAGCTGCTCGATAAGATTTCGGACGCCGATATCTACGATCGCACGCTCGACCGGCACATCGCGAACCTGCGCAGGAAGATTGAGGACGACTCGACCCGTCCGAAGCGAATCGTGACCGTACTCGGCGTCGGCTATAAAATGCCCGCGAAGTAGCCGCGCCATCCCCTGGAGAACCGCCGTGTCGACTCGCATCGCCCAGAGAACGCTCGTCCACTGTCCTCCCGCGCAAGCCGCGCAGCGGCTCTCTGCGTACGTGCGTGAGCACGGGGCCGCGGACGCTGGCACCGCCAAACTCCCGCTCTTTGTAGAGGCCGGCCTTCCCGGTCTGCCTGCGCCGTTACGATTCGAGCGCTCGGTCGTCGTCACGCTCCAGCCGCACCACCTCTCGGGCGACATGACCCCACGATACAGCGTGCAGTGGGCACCGGCGGAGCCCGGACCGTTCCCGCTCTTCGCGGGTGAATTGCGCGTGGAGAACGACGAAGACTACCACGCGTTCTACCTCGTCCTCGAAGGCTCGTACGAGCCGCCGCTGGGCTTGGTGGGCGCCGGCTTCGACATCATCGTCGGTTCGCGGATCGCCGCGCTGTGCGCGCGCAACCTGCTCGCCGCGATCGCCGACGCCATCGAGAGCGCCTTCGCGCACGACGAGGCGCAGAAGGCGACTGCCCAGTCGCCCGAAAGAACGTGACGGTGAAGCGCCGTTTGCAGGACGCGCAAAACACAGACACGCTTGCGCTGCCCGATCCGGGTGGTCATGGACGCCATCACCAGCATGGCCTGGAACTGGCCGGCCGGTTCGCCACGACGATCTCGAAGTGCTCGGAGCCGTTCGTCCTCAGTGCCGCGCGCCGATGAGCACGTCCCATTCGGCAAGGCGTCGCGTGACGCTCGCACGTAGCGCCACCCACGCCGCACGCTGATCGAGCGTCGGCGCCGCGTCCGCGCTCTCGATGGCAGACTGCAACTCGTCGAGCAGCGAGGCCGCATAGCGCAGGGTGGTCAGGCTCGGCGGCGGTGCGAACGGGTTGAAACCCTGCGGCGGCGCACCAACGATGGCGTCGATGCGCGCAACGTCGGCGCCCGGCGCTTTCCGCAGCGCGCTCGACGCGGTGACGGCCGCCGCGACGCGCCCGGACAGCGCGTCGACTGCGCTCGCAAGCGCGAACTGCGCGACCAGGTCCGCGTCGGTCGCGCGCACGCGTGGATCGCGCCGGAGGACCAGGGTTTGCTCGAGATCGCGTCCGGCCAGCGACAGGCGCACGCGGTACCGCCCGGGTGGCGCGAGTGGGCCGTCGGCGTCCTTGACGTGGAAATCCCAGACGAAACGGTGCATGCCGGGGTCCGCGGCGAGCACCGGCGGCTCTTCGATCCAGTAGGCCGGGAAGTCCACCTCGACGGGATCTGTCGTGCGTGGCTGGTCGCTGCTCGACCAGCGCCGCACCACCGTACCGCCCGCATCGGAGATCGTCAGTGCCACGGGGCCGTTCGCACCGTCCGGGACGACGTAGTCGATATACGCTCCGTTTCGAGGGTTCTCGCCGGCGGGGGTTTCCGGGGGCGAGGCCTCCGCCTGGTCGTCGCCCGGACGCGTGCGGATCGCGGTGCTCGGCGCGAAGAGGCGAGGGCCG
>Ga0302325_10016938_pt1 | contig 15424 bp, 14 predicted proteins | sample Palsa_T0_2_FD_201948 | JGI IMG/M metagenome (GOLD analysis project Ga0302325, IMG submission 201948) | Peat permafrost microbial communities from Stordalen Mire near Abisko, Sweden - Palsa_T0_2 | ecosystem: Environmental > Terrestrial > Soil > Palsa > Peat permafrost | place: Sweden: Abisko...
ATTGGCTTTGTGCTCGCCATCGCGATCGCGCTTGGCTTCGTTTACGTGATGACGACGCCGCCAAGTTTCACTGCCACTACCACGATGATGATCGACGCTAAACGGGTTCAGTTGTTCCAGCAGTCGTCAATGATCAATGATTTGCCGATCGATGCGGCGACCGTCGAGAGCCAAATAGAAGTCATCAAATCAGAAACCATAGCCCAGGCCGTCATTGACAAGCTGCATCTCGTCAACGATCCCGAATTCGTTGGCCCGGGCGGCGGGCTTGTTGGCACTTTGCTTAATTTTGTCACCAGCCTGTTTTCTTCGGGAGAGACTGCTGACGTTGATTCTGATTTCGGCTTGAAACGTGCGGCGGTTGGCACATTTGAACACAACCTCACGATCCGTCGTGTGGGTATGACTTACGTTGTCAACATCGGCTTTCAGTCGCTCAGTCCCGTTCGCGCTGCCGAGATCGCCAACGCGGTCGCCAACGCCTATATCGATGATCAGCTGGAAGCGAAATTCGATGCAGCCCGCCGCGCCGGATCGTGGTTGCAGGCGCGGCTGCGCGAGTTGCGGGATCAGGCCTCAACAGCGGAGCGTGCCGTCGTTGCGTTCAAGAATAAAAATGAGATGGTCGATACCGGCGGGCGTACAATCAATGAACAACAACTCGCCGAGCTTAACAGCGAGCTGGTGCTGGCGCGGTCGAAAACCGCGGAGGCCAAGGCGAGGATGGACCGCGTCGAGGCAGTCCTGCGGAGCAATTCGCCGGACACCGCCGTCTTAGAAACAGTTGCCGACACTCTCAAAAATGAAGTGATCACCAGCCTCAGGTCGAAATATCTTGAACTGGCGCGGCGAGAAGCGGATTGGACGCCGCGCTATGGGGCTACTCACCTGGCGGTCGTCAATGTCCGCAACCAGATGCACGAAATTCAAAATTCAATTCGCGACGAGTTGCAACGCATTGCCGAGACCTACAAAAGTGATCTCGAGATTGGCAAACAGCAGGAAGAAAGCGTGCAAAAGCAGCTCGCGCAGGCGGTTGCGCAATCCCAGGTTAACAACGAGGCGCAGGTCTCGCTGCGTGAACTTGAAAGCAATGCGCAAACGTATCGGGCATTGTACGACAATTTTTTGCAGCGCTATATGGAGTCGGTGCAACAGCAATCCTTCCCGATCACAGAAGCGCGGGTAATTACGGCGGCGACCCGCCCGCTTTCGAAAAGCAAGCCTAAGACTGTATTGGTATTGGGTTTGGCGGCGCTGCTGGGCTTGGGTTTCGGTTTCGCTGGCGCGGCGTGGCGGGATTTTGCCGACCGGGTGTTTCGCACCGCTCATCAGGTCGAAAGCACGTTGCAAGCTGAATGCATCGCTTTGCTTCCGGTGATCGGTAAGGCCGGCCGAGTCAAGGCTGTCAAGCCCGTGAAGGCTCGCGAGACCGGTCAGTACCCCTCCATTGCAACAACGGGAATCTATTCGACCGTGGTCGACGCGCCGTTATCGGCCTATGCGGAAGCAATCCGCGCCATTAAAGTTGCTATCGATCTGAGCCCCTCGGTTGCGACCGGCCGGATCATCGGTATTACTTCCTCAATCCCGGACGAGGGTAAGTCGACGACGGCGATCTCAATCGCCAGGTTGATTGCGATGACCGGCGCGCGCACGCTATTGGTCGATTGCGATCTCAGAAATCCCACACTGTCGCAGTCGTTGACCCCCAAGGCCCATGGCCTCCAGGAAGTCCTCAAAGGCCAATCAGACCTCGATTCAGCGATTTGGCTCGATCCGCCGACTGGCATGTATTTTCTGCCGGCGAGCATCAAAGGCGGGATGACACAATCAAGTGAAATCGTGGCATCACCGGTGACGCGAAAGTTTTTCGAGACACTGCGGCAGAGTTACGACTACGTCATTGTCGATTTCTCGCCGCTGATGCCGATTGTCGATGTTCGTGTCTCGGCGAACCTCGTCGACAGCTATGTCTATGTTATCAAGTGGGGCGAGACCAGGATTGATTACGTGAAGCAGGCGCTACGCTCGGCCAAGGGAGTGACCGACAATTTGCTGGGCGTTGTTCTCAACCGAGTCAATCTAATGTCGCTCGGACGCTATGAGGGCGGTGGCGGCAGCTACTACAAGAGCGCGTATTATCAGCGCTACGGCTACGGCGATGGCGACTGAGGTCAGTCGAGCGGTTCCGCGCCGGCCGGCTGAAGTCGTTGTAAAAATTGCGATCTCCCTTGTTGGCATTTTTGCGGTGGCCTGGGGTGGATGGTCGCTGCCAGTTTTTAAGGCGCAAGCCTCGCCGCAGTTCGTAGCTGCGAAGATTCTCCACGGCGACAGTTACAAAATGCCGAGGCTGTTGATTACGGAGCGGCAAGCTGAGGCGGTTGCCACGAGTTATCCCTTTTGCAATCCAGCAGCGCTGCACAGCCTGACGACAATACGCCTTGGCATTTTTAAAGACACAATCGAAGGAAGCGACCCGACACTGTTGGAGTCATCATCTGACGCGTTGAGCGACGCCGCGCGACGGACGCTGACCTGTTCGCCGGCCGATTCGTTTGTTTGGCTGACGTTATTTTGGATCGACGCCGCCCGGCATGGATTGACCGCCAATAACGAAAAATATCTTCGCATGTCCTTTGCGTCGGCGCCGAACGAAGCTTGGATTGCGCTGTGGCGGAGTCATCTGACTTTTGCTCTGTTCGACCGGCTGCCAGCTGATCTTGCTCACGACTCAATCGATGACTTCGTCCATCTTCTACAAACCAGGCAGGTTTATTGGGAAATGGCAAAGATATTTGAAAATACGTCTAGCGGTAGCCAACGCCGTATCGCTGAGCGCCTGGAGGAGACCGGCCCGGTATCCCGTCAAGCGTTCGTAAACGTGCTGCGGCAGAAAGGCTTGACTATCACCATTCCGGACGCGGTCACGAGCGAGCCGCGGCCTTGGCGATGAGAGCAACACAGCGGTCGGCATCGCACTCCGACGCGGAGAGTGTCGCTGAGAACTTAGGGGGCCGCGTTCAGAACTTCTCCTTAAATTCGAAGCGAAATTCCTTGGCGCCGGGCAAAGTTCCAAGCACCGCTTCTTTGCGCTCTCCGCCCGGTACTTCCAAGGGCATGCAATCAAGGGATTTGTAGTAACAAACCTGTATCGTTATTCGCTGAGCACAGCTGTTTTTTGCCCTAATGACGTGATCGTAGACGTTTGGATTTACGACGTGCGGGCGAGGAAGCCCAGTGACGGTCAGACACGGAGTTCCGATTGGGCTTCGATGCCGCAGAATATCGGTGCTGGAGCTTGCACCAAATGTCGGACCTTCCTCGCTGGGCGGTCGAACTCCGAAGGCGCCCACCATCGGGCGGGACGTCTCACTCTGCGCTAACGCCGGGGCGGAAACTGCGGTAAATGCAATAAGCGCAACTACGACGCGGGTCACAGTCGGGGAGTCCTCTCAGTCTAATAGGCGCAGACTTTTGGGAATATTGCGCATGCAAAAACGGCAAGAATAGGCGTATCCAGAAAAGTACTGATCGGCTGCGGCAAATGCGATATCGCTTCCTTTCATGCCGTCTAGCGCGGAGGTTATGTTTCTCGTCGAATGAATTCCCCATCCTCCGTTGCGTTACAGGCCGCCGTCAACAAAGTTGACTGGTTACAGTCTATTCCATCGTCTACCGCCTACTTCTCTTCGTTATCGCTCGGCCATACCGGCTTGACTGTCAGCGCTGAGGGGACCGGCAAAGCCTCCGACAGCGAAATGCGGACTGCCGCCAGGACTGCGATGGCGAAGAAAGTTATTTCCCCACTTACGCTGAACGTTATGGGCTCCCGAGAACGCGAAGCTCCATGCCAGCCTTTTCAGAGTCGGCGGAGCCTTGTGGAAGACCCAAGGCAGGGGTGGCCATGAGCCAGATAAAGACACTCGGGCACTAGATACTAGCAGCACCATCCACCAATTTGTAATGCTCGAACACCGCATATCAAAGTGACTCGACATGTCGACAGAGATTGGTTTTGTTATTCTTTCGCATAATAATCCGCTGCAACTGCGAAGACTAGTTCTTCGTCTGCAACGGACGTATGACAACCCACCGATCGCAATCCATCATGATGCGGGCCAAAGCAGGATAAGGCGAGAGGACTTTCCTGCCGATATCAAGTTTGTAGCTCCGCACCTTAAAACCGGGTGGGGGAAAGTTTCGCTCGTGGCTGCCGCGCTTCGGGCGCTCGAATTGCTTTATGAATACGCCGCTCCGAAATGGTTCGTTCTGCTCAGTGCAGCAGACTACCCAACTATGCGGGCTGACATGGTGCTTGCCGATCTAGCATCCAGCGGAATGGATGCGCTGCTAGATTATAGGGAAGTACCGAATTTGTCCGACTTCAGCTATGCCCGTCGGTTAAGGATCTCAAGGTATTCCCTTGACGTTGGGCACTTGCGATTCGATCAACCGCTTCCCATGCCGGAAAATCCAGCTTTAGGGCACTTCGTGTTATCCAGCAATTTGGCGATAGCCTGGCAGCGCTACATCGGCCTTCATGTTTGGCTACCAATCATCCGACGCGGGCCGCGGATAGGCCGATATATGGTGAATCTGCCATTCGAGAATTGGCGAGCGCCATTCGCCCCTGACTTCAAGTGTCTCTACGGAGACCAATGGTTTACCGGTAATCGTAAGGTCGCCGAAATTCTACTTAAGCCTACCGACCAACATATGCGGCTTCGTCGCCATCTTCGTTTCCGGTACGTTGCCGATGAGTGCTATTACCAGACGGTATTAGGCAACACGCCTGGCTTAAGGATATCAAAAGCAACAAGACGGTTTGTCGATTGGTCTGAAAGCGCGGGCGGGGCGCATGGCGGCTCGCATCCGAAGGTGCTAGGCGTAAATGATCTGCCGGCGATAATTTCGTCGAAATCGCATTTCGCTCGAAAGTTTGCTCCGGAGTCTCCGCTGCTCGATGAGATTGATAAGGTAGCTGTCGTGAGTTAGGCGTAAATTGCCACTCGGCGCCATCTGCTACGTGGGATCTGTTAGCCGAGACGCCAAAGTGAGTATTGCAAGTCGCGATAAACCGGCCTGTTAAATTTCGTAATTTGCATACCAGGCAAGCGACTTAGCCGCTTCCTTAAGTGTCTAAGCGCAGTTCGACGCTGAGCGGAGAGCGCGTTCGAATTCATCCCCATCCAGGTCGGGAACGTGCATGCGCGGGAGCGTGAAAACATCAGACGCGCCAATGGCTGGACGGTACTGCGTAGAACAGGCGAAGGTGAACCCCGCGGTCTTTACGGTCTCGCGAGAATCAGCGGCTCGGTTCGAGCGGGAAAATGAAGTAACATGGACCGCAGCCTTGTCCAAGATCCTGAATTTGCTGAAAGGATCATATTGTCCTTTGGCTTGGCGTGGGCAGGCACGATGAACGATGCTGTTGCAAATTGAACTTACTGCGTATCTGCAAGCGGCTTTATGATTGCCTCGTCGCGATCGCCTATCGTTTCGACTCCGGCGGCATATTGGTCCCTTGCCACGAGAACAAGATGGCGGCTTTCGGATTTATCCAGCGCCACCGTTACACCATTGTGTTCAACCAGCGAGCCGTCATTTGCCAACGTGCAGGCGACGTAGTTGGATTCCGTCAACAGGTTCAATTGCGCCAGCAGCTCGTTCCATCGGCTTCCGCCCAATTCCCTTCGCCATCGAGACAGTGCGACCTCGCTAAGGACTTTGATCAGAACAAAATCAATGCAGCGACGCTCGAGGAGGCGGCGCGCTCCCTTCAATATGGCAGCTGCGGCGTCTTCCGCGTCAATCTTCAGGAGCTTTATCGGCAGATCGATGGGAAACTCCTGGTCCAAGGTGACGCATGGCACGTCAACGGCTTCGCCATGCCCGGCCTGAACGTCGTCCCGTCTTTCCGAGGCAATGGCGAGCGGCACCGCCCCAGCGACTTCTCGGAGCGCCACCGGGCGCACGACGACGCGATTGTGCATCCCGTTCATTGCCGCTGACTTGAACAGAAGCTTCACGAGCGCGGGGTTTGGCGCGTAGGAGAAAACCCGCCCAAAGCTTCGCACGCTTTGCGCGGCCAGCATGCAAAAGGACGCGCCGCTCGAGTCGGCGCCGATCACCCAGTCGCCGCCGCGGAGTGTTTTCCTGACAAAATTATCCTCGCGTAGCTCGTAGTAATCGCCCAACACGATCGCCGGCGTGAGGTTGGCATCGTTGCCGTCGGCCAAGACGCTGAATCCATGGGCCGTCTTGAACACGATCTCGTCGGAAACGGGATAGAACCGCGGCTGGCCCGACTGAATAGATTTCTCGGAGGGCGACGGGTCGAGCGACTTGATCCGATGCCAGAGCCGAAAACCGCCGATCAGCGCCGGCTTGATCGCGCGCTTGGCGGCCGATCTTAAGCGGCGCGCCGGCGTCGCGGTTGCGGCATCGAGGCCCTTCCACGAATATTCCCAAAGGTGCTCCCCGAAGGAATGGCGGTGATTTCTTCTGGAATGCGTTTCGGTCGGGCCATAGCTGTAGAAGGTCTCACGCGGAAGCACCGTCGCGCCTCTGTCCCACTTCAAGGCGCGCACGAAGATATCCGGTCCGGTCGTTCTGTCCGGTGGCACGCTCCAGTCTGGTTCGTTCAATAGGAGCTCGTCGATCAGTGCTTGAATTGCAGGGTGCGTCTTTGTCGCTCCGATAAGCGCATTTATAGGAACTATTCCATCGTGGCTGGCGATAAAAAAATCGAATTTATCCGCCAGATTATCCAGCGGTTTGAGCAGCCGCATGTCGCCGTCGACGTACACACCGCCCCACCTATGGAGCACGTCGAGCCGCAGCAGGTCGGAAAGTTGTGCACCGGAATTTGCCTTCTCCCAGTACCGTTCAAGGGGGTAGCCGTCCGGGCGCATTGGATCTTGCCACACTTTAATTTCCCAGGTCGGGTGCAAATTCCGCGCAAGCTCAATACATTCAATATTGATGGAGGTCAGAGTTTTTGGCACCGTGAAATGTATAATTCTTTCCATTTATTTTTCTCACAAGAAGCGCTGCGCGTTTCGCTGGTCGCCCATGCAGATCGCTCGAGAAAGGACTTTTAACGAGACCGCTGACACCATCAATATTCATTCGTAGCAGCGCCTGGCTTTTGTGCGTAACCTTAACCTTGAGCGCCGGTTGACAGTGAGCTCAGGCTCGACATCGTTCTATTGTTATCTCATTGAACCAGGGCAGTCGTTCCGACGGCATTCACTGCGAACTCTGCCTTTTTTTGTTGGCGCGATCGGCATGCGAAATGCGAATTATGATCTAGGCGGCACGTGTTCTTGACAACGTTGATCATGCAAGACCTTGTGTCACGCGACCGAAGGTATAGCTCGTTGACACCTGTTTCTGCTAGGTCGAAAATAACGAGTATTTGAAAAACTTCGGGCTTGCCATTTGGAGGATAGAGAATTTGGAAGATGGAACTTACATCAGTTGTCCTACTTTGCAGTGCCGGCGCTATGCGGGGTAAGGGTTATGCGATTTGTTTTGCCAGATAAAGTTCGCTCTCGGTCACGCGAGGCGAATGAGACGCGTGGGCAAAAGACGGTGTTGATAAACCGACAGACCAACCGTTGGCCTTTCGGCGAGAATACCGGGCTGTTTGGTGGTTCGCTTTTGTGGATAGTTGAGGCACTTGGGGCGGCTTCGGCAGAATCCCGCTTATATTTCCAGTCGTTCAACGATGCTTATGACCTTCCCACCGGGATTGAGACCACGCGCTCATGCTTGAACGGGGGCGCAATCTCAGTACCCCGTTGGACCGACGATATAATCGATTTCTTGCTCGAACAGCGCGCTACATATTCGTCGAGCGCGGAGGTCATACAGCTCCATCCAAATCCTGGCCTAAGTGCGGTGCCATTGAACAAAAATCTAACATTCAACAGTGCGCATCGCGCGTTTTGCGGTCACTTTCTATGGCGCCCCTTTATAATCGGTAGAGTTGACGACTTCTGCAAGCAAGCGAGTATCAGCAAGACGGAGACGCTCGGTGTGCATTATCGTGGAACAGACAAACCCGGCAGCGCCGAGGCGAAACACGTCGAACCAGAGCTCGTTATCGAAGCAATCCTGGATTGTCTCTCGCGGCGGGACTACGGCTTTCGTTTCCGCTCGGTTTTCATAGCTACCGACGAGCAACCGTTCGCGGACATGCTGCAAGAGAGACTATCCGAGACTTTCGGGGAAAGCGTGCAGTTTTGCTCGTTAGATGACCCCACCCGCGTGAGCGATGGCGCGCGAGTGCCTATCCACTATCGCAAATTATCCATTCGCTCCCACGACTGCCTTCTTTATGCGGCGATTAACATGCTGGTTCTCTCCCGCTGCGCGCTCATCCTCAAGAGTCCGTCGGCGCTGTCGTGCTTCGCTAAAATCATGCGGCCTGAACTGCCACTGCGATTGGTGAATGGATTCACCCAAGGCTGGTTTCCAGACCGCGCGGTCCCTTTATACCGAGCATATCGCTCCGATTTAGATAAACGTCTAGCTAAAGTCCAGAATCGACGCAGTTGGCTTCGTTCAACCGTCTCTCGCGCCGTTAAGACATTGACCTCTCAAGGGCCCTAGCCGGCAAAAGGACCGCTCAAGCGGATTGATGAAATGGATTTTCGGCCGATGATCGTTTGGGAAGATCATGAAGGTTGGCGCGTCGGCTTCTGCCTTGCTCATGATCGCGCGAAGCGCATGACGCCGAGGCTAAGCTAGCGAGCCTGCGTTCCGAGCTTGGAATTGTGTTAGGTATGATGGGACCAACGTACAATCGAGTAGAGGGTTTGCTGATACTCAAGGTTAGGTGCGGCGAATGAACTATCAACGTCCGGAATTGGTGTCAGGGCAAGCGTCAAAGGGCTATGTCTCCACGTCGCCGCAAATCGCTCCGCCGAGGATAAGTGTTGTTGTCACGTGCTATAATTACGCGCGATACGTCGGCCAGGCTCTGGAGTCTGTTGCATCGCAGACATTTGCTAATTTTGACTGCGTCATCGTGGACGACGCGTCAACGGACGGGTCCGGTTCCTGTATCGAACGGTGGATCGACAACAAGAAAGACTCTCGCTTTTCCTTGATCTGCAATGCCTCAAATTGCGGCCAGACGGCAAGTTTCGCCATGGGGCTCGCCGCGACGAGCGGCGAATTTGTCGCGTTCCTCGATGCGGACGACTTCTGGTTTCCCGAATTTCTTCGACGTCACGTTGAAGCTCACCTCAACCGCGCGTTTCCTGTTTCCCTGTCGTGTTCGGATCTGATTCAGATCAACGGGGATGGAAGAGTACTCTCGGGCACATTTTGGGGAGGACCGAATATCGAGGGAGGACAAGCACGTCATGTTGCGACGATAGATGCTGATCATTCCGTGCATCTGGACGAAAACGGCACTGTAGAGTTCCGGGAGGACCCTAAAGTGAGGTACATTTCCCCCGCTTATTTAGACTTTCCTTGGACGGTGACTTCGGGAATGGTGTTTCGGCGATCGGCGCTCGATCTCATCATGCCTCGTGAGACGAGTGCACTTCGCATTTGCACTGACGGTTATGCCTTTGTGCTCTGTCACTATTTCACTGGCTCGTTGGCGATTGGCTCAGCCTTGGGTGCTTACCGGCGGCACGGCCGTAATAGCTTTATCAGCAATCCTGTCATGGGGACCAATCTGCCGACTGCCCCTTCGACGATTAAGAGGCATCATGAGATAATTATTCGCGTCATGCTACAGCAATTGCTCGACCATCACGACCGCTTTGCGGCGGTGTTTTCGGTCGAAAGCGTTCGCAATTTGCTGCGTATTCTGTTCCGGAAGTCTTTGCAATACAACCTCTCGATTGAGGATTCGCGCTTGCGCAGCGCGATTGGTACTCGGCGGATGTTCGAAGACAAGGTAAATGCCAAGCTGTCGTTCTTTCGTCGGCTCGTCTCGCGTTTACGTGCGCTGGTTGCCGAGTGAGAGCCGAGCGCAGTCAAGTTGTGGCCGCATGAGGCCTGTGCTCACGCGATGAGCGTTGGTACTTGGACATTAGGAACTTACTGCCCGAACAAAACTACCTACCCGGCGATCCGGTACCTCAGATCGAGGCCTTTACGGCTGATTACAACGTCGACGCTACCATGACATCGGAAACCTAACCCTGCTTTCGTTTACTTCCGACACGATCAGAAAATGCCGAGGGAGGGAGAAAGAATCAAACGCCAGATCATCACACAACGGCACTTTCAACAACATCAGCAGCAAGCCGCGTAACGTCTGAACTGAACCCTTTGTTTCATCCGCCAATGGGACGAGGCATGGCTTCGTTTGCAGTAGACCCAACTTTCGATCGTCGGAATAGTTTCTTCGGCTTGATCACGACGGCGGGCTGGGGCCCCATCGCAACGTAATCGGCGGCTTTAGGCCTGGCTTTGGAAAAGATGTACTAAGCATCGGTGCGCTCGCATCGTGCGCTGCATCATCGGCCGGTGGCCGCCGCCGTAGCGTCGTCGCCCTCGAAATACAATCCAACCTTGCGAACTGCGAACCCCATCGGGCGAGGGTCGGATCCGAGTCCGAGCTGGCGGGGGCTCGCGACCGCCATTTGCAGTGTCAACAGCAAGATGGAGCGTTCGGCCGCGATCGCATGGGGAACTGCAATTCGGTGCAGAAACGACTCGTCATCGGAGATAAAGCGTGCGGTTCTTGGATCTCCAGCGGGGAACTCCAACTCCGCGACCGGCGTTCCGTTTGCCGCCACCTTCAAATGACGTTTGCCGAGAGCCGGGGGGGCATAAGCTGCGGCATCGAGCACAAGGATAAGATCCCGTCCATCGGTTCGCGCCGTCACCGGCAGCATCAAGGCTATCACGGCGTCGCGCCGCTGCGACATGACTCCGAACCGGAAGGGTCCGCCCCATCCGCTTCGCAGGCAGGCAAAACAGCCAGTGGTCCGGGTACCACAAGGCACTTGGGGTCCGAGGCAGCGTGGAAGAAACACTTCACCCGGCACCGCTATTTCGCCCGCGGCCATGCTAGTGGCGGCCTGGGCAAGCAGAAAATCGCGGCTCTCGCTCAGGAAATATGCAAACGACGCGACCTGAAACAGGCCGAGCCCTAGGAGGCCGGCGAGCAGAGCAAAGCGTGCCGGACGCCTGCCGGATTCAGAAGGACGGCCGGAGGCGGTCGTTTTCAAAGCGCGATGTTCCCGGCTCCCAGCGCCCATTGCGTCATCAGATAGGCGTTCCAGCTGGCAAAGCCCCCCGTGACGCCGGCTGCCATACCTGGTCTCGTCTCGAGTGCTCTCGCCAGGCCGATATAGATCGGCCACAGCGTAATGGAGAACCGGACCAATGAGATACCGATCGTGGCGCTGCTCCAGAAGAGCAGAAAGCTCGCCAGGCAGAAACAGAACTCCTCGACACAGCGGTACTTCAGTAGCAACAGTGAAAAACCAAAAAATACCAGGCTCGCCGCCATAAAGTAGCGCGAGTGGTGTTCGGGATGGGTCAATGCCAATATGATGTTGCTCCATGGCCAGTCGAGGGTCTTATACCACCCCTCGCGATTGGTGGTCATGCTGGCGAACGCATCGCCGGTGCTAAGATACGAAAACCACCAGAACGCAAACAGCCCCAGCGGCGCCATGACGATCGGGATAAAGCGCTCCGGCCGGCGCCAACCCGCCAGTGCGTCGTACCAACGGTCGCTGCAGAAAAGATGTGTTATGGCGAAGAAAAGGAACATGAATCCGTTCGGACGAACTGCGGACAGTAGTGCTGCGGCCACACCCGACGTCCACGACCATTTCTGGCGCAGTGCGAGCATGGCGGCGGCGAGAAGGAGCACGAACAGGGATTCCGAATAGACGGCGGAAAACACGAAGCTCTGTGGCGCCGCGGCTAAGAGCACGATCGCTAGCGTGGCTGTGGCCGGGCTGAGCCCGAGACACATTGCATAGCGAAACACCAGGAATAGGGCGGCCAAAAACGCCAGGTTCGCTACCAGCACGCCGGCCGCAGCGCCGGAAATTCCGAGCACGGCTTTTGTTGCCACCACCGCAAGGGGAAACACCGGGAAAAACGCAAAATTGCTGGCGCCTAGTTGATCGGGTGATTCGATTGCGGAGTAACCGTGCTCGACAATGCCGAGATACCAGTAGGCATCATATCGCGCCAACAGCGAAACCAGTTCGCCGAAAGAATCGAAATGCCCGCCGTTCCAGACCAACGTCGAGGCGCCGACGCCGACCAGCAGGAGACGCGAGACGATAAAGACGGCCACGACCGGAACCGTGGAATGAAATTGCCGAGGTGCGACGCTCTCGCGCACCGCCGGCGTTGGATTGGTCATGAAGTCTGCGGGAATCACGCTCGATTCGTAGCGAGTGACCGCAGCCATTGTTGTAGGCTACCCGGCAGCACAAGACGGGCAAAGCGCCGTACAGAACCGTAAAGTCTCTGCGGCAAACTAGGCTGCCCCTCTTGCCGGTACTCCCGCCAAGGTGTTTTGATTCGGTATTTGTGGTATTCGGATTTAAATGGATGTGCGTTAAACCAGTGCCATGGTTTGTCGGTGGTAAGGAAGTGCACGATAGCGGGTTCTACTTCCGCCTCCGGCATCGATGTGCCCATGCAATACTGCCAATTCCAACGCGGCGAAAGCTCAACCCATTGATCCACCAATGTCGCATTGAGCGCATCCTGATCATGAAATTCCAATATTTCTGGATTGTCTTTGATGAAGGCGATCACGCGTTCACTTACATCATTCTCTCTCCAGAACCGTAAATTGATCAGGAGCACTCCTGCATTGAAGTATTTGGTCCCTACGGGCAACCCAAGCACCTCAGCCCTCTTGGGAATCATTTCATCCTTCACCGCTGCCAACGCGTGATCGGTAAGGTCGGTGTGCCAAAGAGTGTTCAGCGGGCGTCTTATAATGATATCGGCGTCTAAATATAAAACCTTGTTGATTTCAGTGGGCAAAAGGCGCGGAGCTAGGATGCGATAATACGAGGCAATCGAGGTCCAGTTACCGACGCGGAAATGTTCGAAATCCGAGGACTCCATCTCGTACAGCGCAATTTTACTACCATGTCCTGCCACCAAGGATTTCAGCTTCTCGAGTTCGCGGCTAGCGATTGAGCTGTAAAAAAGATGAATGCTGCAAGCGTTATTATGTTCGAGTAACGAACATAGCATCGTGGCCGCGTGGGGTAGGTATCGTTCATCGCAAGCGCTAAGCACCTCCATTGCGTGATCTTGCGGCGTAGCAGGGCTGAGGGAACCATCATCTGCAAATTTAGTTTCTGAGTTGATCATGAAGGTGCCTCCTCTTCAACATTTTAACGGGAAGTCACATGGACGGTCTGTCGGACGAGGTGCTATGCGACGGTAGAGAACCCGTACTCCCAGTACGTCTGCAACGCGCGATCACCGGGAGGGGCTGAGTCTTTGACGCAGGTCTCGCTAAGTTCGCTATTCACGCCTGACAATACCTTTTAGTTTGACAGCTCACACAAAACCTATGGGCATTATTTATTTGAATTGATGCCGTTGCGGAAGCGCGCCGGCCCATTCCCTTACGCGCTTAATATGCCACCTACCAGAAACGGGTACCCGCAATTCTGGATCTATACCCCGGAGCCGAAGCTATCGCCTCAACCCGAGACGCTTGTTGGAACGGCGGACTTTGTCACGGTTTCGCGCCTGCCATTCTCCGTCTCTCAACTCATCTGCAGATGTACCTTTATGGCCCCTACTTGAAACAAAATAAAACTATGTTCAAGTGAAAGGGTCTCTACATTGGGCATTCTGGGCGCGCAAGCAAGGACAGTGACCAAGTGACCGGATGACTGACCCCTAAGTATTCGGTCCCGACTGCCATGTTTTCACCAGGACTACCGCGCTTATGGATTTGCGGCAAAGCGACGTAGGTCTCTTGGGCGCAATCCAAAAGCTAGCGGTCAATACCCAAACAAGCCGTGCAGTCCTACTGAATGGCCGCAGCGAACGAGATAGGTGATGAACCCTCAAAGCCCTTCGAACGGCTTGAGACGTTTGGTAGGTAAGCTTAACTCGAGGCAGGGTTTTCAAGCCAAGACCGGAAGTTGAACTTGTCCCGGAACTACGGTCATCAAGTCGCGCTTTCCGCAGGACTGGGACTTGCTCATGGTGAACGCGTCCTCGTGATCGATGCCGATCTTCAAGATCCCCGAGAACTCCTCGGAGATATGATGCGACTCGCCGATGGCGGCGCCGACGTCGTCTACGGGCAGCGGCGCCATCGTGAGGGAGAATCAATTTTCAAAACACTAACGGCCCAAATTTTCTACCGCCTCCTGCGTCATCTGACCCGACGTGGACATACCCAGGGACACTGGAGACTTTAGGCTAATGACCCGTCGTGCGGTTGAGGTGTTCAAACGCTATCGGTTCGTAGGCGGGATGGTTAGCTGGATTGGCCTTAAGCAGGTTCCTTTGCTTTACGATCGGAGCGCCGCTTTGCTGGGACCACAAAGTACCCATTGAAGAAGATGACGCTCTTTGCCATCGATGCGATCACCGGCTTCTCAATGATGCCGCTGCGCGTTGCATCGATCATAGGTCTCGTGATGGGCTTCGTTAGCATCCTCCTGGTTGGTTACACGCTCGGCAGTTGGCTGCGTGGGAGTGTTGTCGACGGCTGGACGAGCCTAACCACACTCTTCCCGGTAATCAGTAGCACCCAACTCCTCGTATTGGGGGTGCTGGGCGAATATCTGGGCAGACTTATATGCAAGCCAAGCAACGGCCGCTCTTTGTGCTGGAATCGATTTATACTACGCCAAGGCTGCAACCGGCCGATCGGAAGAATGTGAAGAACGACGAGTCGACGTCGCGCCCTGAAAACGTATAGAATTTCTCGCTTCGCTCACTAAGGTGTCTGATCTGTTTGGGGTACCTTCTAGTCTTACAACTACAGGCATTTTGCAATCGCTGATGTTACTACAGCTGGTATGTGCTTTTCGTTCGTTCTTGAGAAAGAAAATACGTCATTTCTGAAGACCGCATTTCGTGGCTGTGTTGCAGTTCGCCTTTAGTTGCTCGGCGGCGTTCGACGTCTGAGCTTTGTCCGCAGAGTAGAGAATTGTAATTCACTTATCGAGCTTGTTTTGCGCTTTTGCGCAGACACTTCGTCCGCCACAAGCCTCATTCACCGGCCTTCGCTCACCGTCGCGGCGCGATGGCCTCTGGCAGCGCGCTTGCGCATCGGCGCGGGTGTCGCGGCTCTTATTCGGATTAGGGTCTGTACCTACATAGCTTCTTGAAGAATCGTGGTGATCGTGATTCACCGTGCTCGGAGGTGGGTCATGCGATTTGATTTGAGCGATGACGAATGGGCTGTTCTCGAGCCGCTGATGCCGAA
>Ga0302325_10016939_pt1 | contig 15424 bp, 13 predicted proteins | sample Palsa_T0_2_FD_201948 | JGI IMG/M metagenome (GOLD analysis project Ga0302325, IMG submission 201948) | Peat permafrost microbial communities from Stordalen Mire near Abisko, Sweden - Palsa_T0_2 | ecosystem: Environmental > Terrestrial > Soil > Palsa > Peat permafrost | place: Sweden: Abisko...
TGCGGCGTCGAGATCGCCCGCGACCACGCCCGCGACGAGTTTGGCCGTCGGCTCTTCGACGATTGCGAGCGGCAGTTGCGGAATGCGCTCCCGCGCCGTTGCGAGCAAGTGCGGCAAGAGGTACGGCCCAAGCGTCGGGATGACCCCGACCCGCAGCGTCCCGGCGAGCGGATCGCGCCCCGCTTGCGCGGCGTGCGCGAGATCGGAGACTGCGCTGACCGCTATGCGCGCGTACGCCAAGATCTCGCGTCCGACGCGCGTCACCCGGACGGTGCGCCCGTCGCGCTCGAAGATTTCGACGCCGAGTTCGTCCTCGAGTTTGCGGAGCTGGCCGCTTAGCGTAGGCTGGCTCACTTCGCACGCCTCCGCGGCGCGGCTAAAGTGCCCGTGCTCCGCAACCGCCAACGCGTACTCGAGGTCGCGCAAGTTCATAAGGAGGTATTCATCGTTAAAACCGATGAAACCTATCGTTCCCATTGTCTTGAACGATGGCGGTGAAGTGGGTAGCATTGATAGCGTTCCCGCCCATTTTACAGATGTTAGATCAAGCTTGGAGAGTGTTGTGATCGAATCGGATGTCGAGAAAAACGGTGAGTGCCCGGTAGTGCATGGGACTCCAAAGGGCACCCACTTGCCGTCCGGTCTGCGGACCAACCGGGACTGGTGGCCGCACCAATTGGAGCTACGTGTTCTCCACCAAAATCCGCCCGCGGCCAATCCGATGGGGGAGGCGTTCGATTACGCCGAGGAATTCAAGAAACTCGACATCGAGGCGCTCAGCCGCGACATCGATGCCGTGATGACGACCTCGCAAGAGTGGTGGCCCGCCGACTACGGCCACTATGGTCCGTTCTTCATTCGCATGGCGTGGCACGCCGCAGGTACGTACCGCACGGCCGACGGCCGCGGCGGCGGCGGCTCGGGGATGCAGCGCTTCGCGCCGCTCAACAGCTGGCCCGACAACGCAAACCTCGACAAGGCGCGCCGGTTACTGTGGCCCGTCAAGCAGAAGTACGGCAACGCAGTCTCGTGGGCCGACCTCATCATCCTTGCCGGCAATCGCGCGCTCGAGTCGATGGGATTCAAGACGTTCGGTTTCGGGGGCGGCCGCGTCGATGCTTGGGAACCGGAAGAAGACGTGTATTGGGGCACCGAGGACGTGTGGCTCGACGATAAGCGCTACACCGGCGATCGCGATCTCGAGAGCCCGCTCGCGGCCGTTCAGATGGGCTTGATTTACGTGAATCCGGAAGGGCCGAACGGCAATCCGGATCCGCTCGCTTCGGCAAGAGACATTCGCGAGACGTTCGGGCGGATGGCGATGAACGACGAGGAGACCGTCGCCCTCATTGCCGGCGGACACACGTTCGGCAAAGTCCACGGCGCTGCGGACCCCAAGCAATACGTCGGCCCGGAACCCGAAGGTGCGAGCATCGAAGAGCAAGGCCTCGGATGGAAAAACACGTTCGGCAACGGCAACGGCGCCGCGACGATCACGAGCGGTCTCGAAGGCGCGTGGACCTCGACTCCGGCCGCCTGGAGCAGCAGCTACTTCGACAACCTCTTCAAGTATGAATGGGAGTTGACGGCGAGTCCGGCCGGTGCGAAGCAGTGGAAGCCGAAAGACCCGGCGGCCAACGGCACCGTACCCGACGCCCACGATGCATCCAAGAAGCACCCTCCGATGATGCTCACGACGGACCTCGCGCTGCGCTTGGACCCGACGTACGGCCCGATTTCAAAGCGCTTTCACGAGAACCCGGCCGAGTTCGCCGACGCATTCGCACGCGCGTGGTACAAGCTTACGCATCGCGACATGGGACCGCGCTCGCTCTATCTTGGGCCGCTCGTTCCGGCGGAAGAACTGCTGTGGCAAGACCCGATCCCCGCGGTCACGCATACGCTCGTTGACGACGCGGACGTCGCGGCCCTCAAGAGCAAGATTCTCGCAGCGGGCCTGACGGTATCGCAACTCGTGAAGGCTGCGTGGGCTTCGGCTTCAACCTTCCGTGGCTCCGATAAGCGCGGTGGTGCGAATGGCGGGCGCGTTCGCCTCGCTCCGCAAAAAGATTGGGAACCCAACGATCCTGCCGAGCTCGCAACGGTGCTCGGCAAGCTCGAGGCAATCCAAAAGGACTTCAACGCATCTGCTACCGGCGGAAAGCAAGTGTCGCTTGCCGACCTCGTCGTCCTCGGCGGCAGCGCCGCGGTCGAGCAGGCCGCGAAAGCCGGGGGGCACGACGTGAAGGTGCCGTTCGCACCCGGTCGTGCGGACGCGTCGCAAGAACAAACCGACATCGAGTCCTTCGAAGTGCTCGAACCGCAAGCGGACGGATTCCGCAATTACCTTAAGACCGCGTATCGGGTGTCGGCGGAAGCACTGCTGGTCGACAAAGCGCAACTCCTGACGTTGAGCGCGCCCGAGATGACGGTTCTCGTCGGCGGGTTGCGCGTGCTCGGTGCGAATGCCGGAGATTCGAAGCACGGCGTCTTCACGAAGAATCCGGGGACGCTTACCAACGACTTCTTCGTGAACTTGCTCGACATGGGCGTGAACTGGAAAGCGACCTCCGCAGACCAGGACGCGTTCGAAGGACGCGATCGCGCAAGCGGCGAGCTGAAGTGGACCGGCACGCGTGTCGATCTCATTTTCGGCTCGAACTCTCAGCTGCGCGCGCTCTCGGAAGTCTACGCGGTGAACGGCTCGCAAGCAAAGTTTGTGAACGACTTCGTCGCCGCGTGGACGAAGGTGATGAATCTGGACCGCTTCGACCTAGCCTAACCCCGTTTTGTCACGCTGAGCTTGTCGAAGCGCAGCCGGGTTGTTGAGTTCACCACCATACCGTTTGACCCGGCGGCGCTTCGACAGGCTCAGCGTGACAAATCAATAGTTCGATGGCGACCTTCGTTTGCGAGGGGTATATCGGGGTATGCGCAGTTCCGAACGCCTCGCCATCGCCGCCGCGGCCCTCTCGTTCTTCATCTCAACGCTCGATTTGGGGATCGTCAACGTCGCGCTGCCGGAAATTACGCACTCGCTGCACATTGGTGCCAGCGTCGCAGCGTGGACGATCAGCGCGTACTCGGTCGCATTGAGCGTCACCATTCTGCCCTTCGGGCGGCTGGGCGATCGATTCGGCATCGTTCGCATGAGCGTCACCGGTTTCGTGCTGTTCGCGCTGTTCTCGATCGGATGCACGCTGGCGCCGACGATCGGCCTCCTCATCGTCTTTCGGGCGCTGACCGGAATTGCGGCCGCGATGCTGCAGGGTACGGCCGCTTCGTTCGTCTCGCGCTACGTCCAAGGTTCGTACCGCGGTCATGCCTTCGGATGGGTGAGTGCCGTTCTTTCGCTCGGCGCCATGCTCGGGCCGTCGATCGGCGGGTTCGTCGTGACCTTCGCCTCGTGGCGCTGGATTTTTCTCGCGGTCGTTCCGTTCGCGATCGCCGGGTTCGTGGCGGCGGGGATGCTGCGCGACGCTCCTAGCGTGGCGCCGCGCGAGGTCGAAGGATCCTCCGAGCGGCCCCGCGGCATCGGGCGCGCCACGCCGTTCGTCGTCGCAGGAGCGCTAGGGGCGACGTTCATCGCGGTCTTCGTCGGCTCTCCGTTCGAACTGACGCGAGAGGGGCATCTGCCGGCGTGGGAAGTCGGACTCGTCATGCTCGCCACGCCGCTCGGGGCGGCCATCGCGGCGCGCCTGACCGGAGCGCTGGTACAGCGCGGTCTCGGGGTCGCGTCGATGGTCGGCGGATTGGCGGTGGACGGTGTCGCCGCGCTCGCGCTGCTGGCGACGCCGGCAACGAACCTTGAGCTCTTCGCGCCGCTGCTCTTTGTGTTCGGACTCGGCAGCGGCGCGATGCAAACGCCGGCGATCGCGCTATCGCTTGCAGCGTTTCCCGCGCGGCAGCAATCCACCGCGGGCGCACTGCAACGTTTCGTGCAAAACCTCACGATCGCGGGAAGTGCGGCACTCAGCGGCGTCTTCATCGATCGCCTCGGCACGCAGAGCGTGTGGATATTTACGGCAAGCGTGGCCTTTGCGACGATCCTCATCGTAGCGACGCTCACGAGCGTCGCTCGGCGCGGTAAGACGACGCTCGCGGTCGTAGGGTAGAACCGCCGGGCGCATCGGGGCGGCAAGCTTCAGATGGGCGAGCCGATCTCGCCGTTGCGCTCGCGGGCAAGGCGTCGCACGCCGCCCAGCACGAGCCGCGTGAAGTGCTCCGTCGCTTTGTGGGAGTCGAGGGCCGCCTGATCGCGATACTGCTCCCACAGCGCAAAGACGTTTGGTTTCTCCAAACTGCGCGCGACGTCGAAGCCGACGACGCCTTCTTCCTTGCGCGAAGCGTCTCGAAGCTCGCGCAGCATCTGCTCGGCCTGCTCCGCGTCTTCCGGGGCGAACGTAAAGTGAATGGACTGAACGATCATGGCCTCTCCCGTTACTGTGCGCTGCGTCAACCGCGCGCGTTGGCCGGCGTGCGTCCGGCGAGCCGGTCGGGCCCCAGCGCCTCGATCTCGTACGCATTCCCCGGATAGGTAAGATTGCGCGTCGTCGTCAGCAGGCTCGGGTAGGGTTCGATCGTGACGAAGCGTAGGACGATCGCGCGTACCGCAAGCGTTGCGTGAACGAGCTGCTTCAGCCACGCCGGGGGCCGGCGATAGCCGAACGCGCGGATCAAAGCGTCTGGGATCAGCGTGGTGACCACCGGCTGCACGAGAAAACGTGCGATCGGAGGAAACCAGCCGGCAAAAATCGCGACCGTGTCGTCGGCGACGCGGCGATTGGCATCCGCATAGACGAGATACGTCGCTTCATACGCGTTCGCAAAGCGTTCGAAGCCGGCATGGGTCTGCGGTATGTCCGCGAGTCCCATGCGCTCCCCGACCCGCACGAAGAACGTGAACCACGCGTGCTTTTCCGCCCACGTCAGCGGACGCCAGCCGAAGGCTGCGATCCAGTTTTGCGGATACGATATGAAGGTCCACAGGACGAACAGAAAATCGTCGTTGGGAATGCGGAAGAACGCGTGGATCTCGTTCATCCGTGCGACCGACGCGCCCCCGAGGCCGGCACCCAAACCGGACTCCATGAATTGCGAGATCAGCAGACGCGTATCGTCGTACCGCTTCTGCCCTGCATTTCGAAACTCGGCGGTGCGATCGAGCAGCGCCGCGACCGAGGTGCTGCCGTAGGTGTGGAAGAGCGCGAGCTCGAGCGACCGCTGGATGTCGAACGGAAACTCGTAGGCCGTCAGCAGGTGCACGATGCGTTCGCAGTCGCGCGCCGGATCGAGCGAGGCGATCTCGGCGCGAACTGCCGGGTTGGGCATGAACCAGAGGCGCTTGCGGTACGTGCGAAAAGCCATCGTCGCCCGGGTCTTCTCGCCGCTGAAAAGAAGAGCCCGCGCGGACGGCTCGCTTACTCGCTCTTAGGCGCCGCGGACCAGTCGGCGCGCAAGCCGTCGTCGAACCACGAGTGCCAGACATCGGGCTTGGCGAAGACGAAGAGGCGCCGGCCGTCGAGATCTTGCAAGACTGGGCCCGCCCAGACGCACGCGTTGTCCTTGGAAAAGATGCGCAGCCGGTCGCCGTCGTTGATGCGGTGCACGCGCGAGAGGTCGGCCGGGAGCGTGTCGCCGTCGTCACTGTGCACGAAGTAGAGGTTCTCGCCCGCGTCGACGCCGTTCACGCGCGCGAGATAGCCGCGCAACGCATCCTGTGGAAAGGGCTGCGCTGCCAGCGTATCGGTCCGCGGGACGGGCATCGCGTGTTCGACCGCGCGCGAGCGCTCGAAGTCGTGGCGCAGCTGCACGCGCATCAGGCGCTCGGGTGAAATCCCGAGCGATCGGCTCACGCGTACCGCCGCATCGACGTCGAAGGACGCGGACCCCTCGAGCATTGCCGCGAGCCGCGCGGCGTCCATCCCGATGATGCGGGCGAAGGCAGCGGCGTCGAGCCCGATCGGCTCCAGATAGTCGCGCGCGATGCTGAAACCGGGGTGCGGTGCGCGAACCCGCCGGTCGTCGCGGACGAGGCTAGGCCTTGAATCCTCCATTCCATAACTATCGGCTGGTGAATCCGCTGGTCTCCATCGCCGCAGTCGCCGTTGGTGGCGCGCTCGGTTCCGTCTTGCGCTTTCTGGTTTCGGGCTGGTTTCTGAGCCGCTTTGGGCCGGGGTTCCCCTGGGGCACGTTCGCGATCAACGTCAGCGGTTCGTTCGCAATCGGCGTCGTGCTTCAGCTCGCGGCCGCGCGCGCCGACTTCAGCCCGTACCTGCGGCTGCTCCTCGCGCCCGGACTTCTCGGCGGTTACACGACATTTTCAACGTTCGCGTACGAGTCATACTCGCTCGGTACGGATGGCTTCCCCGTCCAGAGCGTCGCATACGCGGCGGGCAGCGTACTTGCCGGCGTCGCAGCCGCATACGCCGGCGTCGCCCTCGTTCGCTCGGCGCACCCGTAGCGTACGCGAGCGCCTCGGGCGCGACGATTAAGAGTCCTTAACCACCGCCCTTCGGGTGGACGAAAGACTCTTGACGCACGCGGCTCGCTCGGGCAGAGTAGCGAGGAGCCCGACCGTGCCTTGCCGGCGTCGTCGATTCAAAATTCGGCGATCCCACGGCGAGCGTTTCTTAAGAAGAACGCGCGAGCTTGCGATCGCAAGCGGCACTGAGGCGACCTGTCGTTACAAGAACCAAGGCACCGTTACGGGTCCTCATGATCGAGGACGATCCGAGCGCCGCTGAGCTCGTACTCCGCGCGGCCGCCGAGGCTGCGCGGCTGCGCGCCGAAGCCGCCGTATCGCGGGAACGCCTCGAGATACTCCAGACGGCGGTCGACGCCGCGTCCGACTTGATCTGCGTGCTGGAGGCGCAGCCGCAGGGACTGCCGCGGATCATCTACGCCAATGCGGCCGCGGAGCGGCTCACGGGGAGCTCGCCCGAGGATCTCTTTGCGCGCGGCATCGCCGGTCTGTGCGGGCCTGACGGTGAAGCCGCGAGCGCGCGCATGCTCGCGGCAATTGAGAATGCGCGTCCGGTCACGGTCGAAGTCACGCATCGCAATCGAGCCGGCAAGACGGTTTGGATCGAGACCGGAATTCGGCCGATCGCGCCCGGTTCTAACCGCTTCATCTCGGTGAGCCGCGACGTGACGGCACGCAAGACGGTCGAAAGCGACCTCGCGTTTCTTGCAATGCACGACCCGCTCACCGGCTTGTGCAACCGGATGATGCTGCTCGATCATCTCGGCTTAGAGCTTGCGGCCGCGCGCCGCTCCGGGCTGAGCGCCGCGGTGCTCATGCTCGACCTCGACGGCTTCAAGCTCGTCAACGACACGTTCGGTCACGGCTTCGGCGACGCGGCGCTGCGCGCGACCGCGCGGCGGCTGCGCGCCTCCGTTCGCGAAAACGACACCGTCGCTCGTCTCGGCGGCGACGAGTTCGTCGTAGTCATCGGCGATCTGGCCGGCCTGGAACCCGTCGTCGATGTGGCGCGGCGCCTCGTGTCGATGTCGTCTATCCCGATCGAGTTCAACGGCGACCGCCGCAGCGTCTCGGCCAGCATCGGGATCAGCGTCTCCCCCGGCGGCGCGGGCACTTCGGAGGAACTGCTCCACGACGCCGACGCCGCGATGTATCGGGTCAAGCGCGGCGGCGGAAACGGTTACGCTTTCCACGAGTAACTCGAGAACGCCGAATCGAAAGCGCTCCGCGTGGTCATCGAACGCCAGGAACGCTCGCTCGAAGTGAACGGCTCGGCGATGCGTGTCGTCAGCGTGCGGCCGCGCGTTGCGGGTGCTCTCCCGGCGCTCGTGTATGCGACCGACATCTTCGGGCTGACGGACTCGGCGCTACGTTCGATCGATCGTTTTGCGGGCTACGGCTTTGCGGTCGCCGCGTTCGAGATGTACCACCGTTTCGAACCGGCGGGCACCGCCCTTGCCTTCGAAGCCGATCGCGACCGCGCGCTCGCCGATTCGAAGCGGGTGGGTTTTCGGGATCTCGATGCGGACGTTGCCGCGCTCGTGGCCCATCTTCAAGCCGATCCCGGGATCGATGCGTCGCGGATCGGCGCGGTGGGTTTCTGTTTCGGCGGTCACGTTGCGTTTCGCGCGGCGCTGCTCCCCGCGGTGCGCAAGAGCGTCGCGTTCTACGGAACGGGGATTCACAACGGCGATCTTGGAGCGGGCGGCGATTCGCGCTCGCTCGCGCGCGCCGCTGAAATTACGGGCGACCTGCTGCTGATCTTCGGCTCGCGCGATCCGCACGTTCCGCCCGAAGGCCGCGAAACGATCGCGCGCGAGCTTACGGCCGCCGGGGTACGCTTTCGGATCAGCCTCTACGACGCGGAACATGCCTTCTTGCGCGACGAGGGTCCCCGCTACGATCCCGAGCTCGCGGACCGCGCCTTCGCCGAAGCAATCGCGTTCTTCGACTGCGCCCGCGCTTCGCGCGTGCTCCGCTCAGAATGACTCTAGAGGTATAATTGGGGCGGCCCGTTCTGGCTCACAGTATGACCGCCTTCGTGGCTTTCCTCTGACCTGCCGTTCGGGTTTCTGAAAATGGCGTGGTGGTTCTGGCTGGTAAGCCGAGTGTTTCAATACTCACTAGAGTCTTGCCGAACCCCACGCCTTTTCGTCATAGAGGAGAACCTTGGACGTTTTCATCGGAGTTGACACACACAAAGAGACTCATGCGATCGCCGTCATCAACGGTGTTGGCGAACTCCTGGATACCTTCACGATCGACTCGAATCCGGATGGATTTCGAGAGGCGATGGAGCGGACTGCCAAGTACGGCGTTGTGATCTGGGGACTCGAGGGAACGGGCTCGTATGGACGGCCATTTGCCAACGCTCTGATTGCTGGTGGTTGTGTTGTGTACGAAGTACCGGGCACGATTACGAGACGCCAGCGGCGCAAGCTGCCCGGCGCAGGAAAGTCCGATGCCCGCGACGCTCGTGCCATTGCCGAAGCGGTGCTGCGCGAGCGAGAGCACTTGCCCCGTCATCTCGAAAGTGATGCCGAGGAAGCGACGCGGCTTCTCTATTCGCGCCGCGACCGCGCAGTCCAAGAAAGGACCGTGAAAGTCAATAGAATCAGGGCTCTAGCGGTTCAGCTGCAGTTCCGACTTCCCCGTGATTTGACGACCAAACGCTCTTTTAAGGAACTTATTGAGGCGCTTGGATTGACGAAGACCCGCGGCTATGCCGACTTCGAAGCCCTTGATGAGATGCGCGATCTTGTGGCCGACATTCAACGCCTGGACAAGAAGATCTCCGACATTGAGGTTCGCTTGCGCCCTTTCGTTGAACGGCTGGCTCCCGAACTGCTCGACATTCGCGGATGCGCCTTTGTCACGGCGGCCGGCATCATTGGAAACGTTGGATCAACGCTCAATTACCGGAGCGCTGACGCCTTTGCTTCGCACGCGGGCGCCGCGCCGGTGCAATGCTCGAGTGGGAAGTTCTCCTCAGTCAGATTGAACACTGGAGGAAACCGTCAGCTCAATCGCTGCTTGCACAACATTGCCAACGTTCAGATGCGGACCGAGGGTCACCTCGGCAAGGCATACTACGATCGCAAACGTGCCGAAGGAAACACCCACCGCGAAGCCATGCGCTGCCTCAAGCGCAAGCTGGCTACGGTCATCTTTCGGACCCTGTGCGCCACGGATCGCCGGCGGTGGCCGACGCAAACCGCAGCCGCAGCCTAACCTTTCCCAGCCCTATTGCCTAAGCCGGTCAGAAGACGGGGATTATAGCGACGCCCAGATATCCAGTTTGGACTTCACCTTATCGATGACGGCGGTCGTGAATTCGCTCGTCGACGCGTGACCGCCGAGGTCGCTCGTCGCGACGCCGCCGTTGACCGTCTCGAGGACCGACTCGTAGATCGCGCGCGAGGCGCTGGTCGCGCGGTGGTCGTCCACGTGTGCGAGCAGCGCGGCACAGGCGAGGATCATCGCCATCGGATTCGCGACGTTCTTCCCAAAGAGGCGGGGGGCCGTGCCGTGCGGTGCTTCCGCCATCACGCACTGCGGCCGCAACGACTCGTCGAAGGACAAGAGGATGCTCTCCGCGCCCGCGATCGAGCCGAAGAGTTGCATGACCAAGTCCGAGAGGCAGTCGCCGTCGCGGTTGAGCGACGGGATCGTCAACGGATCGCCCGCGCTCGAAATCAACAGCGCGTAGGTAGCGTCGATCAGTTGCGGCTCGTAGGGAACGTCGGGATAGCGCGCGGCCGCATCGTCCATCTCTTCCTTGAGCATGCCCTCGTAGATCGGACTGACCGTGTACTTTGGGCCGCCGAAGACCTTCGAGCGGTTCTTGCGCGCGTGATAGAACGCGTATTCGGCGACCACGCGGCAAACGCTGCGTTCGATGCGCTCGGTGCGAAAGGCGATCTCGTCGCCATCGTCGGTTCGCTCGCGCCATTCGGTCGCGCCGTATGCGTCGCCGACGGCCATGCGCACGATCGAAATGGGCGAGTGGATGCCGCCGATCGGGCGGATCCCCGGGAGCCGGCGGCCCGTGCGCACGATGACCTTGCCGTCGATCTCGCGCCGCAATATGGCGTTGGGCGAACCGACGTCCCCTTTGATCTCGGGCGTGATCGTCGCGGCCTTGAGTCCGAACCCCGTCCGCTTCATCGCGGCCGCAGCCTCGTGCACGATCTCGTTCTTGGTTGCGCGGCGCGTGGGAAGTGAGAGGTCGTACGTCTCGAAATCGAGCGGGAGGCCCACCACGCTCGGTTCGAGGACGCGCAGCGCTTCGACCAGTAATTCCTGTCCCGTTTCGTCGCCTTCGAGCACCACGATCGTCGGTGTCGCCATCGGCCTTCCCTCCGCGTTCCGAAGGCGCGAGGCCTGCTGCGCGCGAACCGAGGGAACCTAATGGCACGCGTACGCCGCAAGGCTCGCGCGACGATGCGGATGCGGCTGAACCTCGAGATCGCGGGGATAGGGGCGTTCGTTCTCGCGCTCCTCTTTGGGATCGCTCTTGCGGCCCCGGCGCATTCGGGCGCCTTCGGCGCGGCCATCGCGCACGCGCTCGGCGCGGCATTCGGCCATGCCGCCTGGCTCGTGCCTCCGCTGATCGCGCTGATCGGCGGCATCGTGTTTCTCGAGATCAACGTCCCGCTGATGATCGCGACGCTCGGATTCGCGGCGTTTTGTTATTTCGCGATCGCGGATGCGTTCTACGGCACCTCGGGCGGTGCATTCGGCACGATCCTGCAGTCGGGCTTAAGCTCCTTCGTCGGTCCGATCGGCGCGACGCTCGTACTGATCTTCTTCGCGCTCGCGCTCACCGTGTGGATCAGCAATCTCTCGGTGAAGCGCGCGATCGGGTTCGCGATCGTGGCCTTCGCGCGGCTGCGCGCGTTCTTGTCGCCGCACCTCGCCCGGGTGCGCGAACGAGCGCCCGGCCCCACGTCGCTCCGCGAAGCCTTCGCGCTGCCCACCCGTCTGCCCAAAGCGCCTCCCTCCGCCAAACGCACCGAGGCGGCCGCTTCTTTTGCGCTTGCTCCGCTCGCGCCGGTGGACGCTCGGACGTTCATCACGCAAGAACTGACACCGGCTCCGGAAGAGACCATCTACGACGGCGACGATGAAGACGAGGACGAGGACGAGGAACTCGAAGACGACGAGCTCGAGGACGACGACGAAGAAGTAGACGAGGACGAAGAAGACGAGGCGCTGGGCGAACTCGTGCCGCCCTCGGTTGCGGTGGGCGAATACGAACCGCCGAGTGCGCTCGACGTTGCCAAACGCACCTACCGTTTGCCGGACATCTCGCTGTTCGATCCGCCGCAAGCGCAAATCATCGACGAATCGCATCGCTCGACGCTTCTCGAGGATACGCTCAACTCGTTCGGCGTCGGCGCCAAGGTGACGCACATCGAGCGCGGGCCGTCGATCACGCGCTACGAGCTGCGCCCCGAACGCGGCGTCAAGATCTCGCGCATCTCGGCCCTCGCCGACGACATCGCGCTCGCGCTCGCGGCAACGTCGGTCCGCATCGAAGCGCCGATCCCCGGCAAGTCGGCCGTGGGCATCGAAGTCCCGAACGCTCAGACCGCCATCGTCACCATCTCGGAAATCCTCAACTCCCTGCCCGCGAAGGGCACCGGGCCGCCGCTGCAGGTCGCACTCGGCAAAGACATTACGGGCCGCCCGGTGTTCGGGGATCTGGGCAAGATGCCGCACTTGCTCGTCGCAGGCGCCACCGGCAGTGGCAAGAGCGTCTGTCTCAACGGCATCATCGCCTCGTTGCTCTTCACCGCAACGCCGGATCAGGTTCAGATGCTCCTGATCGATCCGAAGCGCGTGGAACTAACGGTATACAACGGCATTCCGCACCTCATCAAGGAGGTCATCACCGACCCGCGGCTTGCGGCGGGCGCACTCTACGAGATGACGCGCGAGATGGACTCGCGCTACGAGCGTTTTGCCAAGGCGAGCGTACGCAAGATCGAAGAGTACAATGCGAAGTTTCCGGACGAGAAGCTGCCGTTCATCGTCGTCGTGATCGACGAGCTTGCCGATCTCATGCTGATCGCGCCAGCGAAGGTCGAGATCACGATCTGCCGGCTCGCGCAACTCGCGCGCGCGACGGGCATTCACCTCGTCGTCGCAACCCAGCGCCCTTCCGTCGACGTCATCACCGGAATCATCAAGGCCAACATTCCCTCGCGCATCGCATTCGCGGTCAGCTCGCAGGTGGATTCGCGAACGATCCTCGACATGGTCGGTGCCGAGCGTTTGCTCGGACGCGGCGACATGCTCTTTCTCCCGATCGACGCTCCGAAACCCGTGCGCGCGCAGGGCGCGCTCATCACCGGAGGCGAGGTCTCGCGCCTGGTAGACTTCTGGGCGCGTCAAGCGCGGCCCGACAACTTGCTCGACGTTGAGTTCGAGCCGATCGAAGAGGACGAGCGCAGCAAACGCGACGTCGATCCGCTGTGTTACGAAGCGGCGCGCTTCATCATCGAATCGAAGTTCGCGTCGACCGCGCAGTTGCAGCAGCGCTTCTCGATCGGCCATCCGCGCGCGGTGCGCGTGATGAAGCAACTGGAAGATGTGGGCGTCGTAGGCCCGCACGAGGGCACGAAGGCGCGGCAAATCAACATCGGCCTGCCCGAACTCGAACGGATGAGCCAACGCCTCGGCCGCACGGATCAGACGGAGTTGTTCGCGCACGGTGCCTAGGCGTTCCGGGCCGGACCACGTTTCGCACCTCCAAAATCTGCCGCTGGAGGAATCGGGCCGCATCCGCGACCGGCTCTGGTTCTCCGCGTACTACGCGATCGCGTTCGTCATACTCGGCGTCATCGTCGCGCGGCGCGATCCGTCGGTTATCGATGTCGCGGCCCGGCCCTTCACCGGCCACGGCGTTCCGATCGCGCGCCTGCTGACCGACGCCGGGCTCTTTCCGGTGTACGCGGGTTTATCGGTTATCTTACTGATCGTAGGTTTTATCGAGCGGCGCTGGCTGCGCTCGATCCTGGTTTCCATCGTGGCACTGCTCGCAGCGTGGCAGATCAGCGACGCATGCAAAGTCCTGTTCCACCGCGCTCGCCCAACATATTTCGTGCCCGGCGCCCACGAAGCGTCGCTGTCCTATCCGAGCGGTCACACGACCCTCGCGATCGCCTTTTACGGCTTCTGGACCGCAATCGCGTGGGAAAGCACGCTGCCGATCGCCGCGAAACGCTGGATCCGGATCGCCTTCGCGGTCTGGGTGCTCGCGATCGGCTGGTCCCGGCTGGCACTGGGCGCCCACTACCTGACCGACATCGTCGGCGGCTACTTACTCGGTGCGGCCGTGGCGTCCGCGGCCATATTGGTCAACCGGATGCTTTCAGAGCCCGAGGCGTAAGGGGGCCTCAGCGCCCGGTTTACCAAAAAGAAGCCCATGGCCGTTTGCGATCCCGCCCTCCATTCGATCGAGGAAAAAATCTCCGCCGGCGTTTCCCTGTCTAAGGAAGACGGCGTCACGTTGTTCCGGACCGGCGACCTCCACACGCTCGGCCGGCTCGCCAAGGCCGCCAAGGAGCGGAAGAGCGGAAAGAACGTCTACTACGTCCTGAACCGCTACATCAACTCGACCAACGTCTGCTACGCCAACTGCCGCTTCTGCTCGTTCGCAGCCGACGAGTTCAAGGAGCGCGACCGGGTCGTGCGGATGCCCTCGGACGAAGTCTTCGCAAAGGCGTTCGAAACCGGCACAAATTTCAACCAGATCCACATCGTCGGCGGCCACGACCCCAAACAACTCTCGCTCGACTACTGGCTGCCCCTGATGCGCCGCTTCAAAGAAGCACTTCCCCACGTGCAGCTCTCCCTGTTCACCGCAGCCGAACTAGACTACATGGCTCGCCGCCACCGCATGACCTACGACGAGCTGCTCGCATCACTGCGCGGCGCCGGCCTCGACAACATCAACGGCGGCGGCGCCGAAGTATTCTCCGAACGCTTCCGCAAGCTCGTGTGCCCGAACAAGGTCGATGCCGCCCACTGGCTCGAGGTCCATGAGGTCGCGCACCGTCACGGCATCGCCTCGAACGCCACGATGCTCTACGGCACGATCGAGACGATCGAAGAACGCGTCGAGCACCTGATCATGCTCCGCGAATCGCAGAAGCGCTCCCCGGGCTTCAACGCCTTCATCCCGCTCGCATTCCACCCCGACGGCAACGAAATGAGCGCGCACGGCTGGACCAGCGGCCTCGACGACATCCGCATGTTCGCGACGGCCCGCCTGATGCTCGACAACTTCGACCACATCAAGGCCTATTGGATGATCCAAGGCCTCAAAGTCTGCCAAGTCGCGCTCCAGTTCGGCGCCGACGACATGGACGGCACGCACGGCTCGACCGACGAGGAACGCATCTACCACAGCGCCGGCACATCGTCCGGCCAGTACGTCGACGACCGCGAGTTCCGCCGCCTCATCCAAGAGTCCGGCTACATCCCCGTCCGCCGCAACTCAACCTACGAAACATTCCCACACGACTGGACCCCCGACGACAACACCGAATCGCGCGAGCCCGCGCTTGTCTAAGGCGCGGCCGCTGCGTTTTAGCGCCCGCGCCCGAGGGAACCCGGGGCCCTCCGCGGGGCGGCCCCTCCCGCGTTCCCTCGGCCGCTTGTCTCTGCTGCACTCTTGGCGTTCGCGCCGCATTGTCACGCTCAGCGTGACAGTGCGCGCGATGGGGCGATAGGCGTGTTGCGGTCGGGGCGAATTATTTATACGAACGATTTGCCGATTTACACTGCGTTTGACGTCGGTGCGGTGCGCTATCCGGGCGCTTTGGTGGCGGATGTGCCGGCGAACCTCAATGCGATGTTGCTTGATGGGCGGCTGGATTTGAGTCCGGTGAGTGCGTTTGCTTGGGCGAAGCATGCGGATGAGTTGGCGCT
>Ga0302325_10016941_pt1 | contig 15423 bp, 12 predicted proteins | sample Palsa_T0_2_FD_201948 | JGI IMG/M metagenome (GOLD analysis project Ga0302325, IMG submission 201948) | Peat permafrost microbial communities from Stordalen Mire near Abisko, Sweden - Palsa_T0_2 | ecosystem: Environmental > Terrestrial > Soil > Palsa > Peat permafrost | place: Sweden: Abisko...
CGAGCTCGAGCGTATGGTGGGCAGCCTCATCGTTGCCTTTTCTCCCGAGATCGACTCCTCGCACATGATGGCGCTCGCGGTGCGGCTCGCGCGCGGCGAGCGCTCCGAGCTGCTCGCGCTCTACGTAGTGGAAGTCCCCTATACGCTGCCCCCCGACGCCGAGATGCCGCTCGAAGAGCGCGCCGCGCTCGACGCGCTTGGCGCCGCGGAAACGATCGCCAACAACAATAACGTCTCGATTCGCACCGAGACGGTGAAGGCGCGTTCCACCAAACAGGCGGTGCTCGACATCGCAAAGCGCGAGAAGGCCGATCTCATTATCTTGGGATCGTTCCGCGAAGGCAAATATAGCGGCGCGCCGCTCGGCCGCACGATCGAAGAGATCGCCGCCGACGCAAAATGCGATGTCCTCATCGGCGTCGAAGGGAAGCACGGTACGCTGCTCATCGATGAAACGATGCAAGCCGGCTCGCAGCCGGTGTGACCGAGGAGAAATTTGTGAACCTACGTCGCCTTGTAGTGCTGTGCGCCGCGATCGCCGCCGGTCTTGCGCTCGTGCCGTTCGGCGCGCTGCGCGCCGCAAACTCGGCGCCGGCGATAGCCGATTTCGACCGCGCCTTCGCGGCGACGAACGACTATACGTGCACGCTGCACGTACACGAGGCCAAGGGCACGCAGACGCAGGATCGCGTGTACCAGTACGAGTTCATGAAGCCGCATTACGCCAAGACCCTCATCACCGACGGCGACGGCAAGGGCTCGGGCGCCGTCTGGGCCGGCGGCGACGAGGTCAGCGGCCATCAAGGCGGCATTCTCTCCGGCTTTCACCGTAAGGTCTCGGTGAACGATCCGCGCGCGGTCTCGCTGCGCGGCGTGACGATTCCGGAGGGCCTGCTGCAGCGCATCGTTCAAGACTACGCGACGATCCCCGGCAAGCTCGCGCAAACCGACGGCGGAAAGATCAACGGCGTCCCGACCGATCGCCTCGATCTCAAAGTCACCGATCCTGCCTCGAACGGCGGCGTGACCGAGCAGATTCTCTATCTCTCGAAAGACACGCACTGGCCGATTCGGCAGATCATGTACGACGGCTCGCAGATCGTGCTCGACGAGAGCGTGAACGATCTCAAAACCAACGTCGGCCTGACCGAGTCGGATTTCCCGTTCTAGCAGAGTCATCCCGAGCGGCGGCGGAACGTTGTCATCCCGAGCGGCGGCGTAATGTTGTCAACCTGAGCGGCGGCGTAACGTTGTCATCCTGAGCGGAGCGTGCGAAGCACGCGAAGTCGAAGGACGAAGGGCGAAGGACGACGCCTGACGCGGTAAGGGCTAACGCGCTAAGTAGCGCTTCCTTAGCTCGTCGAGGACGACTGCGAGCAGAATGACTGCGCCGAGCAGCACCTTCTGTAAATACGAATCGACGTTGAGCAAGTTCATCGCGTTGTAGAGCACGCCGATGAGCAGCGCGCCGAAGAACGTGCCGATCACGCTCCCGCGTCCGCCCATGAGGCTCGTTCCCCCGACGACGACCGCCGCGATCGACTCGAGCAGTTCGTCACCGGTTCCGGTTTGCGGCGATCCCGCCGAGAAAAGCGCCATGTAGAGAAATCCAACGATCGCCGCACACGCGCCGCTGATCATGTAGACTGCCGTCTTCACGCGGCCGACGTTGATGCCGGCAAGGCGCGCCGCTTCTTCGTTGCCGCCGATCGCAAACACGTAGCGCCCGAAGCGCGTCCGCGTGAGCAGCACCGATGCGACCCCGATCACGACGAGCATCCAGATCACCGGTATCGGCACGTTTGGCAGGTGCAGCGCCGTTGTAACGCCGCCAAAGAACGAGCCGATGCCGGTGTTTTGAAATGCCGTGCTCTGCAGCGCGATCGGACGGCCGTGCGAGAGAATGAAGGCGGCGCCGACCGCCATCTCCAGCATCGCAAGCGTCGTAATGAACGGCGGAAGGTTGAGTTTGACGACCGGCAGCGCGTTGACCCAGCCCGCCGCGGCGCCGACCGCGAGACAGACCGCGAGCGTTGCCGCAATCAGCGGGAAGCCGCTCAGGTGCACGGAGTTGGCAAAGAGCGCGGCGACGACGCCGGTCAGCGCGACCAGCGAACCGACGGAAAGATCGATCCCCGAGGTAATGATGACGAACGTCTGCCCGACGCCGAGGATGCAATTGTACGTGATCTGCCGCAGGACGCGAACGATGTTGCTCGGCTCGAGGAACGCGCCGCGCGAAGACGCATCGACGATCGCAACGAGGACGACGAACAAAACGACGGCCGCGGCGATGCGCAGCCAATAGCTGAGCCGGCCGCGCTCGTTCATGCCGCCGCTCCGGTTGCGACCGCGATGACGCGATCGGGCGTCGCCTCCGCGCGGGTAAACTCCGCCGCGATCCGGCTCCCGCGAATCACGAGCACGCGGTGCGACATCCCGAGCACCTCGGGCAAGTCGCTCGAGACCATCACGATCGCCGCGCCGCGCCGCGCTAGTTCCACCATCAGCCGGTAGATTTCACTTTTCGCACCGACGTCGATGCCGCGCGTCGGCTCGTCGAAGAGAAAGACGCGCGCCTCGCCGAGCAGCCACTTCGCAAGCACGACCTTTTGCTGCGTGCCCCCGGAGAGATTGCGCGCGAGCTGCTCGGTGCCCGGCGTGCGGATCTGCAGCTCGTCGATCAACCGGTGCGTCGCGGTTCGCTCGCGCGCCATGTCCACGAGCAAGTCACGGTCGACGAAATCGGCCAAGTGCGCGAGCGTCACGTTCTCGCGCACCGTCATCCCCAGCACCAGGCCCTGCGCTTTGCGGTCCTCGGTGATGAACGCTATTCCGGCGGCGATTGCGGCGCCGACCCGCCCGGTCGCGATCGCGGTGCCGTCGATGCGCACCTCGCCGCGCGCCGGCGCGTCGGCGCCGGCGACCGCGCGAACGATCCCGGTCCTTCCCGCGCCGATCAGACCGGCCAATCCGACGATCTCGCCGGCACGCACCGAGAAGCTGACGTCGGTCGAGAAGCCGGCGCGCCGGAGATCGCGCACGCCGAGGCGGACCGGTGCATCGGGTGCGACCGGCGGCAGCTCGGGAAAGTGCGATTCGAGGCGTCGTCCGACCATCGCCGCGATGATCTCGTCGGTCGTCAGTTCGCTCGCGGCGCGCTGCGTCACCACGCGGCCATCGCGCATCACGAGCACGCGGTCGGCGATGCGGCCGAGCTCCTCCATGCGATGTGAAATGTAGACGATGCCGGTGCCCGCGGCGCGCAGCCGACGCACGATCGTAAAGAGCCGCTCGATCTCACGATCCGAGAGCGCGGCCGTCGGCTCGTCCATCACGATGATCCGTGCCGACGTCGCGAGCGCCTTTGCAATCTCGACGAGCTGCTGCTGCCCGACCGAGAGCCGCGACACCGGTACGTCGAACGGCAGCTCCAAACCCAGTTCGTCGAACACGGCACGCGTTCGCGCGCGGCCTGCGCTCGCATCGATCAACCCGGCGCGCGTCGGCTCGGCGCCGAGCGTAACGTTGGCGGGAACCGTCAGTTGCGGCACGAGCGTGAACTCCTGGTAGATCATCCCGATGCCCAGCCGCTGCGCCTCTTGCGGCGTGCCGATCCGCACGACCGAACCGTTGATGAGGATCTCGCCCTCGTCGGCCTGCAGCGCCCCCGCGAGAATTCTCATGAGCGTCGACTTCCCCGCGCCATTTTCGCCGACCAGCACCAGCACTTCGCCGGCTTCCAGCGTCAACGAGACGTCGGATAGCGCGCGGACGCCGGGAAAACTCTTCCCGATGCCCCGCATCTCGAGCAGCGGCACGCGTTAGGGCGAGGGTTTGGCGTCGGCGCGCGTGTACGTACCGACGCCGATCTTGACGACCGGCGGCGGCGTGGTGCCACCGAAATATCCGTGAATCACGTCGACGGTCGTCGCGCCGATCTTCGCCGGATATTGAATCGCATCGCCGTACATATCGCCGCGCGCGATCGCCGCACGCGCCTCCGTCGTCGCATCGTATCCCACGATCGCGATCTTCCCGTTCATGCCGGCCGCCTTCACTGCGGCGAGCGCGCCGAGCGCCGAATCGTCGTTGATCCCGAAGATGCCTTTGAGATCGCGATGCGCCTGCAGCACGTCGCCGGTGTCGCTGTTGGCCTTATCCCGCGTACCGCCCGAATCGACGTCGGCAACGATCGTGACGCCCGGACAGAGCTGGGCGAGCGCGGCCTTGAAGCCTTTGACGCGATCCTGAACGCTCGTGACTTCGGGCTCGTCGACGATCGCGACGGTGCCGCTATTGCCGACGGCTTTGCAGATGAGTTTTCCGGCTTGATAACCGCCTTGGACGTTGTCGCTCGCGACGTGCGCCACAACGCGGCCTTGACGACTCGCGCTCGCAATATCGGCGGTGAAGACCGGGATGTCGGCGTTATTCGCCTCGGCGATCGCGCTGCCGATCGCTTGCGAATCGTACGGCGTCAGCACGATCGCGTCGACGCGCTTCGAGATGAAATCTTCGACCTGGCTCTGCTGCTTGGCGTTGTCGCGGCTGGCATCCACGACGATCAGCGCGTAGCCATACTTCGCGGCCTCGTTGCGCATGCCCGATTCCATGTCTTGATAGAACTGCGCCTCGCGATTTTGGATCGACACGCCGATAGTTTTCGATCCCGATGCCGGCGAGCTCGACGAGGCGCTCGACTGCGACGTTCCGTGCGTGCAGGCCACCATCGACGCGCACGCGACGAGCAATACAGCAAAACGAGCAGGCGCCTTTTTCAAATCGTTCCCCTCCAAGGAAGCGGCATCGCTGCGGTGCTTTGTTCGTGGGGCAGAGCCGGGCCTGTTTCCGCCCTGTCCACAGCCTGTGACCTTTATCTTGTGTAATCTGTGGAGAAGTCGGCGGAATCGGCCTCTTTCCACGGGTCGGCAAGCGGCTCGCGCTCGAACGAGCGGGGAAAGATTCCCTGCGGATTGCGCCGCAGCCATGCCGTCGCGCGCACCGCGAGAAACTCAAAATCGTGGTATTGCGCGTCGCCGCGCGAGCGGCGCATGATCGCAATCGCCGGCGAGACTTGCCGCCAGCAATGGACGATCAAGCGCGCGAAGAGGTCCATGAACGCATCCTCGGAGACGTAACCGCGCTTGACCAGCGTTCCCATTTCGTTGAGCCAGTTGCACGCGGTCATCTCCGGATGAATCTTCGGGTCGACGAATCCGATCCGCTCCAGCTCGCGCCGGTACTCCCGATCCTCGAGTCGCGACGGTAACGTTTCCTGCACGTAGCTCAGCGCCGCTTGCAGCTCCGGCACGCGAAAATCGTGCTCCAGCGAGAGCAGCGCCTGGAGTTGATTGCCGGCGCGTATGTGACGCAGTTGGACGAGCGCCGCCGCCACGCTCAGGAGAATGACGACGAGCGTACCCACTTGCGCCAAAGCGGCGACCATATCGGCGCTCATGAGCGCGTGATTCTTGGCTTGCCGGCGCGAGCCCTAGACGTCGTGGGCCGGGCGCGCAGTAGGAGACCAATGCTTTCCCTCGCCTTCTCGGCCGCGATGCTCGGCATCGAAGGCTACGTCGTGCGCGTGGAAGCCGACAGCGCGGCCGGGAGTCCGTACTTCGCCATCATCGGATTGCCGGATCGCGCCCTGGGCGAAGCGCGCGAGCGCGTGCGCGCGGCAATCCTCAACTCGGGATTCGCCTATCCGGCGGGCCGGCTGCTCGTGAATCTCTCGCCCGCCGACGTGCGCAAAGCAGGACCTGCGTTCGATCTCGCAATCGCGCTCGCACTCATGGGGATCGACGAGCAAATCGAACGCTACGCGCTGCGCTCGTTCATCGCGCTCGGCGAACTCGCGCTCGACGGGCGGCTGCAGCCGGTGAGCGGCATTCTACCGATGGTGCTCGGCGCTCGCGATGCCGGCTTCACAAAGCTTCTCGTTCCGGCCCCCAACGCCGACGAAGCCGGGCTGGTTCACGGCATGGAGCTGTACGGTATCGATTCGCTGCAGGCGGCCGTCGCCGTGCTCTGCGGACACGGCGCAAAGTGGCGCCGCCGCACCGCGTCGCCGCTGCTCGACGCCGGCGACGAAATGCCGCACGGCGATCTGGCCGACGTGCGCGGGCAAGTTGCCGCTAAGCGCGCGCTCGAGATCGCCGCCGCCGGGGGGCACAATCTCCTGCTCGTCGGTCCGCCCGGCTGCGGCAAAACGATGCTCGCGCGCCGCCTGCCCTCGATCCTCCCCGCGATGACGCTTCACGAATCGCTCGAAGTAACGAAGATCCGCAGCGTCGCCGGATTGCTCGTCGGCCAATCGGGCATCGTCCGCGCGCGGCCGTTTCGCTTTCCGCATCATACGATCAGCCAGATCGCGCTCGTCGGCGGCGGAGCGCTCGCCAAGCCGGGCGAGATCTCGCTCGCGCACCACGGCGTGCTCTTTCTCGACGAAATGCCGGAGTTTTCGCGCAGCGCGATCGAGGTCCTGAGGCAGCCGCTCGAAGAAGGCGCCGTTACGATCGCGCGCGCCGCGGGAACGTTTACGTATCCCGCGCGCTTTCAACTCGTCGCATCGATGAATCCGTGTCCGTGCGGCTATCGCGGGACACGCAGCGTCGAGTGCCGCTGCGACGACGCGGCGGTCGCAAAATATGTCGGAAAGCTCTCCGGACCCCTGCTCGACCGAATCGACCTCCAGATCGAGATCGCGCGCGTGCCCTTCGACGATATGGTCCGCTACGACGGTGCCGAACACTCCGACACAATCCGCGAACGAGTCGTCGCCGCGCGGGAGCGCCAACGCCGGCGCTTCGACGGAACGGCGCTGACCTGCAACGCCGAGATCCCCGGCAACGCGATGCGCCGCCACTGCGCGCTCAACGAGCCGGCCATGCGGCTCCTGGCGCATGCCAGCGCAAAGCGGCAGTTCTCGGCTCGCGCCCTCGACCGCATCGCGCGCGTCGCGCGCACGATCGCCGATCTCGCCGGCGACGACGCTATCCGCGCCGAACACGTCGCCGAGGCGATTCAATACCGCAGTTTGGAAAGGCTCGGTGCGGTCGCCTAGTTCTGCGGGGCTAATGGACCGAGACGACTAGGCCGTAGAAGTATCCCCCGTTTTCGTGAATCGAACGCGCCTGCTCGCCGCCTTGCGGATACTTCCACACGTCGATTCGTCCCATCTCCGAGCCGGGCGCGAGAAGCACGCCGCTTTGGATCCAGGTTTGTGTGCCCGAGGCGACTGGCTTGTCGCTGTGCCGACGTAGATCGATCGTTCGCACCACCCGTCCGCGTTCGCCCGAAATGTCCAACCAATAGGCGTGCTGATCGTATCCGGCTGCCGCCGTCGTGGCGACGATGACGCCGCCGTTCCACTGCAGACTCACCGGCGAAATGTCTTTGTCTAGCGCAATTGCACTAAACTTCGCGCGCGCGAACTCCACGAGCATCGTCTTTGTGCCGTCGGTCCCGTCGATAAAAAGTCTGCCGGAACCATCGAACGCACAGTATTCGAATGACGGAAGGTCCTCGTCGCTGTAAATCGCGGCGCTGCCGCGCCCCTTTTGAAAAATTCCGAGCGCTCCATTGCTGCTTACCGTCGCAAGATTCCCCGCCGAGTCGAGCGCGCAGCCTCGCGTCCCTGCCGGCGCGATCAGCGTACGACTCACGCGGGTCGATCCGTGTTTATAAACATAGACGTCTCCGGGAGCTCCGGATGCCCCCGGATCGGTGACGTAGACGTTTCCAGCCGCATCGGTACAGAGCCCCGCGGGACCGGGCGGCGTAAAACCGCTCAGTATATGAATCAGCGCGACTTTCGGGTACGTCATCACGTAAACGTTGGGGCGGTCGGCGCTCGTAGCGTAGAGCAACATCGACCCGGCGTTCCGCCGCACCCCGTCCCGAAATGCCGGCCCTTCGCTTGGCGTCGGCGTCAGCGCCGAGCTGCATCCCGCGAGCGCCACCGCGACGAGTGCAAGCGGCCGAGCGATCCGGCTGGCGTTTCTCATGCCGAAGCATTCAGCAGAAGGGCCTCAAGTACTGTTTTACTTCTACTACTCGTTTCGCGCGAGTACGATCAGCCCGGCTGCGTGCGACAACTGACGGTAGCGGCCGCTCGCGATCAAGCCGCTTACCCTCGCGGCGTCACGGTTATGCCAGTACGCCGGGTCGGTGAAGGCGTCGAAGACCAAGAACGCTTGATCGCTCATGGCGATCGTGGCATGCGGATTCATGCCAAGATGACCGATGATCCATCCGCCGGTTCCGATGCTCGCGCCTCGTGGAGGTTTGGCCAGGTTCTCTTCTCTGATCCGGTCGTCGGGCGTGAGTCCCCGATACAGCGCAAACGCCGGGTCGATCGGGCTCAAACGCCCGCACGAACGGCACGGCGACGACCAGGATCGGGGAAAAGTGGACGAGCAAGTGGTTTACCGAGCCCTCCAACGTCGCAGAGAACCCGTTGAACGCGCCGTCGACGACCTGCGTGAAGATGCAATCGTCAACGCCGGCTCGGAAAATAGCGTAACGCCACGTTCCGAGATAGATATAGATTCCCGCAAGGACCACGCACGATGCCGCGACGGCGAAGGCCCAGCCAATCGCTGATATCGGGCCGACGACGCGATGCTCGCCCACGTGAGTAGACGTTCGGCGCCGAGGTACTCCGACCCGTCGCCGCCGCGAGAGGCTCGGCGTGGCGGCGTAACGTAAAAACGCGAGATGCGGCGTGCCCTCTTGATTCTCGCATGGTGGAGTGCGTGCGCGCTCGGCGCGAGCGCGATCGCGGCGGCGCAAACGCCGACCGCGCTCGTCAACGCCTTCGTGGGGACGTCGGGAACCCAGGTCGGTGGACCGATCGACACCTTTCCCGGTGCCGACACGCCGTTCGGCATGGTGCAGTGGAGCCCCGATACGCCGTCGCAAAACGCCGGCGGCGGCTACGAATACGGCGACCACGAGATCACCGGCTTCTCGCTCACGCACTTGAGCGGTCCGGGTTGCAACGTCTTCGGCGATTTCGGCGTGCTGCCGTTCGCGGGCGCGCTTCCCACCGACCCGAACGCCGCGCGCCAACCGTTTTCGCACGCGACGGAAGAGGCCGCACCGGGCTGGTATGCCGTCACGCTCGGCAATCCGGCAATCCGCACCGAGCTGAGCGTCACGCCGCGCACCGGCATCGGACGTTTCACGTTCCCCGCAGGCGCCGCGGAGAATCTCGTCTTCAACGCTGCGTCGAATCAGGCGGGCGTCACCGACGCGCGCGTGCAGACCGACGGCGCGCGCGAAATTTCGGGATCGGCGTCAAGCGGCTACTTCTGCGGCATGCCCGACCGCTACACGGTCTATTTCGTCGCGCGCTTCGATCGCCCGTTCGCCACCTTCGGCACGTGGCCCGACCGGCGCGCGGCCTGGGTAACGTTTACGGCCAACCCGAAAGCGCAAGTCGTCGTCAAGGTCGGCTTGTCGTTCGTAAGCGTCGAGGGCGCACGCGCGAATCTCACGGCCGAAGGTCGAGGGTGGGACGTCATCGCCGTGCGCAACCGCGCGACCGAGTCGTGGAACGGCATGCTGAGCCGTATCGTCGTCGGCGGCGGAACGCTCGATCAGCGTAAGACGTTTTATTCGGCCGTCTACCACGTGCTGCTGCACCCCAACCTGATCAGCGACGCGAGCGGACTCTACACCGGCTTCGACGGCAAGGTTCATCACGCTCGGCCGGGGCATGCGGAGTATGCGAACTACTCCGATTGGGATATCTACCGCACCGAAGCCCCGCTGCTCGCGCTGCTCGCGCCCGGCGAGACGAGCGACATGATGCAGTCGCTCGTGGATGCGGCGAGTCAAGAGAACGGCTGGCTTCCGCGCTGGGCGCTCGTGAACGGGCCGACGAGCGTCATGGGCGGCGATTCGATCGATCCGGTGATCGCGGGCGCGTATGCGTTCGGAGCGCGCGATTTCGACGTGCGCGGCGGGCTGGCGGCGATGGTGAAAGGCGCCACAACGACGGCCGGATCGCCCGGGCAAGGCTGGTACGTCCCACGCTGGGAACTCGACGACCGCTATCTGCACGACGGATACGTCGTCAACACGCACACCACGTCGGTCGCACCGGGACCGAACGGGGCCTCGGAGACGCTCGAATATGCGCTCGACGATTTCGCGATCGCGCGCCTGGCGTACGCGGTGCACGATGCGCGAATCTACGCCACCTTCATGCGGCGATCGTCGAACTGGATGACGCTCTTCGACGGCGCGTGGCGAACGATCGCGCCCCGCGATGCCGACGGTGCATTCGTGCACCCGCCGATCACGGAGAACGGCCAGAGCGGCTTTCAAGAGGGGAACGCCGCGCAATATACCTGGATGGTGCCGCAGGACTTGCGCGAACTCGCCACCGCGATGGGCGGCGCATCGGCAGCGGCGACGAAACTCGATGAGTTCTTTACGCAACTCAACGCCGGACAGGACAAACCGTACGCGTGGCTCGGCAACGAGCCGAGCCTCGGCACTCCGTGGGTCTATCTCTCGCTCGGCGAGCCGTGGCGCGCGCAGGCCATCGTACGCCGCGCCCTGACGACGCTCTACGACGATACGCCGGAGGGGATCCCCGGGAACGACGACCTCGGCACGATGAGCGCATGGTACGTCTGGTGCGCGATGGGACTCTACCCGCAAAATCCCTCGGTGCGCTATCTCGACGTCGGCACGCCGCTCTTTCCGTCGATCGCGCTCCGTTCGCCGAACGGGCCGGAGATCGACATCAACGCGCCTCAGGCGTCGACGAACGCCGCATACGTGCAATCGCTGCGCGTCAACGCGATGCCGGCGCAGAACGCGTGGGTCTCGCTGCCGGCCCACGGTACGCTTCGGCTCGACGTCGCCGCCGGCGACTCGCCGAATCAGCGTTGGGGAGCCGGCTCAAACGCGGCGCCGCCTTCGTATGCGACGGTGCCGCTCTCGCTTCCGCCGGCGACGAGCGCGGTTTTCGGAACGCCCGCACGCGTGCGCGTCGACGCCGGCGCGTCCGCGCCGATTGAGTTTCAGATATCGAATCGCATCGGAACGTCGCCGGCCTACATCGCGTGGCGCGCGCTCGCGCCGCAAGGGCTGCGCGTCGATCGCCCGGGCAGCCTGCTCGTGATTCCCGCGGGCGCGACCGAGACCGTCAACCTCCGCGTGACTGCCGACGCATCGCTGCGCGCCGGCTACTACACGGCGCACGTGCAGGGCGTTGCGAGCAACGGCGCGCGGCTCGCGCAACTGCCGCTCAGCATTCTCGTCGCGCGCGATGGCGAGCGTCCCGCGCTCGCCTATGCCGTGAACGCATTCGGTAACTCCGTCACGCCGGTCGATCTGCGCGCCGGCGCCGCGGCGCCGGAGATTCCGGTGGGCGAGTACCCTCGCGACGCGGCGCTGAGCGCCGACGGCGCGCGTCTCTACGTCGCGAACCTGGGCAGCAATACGATCAGCGTCGTCGATACGAACCGGCAGCGCGCGATCGCGACGATCAAGACCGGGTCATCGCCGGGCGCGCTCGCGCTCGCACCGGACGGCCGCACGCTCTGGTTTGCCAATGCCGACGACGGAACGATCGAGCCGGTCGATACCGCCTCGCTCAAAACCGGCGACCCCATCGCCGTCGGTATTCAACCCCGCGCGATTGCCATCGCACCCGACGGCGCAACGCTCTACGTTTCGAACCGCGGCTCGAATACCGTTACGCCGGTCGATCTGCACGCACGCAAAGCGGAGAACGCAATCACCGTCGGGCAGCGTCCGACCGGCTTGGCGATCGCACCCGACGGTAAACGCCTCTACGTGCTCAGCGGTGCGGGCAACGCGGTACTGCCGATCGATCTCACCGGCGCGACCCGATCTCTGCCGGCGATTCCGGTCGGCGTCTATCCGATGCAGATCGCGATCGCGCCCAACGGCCACATCGCCTACGTTACCAACTACGCCAACTCGACGATCACGCCGATCGATCTGCGCACCGGCGCCGCGGGTACGCCGATCGAGGTCGGCGGCGCTCCGTACGGCATCGCGATCCTCTCCGACGGATCCAAAGCCGCAATCGTCTCCCATCGCGACAACGACTGCGTATTCTTGGATCTGGCGACGGGCCGGGTGAGCCGGCCGGTCCCGCTCGGCAGCGGACCGTATACCGTCGCGGCGCCGTAGCCGCGTTAGGCCGGCGGAACTTCGAGCTGCGGAATCGCGTCGCCGTCTAAGAACGCGCGAAGTTCGCCGGGAGAAAACTGCAAGCCGGCCCAGAACTCGCCGAACTCGCCGTAGCGCGCGCTCGCCTCGTCGAACCGCATCTCGTAGATGAGCTTCTTGAAGACGAGCGGATCGTCGGCGTAGAGATCGACGCCCCATTCGAAATCGTCGAACCCGATCGAGCCCGAGATCACCTGCGTCACGCCCTTGTGATACGAGCGGCCGACGACGCCGTGGACGCTCATCATCTTTGCGCGCGCCTCGAAGCCGAGAATGTACCAGTTTTGCACTTCGCCGCGGCGTTTGCTCATCGGATAGAAACACTGATAGCGGCGCGCCGGAATCCTGGCCCAGAGGCGCGGCGCGATGTACGGGCTCTCGGCTTGCTTGCGCATCAGCTCGTCGAAGGCGGCGATCCACTCGGGCGATTGCGGGGCGAGCCCCCGCTGGCTGAGCTCGGCGTGAATCTTTGCGGTTGCGTCGTAAAGCCCCAGCTCCAAGACCGAGACGTACGAGCCTTGCGGCACGAGGAACTCGCGCAGCTCGAGTTTATCGACGAGCGTCTGCGCGTAGGCGAGCCCGTCGAAGGAGCGCGCGTAATGCGTGAGCATCAGGTCGCCCTTGTGGCCGACGATCTGAGTGAGGCCGACGTCGCCGTCGTCGTTGCTCTTGAGGTGATCGACCAAGTCGGCGGCGTGACTGGAGTATTTGTCGCGCCGCTTCTCCGCAAGCGCGTCCCACGCGCGGCGGTTGAATCCGAAGATCCGGTGGAGAATCCACCAGCCTTCGAGCGATTCGGGTACGTTGGGATCGCGCATAAAAATCTCCGCCGGCTCTAACGCGTCAATGCCTTGACGCGTTTCACTTCGGCTTCCACCTCGGCCTCCAAGCGGTCGGGATGCTCGCGATACTTCGCCCACAAGGGCGGCGTGTGCGCGATATCGTTGAGGACGCGGGCATAGACGGCATTCACCGGCGTCGGCACGCGCAGCTCGAGACCGGCCGAAGCGACGGCCCCGTTGAGCACGTCAACTTCGGTCTGCGGCCTGAGGTGCCGCAAGTCGAGCAGGAGCGAGGGGACCTTGGTTCCGCGAGCGCCCGCGATGCTCTGCGCGAGCAGCACGCGCGATACCGGCGTCGGCAGCGCGGCGACTCCGAACAGCGCGCGCACCGGATAGCGCGGCAAGTCGATCGGCGAGATCTGCAGCGCCTGCATTACCGCGCGGACTTCGCGGATCATGCGGATCTCGAGCGTGAAGACCTTATCGAAATGAACGAACCGGTTCGGCAGCACGTTGAGGATCGCACAGCTCGCGTTGGCGACGACGTTGAGCGCGAGCTTGCTCCATTTCAGCGCGCGCCAATCCTCGACGACTTTTACGCCGATTCCCGTCCCCGCGAACGTGGCCGCGAGCCAGTTGTAGGCGTTCGCCCCGATCGGCGCGAGCGCGAGGCCGCCTTCTTTTGCGGCGCGCGCGTTGCCGTCGCGATCACGATCGACCGGCGTGGTCAGCGCCGCCGCGACGACGTTATCCGCCCCGAACGCTGCCGCCAGTCGTTCTTCGTTGCCGACGCCGTTCTGCGGCGAGACGAAGACGCATTTTTCAGGATAGCGAATCGCGGCACGCAGCGTCTCGATCGCGCCCTCCGTATCGTACGCCTTCGTCGCGACGATCGCGACGTCGGCATCAAGCGGCGTGACCTCGTCGAGCGAGCGCGGCGCATAGGCGACGTCGACGCCGGCGCCGCGCAGCAAATCGCCCAGATACGTGCCGACCGCGCCTTTGCCGACGATGTAGACGTTCACGCGGAGAACCCCGTCGAACCGAATCCGCCGTCGCCGCGCTGCGTCGGCGGCAGCGCGTCGACCAGCGAGAACCGCGCGTGCGAGACCGGCGCGACCACGATCTGCGCGATCCGATCGCCGCGCCGCACGACGAAGGGCTCGGTTCCGAAGTTCGCAAGCACCACGCACATTTCGCCGCGATAGTCGGCATCGATCGTTCCGGGCGAGTTGAGACACGTGACGCCGGACCGGATCGCAAGACCGCTGCGCGGACGCACTTGCGCTTCATATCCCGGCGGAAGCGCGATCGAGAACCCGGTCGGAACGAGCGCGCGCGCACCCGGCAAGAGCGTCAGTTGTTCGGCGACCGCCGCGCAGAGATCGGCGCCCGCAGCGTGCTCGCTCATATACTGCGGAACGGGCAATCCTTCGCCGTGCGGCAGGCGCAGAAGCGCTACGCGCACGTGCTCGATCGGCTGCGACACTAGAGTTGAGCCAGTTCTTCCCGGAAACTCTCGATATCTCGAAACGAGCGATAGACGCTCGCAAACCGGATGTATGCGACGGGATCGAGCTCGCGCAACGCTTCCATCAGCTTTTCGCCGACCAGCGTCGAGGCTACCTCGCCCTCGCCGCGCGCGAAAAGCTCGCGCTCCAAATCGGCCGCCACGGCCTCCATGCGCCCCTCGGAGATCGGGCGCTTTTCGCAGGCTTTCCGCAGTCCGGCTAAGATCTTTTCGCGGTTGTACTGCTCGCGGCGGCCGTCTTTTTTGACGACGAAGAGCCGCGGGACTTCCATGCGTTCGTAGGTGGTAAAGCGATGCTTGCAGCGCGGGTCCAAACACTCGCGCCGGCGCCGGACGACGGTCTCGTCGTCGCGAGAGTCGACGACCCTCGTCTCACTCTTGCGACATGTCGGGCAAGTCAGCGGTACGCCTCTCCCCACGGCATATCTTGTGGGTGCACGTATTATACGTCACTATTGGTGGGTAACGCAAAAAAGAACCCAACGCGCGATGCGCGCTGGGATTCTCTTTCGAACGACGTACGTTCGGGCGCTTGCCTAGGCTGCGCCGATCTTGAACATCTTCGTGCCGCACTCCGGGCACTTGCCCTGGACCGCGGGACGACCGTTCTTCATCTCAATCTGGACTGCGTCTTTGATTTCGCGCTTGGCCTTGCACTTGACGCAATACGCTTCTGCTGCCAACTTTGGTACCTCCGCTCGGCCCTGGCTATTCCGTAGCGCCCGGGATTCCCCCGCCTAGCCTGCGCCGGGGTCCGCGTTAAGGAAGGGCGTGGGGGAGCCGAGGTACGTGCCGCGCGCGGAGATCGCCGCCGCCCGGGCCGGTCGCGGCTTTGAGGCGGCGGCCGAGGGGCTCTGGGTCGCCGGGGACCTCGCGGGCCTGGCCCGC